>Ga0184635_10000257_pt1 | contig 12428 bp, 9 predicted proteins | sample PLM3_30_b2_FD_133147 | JGI IMG/M metagenome (GOLD analysis project Ga0184635, IMG submission 133147) | Groundwater sediment microbial communities from an aquifer in East River, Colorado, USA - PLM3_30_b2 | ecosystem: Environmental > Terrestrial > Soil > Riparian zone | place: USA: East River...
ATCGCCGCCGCGAACAGGCCGGCCAGACCGGCTACCCGCACGCGGCCGCGCAACAGCGCGACGACGCCGATGAATGCCGGAGTGATCAGTGCAGCGGCCGCTCTACCGGCGGTGAGTGCGATGTCCATTCCTCGTCGCCACCCACCGGCAGGAAGGTCAGGACTGCATCGCACGCTCGACGTCCTCGGCGATCCGCTCGATCGACGGGATGACCAGATCCTCCAGCGAGTCGGCGGAGGGAAGGGGGACGTGTGGGGTCGTGATGCGGATGACGGGCCCGTCGAGGTGCCAGAACCCCTCGTCGACGGCGATGGCGGCGATCTCCGCTCCCCACCCGAGCAACCGGGGATTCTCCTCGACGGTGAAAAGCCGGCTCGTGCGACTCAGCGATTCGAGCACCGTCGTGACGTCGAGCGGAACCAGTGACCGGAGGTCGAGCACTTCGCAATCGATGCCGCGCGAGGCGAGCCGCTCCGCTGCTTTGAGAGCGCGGGGCACCATGAGCCCCAGGGCGACGATCGTGGCATCGGTGCCGGGCCGGCGGATTCGCGCCTTGCCGAGTTCGTCGACGATCGGTCCGTCCGGCACCTCGTCCTTGGTGGCGTAAAGGCCTTTGTGCTCGAAGAAGAGCACCGGATCGTCGCAGCGGATGGCGGCGGCCATCAAACCGACCACGTCGACCGGTGTCGAGGGTGTCACGACCTTGAGGCCAGGAACCGCCATCGCCCAGTTCTCGACGGACTGCGAGTGCTGGGCGCCGAATCGCAGGGTCCCGCCGTTGCCGCTCTTCACCACCAGCGGCAGGCTTACTTGGCCGTTCGTCATGTAGCGGGTTTTCGCCATCTGGTTCGCGACCAGATCCCAGCAGACGGCGAAGAAGTCGGAGAACATGATCTCGCCCACCGGCCGCAGCCCGGTCATCGCCGCTCCCATGACCGCCCCGAGGATCGCCTGTTCCGCGATGGGTGTATCGATGACCCGTTTCGGGCCGAACCGCTCCAGCAGGCCCACGGTCGTCTTGAACACGCCACCCGCCCCCGCGACGTCTTCGCCGACCAGCACGACCCGCTCGTCGCGTTCCATTTCTTGCGCGATGCCGTGCGCGACGGCGTCGCGGTAGGTCATGACCGCCACGAGGAGCCTCCATCCGCCCAAACCTCGGTGAATGCGGACGCGGGGTCGGGCAGCGCTCCGTTCTTCGCGGCGTCGGTCGCCGCGTCGACCGCCTGCGCCACCTCCGACTCGATCCGGTCCAGTTGCGCCGCCTCGACACCCAGCCGCTCCAGCCGTCCCCGGTAGACCTTGAGCGGGTCGTATGCCAGCCAGGCCTCCAGCTCGCCCGGGGGTTTGTACTTGCCGGGGTCGGCCCGGGAGTGGCCACCGTGGCGATAGGTGAGCGCCTCGATGAGCACCGGCCCGGCGCCCGAGCGGGCGCGCGCCAGCGCCTCCTCGGCCGCGAGGTAGCAGGCGTCGGCGTCGTTGCCGTCGACCTCGACGGGGTCGAGTCCGTACGCGGCGGCGCGGTCGGCGGCCGGGCGCCGTACCGCTGTGATGTCGGAAATGGCGGTGTATTCCATGTAGAGGTTGTTCTCGCAGACAAAAACCACCGGAAGCGCGAAGACGGCGGCATAATTCAGCGCCTCGTGGAACGCCCCTATATTCGTCGTGCCGTCCCCGAAGAAGCACACCGCGACCTGCCCGCTGCCCCGGTACTGCGCAGACCAGGCAGCCCCGTTCGCGATGGTCAGGTGCGCGCCGACGATCGCGTAGGAGCCCATGACCCCGTGCTCCACGCTCGTCAGATGCATCGATCCGCCCTTGCCGCCCAGCAGTCCGTTGCTGCGCCCGAGCAATTCCGCGAGTACCGCCTCCATCGGCACGCCGCGCGCCAAGGTGTGCGCGTGGCCTCGATAGGTCGCAAACGTGTAGTCGTCGGACCGCATCGCCGTGGCGAATCCGGCGGCGATCGCCTCCATGCCGAGCGACAAATGGGAGGTGCCCTTAACCAGCTGCTGCATGAAAAGGTCGTAGGCGCGCTTCTCGAACTGCCGCAACTCATGGAGCACGCGGTACATCCGCAGCCGCACGTCGAGCGGAACGTCCGACTGGTCGTGCGCCGTGGAGTTGTTCGGTGGCATGACGACGTCGTGTTCGCCATACGGATGCGTCTCCAACGGCAGCGTCATGCCGATCCCTTCCTGGTCATTTCCGGTGTTATTTCCCGTCCTCCGAGGGTGGCTCAACCGACGTCCGCCCGCGGGTGTTGATGTGCGACTGGCTATCCCGCTCGAGGGTGAGCGGGCCGGCGGTCGTGTAGTAGCGGCGCCCGGCCACGAGCAGGTCCTCGGCAGGGAACTTCGTGATCACCTCCGCGCCGTCCGCGGTCACGATCACCTCCTCCTCGATGCGCGCCGCGCCCCAGCCGTCGGAGGCCGGCCAGTAGGTCTCCAGGGCGAAGACCATGCCCTCCTCGAGCACCTCCGGCGCATCGAAGGAGGTCATCCGGCTGAAGATCGGCCGCTCCCAGATCGACAGGCCGACGCCGTGCCCGTACTGCAGGGCGAACGCGGCCTCCTCATTGGCGAAGCCGAACTCCTCGGCGCGCGGCCACAGCTCGACGATGTCCGCAGTGGTGACGCCGGGCTTCACCATCTCGATGGCCTTGTCCATGTACTCGCGGCAGATCCGATAGGCATCGCGCTGGGCGCGAGAGGCGCTGCCGACGGCGAAGGTCCGGTAGTAGCACGTCCTGTAGCCCATGAAGCTGTGCAGGATGTCGAAGAACGCCGGGTCCCCTGGGCGGATCAGCCGGTCGGAGAACACGTGCGGGTGGGGTGAGCACCGCTCGCCGGAAATGGCATTGACGCCCTCGACGTGCTCCGATCCCAGGTCGTAGAGCACCTTGCTGACCAGTCCTACGCACTCGTTCTCGCGGACGCCCGGCCTGAGGAACTCGTACAGCTCTTCGTAGGCCGCGTCGACCATCGAAGCCGCCTGCGTGAGCAACCCGATCTCGTCGGCGGTCTTGATGCGGCGAGCCCCCAGGAACACCTGCTGCCCGTCGGCCACGGTGATGCCGAGCTCCTGGAGGGCAAACATCACCGGCGGCTCGATGATGTCCACCCCCACCGGTTCGTTCTGCAGGCCGTGCTCGGCCAGTACGGCATGTACCTTCGCGGCGACGTCCTGCGCGCGCCCGGCCGAGGGCGAGATCGCGCCCCGCAGCGTCGAGATCCCTGCGCGCGCACCGTAGTGCTGGCCGCGCTCGCCCGGGTGAGCCTCGTCGAGCCACGGCGTCTGCAACTGGTGGTGCCGGGCAGCGGAGCCGAAGTCCCACAGCACCGGGTCGCCGCCGCGCGGCAGCACAGCGAAGCGGATCATCTTGTCCATCGCCCAGGTGCCGATGTGCGTCGCCGTCATGTAGCGAATGTTGTGGAAGTCGAAGGTCAGCAGCGCGCCAAGATCGGAGCGCTCGAGTTCGGCCTTCAGCCGATCGAGGCGTTCTCGGCGCAGTCGCGGCATGCTGAGCCGGTCCTCCCAGTCGACGCCGGTGACTCCATATGTGGGCGAACCCATCGGGACCTCCGTGAAAGGCGCTGCTCGGCAGAGCAGCGGTGGACGTTCGCCGGGCCCGCTGCCGGGACCGGCCCGGCTCCGGTTTCAGGCGAGCCTGGCCTCGATCTCTTCCAGTGGAGCGCGGGTGCGGAGGTACTCCTCCGCTGCCGCCTCCCGCTTTTCCTTTTCGTAGTAGGCAATCTCCACCAGCTCCAGCGCAAGGCCGTCCGGGTCGCTGAAATAGCACCAACGCCAGCCGCCAAGCGGCCCGTCGTCGATGACGTTGACATCCGAATAGAACTGCACGCCCTTGCTTTCCAGCTCCGCCTTCCTTGCCGTGATGTCGTCGACCAGCAGGCAGACGTGAGCGGCGCCCAGGTAGTTGTTCGGGACCGGCTCGGTGCTCGATTCTGGCCGGTTGGCGTACTCGAGCAGCTCCAGGGTGGAATGCTCGCCCACCCAGAGGCAGACCTGCCGCAGCTCGGCGCCCGGCACGCCGACGCCCTTTTCGAGCTGGGGCCCGGAGAACCACGGCGTCGGCTCGTTGGCGAACGGCAGCCCGAGGATGTCGTGGTAGAAGTAGATCGATCGGTCGAGGTCGCGGATCACCAGCCCGGCATGGTGGATCGCTTTCGGCGGCGGCTGCATTGATTGCATCCTTCCTGAGGCGCTACGCAGCGGTGGGGCTGATCAGGACCTTGAGCTGATCGCCCTTGGGGTCGACGAGGACCTCGAAGCCCTTCTCCACGACGTCCGGCAGCGGCACCCGCGCGGTCACGGCCTTGGTGACCGGATAGCGGCCGGTGGCGACCAGCCGGATGACCCGCGGCCAGTCGGTGAGCCCGTAGCACCAGCTGCCGTAGAGCGTGGCGTCCTTCTCGGCGAGCGTCATGGCGTCGAGCTGCGCCGGCTTGGTGTGCAGCCCGGTCTGCACGATGGCTCCGCCGCGGCGGACGTGCGTCACGCAGGCGCCGAGACCGGGGCTGGTCCCCGAGCACTCGACCGCGAGGTCAACCCCGAACCCGTCGGTCAGCTCCGCCAACAGGTCGCCGAATCCCTTCCCCGTCGGATCGAGCACCGGGCCGACATCCAGCTCACGGGCCAGCGCGGCCCGGTTCGGGTTGGGCTCTGCGATCACGACGGCACCCGCGCCGATCGCGCTTGCGTAGAGGGCGGAAAGCGCGCCGATCGGACCGGCTCCGGTCACCAGCACGATGTCGCCGCCGGAGAGGCCCGCTCGCTCCACGCCGTAGGCCGCCACCGCTGCCGGCTCGATGAGGGCGCCCTCGAGGTCGGACACCTCATCCGGCAGGCGATTCACCTGGTACTCCTTCAGCACGGCGAATCTCGCGAGCCCGCCGGTCGATGCCGACAGCCCCGTGCAGGCCATGGTCACGCAGAGGTGGCCCTGCCCACGCCGGCAGTAGCGGCAGCGGCCGCAGATGATGAGCGGCATGACGGAGACCCGGTCTCCGATGCCGGCATCTCTGACCTCCGCTCCGGTCTCGACCACAGTGGCCGAGAATTCGTGGCCCAACGTCTGGGGCAGGCTGGCGCCGGTCAGGGGGTGCGGCTTGACGGCGGTGACGATCGGCCCGACGGAGTACTCATGCAGGTCGGTGCCGCAGATGCCGCACCAGTGCACCTCAACCAGCAAGTCGTCGGGCGCCGACAGCTGGGGGGTGGGCACATCCTCGACCCGGATATCCTTCTGGCCGTAGAACCGTGCAGCGAGCACGTCCTGCTCCTATCTGCCTTGGGTGAATGAGACGCGGGTGCCGCGCACCTGGCTGTAGAGGACGGCAGCCACGACGATGAGGCCGCCCTGGAAGATGTACTGCCAGGTCTGCGTGAGACCCAGGAACGTCGTGGCGTTGAGCGCCTGGACGATGAGGCATGCGCCCAGCAGCGTGCCGATGAACGTCCCGCGGCCGCCGAGCAGGCTAGTGCCGCCGAGGACGACCGCGGTGATGCTGCTCAGCGTGTAGGTGACGCCCTGGGCCGGGTCGCCGATCCCGAGCTGGGCGAGCAGCACGATCGCGCCGAGGAAGGTGAACAGCGAGCTCAACACATAGGCGAGCACCACGGTGCGGTTGATCCGCACGCCGACCGCCCGTGCCGATTCCTCATTCGACCCCGCGGCGCGAAGCCGGTGACCCCACTCGGACCGGCGCAGCAGCCATTCCATCGCCAGTGTGATGACCACCAGCACGATGAAGGCCCACGGGATCGGTCCGATCTTGCGGGTGATGAAATCCGTGACGCTCGCCCGGATGATCCCCTCGGGCGCGTCGCGCAGCAGGAAGCTCAGGCCCTGCAAGCCGATGTAGGTGACCAGCGTCGCGGCCACCGGCGTGAACCTGCCGAACCGGATCAGGGATCCGTTGAGCGTGCCGACCGCCGTGGCCGCGACCAGCATCAGGACGAGACCGAGGATCACCACCCCTGCGGATTTGTCGTCGTTGACGAAGAACGACGCCAGCACCACAAGGAAGCCGGCGAGTGGTCCCACGGAAAGGTCGATGCCCCCGACGAGCAATGCGACCGTCTGTCCCAGGGAAATGAATCCCAACGCCGCGACGAGGAGCATCATCGAGGTGATGTTGAAGGAATTCAGGTACCTGTCATTGTGCGCGTAGACATACGCGCCCAGCCCGACGATCATTGCGGCGAGAACGGCGACCGGCGCGTAGTCGCCGGCCAGGAATCGGCGCAGTCCGGGACGCATCCGCGTCGCGGTGCGTTCTGCTGCCTGCCTGGTATGCCGGGTGGCGGCCACCGCGGCGCGGATCATCCGCTCCTCGGTGACATCGTCCCCCGTGAGCTCCTCCACGACGTGTCCCCGCGACATCACGACGACCCGGTCGCACAGGCCCTCGAGCTCCTTCGCGTCCGACGAGGCGACGACCACCGGCACGCCGCTGTCCGCCACCTCCCGCAGAATCCGGTAGATCTCGGCGCGTGCTCCGACGTCCACACCTTGCGTCGGCTCGTCCGCCACCAGGATCGCCGGGTTGGACAGCAGCGCGCGCGTCACCACGACCTTCTGCTGGTTACCGCCGGAAAGCGCGGTGACGACCGCCTCCATTGTCGGCGCCTTCACACCCAGGCTGCTGAGCTCGCGGCCCACTGCCGAAAGCTCCCGTGGCCTGCTGAGCAGCGGGCCGCGCGCGAAGTCCCCGAGTGCCATCACCGCGGAGTTCTCCCGGACCGACAGCGACATCATCAGCCCCTCGCGGTACCGGTCCGCCGGCAGGTAGGCCGAGTCACGCTGCAGCTGCCGTGAGCTCCTCGCCTTCCCCGTGACGAGAACCTCACCGTTGAACGGCTTCAGGCCCGCGAGCGCCCGTAGGAGGTCGCTCTGCCCGTTGCCGACGACGCCGGAGACCCCGAGGATCTCGCCCTTCCGAGCCGTGAGTGTGACATCGGAAAATCCGTCGCCGCCCAGCTCGCGGACCGTGAGCGCGTCGGGATCGCCCTCTGTCGGCTCGTGTTTGGGAGGGAACGTCGACTCCAGCTGCCGGCCGACAATGAGCGCCAGCAGCTCGTCGTCGGTCACCTCGTCGACGCTCATGGTGCCGCGCAGCCGACCGTCGCGGAGCACCGTGACGCGGTCGGCCAGGACGCGGACCTCGGCAAGGCGGTGAGTGATGTAGACGACGGCGGTGCCGGCGCGAGTGGCCGCTCGCACGCGATCGAAAAGCAGGTCGACGGACTCGGGGCCGAACGGCGCCGTCGGCTCGTCGAGGATGAGCAGCTTGGGTTCGAGCGCCAGCGCCTTGGCCAGCTCGAGCAGATGTGTCTGGGCGACGCTGAGATCGCTGACACGGTCTTCAAGGTGGCGCCGGAATCCCACGTCGTCGAGCAGCGCCCGCATCGACGATTTCTCGTCGCCGGCGAACCTCAGCCGCTCCCTTGGAACGGCTACCCGAAGGTTCTCCGCGACCGTCATGTCCGGGAGTACAGCCGGGTGCTGGTGCACGATCGCGATGCCGAGTTCGGTGGCTCGCGCGGGGGTGAGACCGTCGATCTCCTGGCCTTCGAACTGCATGGAGCCGCCGTCGGGGCGCGTCGTGCCCGAGGCGACTGCCATGAGGGTGGACTTCCCGGCGCCGTTCTCACCCAACAGCGCATGCACCTCGCCGGGCACGACCTCGAGCGACACATCTGAGAGCGCCCTGACGCCGCCGTAACTCTTAGAGATACCGGAAAGCACCATGGTCGGTTGCTGGAGGGCAACCTTCGTCGTCTCTGTCACTTCGTCGTCCTTCATCGGGCCCAGGGTCTCTCCGCTCGCCGGGTTGGAGCGCGGCCGGACCGCGACGTCAGCTCCGGCCGCCGCCCTCCACATCGACTACTTCTTGATGACCTTTGCCTGCTGCTCGGGCGGCATCTGGGCCGAGAGGTAGATGTCCCCAGGAAGATCCTTGCGGCATTCGACCTTGTTGGGCTGCCCGCTGACCGAGTTCTCGAACGGCGCGTGCTTGTGGACCGTATCGGTCGGGACCTGCCCGCCGGTGGCCTCCGCGATTGCGTAGTCCATGGCAGTGCGGACGTGGTCGTTGCCGGTCGCGATCGTGTACAGCTTGAAGTTCGGGTTCTTCGCCTGGTTGTCCTGCCAGAAGCAGCCCAGGACATTGCCGTCAGACGTGGCGATCGGCGGGATGGACCGCCCGGCTTTGGTGAAGGCGGACAGCGCGCCGACCAGAGAGGGGCCGAAGTCGGAGACGATCACGTCGATCTTGGGGTTCTTGGCGATGGCCGCGGTCAGCACCTGCTGTGTCAGCGCCGGATCCCAATTGGTCACCTCGAACGGCTTCTCACCGATGAAGGTGTACTTGCCCGTCGGGTCGAGGACCTCGTGCAAGCCCTGCGCCTCGCCCTCACCCTGGCTGTTGCCTTTGGGACCACTCAGGAAGAGAACATTGCCGCCGTTGGGCACCACTTCCTTGATCCAGTTCGCCCAGTTGTGGCCGTCGTTGACCGAGTCGAGCGCTATGTATTTCGTGTAGTCCTTGCCGTCCTCACCACCGGGAAATACGCGGTAGGGAACCGTGACGACGCCGGCCTGGAATGCCGAGCGCAGGGCGGGCAGCATTGCCTGGCCGGCATCAGGGAATACCACGAGCGCATCGACGCCCTTGGCGGCCATGCCCTGGATGTCGGAGATCGCCTTCTGCGTATTGCCCTGGCCATCGGCGTACAGGAACTCCTTCACGCTCGGGCACTTCGCGGCCTCTTCCTTGCCGGATGCAGTCGTGATCAAGCGCCAGCTGTTGCCCCCGAACCCATCGGTCATGCCGAGAGTGATCTCCTTGGGTCCGCACCAGGCGGGCACGTTGCCGTTGGCGGCGCCGGAGGCGCTGCCGGACGGTTGGCTCCCCGAAGCTTCGTCTGAGCCGCCTCCACAGGCGGCCAGCACGAAGGTCGCCGCGGCGACGCCCGCAACCAAGCGTGCGAGCGAAAGCGGTCGGATCATTGAGGTTTCCCTTCTCGCGTCGTCGGGTTGTTGTCGAGGACTTGCACTCGGTCGTGCCGCCCGTTCAGGTGCTTGCGGCGAGGTGCTGGAACCGGGCGACGGCGCTGGCGCGGCATTGACCAGCGGCTGTTTGATAGCCCGCCAGTGGACCGAGTACAGGGCGACACCGACGGCGAGCGCCCCGGCCTCGACGAGACTGCGGACGGCGGTATCCACACCGAGAGCCAGTACGAACTGCTGCAACTGGCTGAGGAACAGAGCTGCGACAGCGGTCGCAACCAGAAAGCCGCGGCCCCCGAGCAGCGACGTGCCGCCCAGGACGACCGCTGCCACAGACGGCAGGAGGTACGCATCGCCCTGGAAAGCAGTGGGCTGGGCGAGAATGCCGGCGAGGAGGACGCCGCCCAGCCAGTAGAACACCATCGCCCATACGTAGGCGGCCGCGCGATGGCGCACCACGTGCAACCCGGCCGTCCAAGCGGCCGGCGGACTCGCGCCGACGGCCTCGAACCGGCGCCCGACCGCGGTGAGCTTCACCGCGACCGTTACGATCACGGTGGCGGCGACCGCGAAGTAAACCGAGTTCGGAATCCCGAGAGTCGTCCCGCCGGCAATGTCGGCCAGCAGATTGGTCGTGCGCCTGGGGGAGCCGCCAGAAATGCCGAGAACACCGGCGTAGAGCAGGGCGCTCATGCCCAGCGTTGCGACGATCGGATTCAGACCCAGCCGGCCGATGAGAATGCCGTTCGCCAGGCCGGCGACAATCGCCACGACGAGGGCCAGGAGCACCGCGCCGAGCAGCTTGCTGTCGTCCCCGTTCGGTTCGTGGCTAACGATCACCACCATGAGCGAGACCGCGCCCGGCACTGAGAGGTCGATTCCGCCCTGTTGCACCACGAGTGTCTGGCCGAGGGAGATGATCGCGAGTACCGCCGCGAACGGAAGCATTCCGAGGAGCGCGCCCTTGCTGACGCTGGTCGACGCGAACAGCCAGCTCGCCAGGAACAGCGCCACAGTCGCGACGGTGATGGTGAGCAGCCCACGGGAAACAGTGATGCGGGGGCCCGGCCGGACCACCGTCCGCTCGGGTGCAGTCACGGCCATCACGCCTCCACAGCACGAATCGGGCGTCCAATCCGGGTCGGTCCGCACGTCGCGTTCCTGCCCAGCCGCGTTGCGCGGCACTGTACAAGCGACCTCCAGGTGTTCACAAGAGGTTCACATCACATTCGGGCAACATCGCGGGATCAGGCTCTGCGGCGCGGCCGGCTTGGCCCGTGAGCGAACACTCAGCCGCGGCGGGGGTCGACCAGGATCTTCCCGGCCGCCAGCCCGGCGACCAGCGGCTCGAAGCCCTGCGCGACGACGTCCTCCAGCGGCACGATCCGGTCGAGCAGCCCGGAAAGCGAGCCGCCGGCCAGTCGCCGCAATGCCTCCGGCATGTCCTGTGCGCACACGTGCGCGACCGTCGTTATCAGGTCGACCTCGCGCAGCACGACCTCCGCGAGATTCAGCGGCTGAGGCGTCTGGTTGAGCCCGACCTGCACGACCGTGCCGCCTGGTGCCGCACCACGGAAGGCGCGTGCTGCCGCGCCCGTCACTCCGGACGTCTCGAACACCACGTCCGCGCCACCCGGCACGACGTCTCGCAGCGCGTCCGGACCGGCGTCGCGCGGCAGCAGGAAGCTGCTAGTGGCGCCGAGGCCTTCGGCGACGACCAGCCGGTCCTGGTCGATGTCGGCGGCGATGACGGGGCCGTCGTGACTACCCAGGCCGGAAAGGATGAAAGCGCCGATCGCCCCCGCACCGGCGACGACCACGGTGTCTCCCGGATGAATCCCGGCTCGCCGGACGGCGTGCAGGCCCACTGCGAGCGGCTGCGCGAGGGCGGCGTCCGAATCGGCACAGTCGTCGGGAATGGCCACGCACGTGCTAGCCGGCGCGGCGACGAATTCCGCCAGCCCGCCGTGCGTATTCAGCCCCAGGGTGTAATAGGCGGCGCAGAGGTTGGTGCGTCCCTGGCGGCAGCGCCGGCAAGAACCACAGGAAACCCCTGCTCCGCTTGCTATTCGCTGCCCGACCAGATGGCGTGCATCGCTGCCGGCGTCGACCACGGCGCCGATGAATTCATGGCCGAGCACGGTGGGCCCGACGTGGCCGCTGCCGGGGTGTCGGCGATGGAGCGGAACCATCATCGGGCCCTTGGCGTACTCGGTGGCATCCGTCCCGCACAAGCCGTTGTAGGTCACGCGGACGACGACATCGGCCGGGCCGGGGATGGGTTCGGCGCGTTCCTCGACTCTCAGGTCGCCCGGGCCGTAGAGGACACCAGCTCGCACAGCAGCTCCTGCGGGGTCAGACGGTGACGTCGGAGGTGATGTGCACCTTCACCTGCGTTCGATCGTCTAGAACGGTGCGGACGGCCTGGTCGGCGAGGGCCAGCGGGAACGAGGCTGTGACGAGCGGGGTCAGATCCAGCCCGGTCCGGGCCAGGAACCGCAGGGTCCGCGGCCAAACGCCGGGGGAACCGATGATTCCGCGCAACTGCAGTTCCTTCGATTGGATGAGCCCCAATGCGGCCGGAGCCCGGCCGCCGACGTCGATGCCGATGTAGACCAGCCGAGCCCGGAAACTGGCGATCTCCATGGCGCCGGCCATCGCTGCGGGCTTGCCGCTGGCCTCGAAGACCACGTCGGCGCCGGCGCCGCGCGTGCTTTCGCTCACGCGGTCGTGGAAGTCCGCCTGTGTCGGGTCCACCACCTCGTCGGCGCCCAACTGCCGCGCCAGCTCCCCGCGGTCGAGTGCCGGTTCCGCCACGATGACGCGCGCGCCCTTCCCCGCCGCGGCGGCCACCACGCCGAGCCCGATCGGTCCGGCGCCGAGTACCACGACGGTGTCGCCGGCGTCGAGATCGTCGGCCCGGATGGTCGCGTAGTAACCACAGCTGAACGGCTCGACCAGTGCACCCTGGGTCCAGCTGAGGTCGTCGGGTAGCTGGTGCAGCCAGGATTCCTTCGCGACGAACAGTTCTGCGGCAGCGCCGCTGATGCTGAAACCGAAGTGCTCGGTGCCGATCACGCATTCTCCGACCACGCGGTCACCGCGGGCGAACCTCGTCACGTTCCGCCCGACGTCGACGACCTCGGCCGCCCATTCGTGGCCGGGAATGACCGGATACTCGAACGGAATGATGTAGCGCCCGGCGAGCAGCTCGATATCGGAGTGGCAGATTCCTACGCTACGCGCCGCGAGCAGGACCTCGTCGTCCTCAATTCCCGGCGGGTCGATCTCCTTGACGGCGAATTTCTCGTCGCCGAGGAACTGCAGTGCTTTCATGGGCCGACCTCGCATAGCTGTTGTGCAGTGAGGAGCATTCAGTGGGCATGACCGACAC
>Ga0184635_10000258_pt1 | contig 12408 bp, 12 predicted proteins | sample PLM3_30_b2_FD_133147 | JGI IMG/M metagenome (GOLD analysis project Ga0184635, IMG submission 133147) | Groundwater sediment microbial communities from an aquifer in East River, Colorado, USA - PLM3_30_b2 | ecosystem: Environmental > Terrestrial > Soil > Riparian zone | place: USA: East River...
CCAACGATCGACTCGCTTGCCATTTTCATTCAGCTCAACAATATGCGGAATGCGCTCGCCCCACTTGCTAGCGGACATGCGCTCGATGAAATCGTTGCGGTCAAAACCCGCATGGGAATCGGCACTGATAAGTTTATGTTTGATCTCCATAATTTCTCCATGTCTGGTTATTTTCCTTGGCTTCTTTCACGCATCTCGCAACCAACGCGTCACGTTCAAGCTGTTTTTCCACCACGAAGGACACGAAGAGCACGAAATTAGGAGTTTTTATCCGAAACCTTCGTGTCCTTCGTGATCTTCGTGGTGAAATCATCATCACAGTAACAGCGGAATGAGTATTTCTGCTACTTCGCTTCGTGGCACGCGACCCAATGGCCGCTTTGTTTCGCTTCCAATAGTGGCTCTATCGAGCGGCATTTTTCAACCCGGATCGGGCAGCGCGGCTCCAGACGGCAAGCCACCGGTGGGTTGACCGGCATCGTGATTTCGCCCTTGAGCGAGGGTGGCAGATAGGACGTGAACGAGGCGATCGTCGGATTCGCAGCCAAAAGCGCTTTGGTATAGGGATGCATGGGCGTTTTAAAGATGTTCTCAACGGGCGCGATTTCCATCATCTTGCCGGCGTACATGACACCGACCATGTCCGCCAGATATCCCACCACGTTGAGATCATGGGATATAAAGACCATGCTGAGCTTCAGTTCGCGCTGCAAGCGTTTTAATAAATTTAGTACCTGTGCCTGCACCGAGACATCGAGCGACGACACCGGTTCATCGGCAATGATCAATCTAGGGTTGGCCGCCAGAGCGCGCGCGATGCCGATGCGCTGGCGCTGGCCGCCGCTGAATTCATGTGGATAGCGGTGTAACTGCTCGGCATTGAGACCAACCAGTTCCAGCAACTCAACCACCCTCTCAACTTTCCTACGCCCCGTCGCGCCGCCAAAAATGCGCACCGGCCGTCCAACGATATCGACGACCCTCATGCGCGGATTCAGCGACGCGTAGGGATCCTGAAAAATCATCTGAATCTGCTTGCGCAGCTCGCGCACCGCCTTGTTGGGAAGGCTGAGGATCTCTCTCCCTTCGAAGTAAACCTCGCCGCTGGTCGCGGTGATAAGCCTGGTAATCAGCCGCGCCGTGGTCGATTTGCCACAGCCGCTCTCGCCCACGAGACCGAAAACTTTGCCCTCCGGGACGGTGAAGGAAATCCGATCCACGGCTTTGAGGATTTGGCGACCCATGATTAACCGGCTGGGCCAACCGCCGCTAAGATCAAAATGTTTGGCTAAGTCCTTGACCTCTAGCAGCGACATCATGCACCCGGAAAATGACAGGACGCCCAGCTGTCGGGAAACTTTTCCTCGAGCCGTGGCACTTCGGCTCGGCAGATCTCCTGCGCCTTGACGCAGCGCGGGTGAAACTTACATCCGGGCGGTGGATCGAACAAATTACACACGGTTCCCGGAATCGCATGCAACGATTCATCACGCAGCTCCGGGCGGGGAATGGCGTTGAGCAAGGCGATGGTATAAGGGTGCTGCGGCCGTGTAAACAAAACCTTCTTTTCGGCCTGCTCGACCATGGAGCCGGCATACATCACACCGATGCGGTCGCACAGGCGCGCGACTACGCCGAGATTATGAGAGATAAAGATCAGCGCCATCTTGAATTTTTCTTGGAGCTCTTGGAGAAGCTCGATGATCTGCGCTTGAATCGTCACGTCCAACGCGGTGGTCGGTTCATCGGCGATGAGCAGCTTGGGCTCGCAGGCCAGCGCCATGGCAATCATCACCCGTTGGCGCATCCCACCGCTCAATTCATGGGGATAGCGATCCGCCAGCGTCTTCGGTGTGGGTAAGCGCACCATCGCTAAAACATTTTCAGTGCAGTCGCGGGCAACTTTTTTCGAGTGACCCAAGTGGACCTGGTAGCATTCGCCGATCTGCGTGCCGACGGTCAGCGACGGGTTGAGCGAGGTCATCGGTTCTTGGAAGATCATGGAGATTTTACGCCCGCGGATTTTTTCCATCTCCCGCGCTGTCTTCCTGAGCAGATCTTCGCCTTCAAAGATCAGCTCGCCCTGGGCAATCCTGGCCGGCGGCGTGGGTACGAGGCGCAGGATCGAGAGCGCCGTTACGCTTTTGCCGCAGCCGGTTTCGCCGACGATGCCGAAGGTTTCACCCTCCGAGATTGACAAAGAAAGATCCTGGACCGCCGTCAGCACGCCGCGCTTGAGGTGAAAATCGACTGAGAGATTTTTAATATCGAGGAGCGGCGGCGCCATATTGGATTTTCTCTTCTTATTCAGTTGATGCTGAGACAATTTGTCAGGTTGATATTCACCACGAAGGCACGAAGAGCACGAAGTTGTAGGGGCGCAGCATGCTGCGCCCCTACAGAAACCTTCGTGTCCTTCGCAATCTTCGTGGTGAAATACCCCTATCTCTCATACTGACGCGGATCAAAAACATCCCGCAGCCCATCACCGAGGAGATTAAAGCCAAGGATGATCAAAGAGATGGTCAGTCCCGGAAAAAATGCAGCCATCGGCTGGAGCTGAAGAAAAGGGGTTATCTCTTTCAGCATCAATCCCCAACTGGCTGTGGGCGGCGGCAGCCCGAGGCCGAGGAAACTCAGTGAGGACTCGGCCAAGATCGCGTGAGCGAAATCGAGGCTGACACGGATGAGGAGCGGTGACAAACAATTCGGCAGCACTTGTAGAAAGAGAATACTCAGCTCCGACTCGCCCGTCATGCGCGCCGCTTGCACGTATTCTTTTTCTTTTTGCCCAAGGACGACGGCGCGCACGATTCGCGCGTAGGAAGGAATCGAGTTGATGCCAAGCGCGATGTAGAGAGAATAGAGTCCGCCACCTAACGAGGCGACCAGAGCGATGGCGAGCAATCTACCCGGAAAGGCGATGATCGCGTCCATAACCCGCATCAACGCCGCGTCGACCCAGCGGCCGCCGAAACCGGCGATGGCGCCGATCGGAATGCCAAAAAAGGCGCCGAGAAAGACCGCGCCCACGGCCACTTCAAAAGCTGTCCGCGCGCCGAACACAATTCGGCTGTAGGTGTCCCTCCCCAGGGAATCGGTTCCCAGCCAATGCTCGGTGCTCGGACTTTGCAGACGATTGGCGATGTTGATCTCGTAGGCGTCATGAGTGGCCAGATAGGGTGCGAGCAACGCCGTCACAAGCCAGGCGCAGACGATTATCAGTCCCAAAAGCGCCAGGCGATTACGGACGATGACACGGCACGCGTCGAGAAACCGCGAAAGATGTGAATTCGCGATATCGGCGGCGGTCAAAGTTACGGGCAATGACTCTTGCTTCATGTTCCGTTCGATCTATTCGAGCTGAATACGCGGGTCCAGCCACTTGTAAACGATATCGACGAACAGATTGATGAATACATAAGTCACAGCGATGATGAGCACGCTTCCCTGGACAATCGGATAGTCGCGGGAGTAGACGCCTTCGATCAAGAGCCGGCCAACCCCCGGCCATGAGAACACGGTCTCAACGATAGTCGAGCCGCCGAGAATCCGGGCTGTTTGCAGTCCCACCACGGTTACGGCGGCGATCAGCGAGTTCTTGAGAGCATGCTTAACTATGACCATCCGCGACGGCAGCCCCTTGGCCCACGCGGTGCGCACATAGTCCTGGCTAAGCTGCTCCAGCATCTCGGCGCGAATATAGCGCGTCAGCGGCGCGGCGAGATCCGTACCCATGACGATGGCGGGCAGGCAAGCATGCTGCAGGAAACGAGCCGGGTCGTCGAAGGGACTCGCATAGCCGATCGCCGGCAGCCAGCCCAGTATCACGCTGAATAAGACGATCAGCATCAACGCAAGCCAGAAGTTGGGCATGGCGATGCCCCACAGAGCAAACCCCATCGCCGCGTAATCGGCGCCGGTGTTTTGGCGCATCGCTGCGATGACACCGGCCGGGATGGCAATCGCCACCCCGGTGAGCAAGGCGGCGATTGCCAGATAGATCGTCGCCGGAAAGCGCTCAAAGATGGTCTCGAAAATCGGCCGGCGCGAACGCAGCGACAGGCCCAGATCTCCTTGGACGATTCTCTTGAGCCAGCTCAGATATTGAACGTAGATGGGCCGGTCAAAGCCCAGTTGTTGTTGCAGCGCGTGATACTGCTCTTCACTGATGCGCGTGCGCTCTTCCGCGTCGATCCCCATCATCACCAGAACAGGATCGCCGGGAATGATGCGCACGATGAGAAACACCGCCATGCTGACCAGGAGAAGCACCGGAATGAGCTGCCAGATGCGCTGGACGATATAGCGGGCAAGCATGCGGATTGGCTGGCAATGAAAGACTCACCACGAAGGCACGCAGAGCACCGAGGAGTTTAGGAAAAGGCGGGTTTCAAACCCGCCCCTACAAAACTTCGTGCTCTTCGTATCCTTCGTGGTGATATCCATGTTCTTATTTGTCGATCCACGCGTGACTCAGGCCGGCGCCCCAAGGCTCAAAATCCCCGCTGGCGTTGGTGGCGAAGTCTTTTATATGGCTACGGAACGTGAAAAATCGCGGCGTGAAACCAATAACGACGATCGGCAAGTCATCCGTCAACTTTGCCACCACCTGCTTGAAGATCGCCTTGCGCTTCTCCAAATCCACTTCGCCCTCAGCTTTCTTTAGCAAGGCGTCATAGTCTTTATCACAGTAACCGCTCTCGTTGAGCCGGCGATTTTGCAGGTTCGGTTCGCAAGCATATTCTTCGTAAGCCGGCAGCGGGTCCGGGTAATCGGAACCGCCGGCGAGCTTGAACATGTATTTACCCTGGCGGCGCAGCTCGAGCGCCGAGGCGCGCTCGAGAATTTTCAGTTCCACCTTGACACCGATCCTCTTGAGCTGCGCCTGTATCGCCGCGCCTTCAATGTCCGCCACCTCGCCGCGGTTGCCCATGAGCTCGAGCGTTTCGCCCTTATAGCCGGCTTCCTTCAAGAGCGCTCTAGCCCTATTGGCATCGAAGCGCGGCGCCGGCACATCCTTGAAATACCAGAAATGGCCGCTTGGAAAGCGCTGGTCGGCCGTGTCAGCCAAGCCGAAGTACGCTGCTTGCATGATTTCTTTCCTATCGATGGCGTAGGCTATCGCTTGACGAAGTTTCTTGTTGTTAAAAGGCGGATCGGCGACGTTGAATTCCAGATTCCGTGCGCCGGCGCGCGCCGCTTTGGCGACACCGATCCCTTTGACTTTCCCTTGTATGATTTGCTGGACCCATTCGTACGGCGTCCGCTCGATCAAATCGACATCGCCCGACTGCAGCGCGGTGAAGCGAACCGTATTGTCGCCGATTTCTTTCATGATGACGCGATCGACGTAAGCTTTGTGACCCCAGTAGTCGTCGTTTCGTTCAAAAACGATGCGCTGCCCAGGCTGCCATTCGACGAACTTGAATGGACCGGTGCCCGGAGGAAACGTTGCCGGCTTCCTCAGTCCCTCGGGCAGCGACTCGTTGGGAATCGCCGAGAAGGAGCGGATTTCCGTGAGCACTGTCGGAAGCAGCGGATTGTGGCGCTTCATATAAATCTTAAGCGTATATTTATCGGCTACCTCAGCACGCTCAACCGCGTTTAAGTCTTCAAAGCCGTACGCTCCGTTCTTGGGATTGAGGGTATAATCGAGGGCGAACTTGATATCGTCGGCGGTCATTTCCTTGCCATTGTGAAATTTTACATTCTTGCGCAGCTTGAAAGTATAAAGCTTGCCATCTTTGGACACTTCCCAAGACTCTGCGAGGCGCGGCTGGATTGCGCCCTTGGAGTCACGAGCGAGCAACGGTTCATACATGAGCTCGCGAATGCGCGATTCCGTCGAGCTGGTGTTGACCAAAGGATTCATCAGCGCCAGTTCTTTGCTGATACCAAGCGTGATCGTGCCGCCGCGCTTGGGTTGAGCGGACGCGGCTTCGAGAATCGAGATGGCGCTGAAAGAGAACAGCAACAATAATAAGCTCAGCAGGGCAAGTTTTTTCATAGAGACCTCCTTTACAACTCGACCGTGTCCCGCTGTTAAGCGTCCGCGCGCTTGCGCTTGTATAGCTTGTCGATAAAGCCCGAATTGTCGAGCTCGCGCAGATAGTGCAGGTCCCAGAGCGCCATGGGGCTCAACTGTTTGGCTTCGGGCGCCTTGATGCAGCCAAGGTCGTAGGCGTTTATAATAGCCTGGGCATCTGGATAAGGCTTGCTCGGCATGCGTTCTAACCGGCTGTATTGAAAATCTTCACCGGTTCGCTTGTTTAAGCCGTCCAAAATTTTTTGGGTCTTCTGCCGCTGCGTTTTGGCGAAATGAATACCCAGCACCAAGGCTTTGACCAGCCGTTCGCCGATCCCTTTTTTCTTATGCAGCACCGTGTAAGAAGTCGTCAGCGTTGGTCCGTTGATCATCGGCAAGGGGCCGAGAGGCAAGATGTGCATACCCAGTTCTTTGTAGCGCTCGCCGCCGGAGACGAAGCGGGCGTCGGCTCGACGCGATTTCAACGCTGCGAATTGCTCATCGGCGCTTTCGCTTTCGACCCATTGAACGTCATCGATGCTCATGCCGGCACGGATCAGGTACATCATATGGTTGCCGCGACCATGATGAAAGCCGCCTTCGCGTCCTTCCATCGGAGTATCGACGATCCGCTTGCCGCGCAGATCGTGCAGCGACTTGATTGGTTCCCATGACGCGATGCTGGCGTTCTGTCCATTCACCGGGGAAGCAATACTGACGATCGGCTTGCCCTGGACTACTAACGCGTACGGTGTCAGGTGATCGCCGGAGATGAAATCGATATCACCCTTGAACAATGCCCGCTCGGCGTCCGGCGGCATCGCACAGTATTCAAAACTCACCAGATCGAGTCCCGCCTTTTGCCAGATGCGCGCTTTGTCCATTACCTCCCAAATCGGCAGATGACTGCCCGAACGATAAACCCCGCGAACCTTTATTTTTCGCTGTGCCATCTTGTCCTCCTTACGCTGACTCTCGTCATACAACCCGAGTGTTCGCCGCCCACTTTGACCGCTCTTCGATTTCTCACTATCCCGATCGAGCGCGGCATCATTCCCGGTGTCTCTCCCCCTATCAGCGCGCTCCGATTCTTGTCAAATACAATGAAATGCTCTTAGTATTCATCGACAATGAAAGCGGAACGCGCAGAGACTATCAGCTGGCAATGTTTTGGGTGGCAACGTTCCATTACTCCACCACTCCCATACTCCAGCCGCGCGCCCAAGCGTGTAAAAATGCCGAACGGTTCGGACACCGCCGTGATCGACAACGGCAAGCCGAATACGATCGGCATTACCTGCAGCGTCCGCATAGCTCACGCCGACCTCGCCAAACAAGTGCCGACTTTCGAGACTTGCGCCGGCATCGGCACGCCCGAGCAGCGCCTCGCCGAGCAGGATCGGAGACCATCGATCGCGAGAGGCCTGCGCATAGAGAATTTCTTGCCAACGATCGCAATGACGAAAGGCGCGGCTCATGTGGGATGATCAATGGAAGGGTAAAACTATCGGCACGGCGCTCGACCACGCGGCGCGGAAGTACGGAGATAAAGTCGCCACGGAATTTCACAACGGCGCCATCACGTATAACCAACTCAAGAAAATTTCCGATCTGATCGCCTGCGGCTTTCTCAAGCTCGGTATCGGCAAGAGCGACAAAGTCGCGATTTGGATGGCCGGCTATTCGGAATGGGCGTTGGTTTACTTCGCCCTCATGCGCATCGGCGCGATCATCGTGCCCGTCAACACCCGCTACCGTCCCGAAGAAATCGAATATGTTCTCAACAAATCGCGAGCCTCTTTACTGGTTTTGAAAGAAGAGCCGAACAAAGATTATCTCAGTTTGCTCAGAGAACTCTGCCCTGGAGCGGGCGAAGCGGCTGACGCGCTGCCCAACGAAAAGCTTCCTTATCTTAGAAGAATCGTCGTTTCGTCGCCCCGAAGTTCGGCCGGCTGGCTCTCTTTCGATGCATTAAACGCTCTCGGCGCTGAGGTTCCTGAAGGCACTTTGCGGCAGGCCGTGGAAAAAGTCAGAGCCGATGACATCGCCATGATTCAGTTCACTTCCGGCACCACGGCGATGCCCAAGGGCGCGATGCTGTTTCAAGCAGCAATGCTGCGCGGCGCCCAGTGCGGCTGCCTGGCGCTGAAACTGACCGAGAGCGATCGCTTTTTCAGCCCTCAGCCATTTTTTCACGTCGGTGGATCGATCCAGGTAATGCTCACGCCCGTGGTCTCCGGCTGCACGATGATCGTGCAGCCCTATTTCGATGCTGGCGAAGCTTTGGAGCTAATGGAACGTCATCGATGCAACGTGTTAATGGGTCACCAGCCGCACTATATCGAATATCTCAACCACCCCGATCTGAAGAAGCGAAAGCTTGTGCTCGAAAAAGGCATGATCTTCGCCAGCCCGGTGGTCAACAAGCGAGCTCACGACGAGATGGGCATTAAAAAACTCATCAGCCCGTACGGGCTTACGGAGACTCATATCGGCGGTACCGCATGCGAGTTGGACGATCCTTTGGAATTGCGAATGACTACTGTGGGGAAAGCCATGCCCGGCGTCGAGATCGGCATTCGACAGTTGGAGGGCCAAGAATTCTTACCCCAGGGACAGTCCGGCGAGGTTTGTTTCAGAGGTTGGTGCGTCACGAAAGGCTACTACGACGACCCACAGAAAACCGCCGAGGCGATCGACGAAACTGGTTGGTTTCGCACCGGAGACTTGGGCGTCATCGGCGCCGACGGCTGCCTACGGCTTATCGGACGGGTCAAAGATATGATCCGCGTCGGCGGCGAAAACGTCGCCGCGGCTGAAGTTGAAGCGGTGTTGCTCAAACATGATGCGGTAAAGCAAGCCGTGGCGGTAGGAATGGCTGATGCGCGTTTAGCGGAGGTCGTCGCAGTCTTTATCGAGTTAAAGTCCGCCAATCACGCAACTGAAAAAGATCTCAGCGACTTCTGCCGCCAACATCTAGCGAGCTTCAAAGTGCCGCGCAGAGTGATCTTCATCTCCGACTGGCCGATGACCGGCGCCGGCAAAATCCAGCGCTTCGTCTTGAAAGAATCGTTGGCACAAGAACAGTCCGGAACGAAAGCCTAGAGCGCGTATAACGCTCTGGCGTTGTCGTAGAGCAACTTTTTTTTCGTCTCGTCGGAAAGATCCTTGCGGCTTTGCGCCACGCGCAGATTATTGGGAAACTCGCTGTCCCAGTGAGGGATGTCGGTGGCGTAAAGAAAATGATCGTCGCCCAGGTAGCGAAAGGTTTCCGCCAATAGGGTCTCTTCCGACTCCAAGCTAAAATAAATCGGCCGCTGCTTGACGCAGTCGCTCGGCCGCCGCGTCAAATGCGGCGTCTCGATCTTGCCGCGCTTTTCCCAATGCTCGTCCATGCGGTCGAGCCAATAGGGCAACCACGTGCAGCCAATCTCCAGAAACGCCAAGCGTAGCTTGGGAAAACGCTCTGGCACGCCGTGAAAAATCATATTGGAAAACTGCACGAAGATACCAACCGGAAATGACACCATGTGAACTTCAGTGAAAGTCTCGAACCCGCCCGACGCAAGCTCTTCGGCGCCGTTGGTGCCGTGCACGGCAATCGCGCAATTCAAGCGTTCCGCTTCACGGTAAATCGGATCGTAGAACTTATGCCCCAACGGCAAGCGCAGGCCGGTCGTGCGTACCACCGCCGCGCGATAGCCTAGCTGGGTCACCGCCCGGCGCATTTCCACCGCCGCCCGCTCGGCATCCTGCGGCGGGATGACGGCGATGGGCTTTAACCGGTCGGAGACTTTCGCGTAGTGATCGTAGACATAATCGTTATAAGCCTCGCACAGCGCCACGGCGTAATCAGGTTCGCGAATACGCGATACGTTCCCGGTCGACGTCGGGTAGAGAAACGCCTGCTCGATGTCGTAGCGATCCATGATGCGAAGCCAATCCTCTGCCCGCGGCGCGCGTGGAAAGATTGTTTGGTCGTGCGGCAAGGTATCCTGCAAGTCACGATCCCATGGTTCGGACGCGGTCAGCGGCCCGCCGCGCTTGTTAAACGGCGCTTTCAAATATCGCCGCAGTTCTTCAGCGCGCTCGATGATATGGCCGTCGGCGTCGATCACTTTGGTATTCGCCATGAATTACCTCGTTCAAAAAGTCAAATTACAATTTGTACGCCAACATGATGCCGTCACGAAACGGCAGCAGTACGTTTTCCACTCGCGGATCTTTATGAAGGCGGCCGTTTAGCGCATTGACGATGCGCGCGTCTTCCTCTACGGGGTTTAACACCCGCCCGTAGCGCAACATATTGTCGAGCACGATCAACCCGCCTTTGCGGGTCAAGTCCACGCAACGATCGTAATAATAATCGTAACTCGGCTTATCGGCGTCGATGAAGCAGAGATCGAAGGGTCCGCTCAGCGTCTTCAAAGTATCCGCCGCGCGCCCGGCTCTAACTTCGATCTTATTCCGATGGGGGCTTTGGGCGAAAAATCGGCTGGCAATCTCGATCGCATGAGGGTCAAGTTCGCACGTGATAATGCGGCCATCCGCCGGTAAAGCCTCGGCAAAACACAGCGCGCTGTAGCCGGTAAACATGCCGACTTCGAGAATGCTTTTGGCTTGTGTCATGCGCACCAGCATTTTGAGAAACGCGCCTTCCAACTCGCCGACGAGAAAATTGGCCGTAGTCGTTTTCTCCTCGGTCTCGCTGAGCAAGCGCTCATGCAGTTCGGTGAGCGCCGTCGTATGCCGCTCGCAATACTCTTCGACCCCTTCGGGCAGAACTTTAACGCCCACCGCGCGCCGATCTTTTGGTTGTATCGCCATAAACGCGTCCGTATCCTTTCGTAGAGCCTAACTCACTTATCGTGCAACTATTGTATCCTGGCCCATCGTGTAGAAACGCGCGGAACGCTCGAGGTTACTCACCTGCAACACCACGTGCCCAAGACGCTGTATCTTGAACGGCATGCCTTCCGGTGGAGTCAGCGCTCTCAACTCGTTAATATTTGCTGCCATGATCGCCTCGCTAGGCTTCGGTGATGACAAGCTATCACTTTAACATTCCCAGGCGCTACAATTTTCTCTGACGTCGACGTCTTAATCCTTAAAACCAAGGTTGCAATTCATTAACCAATTTCCCGCGGTTTCGGTTTCCGTTTGTGTTATCATTTGCTACGGAATCGCCACGAAAAGATCAAAAATACTTCGTCGAAGGCATCAGAAATATCTTCGGCTTGGCCGGCGACCATATCTTACCCGTGCTCAAATCATGAATGGTCGACGTCCGCTTCGTCAAGGAACTGGATGACACGGGTTTCATCCAAGCCTCGACAAAAAATAGGCTTGCGCGTTAGTAAATGAACCACACAAGAAGGAGGAGGACAATCATGGATACGGTTCCATCTCGGAAATTGACCAGAGAAGGCGCCATGAAGGTGCTCAATGCCGCGGTTGACAAAGCGCAGGCGTTGAACTCGGCGGTGAGCATCGCCGTAGTTGACGACGGCGGCCATCTGATCGCGTTTACGCGCTCGGAAAAAGCCGAGCTCTATTCGATCGCTATCGCCCAAGCGAAAGCCAAGAGCGCGGCGCTGACTCGGTTTCCCTCCGGCAAGAAAAGTCCCGCCGGCAACGAACGCGACGATCATCATGCACTCGCTATCACATTGGCCGCCGGTCCTGGCTCCTTTGTCACTATCCCCGGTGGCTTTCCGCTTTATTCCGAAGGCGAGATCGTCGGCGCCGTCGCGGTGAGCGGTGCGGGATCCAAGGACATAGAAATCGCCCAGACCGCCGCCGCGATCTTGGGCAAATAAATTTCGCCATCGGTTGTTGTTTGACCGACGACCGCGATGGTCACGTAGTTAAACATGCCGACTGGCTAATCCTCGACGATCGCCGGGATTGAGCGGAGACACTAAGGTGTTCTTGCGGCGTCCCCTTCCCCGCTCGCGTGTGCTCATTCGTGTTTCAGCGCGCGCCCAGCGTTCCGGAGGTATTTCCACTAGACAGAGGAGGCGCCAATTTACCTATGAAACAAACGGCACGGGGCCGGCACACTGCGTGAAGCACAGGGGATTCGCGACCACGCGGATTCGTTAAAACTGTGCAACCTAGCATTGAGTCTCCGCGGTCTTCCCGTTCCGGATACAAAACCACTACTATCGGCGCAGTCACATCGCTCGTGATGATTACAAAATAGTGTACAGGAGAGAAACGGATGGCTGATATTAAGAAACCGCCCTTTCGCGCCGACCACGTCGGTAGCTTGCTGCGCCCGCAAGAACTCTTGCAAGCTCGCGAACGTCGGCAAAGTGGCGAACTGTCGGCTGCTGCGTTGCGGCAAATCGAAGATCGTTGCATTCGCGATGTCGTCA
>Ga0184635_10000259_pt1 | contig 12405 bp, 7 predicted proteins | sample PLM3_30_b2_FD_133147 | JGI IMG/M metagenome (GOLD analysis project Ga0184635, IMG submission 133147) | Groundwater sediment microbial communities from an aquifer in East River, Colorado, USA - PLM3_30_b2 | ecosystem: Environmental > Terrestrial > Soil > Riparian zone | place: USA: East River...
ATGTATATCGACTCTTTGCTCCGAGTTTGCAACGCGCAGGCCTTCACGGCCGTTGCGGTGTCTGCCAGCTCGATCGACCTGGGCCTGCCGGGCGGCGTTGGCACGCCGCCGAAGCGGGAAATCAGCACGGGCGAACCGATGGGCTACGGCCTCAGTGTGGGCGTCGCCGCGTCGTCGACGACCGTGCTCGTCGAGCTCATTCAAGCGACTGATGCCGCACTGACCGCCGGCATCATCGTCCACGATCAGCGCACCTTCCTGTCGGCTGACATGCCGCTCGGCGCGCTGATCTTCATGCCGCTGCCGCAGGGGCACGTTGTCGCCGGCTGGCTGCAGTTTCAGGGCATCCGCGTAACGCCGGCCGGCGGCGCGGCGACCGTGACGCTCACCGCCTGGCTGACGTCGCACGCGGCTTTCAGCGTGCTCGCGAAGGCCTACGCGAAGAATTATCTCGTCTAGTCACTCGTTCGATCTGCTGGCGCCGGCGTCGCTCAATCCCGAGCGGCGGCCGGCGCCTTTCCCACATAGGAGCATTCCTCTATGGCACCAGAAAAGGCGGCCGCTCCGAGGCCGGCCCGCGCGCCGAGGTTCAAGGTCGTCGCCGTCGCGGATGGCTATTACGACAACAAGCTGCGGCGCACCGGCGACGTGTTCTATATCGACGGCACGCTGCCGACCGCCGATCAGATCAAGCGCAAAGATGGCAGCCTGCGCGATCCAAAGCTGCCGCTGATGCTCGGCAAGTGGATGCGCCAGGCGCCGGCCGACGCGACGCCGCACATCACGAGCAGCAACGAAGTGATCCGCCGCGACAACGCCGCGACCGCCGCGTCGAGAGCCGAGGGCGGGACCGTGCCGCCTGGCGATCACGACGACGATCCGCTCGGCGCCGGCGGCGACTAGACAACTGCACGATCGCGCGGGGCGAGAGTAACCGATGGCTAAAACACAATTCCTCGACTACACGATTTATCTGACCGACGCCGCGCTCGTGCAGGAGCTGCAGAGCGTGCCGCACGCCGGCGCCGCGGGCTCGGGCTCGGGCGCGGGCAGCGCGGTCGGGCGGATCATCATGGCGCCGACCGTGGCCGCGACCACCTACAGCGCACCGATTCAGGAAGAGTCGGCCGAGATGCTCGCGCCGTGTATTCGATCGGAATGGTTCACCACGGGGAACAACTTCCCGCGCGATCAGCGCACCTTCGATCGCTGCAACGGCGGCTGGTTCGGTATCTGCTTCCTCTTCGGCACGACGACGCATTTCTACTGGCGCGGCAAATTCGCGTGGATGCCGAAGCTCGACACGACGGCCCCGACCGGCGCGGTCAAGAGCGTGATGCCGCAACGGCGCTACATCGACGGCGCCGAGCTGGCGGCGAGCGGGACCGGCGGCGAGGGTGGCTCGGGCAACATGAGCGACATCGTGTCTCGCGCGGCCTCGCGACACCTGCAAGGCTTCGGCTACTGGTGCGACCGGCAGACCTTCGAGCGCGTGCACGTCTTCAATGAGGCGGTGCCAGGGCACGCGCAGGATTCGCAGGGATGGGATCGGTTCTACTTCCGGCTCCGCAAATACCCGACCGCGAAGCAGCGCATCTTTAAAACCTCGGGCACTGTGTCGGCGACGTCGGGCATCGAGATCGGCGTGCTCGCCAACGGGCAACTCGTGCTGACGAACATCGACAACGTCGGGACAGAAACGACGTTCGCGACGGCGACGACGCCGATCGCGCTGAACCGCTGGATCAAGCTCGATGTGCTCTTCCGCTACGGCAACGCGATCGGCGGCGCCGGCTGTCACGTCTTCGTGAACGGCGTCGAAGTGATGTCGAAAGATCCTTACGCCGGCACGGACGGGCTCGGCCAGGCGATCGGGATCGCCAACTGTCGCCTCGGCACCGGCGCCACGGTCCACAACGAAATTTCCGTGCAGTTCGACGACTGGATCGGCGCCGACCAGGTCACGAACATGACCAACGGCGAAGACTGGAACCACGGTAGCAAGGTCGCGTGCCTGGTCCCGAAGGCCTTCGGTTCGGACAACGCGGCGTCCTGGTTGGCCGCCGGCGACTGGCGCGTGCTGACGCAGCGGCGCCCGATCACGACACCCGTCACGCGGCTGCAGAACACGACGAGCGGCGCGCGGCTCTGCGTGCTGACCAATGCGGATCTCGAAGTCGACACCGAAGAGGGCCAGCTCGGGACGGTGGGCATGGTCATCGGCATGTATGGCTTCGAGGCCGGCGCGATCGGCGGCAACCTGGGCTATCGCTTGCCTGGCGGCGGCGCGGCCGTAACGACCGCGGTCACGCAGGACGGGGCTAACTATCAGTGGCGCTCGGCCTACTACGTGCCGAGCGGGCTCACCAACCCGGTGCATCCCTTCGCCGGCACCGAGCTCGTCTTCGATCACGGCGCGGCCGCGTCAGCGCAGAACGTCGCGATTCTCTGCGCCGCCGCGGAAACGATCGGCGTGTTCGGCCCTGAAGACATCACGCCGAACGCGCAAAGCAACAACGCGACGCCGGCGCCGCCGATGGCACTCGCGCAGCAGACCGCGCAATACGTCGCGGATGTGAAGGCGTTGCTCGTCGCCGCGGGCACGCCGCTGAACAGCAATTGCGGCGCGCACGAGATCACGAAGCGCGTCGCCTGGGGCCTGCGCGATGCGGGCGCCGGCCTGCAGATCAAAACCTCGGGCGCCAACTGCAGCGGGAAGGCCGTCGCGATCATCATGTTCCCGAGCGGCCGCGCCGTTGACATCCTGGGCGACGCCGGCGGTGCGAATACGCCGCAGTGGAGCGAGATCGCGGCGCTCGACCCGGCGCTCTATGCGTTGCCGGAAAACCCTGGCGACGATGACGCGCTGCGATCGGTGCCCGAGCACCTCGGGCTGCACAACGCGCCCTATCCGCGCACGCCGTGGGCGAAGCGCGGCACGCCGCCCTTCTCGCCGGTCGGCCTGGTCACGGGCACCTACGTCGGTAACGGCACGAGCGCGGCGAGCTTCAAAGAGCTCACCTTCCGATTCCCGGTCAACTTCCTGATCATCAGGAATACCTCGACTCAGACCGGCATCATCTGGTGGAGCTCACTGATCGGCGGACACCAGGACGGCGGCAACGAGATGAAGAACAACGCGCCCGTCGCCGCGTTGATCGATCCGACGTTCCCTGGTGCGCCGCCCGCGGTCGATGCGCAAGAGCAGCAGACCGTCGTGCGCATCACCGGCAACGAGAACAGCAGCAACGCGAACGGCGTCACCTATCAATACACGGCGTTTTGTGATCCGGCGATGCGGTTCTGCAACGCCGGCGCGCTCTTCACGCGCAACGCCAATATTGATTTCGTGACGACGCTCGACAATGAAGGCTTCACGCCCGACAACGTGTGGCTCGCGACCGAGCTGCGCGGCGGCGGCGCCTCGGGCAGCATCTGGTATCGCGGGCCCGGACACACCGCGCAGAACGCCAGCCAGCTCAATACCTCAGAGACGGCGCTCGCGTTCAGTTTCGCGAAGGGCACGATCACGAGCAAGACCGCGCTCACTAACGGCGCGTGGCATCAGGTCGGCTACCTGGCCTTCAGGAAGAACGACGGCAGCGGCGACGCCAACATCGGCAAGGTGCTCGCGACGACGAGCTACACCGGCGACGGCAACGCCTCGCGCACGGTGGGGATCTTGATGGGCGGCCAGCGGCCGGCCTGGGCGATGGTTGTGCCACACAACGCGGCGGCCGTCATTCGTGACGTCTCGCACACCGGCACGAACTCGCTCACGTTCCCGACGACGAACAACGCTGCGACCGGCATCACCGGCGGCGGCATCGACTCGATCAGCGTCGGCTCGGCGCTCAACAGCAACGGCATTCTCTACGACGTCTTCGTGTTTCCTGGCGGCACGACCGCCGGCAACGCGGGTTTCTCCACGAACGGCGAATTCATCGTCGTCGCGCCCGACTCGCCAACCGGCGGCGATCTCTTCGGCGGCGGCTTGTGGGATGGCACGCCGCCCGATCCCGAGCTGAACCCCGACGAACCAGACGGCGGCGGCGGCGCCGGCACGAATCCCGATCTCCCCGATGGGCAGACCGGCACCGATTTCCAAACGAGCTGCATCGAGGCGACGACCTTCATCATCAACCAGGCGCTGTCGCACATCGGCGTCTCGAAGCAGATCGGCGACATCACGACGGAGCTCAGCGAAGAGGCGACGACGTCGCGTCTGCACTACGTCGACGACATCAGCGCCGTGCTGCGCGATCATCCCTGGCAGTTCGCCACGCGCTACGCGCGCCTAGTGCTGGTCGCCGGCACGTCGACGGTGCCCGTCAACGGCGATTGGCAATACGCCTACCGCGCGCCTGACGACATGATGTTCGCGCGCCGCATCGTGAACCCGAACCTCGTCGGCCGCGATTGGGATGCGAACCCGCCGAAGTGGCGCCTCGGCTCGGATGACACCGGGCTGCTGATCTACACGAACGAGACGCCGACGAGCGGGCAGCCGGACAACGTCACGCCGCAGCTCGAATACACGATCCGCACGACGTGCGCCGCACTGCAGGGTGATTCGATCTTCCGCGAGGCACTCGCCTGGCGGCACGCCTTCAGCCTGGCGCCGGCGCTCGCGAAGGATGACAAGAAAGCGGCGTTCTGCCTGAACGTGTATCAAGCGATCAAGTCGACCGCGGCCACGGTCGGCAGCAAGGAAGTGCAGCAGGCGCACGAGGGCGACGTCGATTGGATTGAGGGCCGCAACTGATGGCTGACACCATCTTTCAACGGGCGCTGGCCGGCGGCGAGCTGGCGCCCGAGCTTGCGGCGCGCGCGGACCTGGCGAAGTATCAGACGGCGCTGCGCACCTGCAAAAACTGGATCGTGCAGCGGCACGGCGGTGTCGCGAACCGGCCCGGCACGCGGCACGTGTTCGAGTCGAAGACGAGCTCGACGTCGACCTTCCTGCTGCGCTACGTGAGCGAAGTCGTCGGCGAATCCGTGCTGATCGAGGCCGGCGCGAACTACCTGCGCTTCTACAAGCAAGGCGCGCTCGTGCGGCTCTCGGGCGTCGTCGCCTGGAACGCCGGCACGAACTACGTCATCGGCGACATCGCCGAGAGCGGCGGGATCAATTACTACGCGGTGAAAGCGGGCATCAACCACGTGCCGCCCAACGCGACCTTCTGGTATGCGATGCCGACCGACATTCTCGAATTGCCGACGCCGTTCGGCAATGCCGGCTTCGACTGGTCACAGAGCGGCAAGGTCATCACGCTGACGTCGCCGCTCGTGCCGCCCTACGAGCTGATCTACAGCTCGCTGACGCGCTGGACGATTCAGGCGATCAATACGGCGCCGGCGATCGACCCGCCGACCGGCATCATCACGACACTCGGCACGGCGGGCCCGCTCAACTTTCAATACGTCATCACCTCGGCGGCGCAAGACACCTACGAGGAGAGTGTCGCGAGCTCGATCGCGCAGCTCCTGGGCGCGGCGGATGGCACGCCGGCGTCGCCGCATACCCTGAGCTGGACGCCGCCCGCGCAGCCGGCCGTCGAGTATTACATCTACAAAGATCCCTACGGCAACGGCACCTTCGGCTTCATCGGCACGGCGACCAATCAGACGACCTTCAAAGACGTCGGCTTCACCCCTGACTTCGCGGTCACGCCGCCGCTGCCGCGCGTGCTGTTTCAGACGACCGACAACTTCCCCGCGCACTCGACGAACTACCAACAGCGCCGCCTGTTCGGGAACACCAACAACAACCCCGACGCCATCTTCGGCAGCCGCGTCGGCTTCCGCAGCAACTACAACATCAGCAGCCCGCTGCAGGATGACGATGCGATCACGCTGGCGATCGCGGCGAACCAAAACAACCCGGTGCGCTTCATGCTCGGGTTGAAGACGCTGATCGTCGGGACCGATGGCGGCATCTGGACGATCGGCCAATCGAAGACGCCGCTCACGCCGGCGAACCTGCCCGCGGACCAGGAAACCTACGCCGGCGTGGCCGACGTGACGCCGGTCATCATCGGCAACGCGATCATCTACGTGCAGGCACGGAAGACGATCCTGCGCGATGTGCGCTTCGAGCAGGAAGTCGAGGGCCTCGCCGGTCGCGACCTGACGCTCTTCTCGGCGCACCTGTTCGACGGCTACACGGTCGAGGAGATCGACTATCAGCAAGTGCCGCACTCGATTGTCTGGTGCTGCCGTAGCGACGGCACGCTGCTCGGGCTGACCTACATCCGCGAGGAAGAGGTGTGGGGTTGGCATCGACACACGAGCGGCGCCGGCGCACTCTTCGAGGATGTCTGCGTCGTGCCCGAGCCGAACGAGGATGTCGTGTATCTGCTGGTGCGTCGCACCATCGGCGGCGTGTTCAAGCGCTACATCGAGCGCCTCGAAAGCCGCGTGATTCTCAACTTCAACGCCGACGCGTTTTTCGTCGACGACGGCCTGACCTACTCTGGCGTGCCCGTCACCACGATCAGCGGCCTCGATCACTTGAACGGGCAGATCGTCGCCGTTGTGGCGGATGGGCAAGTCGTCTTCAATGGCGATCCGACCGCGGCGAACGTCGCCGAGTTCACTGTCGCCGCAGGGACGATCTCGCACGTCTTCAGCCCGGCGGCGAGTATCATCCACGCAGGCCTGCCGATTCAGTATGCGGACATTGAGACGCTGACGCTCGACGTCAACGGCTCCGCGGTGCGCGACAAGAAAAAGCGCGTCGGCACCGTGGCCGTGCTACTGAACGACAGTTGCCGCACGTTCTGGTGTGGGCCGGCGACGAACCGGCTGAAGCAGGTGAAGGTGAAGCCGCACGAGCTCGGCACGGAAGGCGTGCCCTTCACCGGCCAGGAGCAGATCGCGATCGAAGCGAGCTGGCAAGAGGAAGGACGGATCGTCATCCGGCAGATCGATCCGCTGCCGATCACGGTGCTCGGCCTACTGCCGACGTTTGAATTGGGAGGATAGCGACATGGTGAAGCCTGGTAGGACGCGCGCGATAGCTCTCGCGGTAACGCTGGCGGTCGCCGGTTGGCAAGCGCAGCATGTGACGATCGACGCACAACCGGCGTTCTTCACGATCCAGCCGGCGCAGCAGTCGGGCGTCTCGGCGACGACGCTCACGCGCAACACGGTCAACCTGCCGCCCGGCACAGTCGGCCTCGATATCCTGATCAACGTCACCGCCGGCGGGACCGCGACGGGCACCCTGCAGATTTACCTCGAAGACAGCATCGACGGCGGCACGACCTGGGATGACGTCGTGAGCTCGCTCACCTTCGCGCTCGGTGCGGCGCCGGTGACGCAGCGCTTTTTCATCACCGGGATGCTCATCCCGTCGACGGTCACGACGGCGACGTCGACCAACACCACGCAGGGCTCAGCCGCGGCCGCGGAAACGCTCGCCGCCGGCAGCGCCCGACAGGGCCCGTTCGGCACCCTGTGGCGCGTGCGCGAGAAGCTCTCGGCGCCGTCAGGCTCGCCGGTGGGTGCGACCTATACGATCACCGCCGTCTTCATGCGGGCGAGTTAAGCGATGGCGCAAAAACTCGTCAGCATGAAGATCACGAAGGCCGACCGCAAGGCGCAGCAGGAGAAATATGCGACCGCGTCGCCGGTCGATGGCGATGCGTATCCCTACGGCCTCACCGTGCGGCTCGATAACGAGTCACTGGAGAAGCTCGGGCTCGACGTCAGCGACTACCCGGTCGGCGACACAGTGATGCTGATCGCGACGTGCGAAGTCTGCGAGACGAGCGCGCGGCAGTCAGTCGTCGGCGGCGAGAATCAAAACCTGACGCTGCAGATCACCGAGATGTGTCTCGAAGACGCGCCGACGAAGAAAAAGTCGTCGGCCGACGTCGCGGCCGCGCTCTATAAGGAGTAACCCCGATGGGATGGGCGCTCGCCGCACCGCTGATCATTCAGGGCGTCGGCACTGCGATTTCATACTTCAGCCAAAAGAAAGCCGGCGACGCCGAGCTCTCCTCGGCGCAGGCGCAGCGCAAAGCCGCCGAGAGCGGCGCCGACCTGCAAGACTTCAACGCGAAGATCGCCGACCTGCAGGCGCAGGATGCCGTCGAGCGTGGCGCGGAAGACGAGAGCCGCTACCGCAGCCAAGTGCGCGGTTCGATCGGGACGCAGCGCGCCGGCATCGCGAGCCAGAACGTCAAGGTCGGCTTTGGCTCGGCCGTCGACGTGCAGGCGGATGCCGCTTACCTCGGCGAGCTCGATGCGCTCAGCATCCGCAACAACGCCGCGCGTGAGGCCTGGGGCTTCAAGATGCAGGCGACCGACCTGCGGAAGCGGGCCGAGATCGCGCGGAAGGAAGGCGTGTATCTGGAGGCGGCCGGCCAGCAGGCGAAGTCGGCGCGCAACCTGGCCGCGGTCGGCACGCTGGTGAGCGGCGCGACGTCCATGCTGCAGACGCGCTACGGCTTCGAGCGCGCATCGAGGAGCTGATGGCCACTGTCGATCTGTATCGGATGCGCAAGGTCGGCACGCAGGCGTTGCCGGGCGTGCGGATGACGGCCGCCGAGACGGCACTCTCGGAAGGCGCCGGCGTCGAACAGGCGCGCGCGGAGAAGTTCGACCAGGCGACGCGCCTCGGCCAGCGCGTGACGGCGCTCGGCCAGGAGCTCGGCATCGAGAAGGCCGACACACTCGCCTGGGAAACGCAGAAGGCGAACACGCTCAAGGCGCTGCAGACGTCGAACGATCTCGACCAGTGGAGCGCAACGACGCTCTACGATCCGAAGACCGGCGCGCTCTTGACGAAGGGCCCGGCGACGCTCGGCATCACGCAGAAGGTGCTCGACGAGTTCGACAAAAAAGCCGGCGAGATCGCGCAAGGCCTCAGCAACGACACACAGCGCATCGCCTTCGCGAAGCAGCGGCAGCAGCAGCGGCTCTCGATTCAGGTCACGCTCGACCGGCACGCCGACAGCGAGATGCAGCAGTATCGCGCCGACGAGCTCAACTCGTTCGTCACCAACCAACGCGCGAACGCCGTCGCGAACGCGAACGACCCGCGCATCGTTGCCGTCAACCTGCACACCGCGGAAGACGCGATCAACCTGCACGCGCCCGAGCTCGGGCTCGGGCCGGAGAAGCAGCAGGCGCTGATCGAGACGACGCGCACCTCGACGCACGCCGGCGTCATCATGGCGCTGCTCTCACAGCAGCAGGTGAAAAAGGCGCAGGCTTACTTCGACCACGCGAAAGACGAGATCACGGTCGGCGACACGCGCGCGACCCTAGAGAAGCAGCTCGACGTCGCCGGCACGAAGCAGCAGGGCCTCGATGCCTCGACGAAAATATGGGATTCGCTCGGGCCGAAGGGTGAGAACGATCCGATCAACATCGACAAAATGGAGGACGCCGCACGGAAACAGTTCGCCAACGATCCCGACGCGCTCGATGCGACGATGCACTTCCTGCGCGAGCGCAAGGCCGCGACCGATGCCGGCCGCAAGGATCGCGAAGAGGCGCAGCTCGGCGGGCTCTGGTCGAAGGTCGCCGCCGGCGCGGGCCTCACGGAAGTGTCGCGCGATCCGGCGTATCTCGCCGCGCCTGGGCGCGTGCAGTTGCAGGTCAACGACTACATCCTCAACCGCGCCGAGCATCAGGCCAATCGCGCGTATGCCGAAGAGGGCCGCCGCTACACCTCGCAGCAGCGCGTCGAGCACGAGAAAGAGCAAAAGGGCTGGTCGCGGTATTGGGAACTCTCGGACCCGAAGACGCTCAACGCGACGAGCGAGAACGCGCTGCAGGCGATGCGCGGCGAGCTCGGCGACGAGCACGTTAACCGGCTGCTCGCGAACAAGCGGGCGCTCCAGAAGGGCGACGACAAAGTGCGCGCCGCGACCATCGACGACGATCTCTTCAAGACGATCGCGAGCGGCGCCGGCCTGCACCCCTACGAGACGAAGGGCAAGACCGAAGCGGAGAACGCCGAACTCGGGCAGCTCCGCGCCGCCGTCGAGGCCCGCATCGACCAGGAGCAGCAGGCGAAGGGCAAAGAGCTGACGCGCACGGAGAAGGAAACCGTGATGCACGAGATCGTCGATAAGAAGGTTTACCTAAGCTATTGGCGCACCGACCCGCAGAAGATCGCCGCGCTGGTGACGAACCCGGACGATCGGGCGAAGGCTTACGTGCCGATCAAGGACATTCACCCGAACAAGCTGACGCAGTATCTGAACTACGTGCGCAGCCTCGGGGCGGCGCAGCAGCGCATGAGCGACGCGGATCTGCAGCAGCGCTACAGCGATCGGTTCCAGCACGCGGAGGCGCTGCGCTTGCTCGGCGCGAGAGACGAGGAGATCGCGGCCGCCATCCGCGGGCAGTAGATGGCCGACGAACAGCTCACACCAGGGAACGTCGATCTGCGTGCGCAGCCGCGCGTGAAGAACCCTGACGGCTCGACGTCGACCGTCGACTCGATCGGCGTCGGCCTCGACGACAAGCAGTATCTGCTGCCGACCGTCACCCCGGACGGCCGGCACTTTGTCGGCACCGAGGAAGAACGCGCGCAGCAGGCGATCAACGAGTTCCGCCGCACCGGCAAGCACCTCGGCATCTTCTCGGACGTCCTGAGCTCGAACCAATACGCCGAGCAACTGCACACCGACTACGCCGCCGGCAAATACGATCCGCCGCCGGTCGGCACCACGGCGCCGAGCTCGCCGGCGTTCGGCCTCTCAAGCGATCCGCTCGCGCAGGATCGGCTGAAGGAAACGATCGGCCGTGCGCCGTCGACGCCGCCGGCGCAGGCCGCGCGCATCCTGAACCTGCAGCTCAAGACCGGGCTGCCGGCGGAAGTCATTGAGCGCAACCTCGACGAGATCGAGAAGCAGGCGGCTCGCCAGGATTTCGACCCGGTGAAGTTTCGCCGCGAGTCGCCGGCGCTCGCGTCCTGGCTGGAGAAGCGGCCGCTCAACGCGCCAGCGGCGCAGGACGATCTCGCGCCGCTGACATCGACCGAGCGCGCGCTGCAGATCGTGACGCACTCGGCGCGCACCGCAGCCGCGGCGCTCTACAAGGGCGCCGACCTGGGCGCCTGGTCGGGCCTGGAGCTCGTTGGCGACCTGCTGATCAAGGTGAACCCCGGCAGCCCGGTCGGCTACTGGCTGCGCGAGAAAGGGCAGCAGGCGAACGCACAGGCCGAGTCCCGCGGCGTCGGCATCCGCGGCCCGGCGCCGCAAGATCCGGGCATGATCGAGCGCAACATCTACGGCGCCGCCGAGTCGATCGGGCAGTCGGGCCCGATCATCGCGAGCTCGGTGCTCCTGGGCGGCGGCCCGGCGGTCGAGCGTCTGAGCCTCGGCCTGATGGGCGCACAGACCGGCCTGCCGGCCTACAGCCAGGCGCGGGCGGCCGGCAAGGGTGTCGTCGAGTCGATGGCGTTCGGCGGCGCGCAGGGCGCCGTAGAGGCCTGGACGGAGGCCCTGCCGCTGCACACCCTGCTCGGCAACATCGGGGCCCGCAAGGGCATCCTCGCCAGCACGATCAAGCAGATGCTGCCGGAAGTCGCCGGCGAGGAGATCGCGACCGCCCTGCAGGATCTCGACGAGTGGGCGACACTGCACCCGGATCGGCCGTTCAGCGACTACATCAAAGACCGGCCGCAGGCGTTCGTCGACACGGCGCTCGCGACCATCCTCGCGACCGGCGCGCAAACCGGCGCCCTGCACGGCCTGGCGCGCGTGATGGGCGGGCTGACGACCGGCCCGACCCTGGAGCACCTCGGCGAGCAGGTGAAGCAGACCGGCCTCGCGACGAGCTCGCCCGGCACCTACGAGGATTTCATCCGGCACGTCACGACCGATGCCTCGGAAGAGGTGCACGCGCCGCTGGAGTCCTGGGATACCTACTGGCAGGAGAAGGGCGTCGACCCGGTTGCGAAGGCGGCCGAGGTGACGGGCTCGCCGGCGGCGTATGCGCAAGCGCAGGCGGAAGGCCGCGACCTGGCGATCCCGACCGCGCGCTACCTGACGCAGATCGCGAACACCGAGCACAACACCTTTTTCAAAGACGAGATCCGCTTCGGCATCGACAGCCTGAACACGCGCGAGGCGAAGGCCGCGCTCGACGACATCAAGCACGCCGAACCGCCCGCCGGCGACGAGCGCAACCTGCAACGCGAGCAGCTCGTGCAGCGGCTGACCGAGGGCGGGCAGTTCACGCCGGCGCAGGCCGAGAAGCAGGCGCGGCTCGTCGAGTCGGTCGTCGAGCACCTGGCGCAGCGTGAAGGCGCCGATCCGCACGCGGCCGCGCAGGAGCTCCTCGACCGCATGGGCATCACGCGGCCCGAGGCGCCGCCGGCTGTCGCCGGCGAGACGACCGAGCTCGGGCAGCCCGACCTGACACTCGACGAACGCAAAC
>Ga0184635_10000262_pt1 | contig 12365 bp, 16 predicted proteins | sample PLM3_30_b2_FD_133147 | JGI IMG/M metagenome (GOLD analysis project Ga0184635, IMG submission 133147) | Groundwater sediment microbial communities from an aquifer in East River, Colorado, USA - PLM3_30_b2 | ecosystem: Environmental > Terrestrial > Soil > Riparian zone | place: USA: East River...
AGCGGTTTTACTAAAATTTTGTCCGTATTTAATACATGTCCAACAACCAATAATGGGAATCAAAGGTGCAACGTAATATCCAGTTTGTTTTCCTGAAAATCCCCAAGCTTCGCCTACTACACAATATTTAGAATCCTTAACTAAAATCATACGATCTATTTCATCTATCCCTTTTCTTAATTTATTAGCCCAAATAGGACAAATTTCATCAAATGTTAAATCAGATTCTGGACCCTGCGATTCAGTTTGAGTTGATTTGAGAAACTCGAACTTTACCATGCATAATATATACACAGTCTTATCTATAACCTTACCCATACAATTCTTGTTTCGAACATCTTATCAAAATTTTACATCACGCTTACAAAATCTAGTTTGTGTATTTCAACTAGTATTAAAGTAACTAAAAATAATTAAATCTATAATCTTGGTCTCACATTACCTTCTCTTTTGTATTGGCTTATCTTTACTACCTATGATTCCTCAGTATACGCATTCAAGTTTATTTAACGTTGCAGCTGTCGGAGACTGGGCGTGTAATGATAATTCCAAGAACACTTTAAAAAACATTGTAAGTAAGAAACCGGAACTAATTATTGCACTTGGAGATCTCTCATACCAGAGAAGTGCAGAATGCTGGTTTGATATGATTTCTTCCGTAGATAACATAACTAGAATAGTCCGAGGAGACCACGACAATGATTTTCGTACTAGTCAATATATGCAGCATTTCAACATGTCCAGTGAATTTTATTCATTTAACCACGTCAATATACACTTTCTCATAATGTCCACAGAAATACCGTATCAATTAGGATCTAAACAATATGAATTTGTAAAGTCAGATTTAGAAAATGCATCAAAAAATTCGACCATCGACTGGATAATAATTGCATACCATCAACCTGCTTATATATCTCCAAATGATTGTAGAGGGTGTAGTCCAAGGGTAACTCTAAGAGACGTGTATCATCCTTTGTTTGATAAATATAATGTGGATCTGGTATTACAAGCACATAATCATAATTATGAAAGAAGCTATCCAATATTATACAACAGCAAGGATTCAGAGAACCCAACAATAGTCAATTCAAACAAAAACAGTTACAATTACGACATTAATTTTCATGGAACCATCTTTGCTACAGTTGGAACTGGAGGTGGAGAACTTCATAATTTTGAAATAAAAGTTCCTTACATAGTAACGCAGCATCGGGGTTTTGGTTTCTTGAATTTAGAGTTGACAAACAATGGCACAAGATTGAATTGCACTTTCTATGCTAATGATGGAACTTTACCAGACCACTTTACTATTGACAAAATGAATCAAAACTCAAGTAAAAACTAGGCAATTATATACAATGTAATATCATTAATACATACAAGCAAACAGAATTGTCCAGGAAACCTACAGTAAAGGAACTAGATATTGTTGCAAACTCGTTCATTCCTTAATTTTATTATCCATACCGTTCGTTAAATGTTATCATCTTAATCCTTAGTCGTACCTTCAATTTCAGTAAGATTTGTGGAGAGTATTAATACGGATTACATATACTAATGTATTACATCCCACTGAACCCGAAGTATTTATGTCCTATAGCTTGAGGTATAATGTAATTTTAAAAAATAGAATAAGGGAAGATTTACAATATCTATGAACTTATCCACAACATCATGTCGTATCAGTATACCTAATCGAATCAATGCTTCCTTGGTAAAGGAGTATTATAATTTTTTAGAAGGTTTATTGTAAATATTATGAAATGATATTGCTAGGGTTCGTTACTAGTTCAATATACCTATATATCTTTAGTCAGTTTTATTCTTACTCTTTATTTCTTTTTCAATTGTAAACTGGTCCTTTACGATGCCTCCTTTATTATCATAAAAAGTTCCAGTCAATTTAGTGTGTGGATTACCATTACTAATATCTATATTTAAAAATCCAAATTTGTCAAACTGAGTTGCAACATACGGGTCTTGTCCGGTCAAAGGATAGAAACTTTCTCCACCTGTTCCAACTAGTGCAAATACGGTGCCACCATGATGATCATTATATCCAGTAGTAGATTGATTTGTGACTGTAGGTTTTGAACTATCACCAAGATTATATGATATTGGATATGTTCTCTGATAGTTGTGGTTATGTGCTTGTAATACTAAGTCAACGTCATATTTTTCGAAGAGTGGGTGATAAAGGTCCCTTATTGGTTTTTCAGCTTTGTGTATTGATGGTGATGTGTAAAAAGGTCCATAGCTCGTTACTATTACCCAGTTAACATCTTTGTCTTCAGATGCTTTTTTCAAATCTTCACTTATGAACTTGTACTGTGGGGAACCTTGCTGAAAACTAGATTCTGAAGCAATGACAATAAAATGTACTTTGCCATAATCAAAAGAATAGTACGGTTTATCCAATTCAAAGCTTTTGAAGTATTGGTCCATTTTCGCCTGTCCATCTTTTACATCGTGGAATCCTAAGGTGATCATTACTTTCTTCTTAAATGGTGACATGATATCAAACCAACAATTAGCGCTTTTCTGATAAGAAAGATCTCCTAACGGTAACACTAATTCAGGTTTATTGTCCTTAATGTTATCAATAGTTTTTTTAGTATTTTTTGAACAACCAAAATCACCAACTGCAGCGAAATTAAAACCTTTACTATTGTTATCTCCAATAGTATCAAAAGAAAAACCTTTGTAGATGCTTGTTTTAACTTGTTCTTCTATATTATCATCCTTCTGCTCAGCCTTCGGCTCTTTCCTCGGCTCATCCCTCTTACCATCCCTCTTACCATCACCTCCATCATTCCCCTTGTTATTTTTTCCGTGTCCTTTACCAGGATTATCCTTTCCCGGCTTAGCCAGTAGGGTTTGTTCATGATTCATTATCAAATTAGATGAGATGACAAGAAATATTGCTGAAAATCCAATGATAATTCCTATTCTTTCATATAAGGTGAGCACCAAGTTCGTAATTTCATTGTTTTGAGATAATAAATAAGTTTTGATATATTTTCTATCCAAGAATAAATAGTAATCGCTGTGTTAGTAGCCAGCTTTCAGAACAGGTTCAAGTATCTCTGGTTTTCAGTGTTGCATTCAGTATCGGCACTTCACATATTTTATTTCTTACCTTCTATTACTCCCATTAATCCTGAACGAGGATGAAAAGTATTAGCGTGTTTCCAACCGGACCTTTCTAACAATATGGTATATTCCTCAATAGTTCGTTCTCTTCCAGACGCTATACACATCATATGGATGTCAAAAAATTTTGAAAAATGTGGTATTTCTGGGACAGGGATTAAATGTTCTACAATAAAGACTTTTCCTTCATTGGGAGACGATCTGTGAATGTTTGAGAGTATCTTAACACATTCATCATCGCTCCAATCATGAAGTATCATTTTCATGATATATGCATCAGCCGGAGGTACTTCATTAAACATATCTCCTATCAGATAGGTGCATCTTTCATCTAGACCCATTTTACTTGCCCATAACAAGTCTTTGTTCCTGGTTACTGATCCTAACTCCAATATGCTACCTTTTAGATGAGGATATTTTTGAAGTAAATTGCAAAGCAAATGTCCTTGACCTCCTCCAACATCACAAATGTGATGTATATTCGAAAAATCATATCCGTCAAGCGCCTCTGATACAAATGCAGTTTGAATCCTAGAGTAGCTATTCATGGCTTGATTGAAAACTTCTGCATACTGAGGATTTCTGTCAGCATATTCGAATATTTTTTGGCCATATTCACGTATAAAAGCATCCTGTTTACCATCTATAATCATGTCAGGTAAATGCTTCCAAATAGCATAGTGTTCCGGACTTTCCTCTAATAATATTATTCCCCTTAATGTTTGTGGGTGATCTTTCCGAAGTAACTCACCCTGTGCGGTGATTGAAAAATCATGATTTAGTTCTTGTCTTAACAAACCCAATGAAGCAAGTGCTCTTAAGAGTCGATAAGTTAAAGCGTAATCAAGTTTTAGCTCGTTTGCAATATAGGTTGCATTTTTGGGAACTGATGTTACGCAATCAAAGATACCTAACTTGACACCAGCATATAGTATTTGGCTTCTCCATCTACCGAATATGATGTCTAGAGTTTTTTCATAATCTGACATACATTCCCTCTAATGATCTCCTTCATTATAGTTTTTCTTATACTAGGTCATAAAATCATATCAATGACGATTCATGAATAATCTGCCGCACTTACACAAAAGCAAAAAATCCACAGTCGAATATTATACAAATATTATAATGTCAAGTGCAAATATTACTTGTAAAATAAGTAACATCATAAATGGAAATTCAGAAAAGATATTTAAATAAATCAAATAGGATTGGACTACTGTGAAGTATGATAAGCCAGTTGATGTAATTGTTAAAATTATGACTACCAATAGAACTGCAGTTGATGTCTTTGATTTCTTTCAGAATATCAAAAATTGGGAAAGTGGGGGTGTTCTTAGCTCTACTACTAAAGACAAAAATGACTGGTGGAGCTGTGATACTCCTGCTGGGAAGGCCAAAATAAAATGTACCCCTGACAAACATTTTGGAATACTGGATCACACTTTCATTGTAGGTGATGTTAAATGGAATGTCTATGTAAGAATTATGGCAAATAATAATGGATCTACTACAGTTTGGACCTTTCTGAAGCCAGATGTTTTAAGCACCGAACAGTTTCAAGAACAACTAAAAGCTTTCGATCTTGAAATAGATGGTTGGAAAAGGACTTTAAGAAATAACACCAGCTAAATGCCATCCTAAGAAGAAATTATACATTAGTGTATTGATTCCCACCGAACCCACATTCTTTAATATTCTATGAAAAAGCATATAACAAAAATAAAAGGACTGACTGAATATAATGAACCCACAAACCATTACAAATGTTAAATTATCCAGTCGCAGTCTACTATCAGAGAACATTTCGTCAAACATCTTTCTTTCCTTCGTATAAGATATATATACATAATAAATTACGATACGACAGTCCAATAGTACTTGAAGTGGAAAATAAATTCGATGGCAGACACTAGTTGAAAGATACTACGACGAATGCCTTAGAAAAGTTTGTTAGTTAGTTCTTCTTTTCATCATACTTTTCAGGGTATGCATAACAGTACACTACCTCATAATCTACCAATGAGCCTCCCAGATCATCAAAGAAATTTATACATTGCTTAGTTTCTGGATCCTCCAGTTTGTAGAAATTCCATTCCTTGTAGTCTTTAAAGTTATTCATCTCGCATTTCTCTGCATCTATTTTTACAGATATTTCCTCTAAGGTGTCAGACTTTTTACAATTTTTTTCCGATGGGTTATTGTCACCATGGTTATCACCTGGTAACTTATTTTTAAAATCATAATCTTGTGCATATACACCAGAAGTTAGTGACAGGACTAATATCGCCAAGGTTGATATACTAATGTTGGTGAGTAATCTTGAACCTATGCCTAAAGAAGTCTTCTTGTCCATCATCCAGTTCTAGGTATATTTTGACAGTATAAATTAATTTCCTTTTAATGATGATTATTCATCTACATTGAGAGGGTTCTGGCTGCAGGACAAACATGTACCTAACCCAAATTCACACAATGTTCGAATTCCATCAAACCATATAAAATTTAGAACATTTTACAAATAATAATATAAATATTACAATGTGATAACATTGCCTAACGCAACATAGCCCTTTAAAATTTCGAACCCAGCAATTGCTTTTGCATTGTACTTAACTTGTGTTGTTACCAACATACAGTATTTTATTTCTTTTTAGTTTGTGATAAGATATGGATATTTTGCACAAAACTACCTTGGTACAATTCTTGGTAACAATAATAAATTCTAGTACTAATTTTATGATAGAAATAATTCGAGGCATGTCAATGAATGTAAGCGTTAATTCATTCACACATTGGTTGAGCGAAAAAATACCAAATTTCGGCATGAGCAGAATTTATTTAATCCTTAGGAATTAATATTCCAATACTTATGTTTTACAAGGTAAGATCAATAATTTCTATAATCGCAATTAAATGTGTTATATCCTAAGATACAGGAATTTATGGGAAGGGTAAAATAGATTTTGAGTCTTTGTCCTGTTCAGATTTGCTCTTGTCAGAATCATCATCATTCTTAGTCGACTTATCATCATTCTTAGTCGACTTATCATCATTATTACTACTAGCCGACTTATCATCATTATTACTACTAGCCGACTTATCATCATTATTACTACTAGCCGACTTATCATCATTATTACTACTAGCCGACTTATCATCAGTTAAAGATGCATCATCACTATTACCAGTATTGACATTGTCATTAGAGCCTCTTGACCTAAAAGGATCTAAATTTGTCTGAACTGCAGAATCTGGATTACCTGTTTTATTGTCAAACGAACTATTTTTTAGATATGTTGGTTCACCATTTACAGATGATATGCCATAAGTACTAAGGAATAACAATAATGCAGTACTTAGTCCAATAAACATACCAATTTTAGTTCTCATTAACTCTACTAATATACAGCTGGTCATTGCACTATATTAAATTAATGAATTGCACTATCGTTGACTAGAAAAATATCATATGAGTTTTCTACTGAAAAATGTACTAGATGAACAAATGGATTGAATACCACTAAATTCGAAAATATTGATACTATAATTAGTAAATAGCTGTAAGATTTATAATTAATAATTTGGACCTTACAGTATTTTAGTTGCTTGACATAGTTAAGAAAAAAGATCAGCTAACCATATATCATCCACCATATTCAGCATTGGTATCATCGTACATTACTCTGTTTATTTAATTTCACTTAATCTAAGAACTAATTCTAATAATATCAATCCAATCAAACTCGCTTTAAAATCAGCATGTAAGTAATTTCAATAGTTGAAGTCGATAAGTTTAGTGACATTTTGATGAGAATTAGGATTAGGTACTGAGAGGAATTTCGAATAAATTTGTTCATATTGAAAAGCTAGTGATAAGAGATCTGTCGAGATCTCATCTTCTGTCATGTTTCCCGATACAAGATAATTTCTAAAGTGTCTGTAACTGTCAGTTTCAAATTCCAATGAATTTACTAATGCCTCATGAATATACTTGTATTCTCTGGGGTAGATCATATCTTTTGCACTAATGATAAGATTCTCAAATTTAGGTAAAAATGAATCTGTACTTGAAATTAAGGTATAAATATCATATTTACCGGAAGTCCACTTTCCAATTTCATCATGATATGATTTGGTCAAGTACTGTGACTGATTCACGAGGAGACCTAAGGATGAACGAAAGTCTTGTAGACTGGGTTGAGAAAAAGTGGCTATTTTATTTGAGAATTCATAACTTTCCTCAATAGTATAACTCCAGCAATAGGTAAATGGGAAAAATAAGGCAACGATTAATAGCGAAAATATCTCCATTCCATGAGAGGGTTTTGTTGACAATAATTAACAGCTCCTATCGTTCCTAATTGCGGGATTGTCCACTTATAAATCTAAATAAATCATACATAATAAGTCAACTCATAGCCAGCAGTACTGTCAGTATTCAAAACTTCAGTCAACACTTATTTAAAAGCCCCATCCTTGAACAAAGAAATTTTAGCTCAAATCAAAATTGTAGAAACTTAAGCTTAAATAATACAAGTTTAATTCAATGAACAATTGCAATCCAACAAGGATATAGTTGCGATTCTTTCATTTCTATTTTTATTCTTGATCGCTGTTACTCCAAATGAGAATAATATTAAATCGTATGGGCAAATGCTGGATACGACATATATTAACGAGAACTGTGATGTCTCGATGTCTCAATTAAGTATCCCTCAGATTGGAAAATAGAAGAAAAAACCCTGGATGATTCTACTAGGACTATAAATTACATAGTTGAACTTCAACCAAATAATGATGAAGGCTTCAACAGTGTCGTAAGAATTGAATTGAACGATATTTCTTACTATTTAGACAAATCATTGGAGAGCATTACGCTGAATGAAGAACGGAATATTACTATGGGAGCGATGGGTGTCATCGAAAGATCCGAAACCATTCCCATTGCAGGCCACAATGCTCAAAATTGTCTACACTGAATCAGGAGTAAATTACGACAGATTCAAGAAAATGGAAATTGACATTCTTGCATTCAATAGAGAATATAAAATAACTTGTGATATCTCGAGTACCGAACTTTATCAAAAATACATCTCCACTGTTGAAGAGATGATTGAAACGTTTGATATAGCTGAACCAAGACTTGAAGAAATATCTTGCTAATTGGACCAGAAGTATTCTGTTCACTATCTTCTTTTCTTTCTAACGACCTTGTAAAACAGGTCAGCCATAACTGGTAGCTCGAGGTAATCTATGAGTATGGCAATCCATGATAGGAGATAAGGAATTTCTACAAGACTTGATTTGAAGAGACTGTTGTATACAACTTCATCCGTAATCCAGAAAATGTGGATAACTTGCACTCCAAGCAGCCCTAAGAACAGATAACTCTTATTGGCACTATCCTCGCCGTTACGAATACTGTAGGTATAAAAAATTATTCCAGATATTAGTGCAGGAATTTCGATATAGTCTATTACTACAAAGATTGGTAAGAGACTTTTAGGCACCAAGAAGAAACTTTGTCCAAATATCTTCTGGAGTACAACGTCTGTGGTGAGCCAATATAAATGAAGTATTTGGAGGGAAATCAAAACAAAGGTTATTTTTAGATTTAGATTTTCATAGCGATGATAGAAATTAATGAATTTCTGTACCAATTCAACATTTACAAAAGCCCTTGATCTCAACATGAGATTGTAAGCGGCATATTATAAGTACATATCATGTAAATTTCTGAAAATTAAGATGAAGGAGTTAAATCATCATAATCTTTAGGTCATCATTAGACTAGAAATATACACAATTCATTTGACTACAAGTATTCATTAGATAAATCTTATATAAGATAGATACTATTATTAATCATGATCTTTAGGCGTGGTATTAAATCATTAGCTATCCCTGATGTACTAAAGGATTTAATATTGAAACATTCGCTTGACAAAAAACAAATTTTGAGCATGAAGGTTGATGATCTGGCTTTTGTATTAGAATGTGATTTTGAAACGGCAAAAATAATTCAAAATTCTGTACGAAATTCATCCAATAAATCAATGTTACATGAAATGACTGAACTAGCATAAAACTCGACCATCTAATTTTGATAGAAACGTAGATTATCTAAGGATATTATTGTTTAATTAGATATCAGGAACTATGCATCATCAAGTTTAGACGGGTGCCTTCTTATTCTTTTAAATAATTCTTCCTGACGTATACGTAAATCATCCAATAATTCAGTTGCCATATCTGAAGTGTTTGGGAGATCCGAAATTTTATTAATCATACTGCCTGATGTCAATTTATTTCTATTATTTCGATACGGACTTGGAGGATAAAGATCGAAAGGATCAACTATCGATGGCATATTATCTATTGATGAATTCAATCTCTTCAGATTTAAAAACCTGTTCAGCAGATTTCTTGTATCATACGACATGCATATCTTTATTCCAATTGATGTATAAGAGTTTAACTTACACTTTTTTTCGTTAATTCTGTGGAATCTCAAACATGAAACCAGTTTTCCTACTGCATTCCATGACTTGACAAGTCCAACGGAGGTCGGAAGTATTAGGACTAACAGGATTAATAAAGTTCCGAAAATTAGATAAGTCTCGAAAACCGTATTATTAAATGAGGAAAGAATTATGTCAACGTGTATTTGTGGCCACGATATAAAGTGGCATTGGATGGACATGCATCATCAAAGACGATGTGTAAACCATATCTCAAACTCTGATGCTTGTCCATGCTTAAAGTATGTGGATGAAGAGAAAATAAAATCGGTTGTGCAGTAGCCCACCAGTTCTCCCATACTTTGCTAAAAGACTAGATCCCGGAGTTTCACCGGTTTTTTGACCTGCCAGATTGTTTTGTAATTTATCGCAGGTTCCACGCACTCTAGTTTGATCCATTTCGGGAATTCATCATTATATCACTCCTTTCCACTCTTTTAGGAAGTTATCATATTGGGGAGCTGTTGCTTTAACAACTCCTAGTTGGTACATCAATGCCAAATCATCACGAATGGCTTTATGCTCAACTATTTTTCCGTCATCACCAATTGTAAATACATGTACAGCTCGATAAGATATCTTGTTCCCTGATGGTGGAATGAAACCAAAGAAACTACCAGTATGTTTACCCGTAACAGTTACAATTGAAACTACCTTTTCATTTGATGCCACACTTTCGAATAGTTCATAATGTAGACCGGAAAAGCCTTTCCGAATATTTATGACAGTATCTATAAACTCCTGTGGCCCTCTCATTTTTGATCTAACTGGGTCCATCTGTGACTCGTGATTAAAGTATGTAGGACTGATAAATTCTGAGACTTTGGTTGTGTCTCCTGTATTAAGAGCATTGATAGCTTGTCTCACGAGTTTGATATTGCCATTTTCTGCAGATGACATGGGAATTAATTCATTTCTTGTTATTTATGACTTGCTAGATGTATAACAACAAGCGGAATATTACATTGTCAGTAATTGCTTTTAGTTTTAAATTAATTCAATATGCCAGTAATGCAAGTATATTTAGATAAGAGGCTATTCGTAGGAAAATCTATATCTCATTGCCAACAATAAGATTACAAAACTACTGAATCACACACTTTCGGTTGACTAGATGTCAAATCTTTATCATTTGATTCATTTCATTATGAAATTGTATAAAAGTAAATCCGCTCGGAGTTGTCTTGAATGTCTTATCGATTGCGTCATATTCTAGTAATCCACGTTGTATCAACGTCTTCGAATATTCTACAACCTGGGCATAGGTAAGATATGAACCAAACATTATTTTACTACGCGTAATTCCTGCACCGGAACCAGCAGTACTAAGAATTGATGCAAATATCTCTTCTCTACTACGATATGCCATATAATTGATAGGACTTAATTACTAATATGTATTTATGGAATTTAGGAGAAAGATTCGTTCTTTAGCATATACAAACTAACTGGACCACGAACGCACATATGCTTCGCACGATCATAGTTTTTATATATAATTCTTCAAATTCCTGACAGACAATCAAACATTAAACAACGATGCTCATTATTCCATCATTCTATGCTGATGAGCCCTTCTGGTGATTACATTTTCGATATCTATCCCAAGTCAATTCTCTAAAAAAGTGAATCTTTGTTTATAAACTGATTAGGAAACCAGTTGTTGAGTTTCGATGAATTTCAATTAAATATTCTATCATTCCAGAACAGATCTATTTTGTCATACGGCTTTCAGAACCAGCTCACTATAACGATTGCTAAATCTTGAATCTGTCATACCTTATCTTACCAAACCCGATATGAAATTTACTTATTATAAAATAAAAAGTGCAAATATTATGTACAAATTTACCTAATTGAAACTTGTTACTAAATCATTATACATAATCTATTACCATCATTAATCAAAATTCAAATTAAAAAATACGATTGTAGGATTGTTTTGTCTGTCTCTGATGTTTAAATATATTAACTTGGAATGATCATTATCAATTAAGGATGAATGAAAAGCAAGAGACTGGAATTAGAAAAGAAAAAATTATTCAGGCAGGGCCGGAAATGGTATTCAATGCTTTAATTGAACCAGAAAAAATAACTGAATGGTTCCAAGATGAAGCAAATTTGGACCCCAGAGTAGGAGGAAAGATCAGGCTAGTTACACTTAAAGAAATCCATCCTGATTGGAATTTGGATAGAGATTACTATATGGAAGGTACTATTAACGAATTTATTCCTAATAAGAGACTATCATATAGTTGGAAATTTGATGATACACCTGACTTTCCTGAGACTTACGTAACTTGGGAGTTAGAGCAGGTTGAACCTAACAAAACAAGAGTGAAGCTAGCCCATATAGGGTTTACAGGGAAAGAGAAGGGAAACTTTTCACTTGAAAGCCACAACCAGGGTTGGGCTGAGGCATTGGATAAGCTAGCAAGATACTGTGAGCCATTTTCCAATCCTGCAAAGAATTGAAATTTTTAACTTGATAAATGAAATTAATAGCTCTGATGATAAGTTTATTTTCCATCTGGGATGCTGCGCTCAAAAGAGTCCCGAAACCCTATTGGGCAATAGTTTTCTTGAGTGGTGGAAGAGTAAGGAGTAATTCCACATTATCAAAGCACATAATGATATCATTAGTTCCAAATCACTTTTCGAGTGGCAGACTGCCAACTCCAACTC
>Ga0184635_10000263_pt1 | contig 12362 bp, 26 predicted proteins | sample PLM3_30_b2_FD_133147 | JGI IMG/M metagenome (GOLD analysis project Ga0184635, IMG submission 133147) | Groundwater sediment microbial communities from an aquifer in East River, Colorado, USA - PLM3_30_b2 | ecosystem: Environmental > Terrestrial > Soil > Riparian zone | place: USA: East River...
ACGTGTTCAGCGTGGTAGGCTCAGACGTACGCTACGACGACGACAGCTGTGATGGCGTCCCTCCCGATCAGCAGTCGTGGGACGATGTGGTCGCAGCGCATGGCGAAGAGACCGTCAGTGGTATCTACGTCACTGCTGGCTTCGCCGGCGGTGCCCCACTCTCGGCAATCCTCCGTACGTTCGCCATCAACGGAGTCAGCTTCACGTTCGGCTCCGCCTAAACCATAGGCGACCAGGGTTTGTCAGTGCTGAGCGATGTATCACGTATCACATCGTTCACGGTGATGAACCCTGGTCACCTACAGACGCTCTGAGGAGTTGACCAATTGTCTCGCATCGAACGTTTTTTCAGGGCGAACGGCCGGTACCCACGCTTTCGTAAGGACGGGATCCAGGTAGATGCCTGTCAAGGCTACATTCGCCTCATCAAGCACGGCCACCCGATCTACGTCCCCAAAGCAGTCCTAGTGCCCCTCGTCCAATGGCTAGTGCCCTTGATTCGGGAGATGGGCCCGTCGTTCGATCCTGACGCGGCAATCGGGGACTACTTAGAGTTCGAGGAGAGCGTTCGCCTGGCGATGCGAGCGGAGAAACGGTCGCGGAAGGTGGGTCAGTATCAGGGTCTACGCCGACGGCCGCGAACCTAGGCCTTCTCCACTCATTAAGCACCTCGTAGAGCTCCTCTGCCTGATCGAACAGGCCCTGGTCAACAAGCAGCGAGTCGAGCACAGAGGTGTCTGTCACGCCCATCGAGCGCAACGACTTCCGCACCGTGATGATCTCCAGCGCCATGGCCAATCTGCCCTCCTCCCACCAATTTCCCTCCCGCCCATTCGATGCCCAGTACTCAAGGTACTGACGGTACACCTCAGTCGGTCGGGCTATGAAGTCCTCGCTCATGCGCCCCACTCCTCGTATTGCCAATCCCAACGACCCATCTTTTGACCGTTCTCGATCCACGTCTCGTAACGCTTGCGACGATGAACGTGGTAAAGACGCATGCCAAGGAAGCGACCACCAAAGCCGTAGCTAGGGCCAAGCGCAGGCTTGATCTCCTCATCGGCACGTTCCCAAAAACCGTAGCTAACGTGGTGCTCGCTCACGCAGCCTCCTCTCTCGTTGTTGCCTCTTGCCCTCACCCTCTGAGTCTAGGTAAGTCTTGTAGAAGTCGTTCTTGTGCCTCGGTACCCGCTCCTCGTGCCCTCTCATCGCAGCTCCATGGAAGATGCTATCCCTATGCCTCACTTCGCCTGCCTGTCGCACTGCCCACAGAGTGGTGAATATGGCTACCGCAGTCCGTTTCTGAACGTGGTCCATCCTCCCATTACGGAACTGCCACAACCATTGCTGGCTGCGACCTAACCTTCGGTTAGTTTCTGCGACACCCAACCTACGCACCAGCTCTTCCACCGCGAACCTCACTCGTTCAGCCTTCACCATGCGGTTGCGATACCCGAAGTGATGGAAGTTCTCGCAGTCCTTACACTGCGCACGCGGCCTTCCCTTCAGCCTACCAGTCTTAGCGAAGAGGTACTCAGAGAAATCCACCCAAGCGCCTCCTGGTGGGTGAGTCGGCCCTTTGCACCACTTCTGCCACGTACCCTCGTCGGTGCGCCTCACCTTCGATGCTCTCACACCTTTACGAGGCATTGATCCACCCTTAGACAACCAACGTCAATAAATGGCCAACAGTGTCTTATCACCAAAAATCGAGATATGTATACCATAAAGGTATACGTTATATCTCGTTTATACGGTAGATGAAGGTGAGCGCGTCTCCTTTTTAAAATGGAGATTCTCAGCATAAGTCTAACCCTTCTCAAAACGGGGGTCGTCTCCATTTAATTGCCCGACTTCGAAAATGGAGATCGCCTATTTTCTTCCCACCTAATGTCTGTTGTGATATCCACCTGATCGACGTCCTCCCAGATACCCATCTTGATCAAGTCCTCAGGCGTGAAGAAGGTGAAGTCCCGAAGATTACCCACTCCTGTGGTCGTGATGAGCCTGTCCAACAGGGTGAGACTGATCGTCTTGCGATCCTTACCATTGGCATGCTTGCGATGACGTATTGACCTCAACACCTTCAGCCGAGTGCCGCTAACGGCTGACACATCACGCCAGAACCCAAGCTCGTCGCGCATCTGTTCGAGTAGTTCGATCACCTGGTCCGAGATAGGCGTGTAGCGCTCCCGATAATTCGGGTGCAGCTTCTTAGCCCCTGACGCGGCGAGCCTGCGCTTACTCGGGGTAGAGGCGCGTACTGAATCCGCGTCCACGCTTACCTGTCTCCTCCCTGATCTTACCAGTACCACGAGCACGACGCAGCACCACTTTCCTACCGACCCCGAGCTGCTCGGCCAGCTGATTGACCGTCACTCCGGGTTCTTCCTGTACCATCTGTAGCAATTGGCCACCTGCATCCCAGTCCACGATTTCAGCTGAGAACTCTAGATCACCAGGTTGGCCCATCGTAAGGTTGATATCCAACGGCTTCTGAGGAGGCTGCTCTCTGAACTCGCGCTCCACCTTGACCCGCTTCACGCCGTCCTCGCCGTCATCTGAGCCTGAGCCCTCACGGGCTGAGCAATAGAGGGCTGAAGCGACCCACCCATGGAACACGTTAGAGCCCATAACACGCTGGCCGGGGCGGACATCTACACCCGCCTGCTGCTTACGGAAATGGTGGATGAGAGCGATGGCCGTTTCGTACTCGTACCGCAGCTGCATGATCCACTGCAGGAAGGGCCGTACATCCTTCAGCTTGTCGAGGTCCGCATTACCGCCGAACAGGAGATAGAGCGGGTCCAGTATGACCAGGACGGGTCGTACTGCAGAGATTTCGGCTTCCAGCAGATCGCGGTGCTCTTCAACGGATAGATCCATACCGTGGTTGTTCAGCAGGCGGAAGGGAATGTCCGTTGGGAAGTCAAGCGACACGCTGGTAGACGCGATACTCCCCTCTTCCGACGACGATGAAGTGACGTCGGCCTGAGAAATCAGGCCATATGACGAGGCAATCTTTCTCATCCGGTCCTGCATGTTCCAGGGGGCATTCTCCTCCTGGACCATGAGTACAGGGCCGGGGGCGTGTATCTCGTAGCGGCCTAGGAAGGGCTTTCCAGAGGCCACTGATATCGCCATAGCTAGCGCCAAGGTCGTTTTCGAGGTCTTTGGTTCTCCGCCAATGATGCCGTGTGCGTTCTGAGTCCAGATATCCTCGATCATCCATCGCGGCGCCTCCATCTCCATGGCCATAAACGAGGCGTACCTGACGAATGGAGACGGCGACGTATCCACATCATCGTCTTCCACCTCCACCTCTGCCAGCACGTCAGCCTCACCATTGGTGGAGAGTCTGTCGTCAGATTGCTTAGTACCACTTGACTCTTCCCTCGGCGGCAGCTGAACCGTATCAGCTCCGTTACTACCATGTCCTCTACTACCGTTCTGCGTGAGTACGTGTCGAATCGCTTTACGGATCTCGCGCCTGAGTCGTGTCTCTCCGGTCCTGACTCTCGCCCACTTGTTCCAGGCACTTTGGCTCACCACCTCATAGATAGCGTCCTCGCCCCAGCCTGATTCAGCTAGGAGGCATTCGATCTTCCACAGCTGTGTACTGCGCTCGCCTTCGACAACCGAGTCCGCAGGTACTCTGAGGAGCGCACGAGCGCTTGCGGGCAAAGGGCCTCGGGTGTTACTAGGTACGCTCTCCCCAACGGAGCTAACGGGTCGATAACTAGATTTAACTGTAGCCCAGATTTTCCGAGGATCATATTGAAGAGCCGGGTCATACCAGAGTAGTTGTACCATCGGGGCCTCGGGGTACTTGAAATTCCGAGTGCCAACCACGCGAAGGACCTGAGTCCTATCCCATCCCCCGCTGTCGGCTCCAAGATGATAGGATAGCGACTGATTGAGCTTGTCCAGTGTCTCAGGACGAACATCGCGGTCGAGGCGCCAGAGGGCCTGATACCTGCCGCGCGAAGATTCCCATGCAACTGTCGGAGTGAGGCCAACCTTTCCTGCCTCTGACGGATGTACCTCGTCCAGGTCCGCCCACAGCCAGTGACTCGGCATAAGCTCTTCATAGTCCCTCCCTTTCTCGGTGAACTGACCCACAGAGAAGTATAGATCCTCGCCGTCGCGTAGACAAGCGTCCACCCGTCGTGATACCTCAGTACCCGCCCCATTGCCATCCCAGTGGAGATGATATGGCACCCAGTACCCACCGACCTTTGCGGGCAGGTCGACCCAGCCCTCACGCTTACCCCATACCAGCTCTAGAAAGTCTTCCGCGTCCAGCTGTGTTACGTCACCACTCAAAACCGAATCAGTCCTCTCCGTATTGCGATGGCGACTGCGTGGGTGGTATTCTTGGCGCCGAGGTTATATCGAGCACTGCGCAGCTGTTTTTTCACCGTATGCTTACTCTTGCCTAGTACCTCAGCGACCATGGGTCCTGTTAGCCCGTGAGCAGTCAAGCTAAGTACTAGCTTTTCCTCCTTGGTCAGCCCACCGCCAAGGCGGTTAGTATGCACGTTCAGGCTCCCCTCCGCTACGAATCCGGCCCGGCCTAGATCCCGCAGCAGTTTGGGTGGGATTTCTGACCCCAACACTAAGCGGCGCAGCGCGTCGTCCATTACGGGGCCCACCACTCATCGTCAGCGAGCCCAAGCGCGATCTCTTCACTTGCCCACGCGCCGTCAGGAAAGGGAAGCCCCTCAAACTCGTCTATCATCCGCGAGGAAAGTCCGTGGGGAGGTCGCGCACGTCAAGAATCAGAGAGACGCGCTGACGCGCGCCACGCACGCGGACAGCTCTCAGTCGACCGTCAGCGATTGCGCGATAGACCTCGTGGCGGGCTACGCCGTAGTGATTAGCGACCCACCCAGGGCCCACGAAGAAACGTTCTACCTCTTGCGCGACAGTCATGCCTAACATTGTGACATACCCATTTTCCGAGGGCAAACGCGATACATGGCATGGTTGACTCTGGAACGCGGATATTGTAACATTGTGACACGACGACAAACGCGGAGAAAGGAGAGCACTTATCGCCGACTATCTTGAGTTAGCTCAGGCGAGCGCAGAGCTAACGGTGTGCGTAGGACTGATCGAAATCTCAATGGAGTTGCAGGGGGAGAACTGGCCTGAGGAGGTGAAGGACAACTTCCGTGAGAAAGTTGAGCAGACCCTCGAGGCTATCCGAATGGTGCAGGCGGAATTCGTGCAATTCGGCGAGGCGTTAGACCATGACGACCCTCGCTAAGCTCTATGGATCGGGGGTGACAGGCAAGCTAATGCAGAACCGATTCCGCGACACCTACGGACGCCCCAAGCCGAAGGTGGAAAAACTCTTGCAGCAGGCCCATGCGAATGGACAGGGGGCTGTTGGGGAGGACGGCGTCTATCGTGCCCACAACAAGCAGGGTGGCTATCACGAGTGGCAGGTGCCCTACGGCATACGTCACTACTGGGCTAAGCCTATCAGGCGTCACCAGATGGTGATCCTGGAGCCGTGGTATGCGACATGGATCTCCCCTAAGACGGGGCGCAGGCTTAAGAAGATGTTCCCGTCCCTACACGGAGCCATCCACTTCGTTGCGACGAAGGCTCAGTACGTGGATGACAAGGCTGCCGTCGTGTCGAAGCAGGGCTATGACGTCCCGCCTAAGCTACGAGGTAAGCTACCAAAGAAGACGTTGCGAGGGACCTACTACTGGTGCCCGTGTTGCGTGACTGCCCGCCGATTCTTCCGAGTCGTGCCCGAGCAGACATTCACGGCGTTTAAGAAGATGTGGGTTGCGGCTACACCCAAGCGCCCGGGTCACTATGAGCCCAGAGAGCGTTCGATGCGAGTACTCTACTGTCAAGTCTGTGGTATAACTAACCGTAACCATCAGTGGCGTCGATCGAACCAACCGTGGGAGACACGTAAGTTCAAGCGCGGTGTCCGTCGAGCAAAGAGAAGGAGGAGTTAATGGCAGCGAAGCTAACGCCGTTCAAGTTGAAGTTCCGCTTCGACGACCCAGACGAGGTCGAGCAGTTCCTGCAGGGCCTAATCGTGGCCCAGTCCAACAACAGCAGCAAGTACTTTCCACAGATCATCGGCGCGGTCAACAGCGCCATGACAACCTACAGAAAGGAGAAGCTTGAGGGGGAGATGACGGCCCGTGCAGAGGCGGGCATGCCCTGATGGGTAAGGGAGCTCGCAATCGTAAGATCCGTGCTATCGCTGGGTGGGACCCTCGCGTAGCTCGTCGGCTCAAGCGATTCCGACGTGAGCTTACTCGCGGGCGCCAAGCGCCTAGCAAGGTGAAGGGACCGATCGTATTCCAACCAGAAAGGAAAGAGAGATGAAGCGTTGCTTAGTCGCCTTGATTGCTGTCCTGGCCCTATCCATTGGAGCCGGTGCGGCTAAGGCCACTGTCTACTACGTCCAGGGCACCGCTCGGCAGGGCGGCCTGAGCTACTGCCCGGTCGGCTGCCAGTTCGTCGCGCAGGTCGCCCACAACAACGGCGGGCAGCGCGATCCCTACGTGCTCGCCGGCGTCTGGGATATCGGGTGCTGCCACTTCGGCTCGTTCAACCTCGGCTACTGCGGCATTCGCTGCGGGGCATTGGGTGACGGGTACCTCTTCTACATCCGAGTTCCGGGAGGGAGCGGGTGTTGGTGGTACTCCGCCGTACGCACTCGCACAATGGCCCTCTCACCCTGGGACATTAACTGGGATCTGGGTCTGCTCGTAGCTGACCAGCGTCAGTGTCCTAACGGCCCCGCCCTCAACGCGGCTGACTCGATGTTTGCCGCCCCATCTGGAGGTTCTCTGTGAAGCGCCTTGCACTACTTACTGCACTGATCGCCCTGTTCTGCGGTTCAATCGCCATCATTGCGAGCCCAGCTCAGGCGGTTAACAAGAACATCACCCACTACGCGCCATCCAACTGTGGCAACCCGACGGCGTGCGGCTACTACGACTACGACAGCATCGAATCCTCGTACACGTACTTCAACGTCTACGAGTTGGCAGGCTTCTACAACCATGCCGTGATCTGTTGCAGCGGGCACTCACACTACATCTGGGAGGAGATGAACTGGGGTCCTCCAGGCTGTTACAAGACCAGCGCGTTGGGGTACTACACCAACAGTAACACCAATACCTACAACGCAGGAACGCTCGCCCTCGTGAACTACTCATGCGGCGGGAGGGCAGCTGTTCACGCACGAATGATCCAAAGCGCTTCATTCCAAGCGGCGTTAGCTGCATAGGTTGCTCGACAGTGGGAGGGGGTCTGCGGTCCCCCTCTCACGACTCTCATGCTTTTTAATCCACTCATCAGATTCTACCTCCGCCTCGAGCAGCGATATGACCACAGAGAGGGGGTGCACTCACCATACGGTACGTTCCGCGCACAAAGCCGTTTCCACACCAGGCCAGGGCGACGCTCAGACTTGTCCGACGACTCAACTATGCGCTCTTTATGGAGCCGCGCACAGGGAAGACGAAAGCCGCCCTCGACGCCATAGCCATGTTGGCGCTCTCACCAAAGTACAAGGTGAGGAGAGTGCTTGTGCTCGCGCCCTTGCAGGCTGGGCTGACGTGGGATGTCTGGGATGAACAGATCAGAAAACACTTCCCCCTAACTGCGCATGTGGAGACGACCGATGAGGAGTGGACGATCAAGCCTACCGGGGTGGAACCCACAATAGCCGTCGATTTTTACCTTTTGAACTATGAGAAGGTAAGCCAACGAAAGAAGGTGGGCCGTGGCAGCAGAAAAAAGTGGCACTATCCGTATGTGGCTGAAGTCGAAAACTGGGGGCCGGACATTGTTGTCTGTGACGAGAGCCATCGGCTCAAGCGAGCCGGAGGAGTTGCAGCTCAGGCTACCTGGCGAATGGTACGTCGCCTCCGTAAGCGTTCACCATCAGGAAGGCCTTACGTTTTTGAGCTTACGGGTACACCAGCCCCAAAAGGATGGATCGACATCTTTGCCCAGTACCGAGTGATGAATGATGAGGTCTTCGGTACAGACAAGGCGAGCTTCGAGCAGGAGTATGTCGAGTACGGGCAGGGTCCTCGTAAGTACACCATCCTGCGCTACCATAACGAGAAGCGGCTGCTTCGCAAGATACATGAGCACTCATACACCTGCACAGCTGAGCAGGCGGGGCTTGCTGGCGAGCAGTTTTGGCAGAAGCTGTGGGTCACGCTACCACCTAAGGTACGTAAGACCTACGATGAGATGGCGGAGGAGTTTATCACCCAACTAGAAGGAGGTGAGTATGTTAGCGCAAGCAATCCAGCGGTTAAACGACTACGCCTACTCCAGATTACCGGAGGATTCACGACTGAAGGAGTTGAGATCCATCGAGAGAAGCTCAGCAAAGCTACGGGTTGGGCTGAGAATCTCTTCGAGCAGGGTGAGTCGGTCATCGTCTACTGTCGTTATCTTCCTGAGGTATTCGCAGTCGCCGAAGCCTTCGAAGGCGTTGGCTATAGGACTGATGCAATTCATGGCGGGAATAGCAGCGGTCGTCGTGCGGCGGTCCGATCTTTCCAACGAACGCCTGCCTCCAAGTGTGCTGCGCTGGTCTTTCAGGTGCAGACTGGGTCAATGGCCATCGAACTATCGAGGGCTGCGGAGATGCTCATTTACTCGCCCCCAGATGGATGGGAGAACTACTGGCAGTGCCTACTCAGAGTTATGGGCATCAATCAGAAGAGACCAGTGAGGTACACTCACATCCTAGCTCACAACACGATGGATCTGCCTGTCATGGAAGGGCTTGTACAGAAGGAGGACTGGCATCGCACACTCTTGAAAGATCCGAGGCGCTTCCTCGGTGGTATGATACAATGAACGGTATAAACACAGAAGGAGGGCAACGTAGTGGGCATTGTTTGGCAAGCCCGGGAACTCTTTCCTCTCACGGATGAGGAACTAGAAGACCTGGGTCAGTGGGAACCCATCGGGGCTACTCCACGGGGTGGCCTACTCCTGAAGCGTCAGGTGCATACGGAGCGGGACGAGGATCGTAGCTCTGCCCATGCTCACCCTGACCCTTGGCCTGGACAGGAGAAGCTGTGATTATCGTAGAGGGCCCAGACGGTAGCGGTAAGACTACCCTCTGTGAACAGCTTTGTGAGGACCTTGGGCTGGAGTACATGAGGTACTCTGGTCTCTCCTCAACGACAGGCCCTGACGGGCTAGGGATTGTTGACTGGTGGGACGACCACCTGCTCAAGAGCACCGACGCGGTGTTTGACAGGTGCTTCTACATCTCCGAGCCTATCTATCAGCTCGCGACTCCAGGCCGACCTTTGATCGCCTCACCACAGAAGATGTTCGATGGCATCCATGAGATATGGCTGTGTAACCCAGTCATCATCTTCTGTATGACCGACTGGGAGACTGAGATGCCGATCATCCAGTCCCGACCAGGCCTCGAGGGACCCGATCTGCTGGGCTTTCAGAAGATCAGCTGGGCATACTGGGCGGCGTACTCCATGTGGAACGACACCCTCGGGTTTGTTAAGCACTACGATTACCGCACATCGACCTACGATTCACTCAAGGAGGCACTACTGTGAAGCCGATCCGAGATATGCAGGCTGAGCATAAGGTCTGGCAGGAGCACAACTTCCCAGACCAGACAGCCATGGACGCTTTCATGGGCATGGTCGAGGAGACGGGCGAGCTATCTCACGCCCTGCTCAAGCACCGACAGGGGATCCGAGACGTTGACGGTGAGAGCGTCATGGCCCTCGTCGCTGACGCGATCGCGGACCACTTCATCTTCTCCCTCGGGTTCTGCAACCTGTACGGACTCGACCTACAGACCACCATCGAAACGACCTGGGAGCGCGTGAGTAAGCGCGACTGGATCGCTGACCCATCGAGAGGGGGTGAGTAAATGAGGTTCTACGTTTTCGTAGCGGCCATCGTCGTCTTCATCATCACGGCGCTGATCGCCTTCTTCCTTGACGGGAGTGACTTCTCATTGAGGTCGTTGGTTGGCCTACTTGCAGTCGGTCTCGGACTACTGACGTTGGCGTTCGCGCCAGCACCTAATCACCCAGCCTAATGCTGGCGGAATGTGGGCTGTGCGGGTGGACTCAGGAGGTTGACAGCGAGCAGGAAGGCGTTGCCGAGTACGCCCGCCACGTTATCGACAAGCACCCCGAACGAATCCACAAGGACGCAGCCGTCATGGAGTTCATCCGCATGAAGGTCGGCTACGTCGCCACTACTAACGGAAGGCCCTATTGATCCGCCAGTACGATGACCTCACCTCACTGTGGCACCGAAGCGTAAGGAGGATGTGGCGTGGAACCCTCGAGAACGGAGGAATCGACAAGGTTGCCTCCATTGACACCATTGCCTACGACAACCTTCTCATGTGTGATTCAATGGCCTACGATCTTGACTTGGGTAGAGATCTCTGGCTCAATCGACAACGATGGACACGTCTCGTTCGGCAATACCTTGATCTCGGATCGACCGCGGAGTTTCTCAAGCGAAGCGCAGAGATTGGACTTGGAGAAGGTAAGCGAGGAGTTGTCACTTCTATGCCTTGCCGTAAAGTCGCTAACGAAGCGAAGAAGCATCGGTGGGGAAACTGCATGCTTGGTTTCACCTACCGAGGGCTAAGAAATGGAGAGGGTGACTCGGCTCCGACGTTGGCTCTACACTCACGAGTCTCATACGTTGCCTACATTGGCGGGCTCGACCTCGGGCTGGCGCACGTACTTGCTCGGGAAATCGGTAAGCGTATCGAGGTCCCTGTACAGGAATTCCGTTTCCGTTGGCACGTTGACGCTCTCCAGTTCCATGGCTTCAAAAGTCTACCCCTACTTTATCGCAGGGCCTACGTTAGAGATCTGGAAAACCCCGACCTCCGAGAGGTGTATCCGACTATCCGTCTGGTGGGGCGTTGGTGGGATCAGATTGTATCTGACGCGGAAGCCGAAATCCCGCTCGAAGCCCAGAAATACGGGCCTCTCCGACGAGTCAGACGTAGGTACCAAGAGTACGTGAACGAGGACTTTTTGCCGTCTGTCCCACTGGACTCATTAACCCTCGAGGCTCTGCATCGGTGAGTTGCGACTGGTACGTGGTTGTGATAACGTTTGCAACATGAACGCACAACTACGCACAAGGGAGGTGAACCATGGATAAGGTATCTCAGCGAAAGCAGAACGTGCTCGACGCCCTCGACACTGAGATTGAGGCGCTCGAGACCAAGCTCGAGAAGGTGCAGCCCCTCATCAACGAGCTCCAGCAGTTGCGGAGGACTCGTGCGACGCTGCTCAGCGAGAAGGGCACGACGGGTGGTGGTGTCAGTGCTCGCACTCGACTCACGATGGAGCAGGTGATTCACGCCATGCGTGAGGCAGACGGTTCAATCGCTGTTGGCGACCTCGCCACAGGGCTGGGTGTGGGTGACACGGTCATCCGCTCACACCTCAATCGCTACCGCGATGAGCGTTACCGTAAGAATGGTGACGGCACGTGGGAGCTGATCGGTGAGGACGACGATGGCGAGGAATAGGGAGTACCGTCACATCAGCAGCATCGAACAGCGGTACCAGTACAAGACCGTCGCCCTCAAGGAGGACACTTACGACAAGGTCATCCTGTGGGCAAACCACCTGCGAGACAAGTTGGGCCGTTGCACCATCGGAGAAGCAGTCGACTATCTCGCCGACAACGCAGGAGTTCCCCCAGAGGAGGTGTGATGAGAAGTTTTCTAGTAAGAGCCGAAGCGCTAGTTACAGTAGACACCGACGACCCTAACGAGGCGAAGTACAAGATCGCTCAGGACGAGGCAGCCATTGCGTTTCAGATCGTGGACATCCAAGTGCTGCCCCGTGAGTACACCCGTCAGCCTGTCACGCGCGACGAGATAGCAAAGGTCGAGTTCCCCAGCACCAGGCATCGGTCGGGGTTCGAGGATGAGCCAACCATCGCGCCCGACGCGAGCGTCACTCACCCTTGGGATCAAGGTCTCTGGATCTTCCCTGAGGATCACCCGCTCCATGAGTACGAGCGGCTTGCACGGGACAAGCCCATCACCTCAGAGGTTGAGGCAGAGGGTTACCGTCGTCAGAAGGCAGCCTTCCTCGAGACTGCCCAGCAGCTCGCACTCCCCGCTCCACGCATGATGGAGGGAGGTGACGAACATGACGAGGACTGAGAAGTCTATCGTAGTCTTCTGGAGTATCTGGCTGGCACTGGTACTCATCGGGAGCGCCCACAGCATGCAGGTCGGTGACGGTCAGCGTGTGGCGGTTGTAGCCCCAGGTCCCAACCGCGCTGAGCTACGTCGGCTGCTGCTGAACAACTGCTTCATC
>Ga0184635_10000265_pt1 | contig 12345 bp, 13 predicted proteins | sample PLM3_30_b2_FD_133147 | JGI IMG/M metagenome (GOLD analysis project Ga0184635, IMG submission 133147) | Groundwater sediment microbial communities from an aquifer in East River, Colorado, USA - PLM3_30_b2 | ecosystem: Environmental > Terrestrial > Soil > Riparian zone | place: USA: East River...
ACATGATGATGACGTATTCCAGCCCGACATAGGGATGGAACGGATAGTTCGGTGCGAGCAGGCCCCCGGCAATAGCCGTAATGCTGATCCCTAGCGCAAACGCGATACGATGCGCGAAGTCGACGTCGATGCCCATGTAAGTCGCAGCTGTGGGATTATCGGCAGCGGCACGCAAGGCCTTACCAAGACGGGTGCGAGCGATAACAACCGCCAACGCGCCGATGATGACAATTGAGAGCAGGGCAGCGATGCCGCGCGCACGGTTAACAAAGATCTCAACCGCGCCGTCCCACAGCGAAATTATCCACGCGTTAGTGGAAAGTGGCGTTTGCACCGAGTGGAGGATGGAGCCGAATACAATTTGACCGCCATTTTCTAAAATCAACGCAATACCCAAAGTGAGTACGAGTTGTGCGTAATGTCCTTCGCCTTCTAGTTGCGCCGTTTTCGTGCCGCTTACTCTCGAAATCAATGCCTGATGGATAACGTAACCGACGACAAACAACAGTGGACCGGCCAGAAATGCTGCAACGTAGGGGCCGACAGCATTGCCAAACACTGCATTCATCCCCAACGCCACAAAGAAATAGTAGGCGGCGTACATGCCGAGCATCATGAAATCGCCTTGAGCGAAGTTGATGACCCGCATCACGCCAAAGATGAGCGCTAGGCCGACGCACATCAGCCCGTAAATCGCGCCGAGCAGCAGGCCGGCGGTAAGACTCTGCAAGATGTTCTCGACGAGCTGGGCTACAGGCATGACCAACTAGCTCAATCGCCGCTTTTGATCTGATGACCGGTGAGCGTGCCGGCACGCGCCGGCGCGAGCCTGAATCATCGCCTCCCCCAATTCGTCACCGGCAGGGCTGCTGCTGGCGGGCTCAATGGCCATTCGTTGATGTCAGATTGACAGACAGGATTATCGACTGTCAATTTAAGCTGAGTTTGGTGCGCACTCGGGTCGCAGCTCTGCTAGTACGCCCACCTTATAGACCGCGTTTGGGAGTGGGCAAGTTCGGGGAGCGCGCTTGGCGCGGAAGAAAACAGCGATGAGAAGTTCAACACAGTTCGCTCGCGGGATTGATGCGACAAACATTACGCGGGTCGCCGCGGTTGCCGCACCGATCCGAAGCCAGGTTGTAGAGATGCTGCGCGCAGCGATTACCGGCGGACAGTTCACGCCCGGCCAGCGTCTGCTAGAAAAAGATTTGTGCGATTCGATGGGCGTCAGTCGCCCTTCGGTGCGCGAAGCATTGCGCCAGGTGGAAAGCGAAGGGTTGATTGTCACGATTCCAAATCGGGGCCCAATCGTATCGCGACTGTCCATACGCGACGCGACGAGCATCTATGAGGTCCGCGGCGCGCTCGAAGCGCTTGCGGCCCAACTCTTTGCAGCGACCGCAAGCGACAAGAAAGTAAAAGACCTCGAGCTGGCAGTGGAGGAGTTGGAGGTCGCATATAAGAGCCACAATCTGGAACAGATTGTAGCCGCCAAACGCAACTTCTATGACGTGCTTCTGGAAGGTAGTGGCAACAGCGTGCTGCCGTCGCTGCTAAGGACGATGAATGCCCGGATTACACAGCTACGACGGGTTTCGCTCTCATCACCGAAGCGTGCAGCTGGTAGCCTGCGAGAAATTCGCGCTGTTCTGCGCGCAATCAAACGGCGCGATTCCGAAGCTGCATTCAAGGCTTCCCTTTACCACGTCAAGGAAGCTTCCAAAGTTGCGCTCGCATCTTTGAAGCCTTGAACATCCCGCAAAATCCTTCAAGGACACACGTATGACAAGCAGGACTCTTGGATTTGTCGGCGTCGGCCGCATGGGTAGCCACATGTCAAGACGGCTTGTGGCTGCCGGCTACAAAGTTGTCGTTTACGATGCCGAGCCGCGGGCCTTGCAACAGGCGACGGCGGCGGGTGCGAACGCAGCCCACTCGCCGGAAGATGTCGCGTCACAGGCCGAAATTGTAATGGCGAGCTTGCCGACCCCGGACATCGTCAAATCCGTGGCCCTTTCGCCGCATGGGGTCGTAAATGGCAAAAGGGTCAAAACCTTTATTGACCTGTCGACAACTGGACCGCGGATCGCGAGCGAGGTTGCCAAGGGTCTTGAAGAAAAAGGGATCGTCGCCATCGACGCTCCGGTGAGTGGAGGTCCGTCTGGTGCCGAGAAAGGGACCCTTGCGGTCATGGTTTCCGGACCAAAGACTTTAGAGAACGAATTGACTCCAATACTTGGCGTCATCGGCAAGGTCTTTTGGGTTGGTGAGCAACCCGGCCTCGGCCAAACGATGAAGCTTTGCAATAATCTTTTGTCGGCGACTGCCATCACGATTACGTCGGAAGCTTTGGTAATGGGGACAAAGGCCGGGCTCGATCCCGCGGTTATGCTGGACGTTATCAATGCCGGTAGCGGTCGCAATACAGCAACAGCAGACAAGTTTCCCAGGTGCGTCCTGCCAAGGAAATTCGATTTCGGATTCGCGACCCAGCTTCTTTACAAGGACGTACGCCTTTGCCTGGAGGAGGCTGAGCGGCTCGGTGTGCCGATGATGGTTGGTAATGCTGTGCGCCAGCTGGTCGGCATTGCTAAAGCCCTCGAAGGGCCCGATTCGGACATTACGGAAATCGTCAAGCCGATTGAACAATGGGCCGGCGTTGAGGTGAAACCCCAGGTCCAGCGGTCAATGTCATGAGCGACGAAGAAGTTTACGAAGTCTACGCCGTCCACTACGGGCATCACGATCGTCAGTCGACTGAAAATTATATTGGCGGCGATGTGCATGATGTATTGCAGCCACTCGACTACTACGTCTGGGCGATTGTCGGCGAGAAAGCCACCTATGTCGTCGATACTGGATTTGACGAACGGATGGGCAAGAAGCGTAAGCGGACCTTGGTTCGACCGATTAGCGAGGGTCTCAAGGCGATTGGTATCCGGTGCGACACCATCGAAAATGTAATCGTCTCGCACCTGCATTACGATCACACCGGCAACTACGAAACGTTCCCGCGCGCGAAATACCATTTGCAGGACAACGAAATGGCTTACGCGACAGGCCGGTGCATGTGCCATTCATTTCTCAAGATGCCGTTTGAGGAAGAAGACATCGTTGCGATGGTGCGCAAGGTATTTGCAGGCCGCGTGGTGTTCCATGACGGAACGGACGCGATAGCACCGGGTATCACCGTCCATAAGATCGGTGGTCACTCCAAGGGTTTGCAATGCGTTCGTGTGAAAACCCGGCGGGGCTACGTTGTGCTCGCATCGGATGCGACGCACCTCTACAACCATTTTGAAGAAGGGCGCGTCTTTCCGACGACGTACAATCCCGCTGAAGTACTCGAAGGCTATGAGGCTTTAAAAAGGCTCGCGACGTCGACAGCACATATCGTTCCTGGCCACGATCCGGCAGTGCTGAAGCGGTATCCAGCCGTGAAGTCAGGGCTGGAGGGTTGGGTCGTGCGGCTCGACATCGAACCGCGCTCGAACTGAAGGAAGGACCGTCTTGCGCGGGAAGTGTGCCTTCCCGCCGTTGCTGCACTTAAGAATTGATGTCTGGTCTCGCCGAATGGCGAATGAGACGAGATGGCATTTTTGAAGCACCAGCGATGGTGTTCGGCGAGATCGAGTGCCCGATGAAGGCGCAAGGGGCACAACCTGTGCCCCGACATGACATTGATTGTCATTCCCCCGGCCCGTTTGATGGCGTCTCAATACCACCGAGTGCAAACGTTCCCTGCACCCCACACCGCGCACCTGCGGACTTGGCGTTTGGTGGTTCTCGCCACACAGACACCACCAACTCGTGTCCTACCCGCTCCGCATCCGTAGGCGACTTGCGTGGTGATGCCGTCCGGCTGATGAAGCGGTGCGGGCGACATGGCCTGTGCCGACGTGGCAACGGTTAAGGCAAAGGCAGCAACGGCGATCAACCTGATCATTAGTATTCTCCCATGTTTTAGCTTGAGGGCTAATCATACCTTGTCTCGGTCGGCAAACTTTGACTCAGATCAACCGCGCGGCCCCCGTAACTCAACGGGCGGCGAGGCAACTCCGTGCAGACGAGCTGCAAATTAGCGAGCAATGTCCGCTCTTGGCCCTTAGCAGACATCCCAACGAACTGTTGAAAGTCCTGCTTTCGGAGGTAAAGCGGCCGCGAGTTCCGGCCAATGAAGATTGGAAACCGGGAGCAGTACTCGTTTGTTGAACGCTGTGTGTTAGTCTTGCGCGACGGAGTTCCATTATGATGAAAGCAATCGTTGTGGCATCTGCTCTTTTGATAGGAAACGCGGCTTTGGGTCTATCAGGAGAAACCGCGGTAGCTGCCGAAGAAAAAGGCGCAGATGCGACGAAGAAAGAGCGGTGCGAGCGCGACGCGATGCTGCACCTTTATATGGGCAAGCAAAAAAGCCGGTTCATCAGGCAATGTCTCGCCAGCAAAGAGCAACCGCCCGGCAAGGCTGCGGCTCGTCAACCGAGCATTCGTCAGTTCGGTGCACCAGCAGTGCCGAGGATTACGCCGTTAGGCGGCGCCAATCCGCCCAGCACCTCCACGGGCAGCACCGCCCCCAGCAATGCGCCAGTCGCGCCTAGCGCGCCGGTGATCGGCTCTACCGGCACATCAACTACCGGGTCTAGTGCTACGTCCATAAGCGGCTCCAGCGGCACCAGCATTGGCAGCTCCGGCGCGCGTTAGATCCTCACGTCAGTTCATGGGCCCATAGCGGACAGGCCGTTGGGGCGAACGGATCTGAATGTCCGAAGCAGACCTCGCGTCTGACGGCACTAATATCCGTTATTGGCCCAAAGCGGACATATTGTTCCGCTGATCTCGCCCGCGTTCCATCTTGGAAGTTCCCCGCGTTCCCCAAGCTTTTGGAGTCGATGTGCCCGACTATATTTTGCCGCGAGAAGACTAGCGTCTCTCATGACCAATCTTGCCGACAAAATCCCCAGTCACTACGAGAAGCATGCAATCGAGTGGGATTCTGACCGACGCAAGAACGGTTGGAACGACAAGCGTTGGCACGACAGGTTTGTCGAAGCGCTACCGAAGTCCGCACGCATTCTTGACTTGGGCTGTGGTGGGGCAATTCCGGTTGCTTTTAACCTCGTCGAACACGCGATACGCGTGACGGGTGTCGATAGTTCAGCAACGATGATTTCTCTATGCCGTAGCCGTCTGCCGGCGCAGGAGTGGATCGTTGCAGATATGCGAACACTTTCACTTGGACGACGGTTTGATGGCGTGTTGGCATGGGACAGTTTTTTCCATTTGAAACCAAAAGATCAGCGCCGGATGTTTACGGTCTTTGCTGAGCATGCCGGAGACACCGCGATTTTGATGTTTAATACTGGTCCAAGGCACGGCGAGGGCATCGGCTCCTATCGAGGAGACCCGCTTTATCATGCGAGCCTCGATCCCACCGAATATGTGAAATTGCTTACAGAGTCAGGCTTCGGAGTTATCCACCATATCGTTGAGGACCCGAAAGCCGGCGGCCGCACCGTTTGGCTCGCTCGTCGACTGACTCCGACGCGTTCCGTCCAAGGTTAGTTCGTAGCACATTCCCGATAGCCGAAGCGGTCGATTAACCCACTGCCCGGCAGCGTGTGAAATGCGTCAAAAACTCAAAGCCGATCTCTCGTTGTTGGGGAAGGGCAGCTTCTAGTTCGAATTGCTTGACGAATTGACCCCTATCTCACGCAACCGTGAGAAGCTTCTGGCGTCGTGCACTGAAAGAATACGGCAAGAGGATCATTGGCATGCGGGAACCTTCGAATGCAGAGCATTGGTCTAGTTGACCGTCGCGCGTTGCTGGAAGCGGGCGGGATCCTGATGTTGGGTGCGCTTTTGTACCCGGCGCGCCTACTCGCACAAGCTAATTCGCCTTTACGTATTGGCGTCATTGGTTCGGGCAACATCGGCGGGACGATCGGCGGCCTGTGGGTAAAGAGCGGTCATCCAGTCATGTTTTCGTCGCGCCATCCCGACGAACTGAAGGACATGGTGGCAAAGCTCGGCAGTCGAGCGCAGGCCGGCTCGGTCGAGCAAGCGATAGCGTTTGGCGACGTCCTTTTCATTGCTGTGCCCTATGGTGCGATTCCGCAGATCGGCAAAGATTATTCCGTCGCCATAAGAGGCAAAGTCATGCTCGACGCCTGCAACGCCGTATTGGCGCGCGATGGTGCCATCGCCAACGAAGTGGAGCAAAATGGCATTGGCGTGACGTCTCAGAAGTATCTTACGGGCGCGCGGATAGTGCGTGCCTTTAATACGATGTCGTACATGACCTTTGCGAATGAAGCGCACCGTCCCGATCCAAAACTAGCCATACCGATTGCCGGCGACGACGCGCAAGCGGTCCAGGTCGCAGCAGGCCTTGTGCGCGATGCCGGTTTTGATCCTGTTGTCGTCGGAAGTCTGGTTGAGGCCAGGCGTTTTCAGCGCGGCCAACCCGGCTATGGACAGCAAGTGTCGGCGACGGAGCTTAAGAAGAAACTTTCATTGCCATGAATTCGGTTGAACGCTGGTTGAGTCGCGTTATACCCGCGACGCCGCAGGAGCGCGCGGCTGCACTGTGGTCTTTCGCATATTTCTTTGCCTTGCTTGCCGGCTACTACGTGTTGCGACCATTGCGCGACCAGATGGGCATCGCCGGCGGCGTAAAAAACTTGCCATGGTTGTTCACAGCCACCTTCGTCACGCTGCTTGTCGCGCAGCCGGTTTACGGCGCTTTGGTCGCAAGGTTTTCTCGTGCGCGCTTTATCCCGATCATCTATCATTTTTTCGTTTGTAATCTGGTTTTGTTTTGGGTGCTGCTGAACCTCGGCATCGAGACCGCAATCATCGCGCGGGTATTTTTCGTTTGGGTTAGCGTGTTCAACCTATTTGCTGTGGCGGTATTCTGGTCATTCATGGCGGATCTGTTTAGCTCCGAGCAGGGCAAGCGGCTATTCGGTTTCATCGGCGCTGGCGGCACAGCGGGCGCGCTTTTAGGCCCAACGATCACGATCTGGCTATCGATCCCCCTCGGGCCAATAAACCTCATTATAGTAGCTGCCATATTTCTTGAACTTGCGGTGTTTTGTGTTCACCGGCTCGAACGCGCGGCAACACGGCATGCGGCCCCGCATTCTCTGGAACAAAATGTGGGCGGGGGTCCAATCGACGCGATCTCCGACCTTGTACGCTCGCCGTATTTGATGGGAGTGGCAGCCTGGGTCGGATTGCTATCGTATGCCGCAACTATCATCTATTTCGAGCAGGCACATATTATATCGGAAGCTGTCAAAACGGCCGGCCTGCAAACGCGTATTTTCGCGACCATTGACCTGGCGGTAAACTTGCTGACGCTGATGACACAATTACTTTTTACTGGCCATGTTCTTAGACGCGTCGGCACCGGAATTGCGGCGGCCGCGCTACCGACAGTCTACATTGTGGGTTTCGCCGTTTTGGCTGTGATGCCAACACTTGCGGTCGTCGTCACAGTTCAAGTGGTGCAGCGCTGGATGAACTTTGCAATTGCTAATCCAGCGCGCCAACTATTTTTTACGGTGGTGACTCGGGGCGAGAAATACAAGGCGAAAAATTTCATCGACGTAGTCGTTTATCGTGGCTCTGACGCATTGTCGGGATGGATCTTTGATAGTTTGCAAGGGTTCGGACTCAAGCTCGGCGCAATTGCGTTCTGTTCGCTACCAGTGGTGGTGGGGTGGTTTGTCCTTTCTATAGGGTTGGGGCGAGTGCAGGAAAAGCGCTTCGCGCAAAGCGAGGCATCTCTAGCGGAGGCCAGGCGTGAATACCGATACGACACGGCGAGAATTTAGTAGACTTTGGGCGGTCGGCTCTTCGCTCCCAATTATCAGCACAATGATTGGGACGCGGTTCGCATATGCCGCCACCAACACTCCTTCGGACGGTGCACCGCGAGTGGTAAAGCTCCGCGATGGGACCATTGTCCCGGCGCTTGGTCAGGGCTCCGCGGGGCTTGCAGAGGAAAAGCGTCCGGCGGCTGTCGAGGAAAAAGCACTGCGCACCGGTCTTTCGCTTGGGATGACATTGATCGATACGGCCGAGATATACGGCAGTGGCCGATCAGAGGAGTTAGTCGGTCGCGCAATTGCCGGTCAGCGCGACCGTGTCTTCCTGGTGTCCAAAGTGCATCCTGATCACGCGGTCGGGGACGGCTTGGCGCGCGCCTGCGAGGCCAGTCTTACCCGCCTTAACACTGACCATCTGGATCTCTATTTGCTGCACTGGCGAACTGGCGGCACAAATCTGTCGGGGGCTGTAAGCGGATTCGAAAGTCTGCGCACGGCAGGAAAAATTCGCGCTTGGGGCGTATCCAATTTCAGGGTCAGGGATATGGAAGACCTCTTCCGTGTTCCACACGGCGATCGGTGTGCGACCAATCAGGTCCTTTACAATATCGCCGAGCGCGGCATTGAGCGTAACTTGCTGCCATGGTGCACGCGACATGGTATGCCGATAATGGCCTATACTCCGCTCGGCGGCAGTAGCCTGTTGCGTGACCCCACCCTCGCACGTATCGGCGTAGCACGCGGTTGCTCGGCGAGCGCGGTCGCGCTGGCTTGGACGATCCGCAGCGGCAACGTTATCGCAATTCCAAGATCCGGCTCGCCGGAACACGTAGAGGAAAACGCCGTCGCGTTTTCATTGGCGCTCACGCCACAAGAGCTTCAGATATTAGACGGAGCGCATCCCCTGACCGGACGCTAACGACGCGTAGTCGGATTGATGTCTACTTTCAGGGATAAAGCGGAGATGCCCGGACGCACCGAAATGTCTGCTTATGACCCAAAGCGGACATTGGTAGACTGGCTAAAGTGTAAGTTGGGCTCACAGTCTTCCCGGGAGACGCCGCAATGAAAATCGATGGAGCTTGTCACTGTGGCCTTATCGCCTACGAGGCAGAGGCCGATCCAGAAATGACTGGGATCTGCCATTGTACTGACTGCCAAACTCTGTCGGGCTCGGCATTTCGTAGCGTCGTGCCCTCGCGGCAAGGTTCTTTTAAGCTTCGATCAGGTGAGCCGAAAATATACGTCAAAACAGCTGAAAGCGGCACCAAACGGCAACAGGCGTTTTGTCCAAATTGTGGGACGCCAATCTATTCTACGACGGTCGATGACGGGCCAAAGGTTCATACCATTCGTGTAGGCACCCTGCATCAGCGCAACGAATTTGTGCCCAAATTGCAGTACTGGTTTCGCTCGGCCCAACATTGGACCAATGATCTCGGCTCCACACCGAAGACTGAAAAGCAACGCTAATTGGACGACAATGATGGCCTAGCGTGAGGTCCGCTTGTGGCACAAAGCAGTGGGGCCTCACCTTTGTGTAAGCCGTTGGGATAGCTGACTGGGACGCCGAGCATTTTCCATGAAACCGAACTTTAAACTGCCGCTGACCGGCCGCTGCCAGTGCAGGCGCGTGGCCTATAAGATCACGTCCGCTCCGCTTGCCGTCTACGCATGCCATTGCACCGAATGTCAGCGGCAGTCGGGCAGCGCCTTCAGTCTTTCGCTCCTCGCCGAAAGGGAGGCGGTGGTCGTCGAGGAGGGCAAGCCGGCGGTGTGGGAGCGGCAGCACGAAAGTGGTCGGGTGATAGATTGCCTAACCTGCGCGGCCTGCGGCACCCGCCTCTTTCATGAGCCGCGCGCGAATACCAAAGTCACCATCGTGAAGGCGGGCAACCTCGACGACACGAGCTGGCTCTTTCCGGTCGGGCACATCTGGACGCGGAGCGCGCTACCCTGGGTCGACATACCGCAGGATGCGATGAACTATGACGTGCAGCCGCCGAACTTCGCCAACATCATCGAGGCCTGGCGGCGGCACTGCGCATAGGCGGGATGCCAGCTGGATGCGCAGGCATGACGGAGGAGAGGTCGAGCCAATATCCAGGCGCTTTGTTTCAGGTAGCGCGATTCAACGTCACTTGATGATGCGCTCGGCAACCGGCGGCAGGAACTTGTCGCTGTAGACGTCCTCGGGCTTCGGCGCGTTGGCAATGCCATAGGCGGCCGCCACCGAGTCGATCGTGAACTTGATACGCTCGGGCTGTGCGACGCTCAGACCATGTTCCTTCACCCATTTCGTGTTGGTGACGCTGAGAGCCAGGTCGAGCCGCACCTTCTCGACGTCCTCTTTCATCATCGCATCGACGCCCTTCATCACCTTGAGCGCAGCGGCGGGATCCTTGATGGTGTCGATGGTGCCGCGATTGAGCGCCTGCACCATGGCCCGCACGGTCTGCGGATTTTTCTCGATGAAGGCTTTGGTCGCCGCGAGGGTCAGGCCATACATGTTGGCGCCGAAGTCCGCATATTTCACAGCGTAGATGTCCTCGAGCTTAATGCCGACATCCATCAGCGCCGGGATGTTGGAATTAATGAACCCGCCCGTGCCGTCGGCCTCGCCGCGCAGAACCATCGGGCCGAAGAGTTGCGGCTGCACCGGCAGCCAGTTGACCTTCACGTTTTCCGCCTTTGCCGCCTTGAACAGGATCGACGCCGTATCGTGTACGGCGGTGCCGGGGCCACCGGCGATGCGCGCGCCGTCCAGGTCGGCGGGCTTGCGGATGTTCTTTGACTTGAGCGTGATGAAGGCGAGGGGAGAGTCATCAAAGCTGATGTAGACCGCGATGAGCGGGGAGCTCGGGTTCGCTGCGTTGAACTTGATCATCGAGGGCATATCGACCCAGCCGAAGTCGTAGACGCCGCCGGCAACGCTGACGGCGACGTTGGTCGCACCCTTGCCGGCGTCGATCTGTACGTTGAGACCCCCGTCCTTGTAGTAGCCCTTTTGTTGCGCGACGAAGAACGGCGCATGCGTGCCCTGGATGATCCAGTCCATCATCACCTTGATGTCCTTTTTCTCGGGCGCCTGGGCGCGGACCTCTGGTGCGGAGAGGGCAAGGAAAAGAACCGCGGCCAAAACGACGGCGCGTTGAGCATACGTGCAGAGCCGGGACATATGACGATCTCCTCTGGTGACGGGCGCGTTGCGCGCTCGCGCCTGTTTTTGCAAACGGTAACTTTATCATTAGGAAAGTCAATTGAACGCCCGGCCGAAGACGATTATCGTGTCTTGGCAAGCCGCACCGATGTGGAAGAAGAATGCCGAAATCCAGGAATAAGAGCGTGCCGAACTCGGGACGTGCCCAATTGCCGCTGCGCGCAAAGGGCAATGATAAGAGCCAACGCCAACCTGGGCGGGAAAGCGCACAGGTTCTCGATCTCGCGCGCTATGCGATAGGCACGCGATTACGGCACGCGCGCCTGATGCGCGGCTCGCGCCTGAAAGACGTTGCCGACGCGGCTGGTTGCTCGGAAAGCCTCGTGTCGAAGATCGAAAACAATAAGATCGAGCCCTCACTACAGGTCCTGCACAAGCTCTGTACGGTGCTGAAAATTGGGCTCGGAGAGCTGTTCACGCAGCAGGAGGAAGACGCTCCGGTTGTAACCCGCGCGGGCCAGCGATCGAGAATTGAGATGGACCCGGTCCGGCGTGGGCACGGGATCCTGATGGAGCGCGTCATCCCTTACGCAAAGGGGCACCTGCTCCAGAGCAACATCCACGTCGTCGCGCCGGGTGGGTCGAGCTTCGGCCTGATCTCGCACGAGGGCGAGGAGGTCGGCTACGTCATTGCCGGCGAGATCGAGTTGTTTCTCGGCGACAAGGCGTATCAGCTTTCGGCAGGCGACACGTTCTGCTTCCGCTCGGAGATCGGTCACGGCTACAGAAACCGCGGCAAGAGCGAGGCGCGCATCCTGTTCGTGAACACGCCTCCGACCTTCTAGAATTTCTCGTTGATCAAGTGACTTGAACTAGTCTAGCGTGCCGTCCGCAAAACGGATGCGCGTCGGGGGAAGTAACTTATGCTCAAGCTGCCTCACCACAAACGATACGATTTCTTGCCGATCACGAAGCGCAAGCACTATTCGTGGCCGGGCGGCAAAAGGCTGGCGTTCTATGTCGCGCTCAACATCGAGCACTTCGCGTTTCAGGCGGGCCTCGGCATCGATCCGCACAATCGCGCCGGCCCGCAGACCTCGCGCAACTACGCGTGGCGCGACTACGGCAATCGTGTCGGTAACTGGCGTTTTTTCGAGATCCTCGATGAGCTCAAACTGCCAGCATCGATCTTGCTGAATTCGGCGGTCTGCTACGAATATCCGGAGATCGTCGAGGTCGGCCCCGACGTCCGACGCCATCGGGTCGGCGACCGGGTGGTCGTCTGCTCGGTGATCGCCTGCGGCCGCTGCTGGTATTGCGAGCAGGGGCTGTTCTCGCTGTGCGAGAACGGCA
>Ga0184635_10000267_pt1 | contig 12327 bp, 10 predicted proteins | sample PLM3_30_b2_FD_133147 | JGI IMG/M metagenome (GOLD analysis project Ga0184635, IMG submission 133147) | Groundwater sediment microbial communities from an aquifer in East River, Colorado, USA - PLM3_30_b2 | ecosystem: Environmental > Terrestrial > Soil > Riparian zone | place: USA: East River...
CCTCAGCTGCGACGAAGCCGAAGCTCGGAATTTATTGGTATATGCCGGCCATTGCCCGGGCGTGATCGCTTCGATACATAAGGCGTTTCGTTCTGCAGGCTTGCTCCTTACAACACCAAATATTTCCGCAGAAGGTTTAACGTCTCCGCTGAGACGTCGGCGAGTTTGGCGCCCGTGAAGGCGCCTTTCCCTGATGCCTTGGCATTTGCTTAAGGAAATGAAAAAAAATCAGCACGGCTTGGAACGGTTGCTCACTGTTGAGCAAGTCGCCGAATATCTCAACGTGGACAAATTCACCGTCTATAGGTTGCTGGCTCAAAAAAAACTTCCGGGATTTAAAGTCGGTAACCAGTGGCGATTTAAACTTGAAATAATTGAAGCTTGGCTGATGAAGAACGCAAAGAACGCTGGGAAGTGAACGCCCGCCGCCCGTGTGGAGTGAGCGGCTGACATCTCATGGTTGCAAAATCCGAAGGAGCGGACCCACCGCGCGATGACGACGAACACCAGCACATTAGTAAAAAACGTAAAATGTAAAACTCAAGCGCGTATGGCATGACGCTGATGGTGTGAAGGCCAGCTTTCCGGTAATTCATGCCGCCCATCTCGACGATGCCCGACGCTTCAGGGATCCGGCTCCAAAACTCTTATCAAGAATTCGGGGCAAAAAGTTTCCACCCACTTGGGGTGCTAACGGCGAAAATCTGATTATGCTACGGTTTGTTTGGATAACGCGAAAGCTTTTTATGGCAAAGACGATTCTAAATCGTTTCCGGTCATGCATAAAAATCTCCCAGATTCATTTTTTTCTGTGCGGACTAAGCGGTCGGAAACCGACTCTATCCCGAAATCGGCCCGGACATCGCTACGCGAGCTAGCCATAGATTTTCACCGTCACGACGATCATCTTTAGGAAGGTTATGAAATACCGCAAGCTTCCTGGTCGGATTCATCAATGGCACAATCATCCTTGGTGCCCGGAATGGCCGACTGATGAGTTTTTAGAACATGAAGGTAGCCCAAAAAAAGAAGACATTTGCCCGCACTGCGCATCAATCACTCAACTCGAATCCAAAAACTCTGAGACAAAGAAAAAAGACAGACAACAATAGGCGAGAGCCTCAGCGCCCCCTGCTCGATCGGCTCATATGCGCGAAAACTGAATTGCAGGTTGCGTGGGTGTCGTACAATTTGTATTTTTTTGTTTCCGAATGCAGATTGTGTTATTCAGCCCGGCTTTCAGTCGCCAACCATTTCATTGACGGGTGCCCCAGCATTGTTTGGAGTCTTCTCGGAGAATAGTCCGTCGCGGACTGTGTGCCTGAGACGCCGATTGACCTTCTTTTAGGCCATGATCACAAACTGATGCGGATCAAGATCCAGCTTAACGAACCGGGCTCCAGATTGTGCCGTTTGAACGGGAATCGTACCGGATTTGCCATAGAGAAAGTTCATCTGTGATGGCTCAGGATGCAGCGTGGCGTCGACAATAACGCGGTCGTTGCGGGTTTGGTCCGAAACATTATATGCGACGAGAATCTCACGAGGATAAAGCATGCGTGAGAAAGCGAGTGTATAAGTGGAGCCAAATGGGTACCCGAATTGCTCGCCGCTCCCGGAAATCTGACGGTAATAAATACGACCAAATCGAAGTGGCGATTCGGTACGCATGATCTGAGCGATTTTTGCGATTTCTTTGTAAATCCGGCACTCGACGTTAAGTAGGGTTTTCCCGCCCGGAGCTTTATCGAACATAGCTTCTCGCATTTCATTATCACCGCCCTGTCCAACGAAACCTTGTTCGGTGCCGTAGTAGATGCACGGTGTACCTAGTGAGCAAAGCAAAAATCCAGCGGCACCGATGACTTGTTCGTCAGTTGCGTCTTGCGCGAAGCGGCCAGTCGGTTGCCAAAACGAGTCGTGGTTATCGACGAACGTAACTAGGTAGCGGCCAATTTCGCCACGGTTTAAAGCGCGACCGCGCTGAGCGTCAACGCGATTGAACAGAGTCTGCGGTCCTTTAAATCCTTTAAGCACATCGCGCAGGGGTGCATTGTTTTCGTCACCGAAAACCCCTTCAGCAAGGCGAAAGTCGAGGACAGAGTCGAGGCCGAAGAAGACTGTCTTATTGCCGTCTTGCGCGGATGTGTTCTGGCCAATGTAGCGGTTGTAAAGGTCGTCCGAAGGAGACGCCACTTCTCCGAATAGGAAAAAACTCCGTTTGCCGAGCGAGTAGGCGTACTCGCGAATATTGGAGCAGAAGCGGGAAGTGGCGAGATCGCCCATGTGTTTAACTGCATCGATGCGAAAACCGTCTACATCGGCTTCACGGATCCAATAGCAGTGGACAGTGATTAGAGCATTGATTACATCTGAACCGATGGCATCGTCATCATTAGCATAGTCTTTTAGACCGACGATGTCGCCGTGTTGGTTTTCCGGCGAGCGATCGAAATCGCCAATCTCACCACGGCGATGATACCAGTCCTCGTTGCGGAGTTCGGTTGGAATAGGGCGATCAGCACGGCGAAAATCTCCAAATGGGAAGATCTGATCGTTGAAATGAAAGTAGCGGAATCCGCCCTGATAAAACCAGTTATCGCCGGAATGATTAATAACAACATCAAGGATGATACGGATAGGGAAAGGTTCGCCGTTCTTTTTGAAGTGATGCGCAGCATCGACAAGATCAATAAGGTCCTGCTTGGTGCCAAAGTGGGGATCGATTCGAAGGTAATTGTTAATGTCATAGCCATGATAGGCATCTTTGTTGTTCTCAAAGACAGGGGAAAGCCAGATAGCGGTGCAGCCGAGACCGGCAATATAATCGAGGCTACGCAGAACGCCTTTGAGATTGCCACCGAAGAAGGTGTTCGGGGTATTGATGCCGGCAGAACGGCTAGCGCCAGTGACTAGGGGGCGGGCGATCTCGTCCTGAAAACGATCGACCATGACGAAATAGATGAACTCTTCGCGCCACTCACGTTCGTTATCAAAGTAATTCTTGCCGGGAATCGGCGTGAGATCGATTTCCTTCACTGACGTTGGATCGGGCATCGGGGGGTTCCTCCAAAAATCAGTCTGCCGCTATTTGTCTCGCGGATTGGCCGGCGTTGTGCCGCCGTGACGTTCGGTTTTCGCTTTTATCCACCCCCTCTTCTGACCGCGAGATTTAGAAAGCGACGCTAACGGATCTTCCAGCAAGAGGAGTGCCAGCGCAGTGTTTAATTGTACAGGTCCAGATCTGCCGCATTTACAAAAACATTTCCTGGTGAGCAAATGTACTCTTGCCCGGTGCAGTGTGTCCACTAGTTCAGGCCGGTGTGAACAAAGGTTCCACACTGCAAAAAAAACCCGGCGGGAGTTTCCCGGCCGGGCTTTAACGATTCGAAAGTCGTTTTTTTGCGATCTATATTTTAATTATACGTCGTTCGCGGACGCGACGCTCCGTGCGCGATGGCGTGCGTCTCGCTCCCTTGCTGAAACCCGACCTCCGTGTTGTTCTTCCAGAATCCTCGAGCAATAAAAGGGGCGAAACCTAAGAAGCGCGGCTGTGCTAACAAAATCCGACAGAGCATCCCGGCCGCTTGGTCGCGATTATACCGGCCTAACAGCTGAATCGTCTTTTCATTCAGCAAGCCGAGTAGACGGTCATAGTCGGAGCTACGAAAACCATTTAACACGGACCGGATAAGCAAGTGCAGACTCAGCTCACGCCGCAGGGGTCTTAGTTCCTTCAAATAATGGGTTCGATGTAAGATCGCATCAGCGGCGGCCCGAGCGCCGCGCAGGCCGGTTACCAATCCGCCGACTGTGGTGACTTTCACTTGCGCCGCCGGATCGCCGATTAAATAAACGTTGCAACCGGCCAGCCGCCGCCACGGGCGACTAAAGTGTTGGTACGCGGGAATGCGCGCCGACTGCAATTCGACGGCCTTTAAGCCGATGCGGGCAAGAAAGCGCTCCAGTCTACCTCTGGCGGTCTTGCCATCGTCGGCAATAAAACCTACCGCGGCGTGTGTCGGCGATTGTGGTATCAACCAGTAGAAATACGGCGTATCCCAGGTTCGAACCAAACCTTTGTCGTGCCGGCCCGCTCGCCTTTTTGCAGCTGCACGATCGCTTGTAAGATCGGTGTAGTTTGATGACTGTTGGCGCCCGCAATCTTGGCGATACGACTCGACATGCCGTCGGCGCCGATCAAGACTCGGCTGCTAAAGTCCTCGACCCGGTCGCGGTGACTGTCGCGAATCGTAAACTTTATCGCGCTGGCACCCTGCTCGAGATGGGTCAATTTGCATCCACCTCTTATTTCGACTCCGGCGTCGAGAGCCATCCGAGCGAGCATACGAATTATAGCCGCGCGCTCGACCACGAGGTCAGGCTCCTGCATTGGAATGCTTACCGCACGCCGCGACGAATACAGGTCTATTTGGTCGATTTGGTTAACTACCGCTTCTTGAGGGAAAAACCCGAGCACGTCGTTCAACTGTGAAGTGGTTATTAACGTACGCGACTCGACATTCAGGACGTCGTTTGCGTCAAACAGACGCACGCTCTTACCGGCTCGGGCGAGCAAGTAGCCTGCAAAGAGCCCCGCCGCCGAACCACCGACAATATCAATTTCCGCCAAGTGTTGTTTGCCTCCCTAATTTTTGTTGAGCTGCGTGAATGTCAAACGGATTGATCAACTTGGGCTTTGGCAGGATCGCCGGCGTTGTCCGAGAAATAAACGCCGTCACGACGGGAAAGTAACACAAATGCCTTCACTAAAATAGAAAAATCCAGCCACAACGTCCAGTGATCCACGTACCACAGATCCAAGCGAACTCGCTCGTCCCAAGCGAGCCGGTTGCGCCCATGGATCCAAGCCCACCCCGCCATCCCGGGCTTGAAATTGAAGCGGCGGCTGTCGCCTTGCGAACAGTACGCCGCCTGCGCCGGCACCCAGGGTCTTGGGCCGACGATACTCATGTCGCCAATGAGAACATTGATCAGCTGGGGGATTTCGTCCAGTGTCCATTGCCGCAGCAATCGTCCCACTCGGGTGATGCGCGCATCGTTCTCCGTTACCGTGAGGCCGTTGCCGATCGACTCTGCGCCCAACACCATGGTGCGAAATTTATAACAGCGAAAGTTCCGGCGATTCTTGCCGACCCGGTCTTGAATAAAAAAAATCGGCCCACCGTCATCCCATTTGATCGCCAGCGCAATCAGAGCGATCAGCGGTGATAGACCAATCAGAGATAAATCGAGCGGAATCTGATGCTTTTGACAGATCCGAGCGGCGAGTTTAGAACCGACGTTTACAAAAAATACCGACACAATATCAATCTCCTCGAACGTCGAAATCGGCGTGGCGTCCCGGTGAACAATATCGTGGCGCTGCTGGTAATAGTTTTCGAGAGATTTGAAATTTAGCCCTTCCAAACGTCGATCGGTATCTTCCGCTGAAAATTCCCAATCAAATAATCGGTCGGTATCTATCGAGAGCTATTCTTTGCCGCCGCAACTCCGTATAGAACCTTCGGATTGTGTTGAAAAATGGCGTCCAAGGTGGAGTCAAGGAACGAATCTAATATTGTGCAGTACGTTACAAGAGCTTGATTGAGTACCCATCGGGGATAGTGCTTTTCGATTTTTTCTCTTGTGGAATTTTCAATTCGATCGGATAGGAAGTTCATGATTTCGGGTGTTGGTTCCCAGAGTGATTGAACAATGCGACATCGCACTACCCTCCTCGACCGTAAAGTTTGTCGATAAAGCCTGACTTTTTTATTTCTTCCAGAATACTCGGGTCCATCACACTCGCGGGATTCACATTGCGCGCTTTGGGATGCGGCAGGGAATCAAGCACGCTCTGAATGCCGTTCGATTCCGGCACGGGAAATTCGCGCACACTCTTGAGCGCGCGTTGGTAAACGTCCTTTTGGACTACCGGATCCTTGATATCTTCCTCTTCGAGGGCGGCGTAGACTGCTTTCGGCCGGCTTCTGAAGACATAGATGCCTTCTAGATAAGCCATGAGCAAACGGCGCAAAGTCTCGCGCTGCGTCTTAATGTAGGATGCCGGGAACGCATAGCCGTAGCGGGCATAATCCATCGGCAAGTCAGCGAGATCCGCTAGAATGCGACAGCAACCCGAAGCGACGATCTTATGGACGCTTTCGGGGCTCACCAGCGCGCCGTCGACATGACCGGCCGCCAGCGCTGTCATGCGGGTCGGTGTGTTGCCCGATTGCAAGAGGATGGTTTCCTTATCGGGGTCGATCTTCCACGAGCGCAAAACCATTCGCGTTATCGTGTCGGACGCCGATCCGATTCGGCTGACGGCCAAACGTTTGCCCTTGAGATCTTCGGGCTTGGCGATATTTTTGCGCACGACGAATATATGTTCGATGCGGTTGATGGTGACGGTGACAATCTTCAAATCAGCGACCCCGGCAACGGCGAGATTCACCATGCCAGGCACTTCAGACTCCGAACCGGCGATATTGCCGCCGGCCATGGCTTGGATCAAAACAGTGCCGCTGTTGAAATAGACACTCTTTACGTTGAGACCGTACTTCTCCCAAATCTTGTCGCGTTCCAATATGCGGCGCAGAATGTTGAGCGAGCCGGCGCCGCCGCTATGCCCGAGAATGACATTGTTAAACGGCGTTTGCGCCATCAGCCTGGATGGCAACGCTATCCACAAATATAATCCTAAGGAAAGAGCAAGAACTTTCTTCATCTTCTGCTACCTCGCAGATCTTAGAGGCTGCCCTTTTTCCCTTATGGAATAGATCACGACGATGACAGACTAACGGAATAGCAAACGAAATTCACTTACAGGATTCCGCCGCTATTCATTTTCTTCCCGATCCAATCCCGTCATTTTCAACAACGGCCGATCCGTGAACGAAAAGAGTATCGCCGGTTCGGTTCCTGACAAATTTTTATGAGCGTGCCAGCTCCAGGAGGGGACTGTGAAGCTGTCGTGGTCGTTCCACTGGAGTTCTATTGCGTCGGTTTTGTCGACGATGGTGACCCCCTGGCCCTGCACGGTGTGGTACATTGCGGTGCCGGTATGGCGGTGGAAGGCGGTTTGTTGTCCAGGCTTGAGCATTTGCAGGTAGCAGGTCATGGTGAGAAAAGTCTGACCGCCGTCAACAGGGTTTTTGTACTCGATATATAGGCCGTCGTAGGGGTCCTGAAGACCCTGTTCATCCAGTTCTTTCAAAGCGTCGAGTGCTTCATTCCATTTGTAATGGTATGGAACACCGGCGGCGCCCTGGTAGTCGATCTTGGGTTGACGTACCGGGCCGTACAGGCGGCGGGACGCACCGTGGGCACGCGTCAGTGGTTGTTGCTTACCCTCGGCCCATTCCTCGCGAAAGATCGAGGCATCGAGGAAGCTCACCACACCGGCGTCCAAAGCGTCGATCCAAATGATCGGTTCTTTGGAATTATTGATATGGTCATGCCAGACCCAATTCGGTTGAATAAGCAGATCGCCCGGTTCCATGATCATTGGCTCACCGTTGGAAGTGGTATAGGCCCCACCGCCGCTTACAACGAAGCGCAGCGCGGTGTTAGTGTGACGATGGGCTGCAGCAGTTTCACCGGGGAGCACGATCTGAAACCCCATGGACAATGTCTTGCTGCCGGTCTGCAAGCCGACGTTGCGGCGGAAGGCATCGGGACCGATTCGTATGACTTCGGTCGTTTCCATCAACACCGGATGAATGTCCTTCCAACGCCAGAGCTTTGGCTCCATACGCTGACTGTCGCGCCGGTTCTGCCAATATCCACGGAGCCCCAATTGGGCGAACTTTTCATGGAGCCGCTCGCGGTCAGTTTGGTCAATGCTCGCCGTCTTGCTCATAGAACCCTCTCGTGAAAGCGGTTTATCACTTGCAGAAATTCGCTATATGACGGTTCTAATCCGATTTGACGCATGGTTGTCAAGTTAACATATTGCATCACCGAAAATGTAAACCTTTGGGGTAGTCGATATGACGGAAATCACTGCCGAGGACTACCGGCGAATCATTGAGCAGAAGAAAGTTGAAGGAGCAGCTCCCCAGTTTATCTCGCCGAGTGCATCCTAGCAGGTAAGTAAAATCGGAAATTTGGGTATTCCCTTCGATCGTTGCCTCTGAAGATACGGGTCCCACGCAACTTCCATTCTTCCTTTGCAACACAAACAATCTGTTGCGTATTATGCAACAGGAGGTTTCTCATTGGTTTGGACCTTATAAAATCTTCCACCGAAAAGTCAACTTATTTGAACGGAATATGACGCTCCAAAGGAATATGCAACAAATCTGAATCGATTGAACGTGGGTGCAAGTTGACACCCTTCGCGGCATGATGATAGTGGAAATTTGTTCGTTAATTTCGAGGAGGTGCCCAATGGTAACTGCGAAAGATGTTCAAGGCGTAATGGCGATGATGCCGTCGTTTTCGACCGAGGATGCCGGAGATCTGAGTTCGGAGAACACGGTCGACGTCGATAATCTCAAGATCGGCGTGGACCGGATGATCAACGATGGGATCGATGTAATTACCACTACCGGAAGTTTTGGCGAGTGCTACAACCTCGATTGGGACGAATACAAGACATTGGCGGTGGCAACTGTTGATGCCGTAAAGAAGCGCGTGCCTCTTTTCATTGGCGCAACCAGTCCGAATGCGCGCGAGGTTGTCGACCGGCTGAAGTTTGTCCAAGACATCGGCGGCGATGGAACGCTTCTTGGTGTGCCCTACTATGACGCGCAGTCCCCCGAGTATATGGCCGATTTCTACACCCAGATCGCGGAAATGTTTCCCAAACTCGCGTTTCTTATCTATCACAATCCGGTCAATCACAAAGTGAAAATTCCTGTCTCTGTGTTTCCGCGGCTAGTCAAATGTCCGAACATAGTGGGCATGAAAGACAGCCATCGCGATACGCGCGAGTTCGTCAGACTTATTGAAATCATACGAGGCAAGATCAGCGTCATGACCAATCAGGCGCAAATGTTCCCGTACCATAAGATGGGTGCGGCTGGCTGTTGGTCCATCGATGCGTGGATGGGGCCGTGGCCCGTACTTCACCTACGAAACCTCGTGAGAGCGGGAAATGATCAAGAAGCGCTACAGGTTGTCTCTGAGATAATGGGCGCGGCAGGTGGAGAACGGCCTGGAGGCAATGAAGGACCTACCGCCAAGCTTCCCATCGAGTTTGCTGGATACGTGAAACCAGGACCCGCACGAACTCCGATCGTAAAGTTTTCGGAGACAGCTATTGAGCGGGCCAAGAAAAAAGCTGAGGGTTGGAAAAGACTCTGCGACAAGTATCGCCCCCTGGTAGAGGCGGAAAGAAATAAGGTGAAAGCGGCGTCGTAGACGCCAGGAATGAGTTCAATGTTCCGGGATCGGGGGTCTAACATTGAACCTAGCACTTTGAACGGTCATAAATATCGGAGGTCATCGTGAGTTCAATGCCACTTATTCCAAAGCAGGCCGCCATCGCCGTAGCAGACTTGGTCGACAACTGTGCCACGGTCAAACCCGGCATGAATGTGCTTATCGTCGCTGCCAACGACGGTCTTTGCGGAGGTGTTAACATTGTCGATCGAGAAACCGTAGCTTGGGTGCACGATGCTGTTGTTCAACGAGGCGCTGACGCGACGGTTGTTTGGTGTGATATCCCCTACCGTCCGTTGGTGCTCTGGGGCAATGGCGCCGATCCGAGCAAAGCATGGCGCGTGCCGCCGGTTGTGGCCAGCGCTATGCGCGCGGCGGACGTGATCATCAGCCATGCCGTGGATCTGACGTATGAAGAGGAGTTGCGTGAGATTCCCGACATACTCGAAGAACGGAATATCCGTTACGCAAGAAACATGGCCACCACGGCGTCCCTGCTGACGAGTAATTGGGGGCTGACGCCCTATGAATTGGTTTCAGAGATCCGTGTGCAGGCTTGTGCCCTAGCAAAACCTGGCAGCAAATGGGTCATGACTCATCCCAACGGCTCACATATCGAAGGCTACGTCGTCAAACCCGAAGAGATGGACGACTATGCACACTACCGTGACATCGGACCTTACTGTCCCTTTCCCGAAGGCGTCTGGTCGTCGATTCGGGCCCGCGACGCCGAAGGGGTGGGAATAATCAACGAGGTCGGTGTCATCTGGGCGCGTCACATCGGCGTGCCGTGCCCGTTCAAGCGGCCAGTGAAGGTATTCATTGAAAAAGGCTACATTAAGAAATTTGAAGGCGGCGAAGAGGCCGAAACGCTTACGCGCTTTTATAAATTTATTGCCGAATATTTGGGTGAAGCCGCCTACGAAGTCCGCGGCTTTCACGGCGGTGTCCATCCCTCGGCGATGCTCGAACCGCATCAGTGCCCCAACACCCCCTATCGTCATTTCATCGAGCATCATCACTGGAGCAGTTTTCATTTTCATATGGGCAATAGCCGGCGCTCCAAGGAATTTCCCTATCTGATGCATATCTCTGCGGAGTTACGCGGCGGGGAACTAAAAATCGGCGATGAATACGTCTATAAAAATGGCCGCATCACTGCCGCGGATCATCCGAACGTACGCGCCATCGCGGAAAAGTACAAAGATCGTCCCGGTCTTGAACCGGAGCGTTGGTTGCAGACGCCGCGTTAGGAATTCGCCATCGCTAGATGGCTGATTGCTGCGCTTGCGGCGATGTCAAACCGCGTCCCCAAACCTTGCAAATACCTCTCCATCGGAGACTTGAGATGAGGCGGATATGTTTGGGATTGGGACAGAGTGCGCATTCTCTATTTTTGCACGGCAATCGGAATTGCCGCGACAACGGCTTCCGTAGGTCATGATTACGATAGCAAATACCAAAGCATAACCTTGGGAGGATCGTCACGTGGTTCAGCAATATCGTTATTTTTCTGCCGATAGCCATTTCGAGTGCCCGCCGGATATGTGGACGCACCGAGTTCCCGAGGCCTACCGCGAACGCGCTCCGCGCCGGGTCAAATTACCTAATGGCAATGACATCATCGTGGAAGAGGGACGGCCAATTACATTCAGGGGAACCAATCAGTTCGCCGGGAAACCTGTGGAAACATTTTCCCCGGTGGGACTGGATTTCGACCACGCTGTCGGCGCGGGGCCGCCGCAACAACGGTTGAAGGAGCAGGATCAGGACGGCATTGATGCGGAGCTGCTCTTCGCGAGCGAAGCGCGCAATCCGGCGATCCCGGATAAAGCCGCATTTCTCGCGATCGTGCAAGGATTCAACGATTATTTCATCGAGGAATACTGCGGCGTGGCTCCGCATCGGCTCGTGGGCGTCGCCGTCCTGCCCGATATCGGCGTCGACGAAGACATCGCTGAAATGAGACGCTGCAAGGAGAAAGGATTTAAAGCCGTTCGGTTGCACACGTTTCCAAGCGGTAAGAGTTTTCCGACTCCGGAAGACGACAAGTTTTGGGCCGCAGCCCTCGATCTCGACATGCCGCTGACCATTCATACCTCCTTCCCCAGGCAATACCGCGGGCGTGATCATTTTCTAATGAAATATCCCACTGAGCCCGAGGGCCAAGAGCGGCCCGTGGATTTTCTCGAGCGCATCGCCCGTCACGGGATATTTCACTGCGGCGCTATAGAAGCCGTACAATTGATTTTAAGCGGAGTCTTCGACCGTTTCCCGAAGCTACAAATCTACTGGGCGGAAAATAATATTGGCTGGATTCCGTACTTCTATCAGCAAATGGATCAAGCGTATAAAGTCAACTGTTCCTGGGCGGAGAGACTATTGGGGCTCAAACGGCTTTCGCGCTTGCCCAGCGAGTATCTCAAAGAGCATGCACACTGGGGATTTTGGGATGACCCGTTTGGCGTCGACGTACGCCATCGCATTGGTGTTGACAGAATCATGTGGTCCACGGACTTTCCGCATATCGTCACTCGTTGGCCCGAATCAAAAAACCTGGTGCAGGAGCAATTTGTCGGGGTGCCTGAACAAGAGCAGCACGCAATGCTGGCCGGCAACGCCGTGAAGTTCTTCCATCTAAACAGGAAGTAGGCCAGCGTTGGTGACCACACAAGAGGCAGGTGCGCCTTTTGGCTAGCCTGATCAATGGTGAACGATTTCCTTGTGGAGGCGCCGGCAATTCATGCAGGTGTTCGTGCGCTGTGGTTACAGCACTCCGCCCTTGCCGGCGATGGACTCGATAAAGTTTGCATGGAAAGAGGAACGCTACAAAATCTATACGATTATGCCGTAGAGAAAATGGCGAAGCGTCAAAAACAAAACTGGTTCAAGCACCCTCCTTGTGCTAAGGTCCGGTCCATCGGGGTGGCAGAA
>Ga0184635_10000269_pt1 | contig 12300 bp, 8 predicted proteins | sample PLM3_30_b2_FD_133147 | JGI IMG/M metagenome (GOLD analysis project Ga0184635, IMG submission 133147) | Groundwater sediment microbial communities from an aquifer in East River, Colorado, USA - PLM3_30_b2 | ecosystem: Environmental > Terrestrial > Soil > Riparian zone | place: USA: East River...
ACTGAAATCATTCATTTGCTGTCTTACTTCACGAATGTTCCTGATCGCTTTCATGATCTCGGTAGATTTATCCCGGATAGTGACCAAATGATTGAATTGTTCTTCATACTCTGCTAATGAAGTTTTATAATTCGGGTCGCCAAGAATCGTAAAAGGAATCTCAGTTGAATCGCTGCCTGACTTGAATTTCGCAAAATAATTTCCCGGTGCTGCTTTTGGCCCGCCGATAAATCCATTCCACAAGATCAAGCCTTCCACCCTTTCTGCTTCGGGATAATTCATATCCCATTCAAACTGGTTCATTCCTTTAGCAACTTCTAATTTGTCTGCAGGTGTTTTGGCGGTTGTAGAAAAAGTTTTGATCGTCTTTTTATTCTTGTCAAAAACTTCTAGAGAAAGTTTTGTTGAATCGGTAGCTTTTGGCATATAGTAATTAAATACAACACCATTTGGCGGGTTCATTCCAACATTACGCATATCCGCGGTTGCTCCACGACCTCCGCCTCCACGCCTGCCACCACCCGGCATACGATAAGCAGGATTTACATTAAACACATGCAAATTTTTATTTAGTATCTCAGCATTTTTCTCCTGCAGCACAGTCAGGTCATCTAAAATATAAATGCTTCTTCCTTGTGTGCCTACAATAAGATCATTGTTTTTTATTGTAAGATCAGTGATCGGAACTTCCGGGAGATTTAGTTGAAATGATTTCCAGTTGGCCCCATCATCGTAAGAAATATACATTCCGTATTCGGTGCCTGCATATAACAAACCTTGTTTTTTTCTATCTGCACGAAGACATCTTGCAAAATGCATAACGTTAATTCCATTTACAATTTGCTTCCATGTTTTACCATAATCTTCCGTTTTATATATATAAGATTTGAAATCATCCAGTTTATACCTTGTGCCTACAATATATGCGGCACCTTTTTTAAAAGGATCTACTTCTATACAATTCCACATGATCCATTGCGGAATATTTTTTGGAGTAACGTTCTCCCAATTCTTGCCGCCATCTTTACTTACGTTTACCAATCCATCATCACTGCCTGTCCAAAGAAGATCTTTTTCAACCCAGCTTTCAGTTGCATAAAATATGGTACAATAATATTCAACACTTGTATTATCCTGCGTGATCGGTCCACCACTTGAAGCTTGTTTCTTTTTATCATTTGTTGTCAGGTCAGGGGAGATCATCTGCCATGTCTTTCCTTCATCTTCGGTTGCGAAAAGATGATTACCGGCTGCATATAATTTTTTAGGATTGTTCGGTGAAAAGAAAATAGGATAATTCCATTGAAAACGGTACTTCGCTGCTTCAGCACCTGCACCCATATTATCAATGGGCCATACATTTATTGCACGGCTTTCACCAGTTCTGTGATCTAATCTTTGCAGAAGACCCATATAGTTTCCACCATAGGTAATGTCAGGGTTCAACGGATCGGCGACGATATAACCGCTTTCACTTCCTGCCGCATTTTCCATATCTGCTGCTGTGATTGCTGCTCCATAAGTCCTGCTTCTAATTCTAAATGCTCCATTATCCTGTTGTGGTGCGAGAACCCGATATGGAAATGCATTATCAGTACTCACACGATATACTTGTACTGTCGGTTGGTTTAAATATGTGCTCCAGTTATTACCAGCATCAAATGAAACTTGTGCACCACCATCATCAGCAACGATCATACGATTTGCATCTTCGGGATCGATCCACAGATCATGATGATCGCCATGTGGTGTATTGATGGATTGGAATGTGCGACCGCCGTCATTGCTGCGCATAAAATTTACATTGGGACAATAAACACGGTTCTCATTTTTAGGATCAACAAAAACTTTTGTGTAGTACCAGGCACGTTGACGGATATTATTATCACCGGATGTTAATGCCCATGTTTCTCCTCCATCGGCACTCATATATAATCCCCCATCTTTATTCTCAATGATGGTATAAATTTTATCCGTATTTGATGGGGCCACTGCAACACCAACTATGCCCCATGCTCCTTTTGGCAAACCTTTCTTTGTTGAGATGTTTGTCCATGTTTCTCCTCCATCTGTGCTTTTCCATAAGCCACTACCATCGCCACCACTTTCTAATGAATAAGGAGTTCTTATCAATCGCCAGGTACCTGCATAAAACACATTTGCATTTCCCGGCTCCATTACCAGGTCACTACAGCCTGTTTGATCATTAATAAATAAAGTTCGTTTCCATGTTTTGCCGCCATCGGTTGTTTTGTAAACGCCCCGTACCAGGTTGGGTCCAAACAAATGTCCCATTACAGCCACCCAAACTATATCAGGATTTTTTGGGTGGATAACAATTCGAATAATATGACGCCCATCTTTTAACCCAATATTTTTCCAGCTCTTTCCACCATCATCGCTACGCCACATACCACTAAGACCTTCGCTTACATTACCGCGCATACTGTTTTCCCCTTCACCAACATATACGATTGTTTCATCAGATGGAGCAACCGCTACTGCGCCGATAGAACTACCGAAGTATTTATCAGATATATTGTTCCAGTTGTTTCCGCCATCTGTTGTTTTCCAAACACCACCTCCTGTAGCACCAAAATAAAATGTGTTTTTATTTTTATAACTGCCGGTTGCAGCAGCGCTACGTCCTCCACGGAAAGGACCGATCAATCTATATTTCATTTTTGAAAGTAATTGCGCCTCCTCATTTGATGCAGGAGGAACTGTTGTATTTGACTTTGCCGCTGTTTGTGCTGTTAAAGAACATATACAGCCAATACTGATCAGTAATAGAAATATCTTTCTCATGTTTTTGTGTTATTAGTTTGAATATACGAATTGTTGGCATAGCAGCAGTTCCTGTTATAAAAAAACGCCCCTTTTAATGGGGCGCTTTTAAAAATGTTTACCTGCATCAAAAAACTTTTGGCTTTGCTAAGCCCTCTTTCACTAATTCATCAAACACCTGTTTAAAGTATTTGTTATTGACTGCTTGCACATCCTGTTTTCTTTTGACCACTTCTTTTTGCAAAGTTTCAGCTCGCTGTATCTGCAGGTTTGATGGCGGAGCTTCCTGACTCGCCACAGCCGAATACACATCAGTGATCTTTTCTCTTAGCCGTTGTTCATCTGCAAAAGCTGATTTTTGTTTTGTAGCAAGGAGCTGGCTTCTTTGTTCTTCCAGTTTATCATTGAACTCGATCATCAACTTTTTGGTAGCGGAATCTTTTACCTTATCAAGATTATCCTTTACTAATTTTTGTTTTTCATTTATATCATCTACTGTTGCGGCAAGATCTTCATGCATCTTATATAATTGCGTAGCTACTTTATATTGTTGCTGGCGGTCAGTTATTGACAGTTCTTTGTTCTTTTCATCATGGATCACTTTTATTGTTTGTGTATATTCTTTATCTCCCACTTTTAATTTCACAATATAATCTCCCGGCAAAACCATTGGCGCTACAAAGCCACCAAAATCAATTTTGGCTCCGCCGCTGGCAACCTTTGGTGGTTTCATGCGAAGATTCCAACTCACTTTATTGATGCCTTTTCTTTTAGTACCCGGTATCGATTGTACCAGGTTATTATCCTTATCATATATTTCCACTTTCACATCAGCATTGGTAACCCGGTCTTTTAAATAATACTGAATAGGCGGAATAGACAAAGGATTTGGGGCCACCCATCCGCCAGTGCTGGGGAAACCACCATCGCCAAATTTTCCTGCCGTTAATTCAATTGGCTTGTTGGGGACCAGGTAAACATCTTTATCAACGATATCCTTTGTCAATATCCGCATCGGTGTAATGTCATCTACAATTATAACACCACGGCCATGTGTTGCAAGTATAAGATCATTCGTAGCGGGATGTATTTGTATATCTCTTACCAATGCATATTCAGGAATATGATTTTTCATACGGAACCAATTAGCACCGCCGTCTACTGTTGCAAACAAACCCATTTCAGTGCCAAGAAAAAGCAGGTCTTTATTAACGAGGTCTTCTTTTATCTTATGAGCAAAACCTGTAAACTCAGTACTGGTGATGAGTTTCCATGTCTTACCCATATCCGTTGATCTGCCTAAATAAGTTTTGTGATCGCCATACATGTGATTCTCAAATGTTGCATAAACGATATTCTTATCAAAACGGCTGGGTTCAATGCTGCTGACCCATGTTTGCGCAGGAATACCTGCAGCTGCATAATTTTTTGCAACGTTTGTCCATGAGCCGCCACCATTGTTTGTGTATTGAAGATTGCCATCGTCTGTTCCTGCCCAAACTAAATTTTCATCCAATGGTGATTCAGCAATCGAAAAAATAGTACAATGATTTTCTGCTGAAGTATTATCAGCACTAAGTCCCCCACTTTCTTCCTGCTGTTGTTTCTTTTTATCATTCGTTGTCAGATCAGGAGATATTTTTTTCCAGTTAGCGCCGCGGTCAGTTGATCTGAACAAATATTGCGAGCCCATGTAGAGGTTCTTTTTATTTTTCGTTCCTGAAACGATCGGTGTATTCCAGTTCCATCTGAATTTTTCTTCATTCGGACCCTCTTGTGGTTTTATGGAAACTGATTTAAATGTTGAAAGATTTATCCTGCCTGCATTACCACCTTGAGATTCAGCATAAGCAGTGTTAGGATCATTAGGATCAGGTGTTACCCAAAATCCATCACCTCCATAAATAGCTTTCCAGTCACCATTAGAAATGCCACCTGGTTTTGCGGAAGGAGCAAACCAGCTTCCATTGTCTTGTAATCCTCCATAAACATTATAAGGGTCTTTGTTGTCCGCAGCCACATGATAAAACTGGCCAACGGGTAAATTCTGATTGAATGTCCATGTAGCACCCCGGTCAAGACTTATATAAACTCCGCCATCAGTTCCAAGATACATTTGATTCGTATTGTTCGGATTTATCCATAAGGCATGATGATCGCTATGAACCCAGCCACCTTCACCACTTGCATCAACAAATGAATAACCGCCATCACTTGAATAAGAAAAACTAAGAGCCGGCCGATAAACCCTTTTCGGATCTTTTGGATCGATAACAAGGGTGCTAAAATAAAATGGCCTTGATACCACATTAAATGTTGCACTTTGCTGTTTCCAGTTTTCACCGCCATCAGACGATATATAAAGACCCGTGTTATTTGATTCAACGATCGCTAATAGATTTTGCGGAGCACTTGGCGCCAGTGTTAATGCTACCCGGCCAAAAGGTTTTGCCGGTAATCCTTTTGTCAACTCCTTCCATGTTTTACCTCCATCATTACTTTTAAATATAGCGCTGCCAGGCCCTCCTGAATTGAATGAATAAGGTTGACGGCGAAATTGCCAAGTTGTTGCATAAATGATCTCCGGGTTTGAAGGATCAACAGCAATATCAGCGCAACCCGTTGTTTCATTTATGTATAAAATTTTATTCCATGTCTTACCAGCATCGGTTGATTTATATAATCCGCGACTGCTGCCGTCACTCCAAAGTGGACCAGGTACGGCTACATAAATTATATCTGAGTTTTTAGGATCAATGATGATCTTGGAAATATGTTCCGAACTGTCAAGGCCGATCTTTGTCCAGTTTTCACCAGCATCGTTTGATCTATAAAGTCCATTGCCGATAGAAACTGAATTACGCATATTGCTTTCACCGGTACCTGCATAAATTATTTTTGGGTTTTTCTGATCGATAGCAATAGCTCCAATGGATTGACAGTATTTATCAAAGATTGGTTTGAAAGACGCACCAGCATTTGTGGTTTTCCAGATACCGCCACCGGCTGTACCAACATAAATTGTTTTACCATCTTCATTCACTCCTTCAATTGCTGAAATGCGACCGCTCATAGTGCCCGGTCCGAGCCATCTTGCTTCCATCATGCCAAACGTGGCAGAGCTTATCTGTGAATCTGCATCGAATGAGTTAATTATAAACAGGAAAATAAAAACCATCCAATGTTTTTTATTATTTACTCTTTCCATTCTTATGAGTTTTTTTGAAGGTAATGAAAAAGAAAATCCCGTCCCTTAAATTCCGGAACGGGAAATTGCTATTAAGTTGAGGTCTTAATTTGAAGGCTTGAATGTAGATTCATCTATTTGCTTATTTACTTCCGCTTTTGAAATTACCAGTTCACCAAAAGGTAACGTTATCGAAAACGGCACCACGATTCCTTCAGGGAGTTTTTGGTAATTGGAAAGATCGCTTGGCACATCGCTCTCCTGGCCATTAGCAGTTCTTTTTACAACTGAACGAACTACATAATATGACTTAGGATCGATAAATACAGTTTCCACATTACCTGCTTTTGTTGTTATCTTAAGCTTGAAACATTCTGTTCCTTCTACATCATCCTTTCCAAGATATTCCACCGTATGTCCTTTAGATTTATAATCTACCAATTTACCCTGCACATCAAGATCATCTGCCGATTGTTTTAATTCATCTGCTGTCATTGCTTCCGCGGTTGTCTGTCCCTGGAAGGGCATAAAATTCCAACCGGCGGTAGGAGTAACGATCTGGTAACCGGTCATTCCCATAACAGAAATGTTTTGCCGGGATCCCTTTCCATTTAATACGGTCAATGTTACATTTACTTCAGCACCCTGCACTGTCATTTTACCTTCATAATAAAGGCTATTGACCTTTTTCCAGGCAGCAGCGCCACCAACAGCTTCTATATGTTTTGCTACTATTTCTTCGGCTGTTTGCGCAAAGGTGAAAACTGATACCAGCATTGCCATAATTGCAATCGCTGACGTTCTGATTAGTTTCATATTAATGGTTTATTTTTTTGAAATTGTCACCGAAATTAGCGTATCCTTGTTACCATAGCAAGATTTAAAAATTTTCCTCATGAGCGGTTCATTTTCAATACGGGCTAACCTGGTGGATATCCACCAGCAGACGATCTATCCGGCTGAAGTGGTTGTAAAAGATGGAAAAATAATTTCAATAAATCCTATTCCTCCCTCACAACTCACGACTCACCACTACCTCCTTCCCGGTTTTGTAGATGCGCATGTTCATATTGAAAGCTCCATGCTTGTTCCTTCAGAGTTTGCAAAACTTGCAGTAGTTCACGGCACTGTTGCAACAGTAAGTGATCCGCATGAGATCGCAAATGTTTGTGGCATAGAAGGAGTTGAGTTCATGATCGAAAATGGAAAAACAGTTCCATTTAAATTCAATTTTGGTGCACCTAGTTGTGTACCAGCAACAATTTTTGAAACAGCCGGAGCAGAGCTTAACTCGAACGATGTAAGAAAGCTATTGCAAAGAGACGAGATAAAATATTTGAGCGAGATGATGAATTTTCCGGGTGTGTTGAATGAAGATGAAGAAGTAATGAAAAAGATTGCAGCAGCACATCATTTATTAAAACCAGTTGATGGCCACGCACCGGGACTGAGAGGTGATCTGGCTAAACAATATATTTCCGCCGGCATAACTACCGATCATGAATGTTTTACAAAAGAGGAAGCACTGGATAAGTTGCAAAATGGGATGAAGATCATTATCCGGGAAGGAAGCGCTGCAAAAAATTTTGAAGCGCTTATAGATCTGTTACATGATTACCCAAATCAAATGATGTTTTGCAGCGATGATAAACATCCCGATAGTTTGGTGATGGGGCATATTAATCAATTATGCGAAAGAGCGTTGGCGAAAGGTATAAATGTATATAAGGTATTACAAGCTGCTTGCATTAATCCTGTTTTACATTATAAGCTTGATGTGGGTATATTAAAAGAAGGTGATGCGGCAGATTTTATTGTGGTAAAAGGTTTAGAAAAGTTCGAAGTAGTAAAAACGTTTATTAATGGTGAGCTGGTTGCAGAAGATGGAAAATCAAAGATTGAAACCGAAACATCAAAGATCATTAATAATTTTTCCTGTAGTAAAAAACATCCAATTGATTTTGAAATAAAAGGAATGAGCAGCTATGCAAAAACTATTTCAAACTGGTTTGTAGAAGGCGGCGCTGATAATATCCGAATTCCCGTTATCGAGGCGTTAGACGGCCAACTAATAACAAATAAAATTGAAGCCGCTGTTGGCTATGATGAAGAGATACTTGAAACAAATATCAAAGATGATATTTTAAAAATTGTTGTTGTCAATCGTTACAAAAATGCTCCTGTTGCAAAAGCATTCATTAAAAATTTTGGATTAAAGAAAGGAGCTATCGCATCTTCAGTTGCACATGACTCACACAATATAGTTGCAGTTGGGGTGGATGATGAAAGTATTTGCAGGGCCGTGAATTTAGTTATCGAAAAAGAAGGCGGGGTAAGTGCTGTTAATAATAAAGAAGAAATGGTCCTTGCATTACCTGTTGCCGGTTTAATGAGCAATGAAGATGGTTATAAGGTTGCTGCATCTTACACAGCCATTGATAAAATGACAAAAAAAGAATTAGGTTCTGCTTTATCCGCTCCGTTTATGACGCTTTCTTTTATGGCGTTGCTGGTTATTCCACATTTAAAACTGAGTGATAAGGGTTTATTTGACGGAGACAACTTCAGTTTTGTATAAAAACATACTTATCTTATTAGCCGTGCCTGTCAGTATTGACAGGCTTTTTTGTTCCTACCGGGAAAGATAGTTTATAAAATAGTGGGAAAAATATTGCGCACAAACCATCTGTCTTCTTACACACTAAGCATAACCAATTACAATGCAATGCTTTTTCGAAATCAATTTTCAGGGGGAAAAAATCTGGCACTCCGCTTGAATTATTAATAGCGGAAATGAACTTGAAGTAAAAAATGGTTACTTATGAAAGGAATACCAATAACAACTGTAGAAACTAACACCAGGCTTGCGGAAAGTCTTATCGAAGATCATATAAACAATATGCATCATGCAGAAAAAAACTTTGGCGGTGTTTTATGGGAAAATTTTGAAAGCTTTAGCTGGTGTTGCGAACACTCTCCCCTTGATGGCACGATTGAGATCAATTATTTAGATCTTAATGATAGCAATGTTAAACATATAAGTATTCCGGTGGAAACTTGTTTTGGAGTGGTTTGCACAAAAGAAAAAGGAAGGGATTATAAGATAACCTGGAGTTATTCGCTTTCATAAAAAACAGGATCAATTAGCTCTTATTACTGGCTGTTTTACAATTTTCACAAACCTTTTATAACCATTTTGAACTTTAAAGCATCATATAAACAGACAGAAAGGAACAAACATCTGTGATAATGGCAAGTGACAGGGAAAAAAGATGGTTGTTACCCCTCGAAGTCACTTGTTATGAAAAAGACTCTACACATCAAAACAACGATCGACGAAGAAGCCTTCCTGGAAGACATGGTTGAAAAATTAGCTTCACGTCATACTTATAAAAAGCAGGCAATTCCGGGCATTAATGATGTACTGGAAACTTCCTCAAATGAAACTTATGTAAGTGGTACTGTTGCAATAGAGACTGCAGATGAACAAATCAATATGCCATTTGTAACAAGCTTTTTATTTACATGTATAAAGATCACGGAGGATACTTATAGCCTGGAATGGGGAATTTCTATGTCTTGATCATTAATCTTTTAGGGGGTGAAATACTCCCGCTCCTTTTCACCGGCCTTTTTCCGTCATTCACCGACATCTCCCCCATTATTACCTTCCGGCCATTGCCTATTGCATATTACCGTCATAGATTTGATTCAAATTTACAACTATGACAGAGATACAGGATGCCCGCGAACAAAGAAAAGAAGAAAGAAGAAAAAGACGTGAAGAAAGATGGAAAGAACGTTGCGGACCCGGTAACCAGGGACAGTTTGGGATAATAAGTGGCAGAAGTAATAATATGTTGACTGGAGTTTTTATACTGATTATTGGCATTGCTGCATTATTAAAAGCGACCCTTACAGATTTTCCTGATTGGCTTTTCAGTTGGCAAATGTTACTGATAGCATTTGGTATGTTTATTGGCCTTCGTCATAATTTTCGTGGCCCTAGCTGGCTTATTCTTATACTTATCGGTGGCATCTTTCTCGTAAACGAAATCTATCCAGAGATCACATTCCGTCGTTATATGTGGCCGGTGGCAATAATAGTTGTCGGCTTATTCATTATTCTGCGTCCCCGTCGTGGATGGAAGTTTAATCCAAACAAGAAAACAGAAGGAACCAGCGATTCTTTTTTTACAGAAGACATTGATTATTCAAAAGAAGATTTTGTTGACAGTACATCAATATTTGGCGGTGCAAAGAAAATTGTCATCTCAAAAAATTTCAAAGGTGGTGACCTCGTAAATATTTTCGGCGGAACTGAATTAGATCTCTCACAAGCCGATTTCACTGGAACTTCAGTTATCGAACTCACTACGATATTTGGTGGCACTAAGTTACTTGTACCATCAAACTGGGCAGTAAAATCTGAAGCCGTTACAATATTTGGCGGTATCGAGGATAAACGAAGAATGCAAACAATAACCGAGGCTACTGAAAAAACATTATATATAAGAGGAACGGTGATCTTTGGTGGTATCGAAATAAAAAGTTTTTAATCATAAACCATAACCTTACTGATATGAACTGGTATCTTGCTAAAATCGTTTATCGAATAATTTGTGGCGATGGTGATCATACTGCACAGTTTGATGAACAACTCCGCCTGGTCCACGCTACAACTAAAGAAGATGCTTTTTATAAAGCGCAGCAAACAGGGAAAAAAGAACAAGAAACATTTTATAATTTGAAGCGGGAATTAGTACAATGGCAATTTATTAATGTAAGTGAGCTTTATAAGATTGGGGAAATGATCGATGGTGCAGAGCTTTATTCACGCATTGAAGAAAAAGACGATGGTGACCTGTATACTGAAGTGATAAATAAAAAAGCGCAGGGCATTCTTCATTCAGACACGCATCAACTCTTGCAACTGGTATAAATACGCATGGCAACCTCTCCATTTTCTGTAACAAGATTCAGGGTCATCTTCAGCATTTGCTGGTTAATAATATTCGTTGATCATGTATTATTGCTGCGCTGGTTTGGATTAAGTTGGTCAATGGCCGTGGTTGATGGCGCAATAAATGATTCTTTGTTGATACTTGCTTGTTTATTGGTGATCATGATGCTTCATTATTATTTACCACAAAAAGAAAAGTACTTTCATCTTTTAACCTGGTGTCTATTAATTACTGTCATTGTTATTTTAATTACAAAAGTTATTTTAAAGAACATTTATGCATCCAATGATGACTACATAATTTTTTTCAACCGCTCTTTATGGGTTCGCAGCAGTCTTGATTTTCTTTTGCTCGGATGTGTCATTCTTATCAGCGTCATTTGGTACAATTGGCAGGAACAAAGTGAACAGGAATCAAGAAAACAGGATGCTGAAAAATTATCAAAGGAAGCTGAACTTTTTAAATTGCGCCAGCAGCTGCAACCACATTTTTTGTTCAATAGTTTAAACAGCATCAATGCATTGATCGGCTCAAGACCGGAGGAAGCAAGAAAAATGGTGCAACAGCTTTCTGATTTTTTAAGAGGAACTATAAAAAAAGAAGAGCATCAATGGGTGACATTAAAAGAAGAATTACAATACCTGGAGCTTTATCTTGATATTGAAAAAGTAAGATTTGGTCACCGGCTTTCCACAAAGATCGAATGTGAAGAAAGTCTTGACGATCTGAAGCTACCGGCATTGCTTTTACAACCTGTAATGGAAAATGCAATTAAATTCGGTTTGTATGATACGGTTGATGACATTGAGATCGGTTTAAAAGCAGCAAGAGAAGAAAATAATTTAGTAATTACTGTTACAAATCCTTTTGATCCTGAAACTTCGGCACCAAAAGGCACAGGCTTTGGATTACAATCTGTGCACAGAAGATTATATTTATTGTTTGCAAGAAACGACCTGGTTAGTACAGAAGCAAAAGAAAATATCTTTACAACAACAATTAAAATCCCACAGGCATGAGCAGCAAAGTGATCATAATAGATGATGAGCCGCTGGCAAGAAGCATTGTAATAGAATATATACAACACTTCCCTGATCTTATAGTTTCTCAAGTGTGCAGCAATGGTTTTGAAGGGATAAAAGCCATTCAGCAATACAAACCAGATCTCATCATCCTTGATATTCAAATGCCAAAGATCAATGGCTTTGAAATGCTGGAGCTTATTGAAAACCCTCCCGCAGTAATTTTTGCTACTGCATTTGACGAATATGCCATCAAAGCTTTCGATGCACATGCTATTGATTATTTATTAAAACCATTTAACCAGGATCGTTTTGAAAAAGCAATTAAAAAATGGAGAGA
>Ga0184635_10000270_pt1 | contig 12289 bp, 25 predicted proteins | sample PLM3_30_b2_FD_133147 | JGI IMG/M metagenome (GOLD analysis project Ga0184635, IMG submission 133147) | Groundwater sediment microbial communities from an aquifer in East River, Colorado, USA - PLM3_30_b2 | ecosystem: Environmental > Terrestrial > Soil > Riparian zone | place: USA: East River...
GGGAGACTCCTAGGATAGCCCTAGGAGTCTCCCGATATTGACCCTCCCTAACCCACCATCACCCAGCCACCATTACGGAACCAATCCGTAATCGTGCATAGCTCGTACTTGCGAGGGTTACGGTCGTCGTGCCTAGTAACGACGATTTCCTCGTTACTAAGCCGACTCCGTATCATCTCTCGTTGAGTGTGCCTATCCGCAATAGTGAATTGATGTCCACCATTGTAGAGCGCCACTACAGTACCGCTATCCTCTACGTATTCGTAGCCGTCCCTGGTACGGATTCTAGCGATAAAGCGGACTATGCTACCTAGCTCCATTACCCCTATCCTTTCTAGAGGTTAAGCCCTAGGGACATTCCCTAGGGGCTACCCTCTGTTTACCTATTGCCCGTTCTTGCTTCCCTTAGGCCGCCCGACTCCGACTTTCTTCTCTCCTAGCTGGAATCGAATTTCGCCCGGGTGAAGCTCCATACGGATACCGTGACCGGCAGCGTTAGCAGCGGTACGGAGGTACCTAGAAACTGCTTCGACCTGCTCCGGAGTCATATCGAGAGTGTCGCCCGTAGGCTCTCCGCCCTCGTTAAGCTCATCAACGACGCAGGGAACACTATAGGGAGTGTTGCGCTTGCTCTTTGCCACGATGCCCGCCATGATTCCTAGCACGGGACTAGTCTGCCGTCCGGCACCAGTCTTAGGCTCTGCGAGAGGCTCCGGCGACTTGCGAACGCTGAACTTCGTAGCCGGAATCTCCACGACCTTACGAGTGGTTGCTGTATCAGACATTGTTATAGACCTTTCGTTTAGATGCTTACTGAATGCGGGATTGTGGAATCCCGTAACCCGTGCCTACTCACTGCGGGGAGGCTGTCCCCCGTTTCTGCCAGCGGCTCTATGAGGAGCGCTCGTAGCGCTCTGGCTGACCTAGGAACAGACTACTCCCCTACCGGCGGAATGCAAGCACTAAACGTGATTTCTTGTGGGAGTCTTTGCAAGCACTCTGCTAGCTTCCAGCAAGCGAACATTCGTTCGTTAGTTCAGCGGATACGACAAACCGTCTAACGTAACCCAATCGTTAATAGCCAATACGCCAGAGGCAGTATCGTGCTGTAATATTCCCGTATTAAGCATGTTTAAACGTTCGTCAGCTAGAGCAGGGCCACGCATAGCCCCTGCTGGTATTACCGTAGCGACGGGAGCAGGTAATCCCGTAGCAATACTGACAGTGCCGACAGTAGCCGCTACGACTCGCTTTACAAGCCCAGATAGCCAAACTCTACCGCCCCAAATACGATAACGTCCGGCTGTAAATCCTCCAGCGAAATCTTGAAAGTTAGCTGCATAAGTTAATCCGACCCACGCATTAGGAGTAACATCAACGATGGTAGTACCATCGCTTAATTCGATTCGTTTACTGGTGGCTTTAATGAATCGATCTGTCGTGTTACTCTGTATATCTAGTTTACTAGCTATCCCTCCCCCGGCAGCCTCAGGGTCGGCCAGTAAGTTAATAACTCCGCCGACTCCAGGAGCTTGCTCTAACTTAATTGATGTCTCTCTTTGGGGACCGCCTGAGAAAGTCTTAGCTACCATCTGTATTAGATTACCGGGGCCTAATTGCAGCCACTCCATTGCTAAACCGGAAGTGGTCTCCGTTCTAGCTAGCTGCACTAATCTACCTAATGCTGCGTTAGTCCAGCGTAAGCTGCTGGGAGGTTGATCGGCGGCAGCATTGGGGTGGATCATTTCTAATCCGGTACCTGCAAACAGTCCACCGGAAGTGGCTAATTCAGCGAGTCGTGCTGCGACGAGTCCAGCACTACTTATTAGTTCAAAGATTCTAGCTTGAACAATATAGGCAACCTCTGATGAGGCTTTCATGGTCTGTACTCAATACCGTGCATTGTAGCGGTAGCCACTACTCCGACTGTAGCATTCTCCCAATAAACAGTCCAAGCATCGCCATGCTCCATACGGTCGCTCTCACCAGTGCGATCAAATGAGCCGCTAGAACCATTAAGGTTAGTAGCGATCAAACGGTCCCCTACTACTGGCGACTTGTACAATTTAGCGGTCGGTAGCGTGGTACTCGCACAACTTAGGGCTATGCTATCAATATCGTAATAGGAGCCGATAGGATATGGCCCCTTTAATTGCACGGTAGCCGTACCGGCAGCACTCACCGTAGCTGATTCCTGACGACTGAATTTCCCCTTAAAGGGACGAGACATAGAGAACTCCCTAAAGAACGGAATTATGGAGCATGACGATAAGAGGAATAAACGTCGAGGCAGCAATTAGATATCTCGACGAAAGAACAGCACCATAGCGACGGTGATAACGTCGACGATAGTATCAACAATAATCCATGTATGCATTATGGACCCACCTTAAAGACACGGGTACGAATACGTAAACGAACATCGCTAACGACTTCCCCCTTAGGACAACTACCCTCGGCGAATTGCGGTACCGGCGTCCATTCCGGTCCCGTAGTATGCGCAGTCTTATGGTGGCCTAGACACCAGTAGAGGGTTTGATAGCTACCGACTCCGGCAGAGCAGTAGCCAGAAACGAGCCTATCGACTATAGCTACGTCGCAGTCGTTAGGCTCATTCATATCCTTATCGATAAACACTCCCCTATCGGGAGCTACCGTATTATCGTCGGTAGACAATTCAGACGCTAGCCCTAGGACTAGAAGCGGGAGAGCTAGAAGCTTTAGCATTATGCAAATTCCTCTTGAACGTCGATAGCGATGGTTTGCCCCGCTTCCGCAATAGCGTATAGAGCCTTACGGGTATTGATTTCCCTGGAGTTATAGCCTGAGCCAATACCCCCAATCTCTACTACGTCTTGGGGATTAGAGCCAGCGGTAACGGCGACAATACCAGGATGCAATCCGATCCAAACAGAGTTACCGGCAGAGTCACTAAGGTTGGTAATAAGAATCCTCGTACGGTTAGCTTTCTCTTTACAGATCATTACCGGAGCACGATCAAGCGACGAGTCCGGTAGCACGAACCTACGAAATAGTACCTCTACCCCTACCGACCGACCGAAATCTGCCTCTACCTTAGCAGCAATCTCTCGCTCTTTATCGATAGCTGCACGAATAGCCGCATCATAAACGGCTACTTTCTGAGCTACTGAAGTCAAGTCTGATTGACTAAAGAGGGTACCTCCCTCGAATTCGTCATTAGTCAAATGCGGATCATCCTCATCGAGCACCGTATGATCGTCAAGCTCAATGGTATCTGCATCGGCTGTATACTTAGCCATTACGCTAATCCTTTCGTTGCTGCACCTTTAGCTACCGTCTGTCCGGTATCCGTAAAGAATATCGTAGAGACAATAGCAAGCATTACTCCCAATGCTCCTAACCCTACCCATTTCCAGAAAGTCGGGTCGATAATCTTACTGATAAGATTGCCGATAGCCTCTAATGGACCGCCAATACTAGGGAGAGCATTACCAACCTTGCCAGGAATACCGGCAGGGTCCTTAATTAAATCCCACGGACCAAAGTCGATATCCCATTCCGGTCCGTAAGGATCGGTAGTGTCAAGCCGCTTTAGAATACCTTTATCTACCAGGTAGTTAGCTGCTTGCTCCCTGGTGGTCCATGCGGTATAGCCCTGACTATTCCATACAAATGCAGCGGCTCTAGCGTTGGCGGTAGGTTCTTTAAGTTGTTCCTTATTCTTGACGATACCTGCCTTAATCAACGCTTCTAGATTGGAGGGAGGATGGATTTGCCATAGACCAATTTCTCCCTTAGGACCGATAGCCGCAGTATTATAGCCAGACTCAAACTTGGCTAGAGCTACGAACATTTCCCTATCCTCTGGCGAGCCTCCCCCACCATCGGACGTATGCATAGCAGGGAGAATGAAAGCAACTACTAATCCTCGCACGAACGATTCCGGTAGAACTGCCATTACTTAGCTCTTGAACATTCGCATAACCATATTGAGCAAGCCTCCCGAACCATCACTCATAAGACTTTCAATCTGGCTTTCCAGTTCCCGCTTGAAATCTACAAGCTCTTGCACGTTAGCCTGCATTTGCATAAGCAGAGCATAAAGCGGCGGGTTATCAATTTCGATAAGGTGCCATGCTACGGCGTTAACGTCATCGACAATAACTTCAACCTCATCGGCGAGAATAACCTCATCCTCTGTAGGCTGCGTATCGTGGCTGTTCATTTGCTCCATTATCCTGCTCCATTACTGTATTGTCCGAATTGTATACCGACTGGAACCATTGCGAAACTAGGACTACTGACCCTAAAGCCATAACGATAGGGAGCCATGACTTGATAAGGAACGAGGTAGTACCGCCAATGAGTAACGCTAATCCTGCTCCCAAATAGTTAGCGTCCATAAGTCGCTGCTGAATAGCCATATCTCCCGGTGGTGCTGCTCTAACCTGCTCTAGTGTAGGAGCCGCAGACTGCCAGAGCTTCACTAGTTCTACAGTCGTTAGCCCTAGTACGCCTAGAGCAAGGCTAGAGTTATCGTTAGGCATTAGCCTTACGCTTAGGAGGTTGAGTATCCCTAGCAATCACCAGGGTATTACTCTGTGCGTATGCAGAATAGCCGTGCTTATTCCTCGCACGTACTCTAACGGTATGAGCGCCCTCTCTAGCCTCAAACTCTGCATGGTTATTATCTGTACTCCGTAGAAGTACCCACGGACCCTTATCTCGCTTATGCTCTACCTCATACCGTACATTAGCGGTACGGCTAGCATTCCATGTAGCTTGTAGCTTTCCCTGAATCTTACGGAGTCCTACGCCACCAGGGGGAGCAGGTATCGCAGTATTCTTATCGGGAGGCTCATGGCTAACCTCGCTCAATGGCGGAATATTACCACCATCGGGAGCGCTACCCTTAGCTACGATAATCTGTCGTAGGATATTCATTTGCTCTCGATTGACAGAGCTAGGTCTACCATACAGATATGCTCGCACTCCGGTAATAGCCGCTAGAGGATTCAAGCCTTGACCGATAGCCCAACTAACGGCGTCCCTTTCCCAATCTGCATTAGTGTAAGGGTCAGGCTCCGGTAATGGCCTATCAGACGTAGGAGGCTCATCGGGTGGAGGAATACTAGGAAACCCCGTATCGAAATCGTCCCCTACCGGAGACATAAAGTCGTCGGTAGGAGCATCGGTATTACCGCCACTAGCTGCTTTGTAATAGCTATATGCTACATAGGCTCCGGCAGGGATAGCCGCCCACGCCCATACGGGTAACGGTCCGGCCTTAGTCTTAAGGCTATCTAGAACACTCATTAGCGCTTACGCTTTCCTCGTCGGTAGCTAGTGCCATAAGCACTACCTAGTGCAGTCCTACCGCCAGATTTCTTAGTCCTACCAACTATTAGAAGCGGCTTAAATCCTAAGCTCTTACGTGATTTCCTAGTGCTATGCAGTAGCTTGGTTCTCTTAGCCACGCTTCCTCCTAACCTTGCTACGCTTCGTTCTGTAGCCTCCCGATACCGGACGGGTACCGATACCACTAAACCGTCCTCGACGGCCCAGAGGATGACGTACAGAGCCATGAGAGCGAGCAAACAGATACCTTCTAGTACGCCTAGCCATCTAGACCGCTCGCACCATATCGATTTGGCTACTCTCATTAGGAAGATAGCTAGCCGTTTCCTGCATAGCGTAAAGCAAACTCAGGAGCGAGTTATGGTCGCTAGTAGCTACCGGACCGTAGCTATCCTCCGCAAACCTACGGATAATAGCCTGTCCACCATCCAAATTATGAGCATCGACATTACTAGGGTCTACTACTCCCGTGGAGCCGACATTCATGGTAAGGGCTAAACCCCCCTGAATGTACGGTCCCGAATATGGCTCGCTTTGTTCATACTGAATTAGATTCTTGATAGAACCTACACCACTATGACCTACTGCGTAGTTATCAGCGTCAGGAGTGAAATGTTCGAGAGGACCGGGATAGCCAGCATCATCATACTGGCTATCCCATTTACCGGACTCCGCATTCTCGTCGCCGATAGCGCTATAGTCGGGAGAGCCTACCCGCTTAAACCATTCGCTAAAGCGAGTCATAGCTATTACCTCTGTCCGCTAGCCGCACGGAACAAGTCTGAGCCTGCTTTACCGCTAGCCCTAATCACTCCCTGAGTCTGCCTACCGGGAAGGATAAGCGTAGTCACTAGGAGTACTACGACAAGGCTAGAAAGTACGTCAAACAATTTGCTACCGTTCATTGCTATTTACCTCCTGCACCTAACATATGCCTTACGGCTCCCGTTAGGTACTTATTGATTTCGAGTATCGTTGATGGTACCGGAGTACCCTTACGAGGCAGCACCAGTATGGTCACTGTGGCTACTGTGATAATGCTTGCGATAAACCCTTTGAGAGTATCGCTCATTTCTGCACCTTACTAAGAATAGGTACCGCATTCAAGAGTACTGAGCTAACCAGGAACATGAGAGCTAGAGCTACCGCAATATCTACGCTAAAGAATGCGATCATTAACAGGAAGGTTCCTACGATAAACCCTCCCACTACTGGCTGCACACTCACCTTAGAATTGAGGATGCCATTAAGAGTAGTTAAACCCGTAGCCGCTATCGTTGCGGCTATGATTGTCGCTGCACCTTTCATCCGCTAACTCCATAACTCCAATGCCACGGCTCATCATTCCTGGTACCTGCTCCATACCTAGCTCTATGCCAACCCTCGGCCGTAAACGCTGCGATAACGTCGGCTCTATTCATTTGATCTGCGGCTACGTCAATAGCTAGTCCTACTACGTGCAAGCTACTAGTAGGGGGAGCGAACCTATTAGGGTCGCTAGCCCATAACGATGCCTGCTGAGCATAGGAACGATACGCTCCCACATTCCGCACAATAAAGCCTAGTTTAGCGTTAATGCGTTGCAGACTAGCAGCGGCTGCTATATCGAGCATTCCGCCACCAGGGATACTAATCAACGTTGGTTTAAGTTCCCTGGTGGCAAGTGCTCGTAATCTAGCCGCTTCATTTCCCGGTACTGCACCGGGAGTCTGCGGTATCGCTCTACCCGTGTTAGGGTCTATCGTAGACGGATTACCGAAAGTTACCTTGCCAGTATCCGCTACTCCCTTAAGTACGTCGATAGGACTTTGAGTCTTATAGGCAGAGTAGACAAGCAAGGCTCCGATACCGCCAAATACCCACGAAAGCAGGGGTTTAGCTACGTCAGAGCTAGCCATGCTAGCCTACCGCAGAAAGAGGAAATAGGCTGCGAGAGCAATCGCAATCCAGAGCCAATTTGACCGGATGAGTGCACCGATGTTAGACATATTCATTTCCTCCTAAGGGATATTAACGTTTCGGAATACGACGCCGCCGAGAATCCAAAGCCCTGCGAGAGCGCCGAGGATAATGATTACTGACCATAAATCAGTAGTCATGTTGGCGTGCCATTTAGCGGACCCTACCTGGACTCCTGCTTGTCCTACTAGGTCGATACCGTCGCTAGGACCGCCCCAGCCATCGGGATCGCCGTAGAACATATCGTCAGTCGTGTTCATATAGCTACTAGCCATAACGTTCTCCTATACGATATTCAAGCTATAGAGTGACTGTGCATCCTTAGGCTTGATTTCGTTCTGCAAGTAAACGAAACGCTGAGCAGTAGCGCCGAATACTGCTGCCTCGAATTGGAACAGCGTAGAGTCAAGCGTTACGAGGTACTGGTCTCTAGGACCGTCCGGCACTACTTCCTCATGCTGCACCATAAAGTCTGACAGTACGAAGACTCCCGTATCCAGGAATCCGGCTGCATCCTTAGTTACTGCGGCAGTACCATAGCCGTACCTATGTCGCATTTCGCTTTCCCATCGGCCGAGCCGCTTAAGGAATAGCTGATCGTTATTGAGCCGCAAATAGCTAATTGCTGGCCAATCTGCATCGGTCCTGGGAGTGTTAGCAGCACTAGATTGGAGTGTGAATGCTCCCCAGCGAATAACGTTACCGACGTTATAAAGCTGCAATACCCTACCACCGGTACTGACCGTATCCTGCTGGACACGATAAAGGCTAACGCTACCGACTCCACCAGGCTCCGTCTGCTGCGGGAAACCCTCACCGTTACTAGCCTGAGGCTGGCTCCAATACTCCATATCAATAGTGAGAGAGAGTACCGTCGTACCTGTCGGAGGTACGAAACCTGCCCAAATCGTAGCGAGAGCATTCCATGAGAATACGACCTGATAAGCCTTATTCGCTGCGAGGTTAGGCAACGCACAGAAAGCATCCCTAGGATCAAGCTCAAACGGAATCCTAAGCCTGAATTGGAATGACCCTGCCGTAGCTCCCGCTCCCGTGGTCGCTACCTCGAAATCGGGATCGGCGTACGGATCGCATTTAGGGCTAGGCTGCGTACCATCATACTTATTGATGAGGTAAAGCCAGTAGCCTTCCAGCGGGACCGTAATCGAGTCTCCAGCCGCATTAGTGACCTGCACGTTAGCAATAAGGTTCCACGGGAATTGGAGAGTACCACCAGGGGAGGTAACCGTAGCTCCATTACCAGAAACGTTAAAGTCAAACAAGCAATCGAGATAACGGAGGAATCCCGCTGCCGGAATCTCGATAGGCCGAGCATTAACGATAGTGGCTCCCAATGCGTAGGAGTCCTGATAAGCCTGCTGAGACTTACGCCTAGAAGCTCTCGTAAACGGGATAGGTTGTGGAGCGCTACGCTGAGCATTCCCCTGAGGCTGCTGACGATTGGCTGCACGATTTACGGTAGGTGCTGTAGCCATTTCTTATTCTTCCCTTCCTGAGTAAATATTGATAAAGGCATCCGCAAAGGGATGACCCTTGAAATGCCTTGCTGCGAGGATGAGCGCTCCGAATACCGCAATGGTATACAGAGCATTAATCACTCCGGTCAGTCCGCTAATATGAGTATGCGGAGCTACTGCCATTACCGACCTGCTTTCGGATCGACGTAGTTGGGCATATCCTCATCCTTATACCCGCCTTCTGGCACGATTTCTCGTCCGTGTTCGGCGTTGAATGCCTGTCTAACGGATTCGGCTACCCGTTCTGCCTTAGAGCTACCACCAGAGTTTGAGCTAGCAGTAGAGCGCTTCCTAGCGGCCTTAGGCTTAGCCGTAGACTTGCTAGGGGTAGTTACTGTCTTTGAATCGGTAGTCATTTGCTATCTCCTAACCTGACTACGCATAACGTCACCTTGCCTGGTATTGACGTAGATAAACTCGTGTTTACCTAGTCGCTGAATGTTGTTCTCTAATTCTCGAGAATTCAATCCTCCTAGATCAGATAACCTCTTAAGGTCATCCTTATAAGTCGTGTTCCAAATTGCTGCATGACTAGCGGAACTATACGTAACTACTGGTACCCACGCTGGACGTTGAGTGCCGTTAACTACTGTGAGTCCGCTACTCCTACCCTGGTGCAAATACATAGCGTTCTCAGGCTCTAACTTAAGCACTTGGCACATATAGTGCTGCTCATCAAATACGACAGTCCAGCTACGATCCTTGAATATCCTATCTAGAGCATTCTTGAATACTGTACGCTGCTTGATAATGATATCTCTAATCGAATCCTGTCTACCTCGGAGAGCCTGCATAACGGTTCGCTTATCGTAATCGGGCCAGAGCAACACTCGCTCTTGATAGCCTTTCGGCGGCCACCTAGTGATACGCTCAAACCCTGGGAAATCTAGCGCTAATGTATCGTCGTAAATCTTAGTGACGAAGATAACGACATACGTACGAATCGGCAGAATGCGAGACTCAAACGTAGTCTTACCTGCTCCCGTAGGACCTACAATAGCGAAATGCTCTCCCTGCTTCCAATTGGCATAGAGGTAATTATGGAGAGTATCCCAATCTACGAATTCATAGATATTAGGACCGCTATTCTCCTGAGCCGCCTTCCTCGCTTTCCATTCCGCTAGTCGCCTTTCTCTTAATGAGATGCTCGAGTGAGACTCCATGGTTCCTCATAATCGGGATTGCTACTAGAACGTGAGCGACGATAACCTGACTCCAACCTCCCGCTTCCAACATAGTGAGCATACGCTTACGGAGCTTAGCATCACTATCGAGCAAGCTACGCCATGACTCCCCTAAGTCATCCGCATTCTTAGCGATATGAGTACCGTCCTCGGGACTGACTATAAAGAGCATCATTCCCGTATTGTAATAGAACTTCTTAAGCCCTTGTACAATAAGTTCGGTATCTCGCTTACCCCTGGTTACGGGAGGCTCTGGCGTAGATTCGCTATTCCCGCCGATCTTGCTATCCGGCGGTAGCTCCGTAACCGTGAAATCGTGAGTGCCTAAATCGCTCATGCTGATTTCTTACCGAATCCCTCAAAGAACCAATGACCCTTACTAGCGGGCGCTGAGTCCGGCGTATGCGTAATAGGCTCTACGACTTTCTCAGCGATGCTAGAAGCTCCCTCGGATAACTTACCCGTAAGCTCTCCGATGGAGCTTGTGACCGCTTCTAGGCCGCTCTTAACGGATTCTGAGAGGCTAGACAGTCCAGTCTCTACATTCCCTAGGCGGGTATTGTATTCTTCATCCTGCGAGGCTCTAGCGTTAAGCCGTTCCTCGATGGTAGCCAATCTTCCCGCATGGTCTACGGTACTCTGATCGGTAGTAGAAGTGCCTCCTGCTACTACTACGGTCGGCTCTGGCTTAGGCTCCTGAGACTCTGTGCTAATTGTCGTTTCACTTGTGGTCATTAGGTGGGTTCCTATCATCAATTAGATGCTGCATTTCTTGATCTGTCCTATCTTCCGGCGATACCCCTTCAATCCTCCTGGTCTCATCCTTAGCTGCTAGTTGCCCTACTGTCAGCTTATTGAAAGTCCGTAATTCCTCGTGAACTTTCTTGATAGTCCCTGGCACTTCCTTAGCCTTAACCGCATTAATAATGGCTACGGTGGCAGCCGCTAAAGCGGCAATCAGCGTAACGGCACCGGATACGTCCACGTACTAAATCCTTTATTTGTATTGAGTCCTCTCCCGTTAGACCTGCTCACAGTCTAGCCGCCGGCGCTTGCAGGAGCAAGCATCCTGCTAGCAGGTTGCAGATGCAACGACCCTCCCGACCAGGGCGGACGTGCTACGATGGCCCCGTGACTACCAGTGTGCTCGACGTACCTCCCGAACATGAGGTATACTGGCACGCAGGTAGTCACAATTACCCCTACGGGATGCCAGGGATAGAGCTTGATTCGACGGGATTGGTTCTCCCTGGCATTCTGTATTTCCACCAACAGAAAGTAAGGTAATTGTGAGTAATGAACCATTTACCCCTGACGACACATTGCCAGTAGCCTATGAGGTTAGCAATGACTTGTCAGAGGTAAGCTTTGCGGAGCTAGCGGAAATTAGCGACTTGCATATCCAAGATTTGGACGAAACAGTCCAACTGGATAAGCACGACCTGGTCGGAGTCGAAATGTATATCCTAGGGTGGAAGTTCTCTACCTCAGAGGAATATACCGACGATGACGGAGAGCCTGCCGAATTCGCTATCGTTACCGTCCGCACGTTTAGGGATGAGGTAGGGGTATTCACTGACGGTTCTACTGGCATCTGTCAGAGTCTTCATAAGTATCAGGCTCGCATGGAGCGTAACGGTTCCTGGGATGACTTTGTAGCTGGTAAGAAGGGCGGAATCAAGCTGCCTAGGGGATTGAACTATAAGGAATACACTAAGCGACTTCCTAATGGTGAGAAAGTAAGGGCTACGACTTTCCGGTTCGATAACCGGGAACGTTAAGCCCTAATCCGCTAGCGGGAGGATATGCAAGCTACGGCTTATTCCATATCCTCCCGCTAGTCCCCTGGTATCCCTGCCATGAGCGACGATGATGGAGGGATATTCTTTGACGAAGACCCTTACGAGTTAGCGTCAGAGGCTTTCCCCGACTCCCTAAGCGATGAGCAATTTATTGCAGCGCTAGACCTGATCGATGAGCTAATCATAGAGGAAGGATGGGATTGGGAAGATATCTACGACGCAATATATGAGGACTTCTGGGACTGGTTTAGAGAGAATTACGCATAGGGGTAAACGATGACGACAGAACCTACAATTACTAACCCGATAGAGGATAAGCTAGCAGAACTTACCGCTCTGGCGGTAAACGAGGTTAGAACTGGTGAGTGCGAATTAGCGCCGGCGCTATTTGTTAGTTTGTGCGACGAAATGGTCGCCAGACAAATGCTGATGAGCGCTATTCATACGCTTGCATACTGCTATATCA
>Ga0184635_10000271_pt1 | contig 12255 bp, 8 predicted proteins | sample PLM3_30_b2_FD_133147 | JGI IMG/M metagenome (GOLD analysis project Ga0184635, IMG submission 133147) | Groundwater sediment microbial communities from an aquifer in East River, Colorado, USA - PLM3_30_b2 | ecosystem: Environmental > Terrestrial > Soil > Riparian zone | place: USA: East River...
AGCCCCACTTCGAGGCGAAGGACTTGACCTTGGCTTCGTCGCGCGCGCAAACGGCCTGGCGGACGATTTGATGTTCGAGGTCGAAGAAATGGTTGACCTTGGCGAAGGCGTTCGAGTGGGCACGGCCCATGAAGCCGTAACCGATGAGTCCGATGCGCAGTGGTTTGGAAGGCATGGTTCGCTTTCGTTGCTGGAGTTTCCGGGCGGATTCCACCACGGGCTTTTGCGAAAGGCAACAGTTTGTGCGGCGGCCATGCCGGGGCGTGTCCTGTGGACCCGTTCACTCGTGCCGCAGGGCTTCGACGGGGTCCATCCGAGCCGCGCGGACCGCGGGGTAGAGGCCGAAGATGACGCCGACCAGCGCCGAGATGCTGAAGGCAATCAGCGGCGACCAAAGCGTGACGATGGTCTTCATGCCGGCGAAATGGCTCACGGCAAAGGGAATCACGACGCCGAGCACGACGCCCAAAGCGCCGCCCGCGCCGGAGAGCATCACGGTCTCGGCCAGGAACTGCACGACGATGTCGTGACGCTTGGCGCCGAGGGCGCGGCGAATGCCGATCTCGCGGGTCCGTTCGGTCACGCTGGCCAGCATGATGTTCATGATGCCGATGCCGCCGACCAACAGCGAAATCGCCGCGATGCTCCCGAGCACGATGTTGAAGATCCGTTTGGTGCGCTCGGCCCGCTTGAGCAACTCCAGCGGCACCACCATCTCGTAATCCTGCTTCTTGTGGTTGCGGTCCATGAGGTCCTTGATGGCCAGCGAGACGGTGACGACTTGCGACATGTCGGCAACCTTCACGGTGACTTCGTGCAGCTCCACTTTCTCCTGCTCGAAGCTGCCCGTGCGTCGTTTGATCAGGATTTCGCCAAACCGGTTCTTCGCGGATTGCAAGGGAATGAACATCCGGTAGGCGGCGCCGTCGTTGTTGCCCGGCGATGCGGACGGCTCCTTCCCGGAGCGCGCCTGCGGCTCCATCACGCCGATGACGCGATAGTAACTGCCGCCTACGCGCACCGTGCCGCCCACGGGCGGCTGAAGCGGGAACAGTTTCCCGGCCATCTCCGCGCCGAGCACGCAGACGGACGCGGCGTCGTCCATCTCCTCGCTGGTGAAGAACCGGCCGCGGGCGACGGGTTGGTTGCGCATCTCGGGATACCACGGCACCGTGCCGACGATCTCACAGTCCACGAACCGGCTGATGTTCCACACGGTTTCGCGGATGATTCGGCCTGGCACGACCACGGTGACGCCCGGGATGGTGGACTGGAGCCGCCGGATGTCGGTGTAAGTCAGGCCATATTCGAGCACATAACTCTGGCTGCTCTTCTCGGAAACCTTCTGGGCCGCCGGCGGCTTGACGCTGCGGAGGATGATGTTCTGGCTGCCGAGGTTTTTGATCTGTTCCTGCGCCTCGAAGCTGGCCCCTTCGCCAATGGCCAGCATGGCTATGACCGAGCAGACGCCGAACACGATGCCCAGCACGGTCAGGAGCGACCGCAGGCGGTGAAGCCAGAGGCTCTTCCATCCCAGCCGCAAGACACGGCCCAGGCGCTCCCAGCTAAACCAGGCGGGGTGCGTCTGCGGCGGGGCAGTGGCGTCAGCATCGAACATCGGATTCAACGCGGCCATTGCGGAAGGGAATGCGATTGCCAGGCCGAGGAATGGGGGCAGGCGAATGGAGCGTGGCCCAGCGCAGCTCGTTGGAATAAGCGGGCGCTTGAGCAGTCCCCAGCTCGCGTTCCCCCTCACCCCGGCCCTCTCCCTCTGGGAGAGGGAGCCAAGTGGCTCCGCATTTCGACCTACCATGACGCCAGCTTCGCCGGAAGTCGGACGTCGTTCCTCCCTCTCCCTTGGGGAGAGGGCCGGGGTGAGGGGGAAGGGAATGGCTTGAGACCGAGGATCTAATTGGGACGGGGCCTCTGTGCTTATTCGAGTCTCCGATCACGTGGCAGGAGGATCGAAACGTGGATTCCTCCCAGCTTCTTGCCCCGCCGCTCACAGCTTCGTCCCGTTTGCCGGCACGGGCGCGGCGGCGGTGGTTTTCTCCTTCTCCGTTTCGGCCGGGGGCTTGGGTTTCGCGCCGTTGTCCTTCTCGACGCCGTCCGGCAGGCGCAAGGCCACCTGTTCGCCGGCCGCGAGGCCTTTCTTGATCTCGATGAACTCGTCGTTGAACTCGCCGATTTCGACTTCTCTCCTGTCCGAGCCCACGAAGCAATAGTGTTTGCCTTCGATGGGTGTCACGGCCTGGATGGGGACGTAAACCACGTCCGCGAGTTTGTTCACGAGCACTTCGACCTTGGTGCTCATGCCGGGCTTGAGCCAGTCCGTGGCGTCATTAATGGAGACGGTGCAAAGGTAGACTTTGTTCTCCGGGTTCATCCATCGGTTTTGCGAATCGGGCAGCACTCCCACTTTCGTGATTTCTCCCTGGAGCACGCGGTCGGGGAAGGCGTCCGCGGTGATGCGCGCCATCTGGCCTTTCTTGACCTTCTGGATGTAGGTCTCGTGGATGCGGACCTTGACCGACATGCGGGTGAGGTTGGGGATGGTGATGATCGGCTGCTGTTCGCGCACGAGCGTGCCTTCGCGGATTTGCTCCTCGCCGTAATAATAGCGCGAGTTGCCGCTGCCACCGTAGACCACCAGGCCGGGCTTGCGGGCCGTGATGCTGCACTTGGCGATCTGCGCGTTCATGTCGTCGCGCTGTTTGTTTTCCAGCTCGAGGCGCGCCTCGGCGGCCTTCAACTTGGCTTCGGCCTGGGCGAGCTTGGACACCGCGCTCTTGCGCACGCGCCCCAGTTCCATCATCCCTTCGACGAACTTGGAGAGCGTTTCCTCACCGGTCTTCACGAACTCGTACTTCAGGAACAGCGCACGGGAGGTCTCGGCGGTCTGCAACTTGAGCTTGTCGTTCTCCAGGATGTATTCGTCCGTCTCCTTCTCGCTCTTGGACAGGAATCCTTTCTCGTAAAGCCGTTGCGTGCCCTCCAATCGAGTGATGGTCTGGACCAGGCTTTTTCGGGCCACTTGAAATTCGTCCTCAAACTTGCGGAGTTTTTGCTTGGCCTCGCCATCGCCCAGCAGGTCCATGTTCGCATAGGGGGTGAAGTCGATGGCGGGTGGTTTGGGGAGCAACGGAGGCGTAGAGGACTGTGGGGGCGCGTCCGAGACGCTGGAGATCTGGTTTGTAGCCGGAGGAGTATCGGTTGCGGTTGGCGTTTCCTGCCTGGACGTTGCGTCATCGAGCGCTCCGTACTGCTCGATGATTTCATTGGCCGCCTTCGAGCCCATGAACTTCTCGAAAGCCATCCGGGCGAAACGCGCCTTTTGCTCCGCGGCATTGATATCGCTGTTGATCTGGTTGAGCTGGATGTCATACGCCTGTCTCGCCTCGGTCACAGACGCAATCGTGGATCCCAGTGAAATCTCCTGCTGGATGAGCAGCTTCTTCAACTCGGACGAATCCAGTTCGACGAGGACCTTGTTGGTCCGGACGTCGTCCTCGCTGACCTGGTAGCCTTCCTCGACAATCTTGAGAATCTTCACCCCTTGGTAGCCACGGACCTCGCATTTGAAATCTTGCGATTCCAGCGCCTCGGCGCTGCCGCCCTCGAGGACGTTGATCTCCAGCGGTCCGCGTCGCACGGTAAACGTGGCGCTGACGCTCGCGCCCGGGCCGCCGCGCCAGATGCCCCACGCCACCGCAGCGGCGACCGCGGGCAGCCCGAGTTTGAGCCACCAAGGAATTTTGAGAATTCGCTTCAGCATGTCATTTCGCGGGACGCTGCTCCGCCGGGGGCGCTTTAGGGATTTCCTCCCACTGCCCATTTTCCTTGATGAACAGGATGCCAAGCACGTTCCAGAATTGCAACCGCGCAATCGTGTGGGCCACGAGCGCCTGCGTGCGCTGGTTTTTCGAATTCGTCAGGTCCACCTGGGCGTCCACCTGGTCCTTGGCCACGCCACGGCCGAGCTCGGAGAGGAGATCCTGCTCCTCCACGCGCCGCTCCGCCAGCTTGACGCCCAATTCGGCGCTCTCGTAATTGCGCCGGGCCTGGTCGAGCGCCCGCCAGCCGTCGCGCACCTGAAGTTTGATCTGGTCTTCCAGGAGCGACAAATCGCGTTCGCTCTGCTTCTGAGCAATCAGCGCCACCCGGTAGGCGTTGCGTTGCGCGGTGCGTTCGAGTGGAAAATCAATATTGAACCCGGCGTCCCACCGATAGCGCGTCGGGTCGGGCAGGGGCACGATCTGGCCGGTGCCCGAAGCGCTGCTGATAGTGGTGGAAGCGACGAGGTCCACCTGAGCCTTCAGTGCGGCGATGGCCACGGGAACCTTGCGAGCCGCATCCTCATACCGGTCATGGGCGTTGAAGTAATCCAGCCGCATCGACAGGGCGACCTGAATGGCGTCGTCTGCGGCCAGGTTTGGGTGATCGATGGAGAGCCGGACCAGCTCCCGTTCGTCGAGCACGACCTGGGCGCTGGTCGGCAAGCCTACGAGGATTTTGAACGAGTCGAGGGACTGTTTGTATGTCCGCAGAGCGTTGGCCCACTGGTTCTCTGAAGTCAGTTCCTGCTGTTCGAGCCGGCCCTGGTCGGAGAGTTTGATCCGGCCTTCTTGCGCGAAGCCCCGCGTGCGCTCTGCGCTGCGCTTGAAGCTCAGGTAACTCAGCCAGGTGTTCTGCACCACGTCGCGATTCTGCAACACGTTGTAGTAGGCGCTGGCAATCAGCACGCTGAAATCCTTCCGATAGCGCGTGAAGTCGCGCAGCGCGTAGAGCGTATTGCGTTCGGACTGGGTGAGGTTCTCAAGCGTCGCCCGGTAGGCGGCCCCTCCCCACAACGGCTGCAGGAGCACCCCGCCGAGTTGTGATTGGGAGAGGTTGCGCGGCGGATTGCCGATGATGTAGCGCAGAAAGTCCGTTGTCGCCGCCGCCGTGACGCGGGTGCCGGTGCGCAGCAGCCAGCTCGCAGTGAAGGTGCTTTGCGCGGTGACGCGATGAATCTCGACGGGCTCGCCATCTTCCGAGGGAACCACGCGCGGCTCGTTGGTCACTTCGTCCACAACGACCTTCAGCCGTTCGGTATCGACCCGGTACGCCGCCGAGGCACGGCCGCCAATGATGGGCTCGAACTGAATCTGGGCCAGTGTCAGGGCCAGTGCCACCAGGTAGACCTGTTCCTTGCGAAGCTGGTACTCGCGATTGAATTTCACCGACAGATCCAGCGCTTCCTCCAGCGAAATCCTGCGAGCGCCTTGCTCGAATGCGGCGTCAGGGCCGAAGAATTCGACGGTATTCGTTGAGACTTCAAGGCGCTCCAGGGAAAGGGTATTGGTCTGCTCGATGGTGAAGTGCGGGTCCATGTTGCGGACCTCCGGCGACCTGGCGGCAATGATATGGGCGACCTCCCGGTCGGCCGAGTGTCGATAATGCTTCGTGCTACAGCCGGTCAATACCAGGCTGCCACACAATAGGCATATGGAAATGCGTCGCATCGTCCCGACCTGCCGCGGTTACATCCTACCGACACGCCTGGCGGGCCTTTCATTCAATCCAGACCGTGCTTCCGGGCAAGGCGGACCGGCGTGGGTTGAACGCCCGGCCCTGGAAAATGTTTCGCCGGGGCTCTGGCCGGACCACAAATTGGGTCTGATTTGGTTTGACCGGTCGGGGGTCCAATCGTCACGCGCGAGGACCGCGGACCGCCATGACCGCCTTGTCCGCACCCGAATTGGGGTCTGAGCCAGAACACACGCGGACAAGGCTGTCCGCGCTCCTTTCGTGAATCCGCCCTGGTGCCGTCACGCTGGCCGCGATTGGCCCCGGTCTCCCCGCCTCGAACGGCACTAAGTCAAATCGTGCCTTTGAGCACTGACAGGAATTGCTTCATCGCTGGCGACAGCACCTTGTTCTTTTTGTGAATCGCCGCCAGCGGACGGTAAAACTCGGCGTCCTCGATGCGCACTTCGGCCAGCGTCTGCTTGGCGATTTCCTGGGTGATGGTCCCCCGCGGCACAATCGCGATGCCCGCATCGATCTCGACGGCACGCTTGACCGTCTCGATGTTGTCAAATTCCATCACGTGCTGCACCTGCACTCCCTGCTCCTTGAGGATGCGGTCGATGGCCCGGCGGGTCGGAATGTCCGGCTCGAACCCGATGAATTTCTTGCCGGCGATTTCCTTCAGTTTTATCCCCTTGCTCTTCGCCAGCGGATGCTGCGGGTGGCAGATGAGCACCAGCATGTCCTTGCGCAACGGCACGACTTCCAGTTTGGGATCCTTCGTCGGATAGGCCACCAGGCCGAGGTCGACGACGTTGCCGAGAACGTCTTCGTACACCTGGTTGGAGCGGCGGTACTCGACGTGGACGTTCACCGTCGAGTAGGCCTTGAGAAACTTCTTCAAATAGGGCGGCAGGTCGTGCAGGCCGATCGAGTAAATCGTGGCGACCCGGATGGTGCCCGAAACGATGTCCTTAATCTCTTGCAGCTTGCTGAACAGCGCGTCGTAAGTCTGGATGATCTGCTTGCTGTAATCGTAGAGTACCTGGCCCTCGCGCGTGAGGCGGAACTTCTTTTTGCTGCGCTCGATGAGCAGGCTTTTGAACTGCCGCTCCAGCGAACTGATCTGCTGGCTGACCGCCGATTGGGTCACTTCGTTGATCTGCGCTGCCTTGGTGAAGCTCTCCGTCTCCGCCAGGTCGCAAAACACTTTTAAGCTTTCGATTTGCATGAGTTATCGAACCCGGAGCTTAATCGTGGCCCTAATTGAAAGTCAAATGGCTTGATGAAGATTAAGCGGGGCTAAGGAACGAACCTTTTCACTTTCTTTGATCCAACGTACACACTTAACGTTCAGCACAGACAGCCTATGAAACTTTCCCGCCGACATTTCCTCTCGTCCACTGTGCTCTCCGGCGCGGGCCTCGCCGTGACCCCGCTTTCCGTTTCGGCCGCGGCCACGCCCAGCCATCCGCGCAAGCGCATCAAACTGGGCATTTCCACCTACTCGTACTGGCACTTCAAGACCGCGAAGGTTTCCATCGAAACGGTGATCGACAAGACCGCCGTACTGGGCGTCGAGGGCGTCGACATTCTTCATCGCCAAATGGACATCTCCGAGAAGGACCCGCTGACCGCGGACCATCGCGCCTACTTGCGGAAGCTCAAGCGCCACGCCTTCACCAGCGGCGTCAGCTTGATCGCCCTCTCGATTCACCAGGACTTCGTCGATCCCAGCGTCGAGTTTCGGCAGACGCAGATCGAGCACACTCTCAAGTGCATTGAAATTGCCTACGAATTGGGCGTTCCCTGCATTCGCCTCAATTCCGGCCGCTGGAACACCATTCAGTCATTCGACGATCTGATGAAGGCCCGCGGCGAAGAACCGATCCTCCCCGGCTACACCGAGGACGACGGATTCAAGTGGTGCATCGACTGCATCGAGAAGTGCCTGCCCAAGTGTGCCGAGTGTGGAGTCCTCCTGGCGCTCGAAAACCATTGGGGCCTGACGCGCACGCCCGAGGGCCTGTTGCGCGTTCTCGACGCCGTGAAGTCTCCCTGGCTGGGCGGCCTGATGGACACGGGTAATTTCCTCGAGGACCCCTACGAGAAGCTCAAGCGCATCGCTCCCAAGACTGTGTTCGTGCAGGCCAAGACTTATCCGGGCGGGGGCGAATGGTACACCCTCGACCTCGATTACTCGCGCATCGCCCGCATCCTGGCTGACGCCGGCTACAGTGGATACGTCTCGCTGGAAATGGAGGGGAAGGAGGATCCGGACACAGCGGTGCCGAAGAGCATCGAGATGCTCAGGAAGGCGTTTGCGTGAAAGGAGGTCGAGGAGGCTTGGCCGGCGGGAACAGGCTGGCGCTGCAGTCCGTAGCCCCCGACGTGAGGAGGCTGTGGAGGCAGACGAACGGTCCATCCGCCTCCTTACGTCGTCGGCTACGATCGTCTCGAGAGAAATGCAGGCTTGCCAGGCCTGCCTCGCGGCCGCTGAGGAAACCGCGGCGATCGTCCCTAGTCCTTAAGCCGGTAGAACAGGTTGCCGGTGGTCGCGGTGTCGACGGTGTGGCCGCTGACGGCGCCGACGGCGTTGGTGAACGGAACGCCCAGGTCGGGCGTAGCCTGGAGGGAGTGCGTGCCGTCCCATGTGAAGGTGAGTATTGAACCGCTCAGCGAGTAGCGGAGCCGGGGCCAGACGCTGAGGGCGATGATGCCATTGTTCGAGTCCAGCGCGAAGAGCTTGCCATTGCCGAAGTCGATCTGGCCTGTGCCGTTCGCATTCGGATTGTCACTCAGGAAAAACTCGGTGTCGAGTTCGAGCGGGGTCGAGAGGGTGGGTGAGATGTTGAGCAGGCGCAGGGTGTCGGGCGTTTCGAGGGAGATGCCAGCGAGCAGTTGGTTGGCGCTGTCGACCGCGATGACGCTCATCGTCGGGTAGTTGGTAATCGTGCGCAGGACGGTGCCGAAGTGGGTATTGACGTCGAGCGCCACGTGTCGGAGGGCTGTGCCGCTGGACTTGCCCCAACAGGTGTCGCCCGCGCCCCAGCAGATGCTCAAGCCGAAGTTGCCCGCCTCGGCATCCGGCACGTCGATGACGATGGGGGGAAGGGCCAGGAACAGCCCGTTGATAATGGCGAGACGCCTGCTGTTGCGCGAGCCGACGAGGACTTCGAGGCCCAAGCCGGTGCCGCGCACATCGAGGTTGTCGCCCCATCGATTGGTATCGCCGAAGCCGGCGTCGCCCGGATTGCCGGACCAGCCGAGCAGCGCCGTGTTACCGCCCAGGCTGTCATCAAAGACGTAGACTTTGAAAGGATCGGTGCTGCCATTGACGGTAAGGTTGGCGACGACCACCTTGCCGTCTTCGGCGCAGGCAATCATGTTGATCGGGAATGTGCCGCCGGAAATGCCGGTGAGGTCGAGGCTGTGCAGGTAGGCGCCGGTGGTGGCTTCGAAGACAAGGATGTTGGTGGTAGGGGAGCGGCTGATGGCGAGTAGATGGTTGTAGGCGGCGTTGTAAGCCAAGCCGCGATGATTGCGCTGATTGTCCTCCGTGGTCAGGTAGGGATAGTTCGTGGTGCCCGCAGGCAGGGCCCAGCATTGGGTGAGGACGAGCGAGAGCGTGGTCGGCGAGATGGTCACGTGGGCTTCGTTGCTGTTGGTTTCACCGGCAATGTTTGTAACGCGCACGCTATAGGCTCCGGCCTCCGCGAACGTGACGTTCGTGAAGCGGACGCTGGCATTGGTCGCGTCGGGGATGGCGTTAGCGCCATCGAAGAACCACTGATAACTCAACGGCTTGGTGCCAGTGGCGGCGGCCGAAAGGGTGGTGTACCCGCCCAGGACGACGGTCTGGCTTGCGGGCTGCTGAGCAACCGTGGGCGGGACCGGATTGGTGTCGATATTGATTTTGGCCATGACCACGCCGTTCTGCGTGTCGATGGCGAAGATGCGATCGCCAGAGATCTGCACCTGGCCAACGACGTTGCCGTTGTTGGCCGCGGGTGGCGGGAAGGCGGTGTTAAATATCTGCGCGGGAGGACTGCTTGAGAGGTCGTAAACCAGGAGGTTGTGCGGCGATCCGGCGTTGGCGGTTTCGACGCCGGCCAGGATGCCATGGACCGGATCCACGTCGAAGGGGCCGATGCGTTGCGCCACCTCGTGGGCAGTCAACGTCGAAGCGGAACCCGCCGCGAGATCGTAGGAGCAAAAGTAATTGGAAGGGCTATTGTAGTTCTTGATGTAAAACGTGTTCGTTAGGCCGAAAGCGATCCCGCGAAGCTGATTGACGGCGGCGAGACCGGTTATCGGCATCGTCCTGTTGGTGAAAGTCGTGAGCGCGTCATCGGAGGGTTTGAGCAGCGTAATCGTGGCTGCGGCGGTGGCGCTGGCGATGATTTCGGTGTTGGTGCCGCTACCGCGCACATCGAAGGTTTCGCCATAGCGGTCAGCGCTCGGATTGGCGCTGTAGACCAACACCGGTGGGTCTACTTCATTGGTCCATCGGTACACTCGAAACGGCCCGTTAGCGACGCTGACCGTGAGGTTCGCCGCGTAAATCGCTCCGTCGTCAGCCACGGCGATGGTGCTCAGTGCGAAGGTGCCGTTGGGCGTCCCGCCGGGGAAGACGCCTGTTAAGTTCAGGAATCCTACTTCCGCGCCTGTGTCACCGTCGAGAACGGCCACCTTCAAAGGCGCGAAGCGACTGACGATGTAGGCGTGATTGTTGAGCGCATTGTAGGCGACGCCGCGTTCCCAATAGCTGTTGCTGGTGGAGTTCGTGAGGTAGGGTCGTGCTTCGCTGGTGGAGATGCTCCACAAGTTGCTAATCGTGATGGTTTGAGCATTCGTGCGCATGGCGAGTATCATCTCGAGCACTGCCAGGGCGCATATCTGGAGGGTTCTCTTCATAGTCTGGGGTTGTCAGGTTCAGTCGATAACGACCACTGAGCGACAATTCGCACCGTGGGGATTGCAGGCAGCATCCCTATCAGGCTTGGGGCTCAGAGTCAAACTTTCCGGTGCCTCAACGTCTCAGTGGTAAAGAGGTGATGGAGCTTGTGGCCGCTCCCCCATCCTTGCCTTTCCTGGATCGCTGCGGAATAGTCCGCAGCGTGAACGCGACGGTCACCCAACTCACCGATCAGTTGATCCATTCGTACGCCAAGGTCGGCGGGATCAATCACCTCGACGGGAAAAACCTGCCGTCCAAATCCGTCATCGCGGGCATTACGGTCGATTTGCTGCGGCTGTTGTTTCCCGGGTTCTTCGATGAGAAAACGATCCATTCCTCCGAGTTGAAGGTGGAGATGGTGGCGCTGATGGATTCGGTCCTGGACCGGCTCGAGGACGAAATCCGTAAGAGCCTGGAATACGCGCCGCCCGCCGGACTGCCCAAGAAAAATATCGGCGCAATGGCTCACGACGTCACGATTGAATTCCTCGCCAGCCTGCCGCGGTTGCGCGAAGTGCTTTCGATGGACGCCGAGGCGGCCTTCAACGGCGACCCGGCTGCGTTGAGCCGCGAGGAGATTATCGTCGCCTATCCATTCATCGAAGCCATCGCCGTGCAGCGAATGGCGCACGAGCTCTACCTGCGCCCGATCGCGCTCATCCCGCGCATCATGGGGGAATGGGCCCACGCCCGCACCGGGATCGACCTCCATCCCGGCGCGCAAATCGGCACGCACTTCTTCGTCGACCACGGTACCGGCACGGTCGTTGGCGAGACCACCATCATCGGCAATCACGTGAAGGTTTACCACGGCGTCACCCTGGGGGCCAAATCGACCGCGGAGGTCGAACAGCTTCGCGGCAAGAAGCGCCACCCGACCATTGAGGATCACGTCACCATTTATCCCGGCGCGACCATCCTGGGCGGCGAAACGGTTATCGGCGAGGGCAGCACCATCGGGGGAAACGTCTTCCTCACACGCAGCGTTCCGCCCCATTCGCTGGTTGTCTTCGAGGGGGTGACAGTGAAGGTCATCGACAAACGCCAGCGGATGAAAGCGAAGGCGGACTTCCAGATTTGAAAGTAGCCGCCGACGTAAGGAGGCGGATGGACCGTGCGTTCCTGTCGACCGCTTCATCACGTCGACGGCTACGGTTCGAAGGGTCCCTAAGCTCGTGGTGAAAAGTAGCGGCCGCTCGCAAACGGCAGCTACGCAGCGGCGGTGCGGACGGCTTCCTTCTTCGCCTCCAACTCGGCGGCCAGTTTTTTCTTTTCGTGGACGAGCTGTTGCTGGAGTTTGCCCATCTCTTCGAAATCGCCGTTGGCAGCCGCCTTGTCGATGGCGTCCTTGAGCCCGATTTCGCGTTCGGCGACCCTGGCCTTGTATTTCGACTCGAGCTCGGCGATTTCCTGTTTCTGGGTGGCGGAGAGTTTGGCGGGCGGCGTCTGCTTGTTCAGGCGATCCATGGCGAGTTCGTAGGCGCTTTTCATGACAGTAATCAGTATTCAGTAATCGGTATTCAGTGTTCAGTAATCGATCCGCATCCTGCCACAGTCGCACGTTCTGGCAACTGAACACTGATGACTGAATACTGCAGCGTGACTTCGGGGCGCTTCCGGCTCAAACGAGAACCTGCACCTGGCCGTCGACGAGGCGTGTCGGATAACAGTTCACCGGTTTGTCGGGACGCTCTCGACAGGCGCCGGTGCGGACATCGAAGCCCCAGCCGTGCAGCGGGCAGCAAACGAACCCGTTTTCCAATGTGCCTGCACCCAGCGGCCCG
>Ga0184635_10000272_pt1 | contig 12237 bp, 4 predicted proteins | sample PLM3_30_b2_FD_133147 | JGI IMG/M metagenome (GOLD analysis project Ga0184635, IMG submission 133147) | Groundwater sediment microbial communities from an aquifer in East River, Colorado, USA - PLM3_30_b2 | ecosystem: Environmental > Terrestrial > Soil > Riparian zone | place: USA: East River...
CGAGATTCGAGCAGGCGGCCGGCACGTCGAGTTGCCCCGGGTTCGCGTCGGGGCAGGCGATATACGTTCGGCCCTGCCCGACGATGTAACGGCTCACGTCGTGGCCGTCGCTCGAGCCGACGGCCGTCATGCGGTAGCCATGATTAAGCAGCGCGAACCAATCCCGATAGACGAGCATGTAGTCGGACTGCTGTGCGGAGGAGTTCATCAGTTCCATCGCGTCGAACGTGAACTCCGGCCCGCGTTTGTTCTCGCCGGTGACCGCGTTGAAGTTCGTGGCGGCGAACGGCTGGAAATTGTTGTGCACGTTGCGCGGGTGATTCAGGACCACCACGCGAACGCCGGGTGTGGCTCGCATCGCGTCCATGAGGCGCGGCCAATCCGTGATCTTGAAGTCGGGCACGCGCGCGTCGGGTTGGACGGGGAAGATGTTGAAGTGGCCCGCAGCCGTGGTGACTTCGTTGCCGGTGACGGGCGTGAAGTAATTCGTCACGCGCAGCGCGCGGGCCGCATCGGTGTAGTCGATATGGAGGTTGTGGTCTGTGGAGATGGGCAGTTCGATGCCTTCGCCGGCCAAAGTGAGCAAGCGTTCTTCAATTGTCGCGTCACCGTGGCGACTGTGCGTGAAGGTGTGAACGTGAGTGTCGCAACTCACGAGACCCGGTGTGGCTACTTCACGGCGCAGCGAGATTGTGAGTCGTGCCAGTTGTCCGGAAACCACATTGACTTGCTGCGTGGCGACACTCCACTCGAAGCCGCGCGAGGCGTAAACGGTGTAATCGCCCGCCCGAAGGCCGATGCGCGCCTGGCCATCGCCGGTGTAAACCACGCCGGGACGCACCGCGAGGGGCGCTGCGGGAGGGTTCGTCAGGCCCAGCAGCGGCGCGAGCGCGCCGCGCGCGTCCACCACGGTCAGGCGGCAGGGCAGCGGGCTGTGGTGGTCCGAGTCGGTGACGGTGACGGTCAGGGTACTTTCGGGAATGGCCTCGTTCAGCGGACGCCCGACGATTTCAACCTGCTGAATCACAATATCGTCGTTCTCCTTGGGCGGGACAAGCGAGAGGATGTTTTCACCTTCACGCAATGTTCCTGGCCCAATGGCGAGGGCGTGAACCAGGTCTGCCTCCATCAGAAATAGCTTCCCTAACCGCTTGCCGTTCAGCTCGACGAACCAATCCTGTCGCACGTCGTCCTGGCGGATGAACAATGTCGCCTCGCGTCCATTGGGCTGCGCGGTGAATCGAAGGTCAAGCCGCCGGGCATCGGGCGGCCGGGCGGCGAACCACTCCCATTCGGGCGCGTCCGGGCTGCCCAGGTGCAGGCGCTGTGTGTTCACCACCAGGGGTGCGCCGGTCGCGGCATTGGCTGTTAGAGCGCCGAGGAGCAGTCCGGCGAATATCGCTCGTCGCATGCCGCGGAGTATGCGGCGGCCAAGGATCGATGACGACCCAAATGGATGCTCAAGTCGGGGCGGCTCCGTCACGCTCCAACTCTCCTCAAAGGGGAGAGTGCCGGGGTGAGGGATGAGGCGGTTCGCTTGGCCTGAGGTGCGCAGAAAATGAGGGCATGTTGCCCAAATCGCCGTAGGTAGGGCGCGTCGCTCCGCGCGCGCCGAGAAGACGAGCATACCTTGCGGAGGCACGCGGCTTTCAACTGACCGACGGCGCGCGCGGAGCGACGCGCCCTACCTCTCCCGACCGCACACCGTTTGAGCAACAGGCCCTTGAGATGCGCCCCCGAGATAGCGCGTCTGGCCGCTGTGACTTACTTCCATCTGTCACCTTTCCCGCTGGCGCGACAAGCGAATTGGTGGCTCATCGAGTGGAATCACCGTCAAGCGCGAGTAAAGACGGCGGGCCTCGGCGGCGTTCTTCCTTTCGCGCAACTCACCTGCGCGCTTGAAAAGCTCCGAGGCGAGTTCGATCCAGTGGAACTTCTGTGCGGCGGCGCGGGCCTGGCGGATTTCGACGGCGTCGAGATTCGTGCCGGTCGTGCCGCGATACATAAGGTGATGCCGATTGGTGTGGTGTTGCAGCGAGAGGGCGTGGCCCAGTTCGTGCGAGCTGACGCGGGGCAGCGGTTCGTCGATGCCGCCGGGAACGGTTTCCAGCTTCGCCGAGTCCTTCACGAACATCGCTTCGCCCAGATACACGCCGTTGGCGGAGAAACGCTTCACATAGTAGAGGTGAAACAGGTTCGTCGCGCGACTCGCCTCCGGTCGCAGCGAGAGGAGCCCTCGCAAGTCGTCGGGCAGCCCCATCCGGGCGGTGTAACCCTGGTTCAGCGACTCCTCGCGCACGAGCGACTCGAGCCAGAAGCTGATGCCGGCCTGCGACCAGACGCCATTCATTTTTTTCAGGATGCGCTCAACGTCCGAGGTGGTGAGCGTCGTATGAATGGCAGGTCCATTCGAGGCGGAAAGCAGATGGACGCGCACGGGGGCGACCAGCCATTCGTTGAATGCAAAGGCGGGGCGCGGCGTCTCCGCGCCGGCTCCGTCGGCGCTCAACGCGACCGACGCCACGAATGTGCAAAAGGCCAGGCGCGCAGGATTAAGGCTCATTGCACAATTGGGATTCGTTGATAGCCCTCAAACCCTTCCTGCCCGGCCTCAGCTTGGCGAGTCGTTTCGGCAGGCAACGACCGCCGATTGGGAGTCGTTTGAAACTGCATTGCATAAGCAGGCGCGAGAGGTTGGCTCACCTTCGGTGTCGTTTCAATCTTGAACCGCCTCGTGCGCCGGTCGTAACGTCCCGGCGTGAAATGCAATACCAATAGCCCGAAAATACTGCCGCCCTGCCTGGGGATCTTATCCGCGATCCGGCGAGTTCTCTTCGTCTTTGCGCTGGTTCTGACACCGTTTGCCGCGGTGCCCCAGGCGCGCGCCAAGGGCAAGGCCGAGCACGTCGTCGTCGTCGTCTGGGACGGGATGCGCCCCGACTTTGTCCGTCCGCAGTACTGCCCGACGCTCTACTCGCTGGCGACCAATGGCGTCTTTTTTCGCCGGAACCATTGCGCCTTCATTTCCTCCACGGAGGTCAATGGCGCCGCGCTGGCCACAGGCGTGCATCCAGGGCGCAGCAGCATCATCGCCAACACGGAATTCCGGCAGGATTTCAGCATGCTGAATTCTTTTGCGACCGAGGGGCTGGAATATGTGCTGCGCGGCGACCGGCTGACACAAGGCAATTACCTGCGCGTCCCCACGGTCGCCGAGACGCTCCAGGACGCCGGCATTCGGACAGTCGTCGCCGGCTCGAAGCCGGTCGCCCTCTTCCACGATCGGTCCAGCCGGAAGCAATCGCCGGCGGAGAAGGAGTCGGTGACATTGTTCGAGGGCAAGACGCTGCCGCGCGCCCTGCTCGAATCGCTCGTGAAGGTCAACGATGACAAGGCGTGGAGCACGAACGTCGTACATCCCAACCGGGAGCAGGACAACTGGACCACCCGTTCGCTGGTCCGAGGCTTATGGAAGAAAGGCGTGCCCAAATACACGCTGCTCTGGCTCAGCGAACCGGACAAGTCGCAGCACGACAGCGGCGTTGGCTCTTCCAATGCCATCCTTGCGATCGAGCTCAGCGACAAAAACCTGGCCGAGGTGCTCAAGGCCCTCGACGAAAAGGGCGTTCGGGACAAGACCGACATCTTTATCGTCTCCGATCATGGCTTTTCGACCATCCAACGCGGGCCGAACGTCGTCGATATCCTCAAGAAGCAAAACTTCACAGCCACGAAAAAACTCGAGAACCCGGAGCCGGGCGATGTCATGGTTGTCCCAGTCGGTGGCAGCGCGTTGTTTTACGTGATTGATCGCGTGGAATCGGTGACCAGGCGCCTTATCGAGTTTTTGCAAACGAGCGATTTTGCGGGGGTGATTTTTTCGCGCCTGCCGATCGAAGGGACGTTTCCGCTGGAGGCGATTCGCTACTCGGACACGAACGCCGCGCCGGACGTGGTGATGTCGCTCCGCTGGTCGCCGGACCGCAACGAGCACGGCCACCCGGGCATGATCGTTTCCGTGGAAGGCACGAAAGGCAAGGGAACCCACGCTTCGCTCAGCCGCTTCGACATGAATAACACGCTGGTAGCATCGGGGCCGGACTTCAAAAAGGGCCACATCAGCGACGTGCCGAGTGGGAACATTGACGTGGCGCCGACCGTTCTCTGGCTGCTCGGCGTGAAACCCGCGGAGCCGCTGGACGGCCGGGTGCCTCACGAGTCCCTCATTTCGAGCGAAGGAAGCGTGCCGGCGCCGGTGGAACGCCGGCTCGACGCGACGCGCGACATCGGTTTCCTGCGTTGGAGCCAGTATCTGAAGTTCATCGAGGTCGGCCATGCCGTTTACTTCGACGAAGGCAACGGCGAAGCAGTCTTCAAATGAGCCTGTCGCAATTCCGTCCAATTCGCTGCAACCAATGGTCAAGGATTCTATGTTTCCTGTTGGTCACGGCCACGTTCCCGGTTAGCGCCGGCGCGGCGGAGTCGGATGCCGGTCCGGCCGCGGTGGACAAGAGCGCCTACCACCTTTTCAATCCGACGCCCTCAAAGTACATGCGGGACATGGACGTCGACGGTCCGGGCACGACCGAAAGCCCTTATACGGTGGATGCGGGGCATTTTCAGGTTGAAATGACTTTGTTTGGCTACAGCTCCTACAAGGAAACGTTCGACGGAGTGAAGTATAGGTATGACTGGTGGAGCATTGGACCCATCAACTTAAAGGTCGGGTTGTTCAATCAACTCGACCTGCAACTCGTCGTGGAGCCGTACAACCATGCTCACGAGCGGGAAGACGGCTACTACGAGGTCACGCGGAAAGGCGTCGGCGATACGACGTTGCGGTTCAAACTCAACTGCTGGGGCAACGACAGTGGGCGGACGGCATTGGCGTTGACGCCTTACGTGAAGTTTCCCACGAGCGAGAAGGGCCTCGGGAATGACCGCGTGTCGGGAGGACTCATCGTGCCGGCGTCGGTGGCGCTGCCAACCGATTTCTACCTGGGTTTAACAGGCGGTATCGCCAAAGTGCGGAGTGATGGCGAGCAGAACTACCACACAGAGTATACCGGCAGCGTTGCGCTCGCTCATTCACTTTTCGGGGATTTGGACGGCTACGTGGAATACTTTAACGCCTGGAGCACGGAGAAGGACGTAGGGCGTGCCGCCACGTTCAATGCCGGCCTGATTTATTCACTCACCGACAATCTTCAACTCAATACCGGTGTCAATATTGGACTCACGACCTGGGCGGACGACTGGTTTGGGTTCGTCGGGCTGGCGTGGCGATATTAACCACCTCCTAATAACTCAGCCGGTAGAACTGATTGCCGCTTGCAGCATTGTTCGTCGCGCGGACATATCCGCCATTTGTTGTCAGCGGACCTGAGTAGGTGAGCCAGGCGTTCGACAAAGCCGGGTTGATGAACGACGAAATGTATTGCAATTGATAGCAACTATTCGATGCCGGCCAGGAGAGCATGACGTTCTGGCTGATGTCGCGGAGGATTGTCAGTTCCGGCGCCGGGCCGGCCAGCACCGTAACGAGGAACGAGCAAATGTTGGTGTTGCCCGAGGTATCTGTCGCCGTGACTTTCACGGCAGTTTCCCCCACGGAAAAGGCGCTCCCTGAAGGCGGGCTGGCGTCGAGGCTTGCGAGCGAGCAATTGTCCGACATACTCGCCACGAAATGGACCGCCACAGGACATGCTCCCGCCGCAGTCACCGTGAGGTTCGTCGGGCAGGTGACCATTGGCGGCTCATTGTCCTCCACAACAATTATGAACGAGCACGCGGCGTCCGGCTGCACGCCATTGGTTGCGGTTAGGACGATCGTGTTTGTGCCGGCTGGGAATGCGTATGGCGAGGCAATGGGCAGGCCGGCGAGTGTATAGCTCACCGTGGGCTGAGGGGTGCCAATGCCGACTGCGTTGAACGCGATAGTTCGCGAGCAGAGACCCGGCGCGGTATTGGTCGTGACATTCGGTGGACAAGTGACTTGGGGCGGCGCCACATACGCTAGCGACACATCATTCGAGCCAGGACCGGCAGCGTAACTGATTTGAAAATGAGATCCACCTATGACGAGGCGGCTGCCTTCAGGCAATCCGTCGAACGTGCCAATGACCGCATCGTTGGCGTTGTTATCAATGATGGTAAAGGTGTCTCCTGGTCCAGGCGAGAATCCCAACGTCGCGTTGAGTGTGCCCGCCAGACTGACATTTCCTCCGACCTTGAGTTGGTCATGACCGGTACCGGGAGTAAGGCCATTCAGTTCCACGCGAAACGTCGCGTTGGACGTGAAGGTCAGGTGGCTTGTCTGGAGTACTCCCGGACTGGCGCCCGGACTGATTGTGCCAGGGCCGGAAAGATTCCCCACGCGTCCCGTTCCTCCCAGCAGTCCCATCGGGTGCACTGTCACGGCACTGCCTGGTTGCGATCCGTTGACGACTAACGAGCCGTCGTTGACGAAAGTCGGGCCGCTGTGCGTGTTGTCGCCATTCAGGACGAGCGTGCCGGTGCCAAATTTTGCTAGCCCGCCCGCGCCGCTGATGACGCCGCCAAAGGTCGTGGAAGTGTTGTCGCGGCCGACGCACAAGATGGCGGCTGCGCCTCCGGTCTCGATGTGACCGCTTCCAGAAAGCGAAGCGACAACGTTGCTGGAGCCTTTCATGTCGAGCAAGCCGGAGCTGTTCACGGTGAGGGATGAGTTGATCGAAATCTGTTGGGGGGCATCGATCCGAACCACGTCCGTATCAGGGCCTCCGGTTCCATTGCCAATGACCAAAGCGGCTGGCATGGCATTGCTTGTCGTTTTGCTGAGCAACAATGTGCCTTGATTGATGGTCGTCACGCCGGAATATGCATTGTTGAGCGGGCCGGAGAAGACCAACGTGCCGTCGCCACTTTTTGTCACACCACCGGTGCCACTAATGGCACTGGAGAGATTCAAAACCGCATTCGTCGCTACCGTAATGCTGGAGTTGCTGCTGAGTTGTATGTTGCCCGTCCAGTAGTTACTACCCGCGTCGGATGCCAGCGTGCCGCCAGCAAGGTTAAGTGACTCACTGCTCCCAGAGATCCCATTAACTGAAAGCAGCGCGTCACTGTTCACCATCGTTCCTTGATTTGTTGTGCCGAGCCCCAACGTATCGAAAATGGCCAGGATACCTTCACTCACCGTCGTTGTTCCTGAGTACGTATTTGCGCCCGTGAGATGGAGAGCGCCGGCGCCCGTTTTGATGATTCCTCCGGTTCCAGTGCCATTGCCAATGACGGCCGAGACCAGCAAATCAACCGGGGCGGAACCATTGGCGATGTTGAATATGCGCACTCCGCCGAGCAACGAGAGGTTGCCGGCAATGGTCGCTTGAGTGTTTGCAGTGTTGATCGTCAGAGCGCCGTTCAGACCCAGGTTGCCGTTGCCCGTAGTTACGTTTCCGCTGGTCATGGTTAATGAGCCAATGGCACCGGTGAAGCCCCCCAGGTCGAGCCGCCCGGAGCTATTAATGGTCACGGCGGACGCGCTGGCAATTTGCGAATTCCCACTGAACGCGACGACGTCCGCGTTGACCCCTCCTATCCCGTCGCCGAGAACCAATGCGCCGGACACCGCGTTGCTTGTCGTTTTGCTGAGTTGCAGAGCGCCCTGGTTGACGGTCGTGACGCCGGCAAATGTATTATTGGAGGCGCCGGAGAAGATTAGAGTGCCCTCACCGCTTTTCGTAATGCCGCCCGAACCGCTGATGATTCCCGACAGATTCAAAACAGTATTGGGCGCCACCGTGATGCTGGAGTTATTGCTCAGTTGAACGGCGCCGGTCCAATGATTACTGCCTGCGTCGGAGGCGAGCGTTCCGCCGGCAAGGCCGAGCGATTCGCCGTTGCCGGAGACGCCATTGACCGAGAGTGTCGCGCCGTTGTTCACAATCGTTCCTTGATTCGTCGTCCCGAGCCCGAAGGCACTCAGGATGGCCAAGGTCCCGTTGTCGATGGTGGTAGTACCGGCGTAAGTGTTGGCGGCCGTGAATTGGAGTTTGCCGCCGCCCGACTTGAGTATTCCCCCGGTGCCGGTGCCGTTTGCAATGATGGCGGAGACAAGCAAATCTATCGGAGCCGAACCATTGGCGACGTTGAACGTGCGTGTAGCGCCCTGCAATGAGAGGTTGCCTGTGATGGTCGCCTGGGCGCTGGAAGCGTTGACCGTGAGAGCGCCGTTCAGACCCAGGCTACCCGATCCGGTAGATATGTTGCCGCCGGTCATGGTCAACGATCCAACGACACCGATGAATCCGTCCAGGTCGAGCCAGCCGGAGCTGTTGATGGTCACGGCGGATGAACTTGAAAGCTGCGAGCTCCGGCTAAACCTGACCACATCGGCGTTTGCGCCGCCAGCGCCGTCCCCAACGATGAGTGCACCTATGACAGCGGTGCCCGTTTTGCCCAGCAGCAGGATTCCTTGATTGACGACAGTCGAGCCAGTGTAGGTGTTGCTATTGCCACCCAGTATGAACAGCGTTCCCACATTGGTCTTTATGATCCCGCCATTCCCGCTGATCACGCCGGAGAGCATAACATCGCCCATCGCTTCGACCGTCAGGATTCGGTTTCCCAGAGCCACACTACCGGTGATCTCCAGTACAGCTCCGGCATCGCCACAGCGGAATGATTGGTGAGCATTGAGCTGGACGTTCAGGTTTATCGTGCTGGTACCGCTGGAGTTCGTGGAAGCGATGCCGTTGTTCAGATTGACCGGGTTGCCTCGCAGGATGTAACCAGCGATCGCGAAGGTAATGGTATCAAATGTGGTATTTACGGGGAAATTATTAGTGTTGCTGACAAGCCGGGACGCCCCAGCCGGGAAGACCAGTTTATCGCCGGGGATTGGCGCGCCGGCGTCCCAGTTATCGTTGTCCGTCCATTCGCCGCCCTGGGCGCTGGCTCCGGTCCACACCTTTGTCGTAGGTGGAATGTAGAACTCGGCGACAATCGTCTTATTCGAATTCATGGTCAACGTCAGCGGATTGTTGGTCGCGCTGGTATTGCCGGTCCAACCGGTAAAAACGGCGCCGGCCGACGGCGTCGCAGTGAGCGTAACGACCGAGCCCGGGGCGTATTTGCCGCCTTGATCGGGGGACGGGTTGATGGTCACAGCGCCGGCCACGGATGGGTTTGTGGCCACGGTCAGACTGTAAGACGCCTGGGTAAACAGTATGTGCAAGGTAATGTCCCCCGCGTCATCATCGTAGCCGTCCACGGCGATTTGATACGTCACATTGCTCTTCGTCGTGAACTTCACACGACTGGTGTAGTTTCCTCCGCTTTCATCGTCGCTGGCCACTTCGTCGAGACTGGAAAGCGTTGAGCCCGTGTACACCGCCAGCAAAGTATCGCACAAGCTACCGACGGTATCGACTGTCACGAACCCGGCTCCGGGTGACGTCCATCGCCACCAGACCGATTTGCCGCCGTACGAGGAGTCGTGCAATGGCTCGTTCGGTTCGAGTGTGGCGCCGCGGTTTGCGCGGGTCGAACTGGGGTTACTCCCAGTCAGCACGACGCTGTTGGCAAAATTATCGTTCGACGGGACGGCAAACGCGCTGCCCAGGACAAGGTGCAGCGTGAGGGTGCCTGAGTCACCATCATACCCATCCACGGCAATTTGATAAGTTGTGCCCGCAGTGACATTGAACCGGCATTTGCTGTCTCCCTCCACGGTCGTCACGTAATCCTCGTCGTTACCCGCCACAAAAGTCAGATTGGCGAACGAGTTTCCTTTGTAGACGCAAAGAATCGTATCCACAGCGCTGCCTGACGTGTCCAGGGTAACGCCGCCAGAGGACGGTGCGGTCCAGGTCCACCAGACCGACTTGCCGCCAAAGGTGACGAGGTGCATCGGCTCATCAATCTCGAATGTGGCGCCAATGTTGGAACCGCTGGTGGTAATGTTGTTCCCCGTGAGCGTGATGCGATTGGCGAAGTTGTCATTTGAAGGAACGGGGAACGCGCTGTCCAGGTCCAGGCGCAGGCGAACGAAATCTCCATCACCGTCGTAGCCATCCACGGCAATCTGATAGGTGGTCCCACTCGTCGCGTTAAACGTTACACGGCTCTCCAGTCCTGAGGAACTCAATGGATCTTCATCGTTGCCGGCTACGAAAACCAGGTTGGCAAGAGAGTTCCCCGTGTAAACGCCCACGACCGTATCGATCACGCTTCCCGAGGTGGTCAATGTCACGCCGCCGTTGGCTGGAGCGGTCCAACTCCACCAGACCGACTTGCCGCCGAGCGCGTCGGCATGGAACGGCTCGTTCGGTTCTCGAGTCGCGCCGGTGTTATAGGCCGTCACGTTGTTCAGGTGAGTTCCGGAAATGGTAATGCGGTTGGCAAAGTTATCATTTGCCGGTGGCGGCACCGTTGGCCCAAGCTCCAATTGTAGAGCGATGTTTCCCGTCGCGCTCAGACTTCCATCCACTGCAATCTGGTAAGCCGTGCCGCCGACGACATTCGCCGTGATGCGGCTCACATTTGTTGTTCCGAGAGGGTCTTCGTCGTTGAACGCCACGAGCGTGAGATTGGAAAGGACATTGCCGGTGTACAGCGCCAGCAGCGTGTTGAAGCTGCTGCCGCTGGTGGTGAGCGTCAGTCCGCCGTCGGCCGGGGCGGTCCAGGTCCACCACACCGACTTGGCGGACTCGAATGATGGGTCCGGCTCGCCGGGTTCCACCGTGGCATCCACGTTGTTCCCGGTGGTGATGACGTTGGCGCCGGCAATGACGGTGCGCGTGGCGAAGTTGTCATTATCGGGAATGGCCGCCACGGCAGTCATGATGGCAGCCAAAAAGCCCAGCGCGAGCACAACGGCCAACTTCAACCGGCAGTGCACAGGCAAATTCCTTTCAAAAGTCTAGACCTCCAGCCGTTTCCAGTAGCCGGATTTCATCCAGCCGTAACAGAGGGCCAGGCAAACCAACCAGGTAATCGGCACTGCCGCCCAGACGAACGCCATCGGCCAGGCGAGATGAATAGCGGCGAACCAGGTGAGACCGAGCATCAGGAGCGTTAGCAACAGCTCGATGCCGAGCGCGGCGGCTGTATCTCCGGTTCCCTCCACGGCGGTGAACCACATCTGTGCGGGGATGCCGATCAACATCGCCAGGGCCACGACGCGCAAGCTGGCACTGCATTGCCCCAGCACCTCCGCCCCGGGAGCGAACGCTCCGACCAGCCACTGCGGGGCGAGCAAGGCGACGAGGATGAAGGGCACCGTGGCCAGCATCGCCCCGCCGCTGGTGCTGCGAAGCACTTCGCCAATCCGATGCGCCCGATTTCTCCCGATGTAACGGCTGACCATCGAACAGGCGGTCTCCGAGAACCCTTCCGTCGGGATCCAAAACACCATGTAGCACGTGAAAACGATGTTGGCGACCGCCAGCGCCGACGTGCCCATCCGCTCGATAATGAGAAAGAAGATGACCCACCGGAGGTCTTCCAGGAAACACTGCGCCGCGATGGGGAGTGAGAGTTTGCCTAGCAGGCGCGTGGTGCGGTGCTCGAACGGACGGAATCGGAAGAAGCCGTACTTGCTCTGGTTGAACTGTCGCCAGATGTAAACAGCGAGGTACACCGCTGCGGCGAATTCGGCGCCAATCGAACCCACGGCCGCTCCGCGCATGCCCAGTTCGGGGCAGCCGAATTTTCCGAAGATGAAGAGGTAATTCAGGATGACATCGCTGACTACCAGGATGATGGTCGCCGGAATGAGCGCCCGAGTTTTGCCCAGGCTCGTCAAGAGGGCGCTGAAGGCAAACGTCGCCCCGGCAAATGGGATACTGTAGGCGTCAATCTGAAGGTAGCCATTGACGGCGGTACCCACCGCATCGGAGTCGACGACCCAATTGGAAACCACCGGGGAGAAAAGTTTGAGGGCAAAGATGGCTATGCCGCAGAGCAACATCGTCTGGATAAACCCCTGGTTGAAAACCGTGCCCACCGCGTCGGGCCGGCGCTGGCCCACGCGCCGGGCCGTGAGAATCTGGAGGCCGTCCACCAGCGCCAGCGGCAGAATCAGGAACAGCAACATCACCGAGTCGGCCACGGCGATGGCGCCCAGCTCCGTGACGCCGACGCGCGCCAGGAAGAGGGTGTCGATCAGGTGGTCGAGGGTTTCGGTGGCCTCAACGAAGATGATCGGAATCGAAACCTTCCAAACCACCCGTGAAAGACTGTTGTTTGCCATAC
>Ga0184635_10000275_pt1 | contig 12206 bp, 15 predicted proteins | sample PLM3_30_b2_FD_133147 | JGI IMG/M metagenome (GOLD analysis project Ga0184635, IMG submission 133147) | Groundwater sediment microbial communities from an aquifer in East River, Colorado, USA - PLM3_30_b2 | ecosystem: Environmental > Terrestrial > Soil > Riparian zone | place: USA: East River...
AGCCTCGCCATGAACCCGCCGGCTTCTGTTTGTGGTTGGTATATTGCTCATCCTCAAAGCCATTATTTTGGTGTTGGGAAGATCATGCAGGATCAATTAAAAGATTATGCAAAGAGAAAAGGAATGAGTATCGATGAAGCAACGAGATGGTTGAGACCTGTCTTAGAATAGCTATTTCAATTTAAATATCTCTACCTTTCAATATTAAAATACAAATCATGGGAAAACAATTCTCTCTTCTGCTGGCTACAGCCCTATTTTATTTTTCTGCTTCGGCACAGAATAATCAAAAAATTGTGTTTGATTTTGTAAAAGCTGATACCGCGGATTTCCGGATCATGGTTACACAGATAAAAAATGTTTTAAAAGAGGATCCTAACACTGCTATTGAAGTTGTTTGCTATGGTCCCGGTTTGATGATGCTGGTTAGCGACAAAACCAATGTGTCAAAAGAAATGGAAGAGCTACAAAAATCTCCAAATGTAAGTTTTGCCGCCTGTGCAAACACTATGCGCAGACTTAAAGTAGAAAAGAGCCAGCTGGTGAGCTTTGCAAAAGTTGTACCTGTTGCAATGCTTGAATTATCCAAACGCCAGCAGGAAGGCTGGAGCTATATTAAAGCGGGGTTTTGAGGATGCTCCGTGAATGAAAAATATAGACATGATTTAAAATACATTTATGTCATTATCAGATAAGCTAAAATCATTTTTACAACAAAAAGAAAAAAATAATATGGAAGCAGGTGAAGCATTTCTTGCCGAAAATGGAAAAAGGGAATCAGTTGTAACACTGCCAAGCGGTTTACAATATGAAATTATAACCCAGGGCGATGGCCCGAAACCTTTAGCACATAATACTGTAACCTGTCACTATCATGGCAATACTATAAAAGGCGAAGTATTTGATAGTTCTGTTCGTCGTGGACAGCCAGCAAGCTTTCCATTAAATGCAGTGATTAAAGGATGGACCGAAGCCTTACAATTAATGCCAACTGGTAGCAAATGGAAATTATATATTCCACCTCATTTAGCTTACGGTAATAGAAGCATCAGTCGTGAGATCGGGCCTAACAGCACACTGATCTTTGAAGTGGAGCTAATTTCATTTAAGTGAAATTTATTCTTTATTCCAGATCCGCAGATTAAGGTTCAGTTCATCAATGATGTCAAAAACTATATGGACGGTGTTGTAATAGTCGCCTAGCCTGTTATAATCATTTTCTGAAAAGACAGACGGCTCGAATAACTCATCACTGATAGGTATTGCTACATATACATTTGTATCAACAAAAGAATAAGAGGTACGATCTCCCATAAGATCCTGTAGTTTTACAAGCCGCTCCATAAATGACGGGGTAAGAATATACCTGGCCTCTACCTGGTCACTGCTGTAAACAATAAATTTATTTTCGAATTCTATGCTCTCAAGTTTTACTTTTTCAAGATTCCAGGCAAATGAAGAAAACATATTAGAAAAAAAGCCAAGCTGGGGATTGTTCTCGCTATAGATAAAAGTGCGGCCTTGAAAGTTTTTATTGAAATCACCAATAAAGAATAAGCCTTTGAAAATAGTTTGCCAATGTGTGCTCTTACCAGAGCTTACTCTTTTTTCTGTATGAAGTTCTGAAAAGCAAAAAATTGTCTTATCTCTCCTCCCTTCCACATAATCATCACCACGGTAGCGATCAGTATGCTCTAAATAAAGACCACTGTTCTCATAATCATTTTTATGAACACAACCTACGGGGTTATAATGCAACTCAGTGTCAATGAACTTAATTATACTGTGAACAACATTTTCTTTAAACCAACTAACATAGTTCTTCCTTTTATTATAGAAGATCACCAGCAGTATAATGGCAGCTATCAGTGAAATAAAAGCTCCGATAGCCACACCTTGTATATTATTAGAGGCGGCATAAAAAAAACCGGCAGCAGAAAATATGATCAGGATAGCTCCAAAGATCCCAAATGCAGCAACGCTCTTTCGTTCCTTTTCTTGTGGTGCGATCAAACCCTTTAGTTCACTATTGTAAAATTCATTGAAATCTGTTCCTGCCTGCATAACAATTGTTTAAAATTTAAAGGCTGGAACTTCTCTATGCTCATCAGCAATACTAAAAAAGGTCTTGTGTTTTAATCCCATCCATGAAGCGACCAAACTGGAAGGAAACATTTCAATACCATTGTGATAATCATTAACTGCCGCATTATAGAAACGGCGGGAAGCCGCCAGTTGTTCTTCAGCTTCATTGATAGCTCCCTGTAATTTCAAAAAATTTTCGCTTGCTTTTAATTGAGGATAGTTTTCAAAGCTTGCAAATACATTCTGTAAAACCGAATTGATCTTATTATCCAATTCTACCTTATCATTCGTGTTTAAATTTTCTACTATTACTTTTTGCCGAAGCTCAGTCAGATGTATCAGCACATCTTTTTCATGTGTCATATAACCTTTGACAGTTTCTACAAGCTGCGGGATCAGGTCATAGCGCTTTTTCAGCATTACGTCCATTGAAAAGTATGCATTGTCGATCGCATTTTTCTTTTGTATCAAATTATTATAAATAATGATCAGCACGAGTATAATAATAACAACAGCCGTAAGAAAAATGTATATCATTTATTCATGGTTTTAAAATTCCCTTTAACTCTTCTTTCAATTGTTCAGGAGTATGAAAATGTATCCCTTTTATTCCCAATTCCTCCGCTGCTTTTATATTTCTTAAATTATCATCTATAAATAAGGCCTGTGCGGGATTTACATTGTATCGGTCTAAAAGTTTTTGATAAAATTCATGAAAAGGTTTTCTTGTTTTCTCATCACCGCTTACCACCCTGCCATCAAACCAATGCAAAAAATCATAACGTTCTAAAGCAATATGAAATGTTTCTGCACTCCAGTTTGTGAGGGCATAGGTTTTCATGCCTGGTATTTGTTTTAATTCTTTGAATATTTCTACCGTTCCATTTATGGGCCCTCCCAGCATTTCCTCCCATCGTCCATAATAGGCTTTTATTTCCTTTTCCCATTCGGGATGCTGAGCAACTAACTCTTCCGTCGCCTTTGCAATTGGGTACCCTGCGTCCTGGTTCTCGTTCCAATCGTGAGTAGCTACATTTTCAAAAAACCAATCTATTTCTTCTTCCGTTTTAAAAATTGTACGGTATACATAGCGGGGGTTCCAATCAATAAGCACTCCGCCAAGATCGAAAATGACAGTGTTAATTTCCATGATGTTTCTATTTCATTTTAAAATATTATCAAAAATAAGCCTCATCTTCTTTCCATCAGCCAGGGGGAACGTTTACGGGGTTTTATTTTATAATTCGTGCTGATATAGGTGCGAATATGTGACATAGCTTCATTAATATCATCAGTAAGCAATACCAGGGATAGATCTTCCTTTGCTATTGACCCGTTATTCGCCATGTGTTCCAGTACATCCCAAAGTTCCTTGTAATATTCTTTTCCAAATAATACCATAGGAAATTGGGTGACCGTTTTTGTTTGAATCAATGTAAGCGTTTCAAAAAATTCATCCATAGTTCCAAAACCACCCGGCAGAATGACAAAAGCATAAGAATATTTTACGAGCAAAACTTTTCGAACAAAAAAATGTTCAAATGTGATCGATCGATTCATATAGGGATTGGGCTGTTGTTCAAATGGTAACTGGATATTGCATCCCACAGAGATACCTCCATTTTCAAAAGCGCCACGATTTGCAGCTTCCATTATACCAGGACCGCCGCCCGTCATGGTAACAAAGCCGAGGGCTGAAATTCTTTTCCCAAATTCTCTTGCAGCAATATAAAATTTATGATCCTCTTTAAATCTTGCTGAGCCAAACACAGTAATACAAGGCCCTATAAAATGCAGTTTGCGAAAGCCTCGGATAAATTGCCAGAAAACCCTGAATGCAAATGATAATTCAAAGCCCCTGCTTTTCGGACCATCAAGATAAACATGTGATTTCGGCGGTATAAGGTGTTCTTCAGGTTTCATTTTTTAATTCCTTCTTTGTGATAAAAATAGAATAATCCTGCTACACTTATTTATTCAATTCATTTAACTTGTCATCATAAACTTTTATAATGCGAATTATCTCTTACAATGTAAATGGAATAAGAGCTGCGATCAAAAAAGGATTTCTTGACTGGCTGAAAACAAACCCAGCTGATGTGATTTGCGTACAGGAAACAAAAGCATTAAAAGAAAATGTAGATCATATATTATTTAATGATCTCGGTTATCATGACTATTGGTTCAGCGCACAAAAAAAAGGATATAGTGGCGTAGCAGTATTTACAAAAATAATACCCGATAAAATTGAAGTTGGTAATGGTCATAGCGTAAGCGATGATGAAGGAAGAATTATTCAACTCGATTTTAAAGATGTAAAACTCGTTAATGCATATTTTCCCTCAGGCACAAGTGGTGATATAAGACAAACATTTAAATATCATTGGCTTGATGAATTCTTTACCTGGATCAATAATTTAAAAAAGAAACATCCAAAGCTGATACTCTGCGGTGATTACAATATTGCACATAAAGAAATTGATATTCATGATCCAAAAGGCAATAAAAATTCATCAGGATTTTTGCCCGAAGAAAGAAAATGGATGGATAAATTCTTTGAAAATGGCTGGACAGATACATTCCGTGAATTTCACACTGAGCCTCATAGATATAGCTGGTGGAGCCAGCGCTTTCCTACTGTTCGTTTGCAAAATAAAGGCTGGAGAATTGATTATATAAATGTTACAGATCCGCTAAAAAAGAAGTTAAGGGATGCGGAAATTTTTCCAGATGTAAAGCATTCTGACCATTGTCCGGTATATTTAGATATCGAAATATAAAGCTGCATTTGAGATTTTTGTTGTCTGGTTAGAGCAGCTATTATTCACCAAACCACCTCCGATGACTGGATTGATCTTTCTGCTCATCCTCATTCCGCTGATTGCTTTTATTATCCTTGTTATTATTTTAAACCGAACGTCTGAGCAGCAAAAACTCACTGAATCATTATATGATCGTATAAAATTCTTAAGCGAAGACATTGCAAAGCTTTCTAAAGAAGTCAGAGAACTAAAGCAACCGGTTGAAACAAAAAATATAACTGTTGAAGAAAAGCCCGTACAAAAAACATTTGTACCACCACCGATAGCAGTAACTCCAAAAGAAGAAAAGAAAGAAGAGGTTAAGCCAGTCTTTATACCTGAAATAAAAAAACCAGAACCACAACCTGTTATTGAGATCAAACAAGAAGAGATCATTGTTGAGAGAAAAGTATCTCCTAAATCCTTTGTTCCTTCTTCAAAATCAGAAACCGACCTTGAAAAATTTATTGGAGAAAATCTTTTAAGTAAAATAGGCATTACTGTATTAGTATTAGGTATTTCCTTTTTTGTAAAATATGCGATAGATCAAAATTGGATAAAAGAAGCTGGTCGTGTTATCATTGGTCTTATTGCCGGCGGCATATTGATCGGTATTGCGCACCGAATAAGAAATAGTTATCGTTCTTTTAGTTCTGTATTGATGGGTGGTGGGCTTACTGTTTTTTATTTCACCATAGCGTTTGCATTTCATCAATATCATCTTATCAGCCAAACGGCGGGATTTATTATCATGGTTATCATCACTGCGTTTGCAGTGCTTTTGTCTCTTTACTACGATCGGATGGAATTAGCCATTTTGGCAACGATCGGTGGATTTATCACACCTTTTCTTGTTAGCACAGGGCAGGATAATTATATAGCTCTCTTTATCTACCTCTGTATCCTGAATTCCGGATTGATGGTACTGGCCTGGTTTAAGCGTTGGCCCACTATAAATATCATTGCGCTATTTTTTACAACAATAATTTATGGCAGTTGGCTGATCAAAAAAATGTGGTTTGATTATCCCCTGGTGGTTCCTTATAAAGATGCTATGTTGTTTGGAACATTATTTTACCTGCAGTTTGTCGCTATGAATATTGTAAACAATATTCGTCAAAAGAAAGTTTTCAATGCTTTTGATTTTATTGTTGTACTGAGTATAAATTTTCTTTTTTATCTCGCTGCCTTGTTTATTCTTCCTTATTGGAATCATGGAAATTATAACGGTCTATTTACTGCTTTGCTTGGTATTTTTAATTTGTTATTGGTCCTTGGCTTTAAACAAAAGAAAACGATCGATCCAAATTTTCTAGCACTACTTACCGGTTTAGCACTCACTTTTATTTCTTTAACAGCCCCTGTGCAGTTCAAAGGGAATCATGTCACCTTATTCTGGGCGGCTGAGTCGGTGATCCTATTCTGGCTGTTTCAAAGAACAAGAACTGTTCAACTTAAGATCGCTTCGCTTATTATCGCAGTGTTTATGTTCGGAAGTCTTGCTCTTACCTGGATCCAGGTTTATTTCTCGGAGACTGAACTTATTCCTATCCTGCTCAATAAAGGATTTAGTACAACAATTGCAGTAGCAGCTTCATTATTTATTTATTATAAGCTGATGTATAAAGAAGCAGATACTTTTTATTTAAAAAATCTGCGAAATCAATCAATAAGAGATCTTTTATTGGCCGCATTTGTTATTACACTTTATTTATCCGGTGCATTGGAAATTTATTACCAATTCAGCACAAGGAATAATATCGGATCTCTTTTTATTGTTTACCTGCAACTCTATACTTTTCTTTTTGCTATCATTATTTTATTCAGCTTCAAAAGATCCGCAGTATTCCCGGTATTTAAATTCTTATTTACTATTCTTTGTATTGGACTGTACGTAATTAATATTAATAATAATTATGAGATTTCTTTAGCATTGCTTCAAAAAAACAATGGCAGCCTTTTTATTGCTCACTGGATAAGCGTTGTTTTATTAGGCTGGCTATTGATCGATCTTATTATTTATTTTAAAAGAACGAAGGATAAAAATTGGGCTTCCTATCTCCCGGCATTTACATGGATGTCAGCTATCAGTTTCATTTTATTACTTAGTGTTGAGATCTACCAGGTAAACCTATGGTTGAATTATCAAAAAGATGATTGGTCATGGTGGGAGAATTTGTATTATAAAGCAGGTCTTAGCATTCTTTGGAGTATTTGTTCATTTATCATGATATGGCTGGGCATGCAAAATAAATTTCGCCCATTGCGGATCATCTCATTAAGTCTTTTTACCGTTACGCTTATAAAATTGTTTACTTATGATATCCTCAAGATCCCGCCCGGTGGTAAAATTGCGGCGTTTATTTTGCTGGGTGTGTTATTACTTACTGTTTCTTTCATGTACCAACGGTTGAAGAAGATCATTATTGATGACGCTGAAAATATTAATGTCGCCAATTAAATATATAAACATGTTTATCTATAATGTTACTGTAAAAGTTGACTGGTCAATTCACGATGCATGGGTACAGTGGATGCTGAATGAACACATACCTGAAATGATAAAAACGGGTTGTTTTACAGATGCAAAATTGCTTCGGTTACTGGAAATAGATGAAAAAGAAGGGCCGACTTATGCCGCACAATATTTTGCTGGCAGCAAATCTGATTATAACCGCTATATTGAAAATCATTCAACCACGGTGCGACAAAAATATTTTGATGCATGGGGAGATCGCTTTGTAGCTTTCCGAAGCCTGATGCAGATCGTGCAATAACTTCAAAAACAACCATAAATCTTTAATCGGGGGAAATCCTTTCCCCGTGCGATTTCCGGAGGATTTTATTTGTTCTGAAAAAACAAAGAAAAAATTTTGCTACCAATCAAAAGCGGTTAAATTTGCCGCCGTTATCACTTTTAAAATCAACTAATATGAATAAGGCGGACTTAATTGATGTAATTGCTGAAGAGGCAGGGATCACGAAAACACAGGCAAACGCAGCACTTGATTCTTTTACAAATGCTGTTACTAAAACTTTAAAGAATGGCGGCAAGGTTACACTTGTTGGCTTTGGTACTTTCCTGCTTTCATACAGGGAAGGAAGGAAAGGACATAACCCGCAAACAAAAGCTCAAATAAACATTAAAGAAAAAGTTGTTGCAAGATTTAAAGGGGGAAAAGAACTTTTAGCAACATTAAAATCTTCAATGAAGGACCTAAAACCTTTATTGCAAAAGAAAAAGAAGAAATAAAAACATCTATTAGATAAATCTCTTGTTACTTTACATAACGCAAGAGATTTTCTATTTTAAAAACAAACTAAAAATCAAGATCATGGGAAGAGGTGATAAAAAAACTAAAAAGGGAAAAATAAATAAAGGAAGTTTTGGTAAAAGCAGACCAGCGAAGAAGAAGAAAAAGTAAAAAAGTATAAAGAGTTTATAGAGTATATAAATGTCGTTTCTTGAAACTTACATTATATACTTTATTTACTTGATACTTCACTAAGGCGCCAATCTCCCGATCTTCCATTCTCCATTTTCCTCCAATGTATACTGGATGCGGTCATGCAGGCGACTCGGTCTTCCCTGCCAGAATTCAATAACCACTGGCTTTACAATATAGCCTCCCCAATGAGGTGGACGAGGAATAGACGTTCCTTCCATTTTATTTACCAGCTCATTAAATTTTTCATCCAGCCATTGCCGGTGTTCGATCACACGGCTTTGTGGTGATGCCCATGCACCAATTCGGCTTGATTCAGGACGTGATTGAAAATAATCATCGCTTTGTTTGCCACTTATTTTTTCAATTAACCCTGTTATTCTTACCTGTCGCTCCAATTCTTTCCAGAAAAAAACAAGACAAGCTTTTGGGTTTTCAGCAAGTTGTTGCGCTTTATAACTTTCATAGTTAGTAAAAAAAACAAACCCTTTCTCATTAACTTCTTTCAATAAAACAATTCTTGCAGAGGGTAATGCATCAAGTGAAGCCGTTGCCAGTGTCATTGCATTTACTTCGTCGATCTTTGAGCTCACAGCTTCATGCCACCATTTTTCAAATTGTTTGATCGCATTTGCATCTACATCGCTTTCTGATAAACTTTTGTGAGAGTAATCCCGCCTTATATCTGCAATTTTGTTATTCATAAAATTTAATTCATTGCAAAGGTAAACCTGCATCAATAAAAAAAGCTCCGATCGGAGCTTTTTACTTTATGATCTTGATCAGTTATGAACCGGTTTCTTGCTTCTCTTTTAACCTGTCTCTTTCTTCAGCCACAATATTTAGTTTGCTTTCCAGTTCGCCCAATCTTTTTATCTGGCCTTCGAGCTTTTTATTTGCCTCCGTCATTTGGCGAAGGTCATTGTTAAGTTCCTCCAGGTAGGCAACCTTCTTTTGCAATTGCTGGCGCTGCTGGTTGGATTCGCTTAACTTATCTTCCACTTTTGATAGATCAATTTGCAACACCTGGTTTTCGTGCAAGTAATGATTGATCTTATTTTTTGATTCATCCAATTCACGAATGACCTTGTAATAAGCCTCTTTCAGATCTTCATATTCTATATTCATCATTTTTGATGAAGAAACCTGGGATTCTAATTTATGGATCTTGCCCTGCAGGGTATTAAATTCGCTATAAGCACTATCCAGCATTGCACTCATCTCGCTGGTAATGTGTTCTTTTTCCTTGATATGATTGATCTCTTCTTCTTTTTCAAAAAGCATGTATTTCAGATCTTTGATCTGCATGCTCAGTTCTTCATTGCTGCGTAATATTTCCTGGCTTTTTTCTTCTGTTTCTTTTATTACATCCACCTGTTCCAACAGCTGGCTTATCTTGGCATTATGGTCCATCAGGCTTTGCTGCGCCTGGCGAAGTTGTTCATAATAGCCAGCCCTTGTTTCTAAAACCGGTTTTCCTGTTTTTGCCTCCTCTGCTTCAAGACCCAGGGTTTTGATTTGGTTTTTCAGTTCCTGCATTTCGATGTCGTAAATCCTTTTGTTTTCATCAGCAATATGCAGGCGGCTCTTGAGATCACTTATTTCTTTATCCTTTCTTTCAGCCTCTTTCATAAATTTTAGTTTCCATTCATCAATACCACTGCTAACAGACTTTTGGGGTTCCTGCAGATCTTTCTTCATTCCTTTTCTGGTTGAGAAGAATAAATTGATCACGAAGCCGACAACAATGGCGCTGGCAAATAGAAGGACGATCTCAAAAGTGGACAAGCTAATACTTAACATATATAAAATCACAATGGAAACTAATAAAATTCTGGCAGTTTTAACCCGGGAAGTTTTTCACAACATTTAATAACGATGGATCAAAATAGTGCTAACTGGTAACTAATGTACCCACTTTCTCTCCTGTTACCACCCGGCGCAGGTTACCTTGTTGATTCATATCAAAAACAACGATCGGAAGATTATTTTCCATGCAAAGAGTGAAAGCGGTCATGTCCATTACCCGCAAATTCTTACTGATACATTCAGCAAAAGTTATACGGTTAAATTTTGTCGCTGTTGGGTCCTTTTCAGGATCAGCCGTATAAATACCATCAACCCTGGTTCCCTTTAATATCACACTTGCATTTATTTCAATGGCCCTTAATGAACCGGCAGTATCAGTTGTAAAATATGGATTACCAGTGCCGGCGCCAAAGATCACCACCCGGCCTTTTTCCAAATGGCGGATGGCACGACGACGGATATAAGGTTCAGCGATCTGTTCCATTTTAATTGCACTAAGTAATCTTGTAAATACTCCGATCTTTTCCAGGCCAGCCTGTAAGGCCATTCCATTGATGACCGTAGCCAGCATTCCCATATAATCGCCATGAGCTCTTTCAATCCCGGTCTCTGCCTCATTCATGCCGCGATAAATATTACCGCCGCCTATTACAATGGCCACTTCCACGCCTATTTCTGTGAGTAGTTTTATGTCGGCAGCATATTGCGCAATTACGTCATTATCAAATCCAAAATTCTTATTCCCCATCAAAGATTCACCGGAGAGTTTCAGAAGAATACGTTTGTACTTTGGAACCATGTGCCGAAGTGTTTTTTAGTTGCGCCTGCCTGCCGGCAGGCAGGTTGCGAAGATAGGGAAAGCCGTTTTTTTGATGATTTTTAATTTGATGCCCAGCAATAGAAACAATATTCAGCTTCCGTTGCGTCGCACTCTTCAGGGTTTTGTTCGCTATTCAACAGGCGTCTTACTTATGTTTGAGCACTTTTTCTACCTCATGTCTGTACATCCTGCTGATCGGAAGTTCTGCTTTTCCAATCCATACAAGTTCGTTGGAGTAAGATTCAATTTTGTTCAGCGCAACAATAAATGAACGGTGGATCCGGGTGAACATTTCTTTTGGCAAAGCATCCTCCACAGAGGATATAGATTGTTTTGTAATTACTGTGCCCGATGTAGCTACCACTTTGATATAGTCCTTTATGCTCTCTATATATAATATATCAGCCAAATTCACTTTTATCATCTTCCTGTCGCTTCGGAAATAAATACTGTTATCGGTTGCAACTTTATTTTGTTGTTCATTTTCAATAGTGAGAGTTCCATTCAAAGAAGCATCCATTACTTTATTAACCGCTTTCAGAAAGCGTTCAAAAGAAATAGGTTTTAATAAGTAATCAACAGCGTCCAACTCAAAACCTTCTATTGCAAATTTTCTAAAAGCGGTGGTAAAAATTACCTTGGGCGGATTTTTTAGTGTCCGTAAAAAATCAGTCCCTAATATTTGTGGCATTTGAATATCAAGGAAGATGAGATCAACTGAACGCTGGCGAATAAAATTCAATGCTTCTACCGCATCCGAACAAGTTGCTACCAATTCCAAAGACTGCACACTTGAAATGTATTTTCTAAGTACATCAAGTGCCGGTGGTTCATCATCTACTGCCAAACAACTTATTTTTTTTTCAGGCATAGGCAAGAGCTTTGTCTACTTCAATTATTTTGTTTTCTGCAATAACTTTTTCCTCAAGCAAGATCTGCATATTTACCGTAAACATATCTTCTGTTGAACTAATATCTAATTGATGTTTACCGGCGTAAAGAAGTTGTAGTCTCTTTTTTACATTCAGTAATCCAATTCCCATATTCTGGTTAGTGGCATGAACCAAAGCAGGTTTGCTATTACTCAGTTTTAAGAAAAGTTGGTTATCTACTGTCGTAATTTCAAGTTTGATCCATGGATGCTGCAACATTTGACTCGTTCCATGCTTAAAACTGTTCTCAATAAAAGGGATCATTAGCAATGGAGCAATAAATCTATTTTCAAAATCCCCATGGATTTCTACT
>Ga0184635_10000276_pt1 | contig 12202 bp, 7 predicted proteins | sample PLM3_30_b2_FD_133147 | JGI IMG/M metagenome (GOLD analysis project Ga0184635, IMG submission 133147) | Groundwater sediment microbial communities from an aquifer in East River, Colorado, USA - PLM3_30_b2 | ecosystem: Environmental > Terrestrial > Soil > Riparian zone | place: USA: East River...
CGGCGTTGGTGTAGCCGACGATGGAGGCCAGCGGCCATTGGTGGCGCCGGCGGCCCTCGCGCTGCGTCTGGCGCTGGCGGCGGACCAGTTCGAGTTCCTCGCGAATCTTGTCGATGCGCTCTTGCACGCGGCGGCGGTCGGATTCGAGCTGGGATTCGCCTTCGCCACCGCGCATGCCGATGCCTCCCTTTTGCCGGGAGAGGTGGCCCCAATAGCGGGTCAGGCGGGGCAACAGATGCTGAAGCTGGGCCAATTCGACCTGGAGCTTGCCTTCGCGCGTACGGGCGCGCTGGGCGAAGATGTCGAGAATGAGCGACGTGCGGTCGAGGACTTTGCACTCGAAGACCTTTTCCAGGTTGCGGCTCTGCGCAGGCGATAGCTCGTCGTCGAAAATCACGGTATCGACGTCCTGCTTGCGGCAGGCCGCGGCGAACTCATCCGCCTTGCCGCTTCCGATGAACGTGGCGGCGATGGGTACGTCGAGCTTTTGGATGCCGCTGCCGATGATGTCGCCGCCGGCCGTGGCGGCCAGCTCGCCCAACTCAGCCAGGGAATCCTGGAGGTCCCACGAGGAACGGCCCTTGAGTTCGACGCCGACGAGGAAGACCCGTTCGGGTGTCCGGCGGGATGTTTCGATAAGCGCTTTCAACTTCTGAGCATCGCCGGGCGGAACCTAGCACAAGCCGGCCGGGGGAGAAAGGGAAACTGTGCAGCTACCAAATTCGCCTCAGGCTCGCGGTGTCATCCCCAACAAACTCTGCGGTGACTCGAAGAGTATTGCCCGGGTGACCGCCATCGCGTCCGTTCGTGAATACTGGCCCTGTTCGATTTTGTCCGCCAGCACGCGGGCCAGTTGCCGGCGCACGATGAGGGACTTGGAATAGGTCCACTCGACACAGTAAGCGTCCGAGAAGAAGCCGACCTGCTTGTTGACCGGCAGCATGTCGAGCCGTTCGGCCATGACCTGACGGATGACGTCGGGAAAGAAGTTGTGCCACCAGTAGCCGGCCAGACTGAAGTTGGGCAGTTCGCGCGCCAGCGTGCAAAGCGATTGGTTCGCCTGCCGGCTGGCCAGGAAACACTGGAAACGCAGACGCGGATGCCGGGCGATCATGTCGCCCAATTCCCCGATGGTTCGCGCGTTCAGGCGGCTGGCCGTTTCGAACGGGAGCGGTTCGGCGCCCAGGCTGAACTGGAAAACAATCTTGTCGCCGTGGGACTCGAGTTCGGTGAGAAACAGTTCGTTCACGAAGGCCGCATAAATGTCGCGCTCGGCTACGCCTGCCTGGCTGCGGCGCTTCAGGGCGGCTTCCATTTCGCAGTCGGTCACGAGCTGGTAGTGAATGTCTGTCGAAAGATGGGTCGCTGTCGCCAGCACTTTGTCGTAAGGAATGGCGCCCACGTAATATCGGACCGCGGCGCGCACGTCGGCCAGCGAGCGAATCGTTCGCTCAGTCTTCGGCCGCCCTCCCGCGCCGATGGGCGAAGGGCTCCCCGGCCGGCGGCCCCAACAACGTTCCAGCTCGTAAAGCGCCGTGTCGAATTCGCCCCACTGGCAGCGAGTGAAGAAACCCCACTCCAGCGCGTACTGAAGGCGGTCGTCGTCCTCCCCTTTGCCGCGCCGGGCGATTTCAGTGCCAGTGCGGCGGATGTTGAGCCGGTCGAGGATCGAATGGTGCCAGGCGCGATCATCGGCTCGTTCGCGGATGAGGTCGTCCAGGCGCCGCCAGTTATCGGGCGAGACTGGTTCATGCCAGTCATAGAGGTCGGCGAGGATCATCCGAACGCCCCACGAAGAACTGGTGTTGCGAATATGATCCAGGAAGGGCAGGGCCTCCTTGATGCGCACATGGGCTTCCTTCTTGTCGGGCCAGTCCGGATACTGCGTCAGGCGCACCCCGCTCGGGCAACCCGCCGCGTAGAGGTCGCTCACCACCATATGATACAACAGCACGTCGTGCAGCCCGCGGGCGCCCAGCCTCCCGCCGACCAGATGGGTGTGCACGTCCAGCACTGGGATTTCGCCGAGGGCAAATTCCAATTCGCGGGTCAGGGAAGCTGTGTTCATGCGCGTCGCATCGCGCAGGCAGCCTACAGGGTTTCGTGCAGGGAAAGCAAAACCGGGACGGCTCGCGAGGACGCTCGCCCCACCGAGCGCAGAGTTCAAATACGCCCAGGCTCAAGATAGAGAGTTGCGCCCGACAGCGAGCTGGTTTGGATTTTGAGCTTCTGTTCGACTCCTGTCATCCGCTAGCCTGCGCCGGCCATGACGAAGCCCATGGACCCGTTCATTGCCGACGCCGTGCGCGACATTCCGCGCTCGGGCATCCGCGATTTCTTCGAGCTGGTGCAGGGGATGCAGGGCGTCATTTCGCTGGGTGTCGGCGAGCCGGACTTCGTCACCCCGTGGCACATTCGCGAAGCCGCCATCTACGCCCTGGAACGCGGCCGCACCAGTTACACCTCCAACCTGGGCTTGCTCAAGCTTCGCGAAGCCATCGCTTCGCACCTGGCCGCAAAATTCAAACTCGACTACAGCCCGAGAAGCCAGGTGCTCATCGCCGTGGGCGTGAGTGAGGCGATGGACCTGGCGTTTCGCGCGCTCATCAATCCCGGTGACGAAGTCCTCTACCACGAGCCGTGCTACGTGAGTTACGCGCCGGGCATCGCCATGACGCATGGAAAGCCCGTGCCGGTGCCCTGCCGCGCCGAGGACCAGTTCGCCGTGCGCGCCGAGGCCATTGAGAAGCTCATCACCCCGAGGAGCAAGCTTCTCGTCCTGAACTTTCCGACCAACCCGACGGGAGGCACGATGACGCGCGCCGAATTGGAAAAGATTGCCGCGCTCGTGCAGCGCCACAACCTCGTCGTGCTGACAGACGAAATCTACGCGGAGCTGACCTTCGAGGGCGAGCACGTCAGCATCGCGTCGCTGCCCGGCATGGTCGAGCGCACGGTGTTCCTGCACGGTTTCAGCAAGGCCTATGCGATGACCGGCTTCCGCATCGGCTACGCGTGCGGCCCGGCCGAGATCATCGAGGCGATGATGAAGGTGCATCAGTACACAATGCTCTGCGCCTCAATTATCAGCCAGGAAGCCGCCATCGAAGCCATCGCTCACGGCGAGCCTGACATGATGGCGATGCGCGAGCAGTACCGGCTTCGCCGCAATTACATTGTGGACGCGCTCAATAAGATGGGCCTCCACTGTCCTCTGCCGCGCGGCTCGTTCTACGCGTTTCCGAACATCACCGCCACAGGCCTTACGTCGAAGGAATTCGCGGTGCGCCTGTTGAACGAGGAGAAGGTGGCCTGCGTGCCTGGCGGCGCGTTTGGCCCGGGGGGCGAAGGGTTTGTGCGCTGCTGTTTTGCGACGGGGCTGGAGCAAATCCAGGAGGCGTGCGAGCGGATGGCGAGATTCGTCGGGCGGTTGAAGGACAGGTAATAGTCCAATTCCGTAGACCTGGTGTAGCCGCCGACGTGAGGAGGCGGATGGACAACACTTGCGAACGAATCCGCCTCCTCACGTCGTCGGCTACGTGCTTCCCGGCGAGTTCAGTAGCCCAGTTCGGCTTTTCTTGACGCGGCCGTGGCCAACGGCTCCTTCTTCTTCACGATGGCGGCTGCTCCCGAGTCTTTCAAGCGTCTGGCTTCGGCGGCATTGAATTCAGTGTTCGGCTGGAATTCCGCCGGCACGTCCGCTTCGGCATAGATGGCCTCCACCGGACATTCCGCCACGCAAGCCGTGCAATCGATGCAATCCTCCGCATGAATCACCAACTGATTGTCCATTTCGTAAAAGCAGGCCACAGGACAGACCTCCACGCAGTCCGTGAACTTGCACCCGACACATTTGCTTGTAACGACGTGCGCCATGCGCCGTTGCTAACTGCTTCGGTTCCTGGGGGCAAGCTCAATTGTTCAGTTTGCGGTTTCAAGGGTGCAACCGGGGAGTGGGACAAACATCTGTGAGCGTTCCCGGCCGCTGGAAAGTAGGGCAGGTGTCCCGCCTGCCCCCGCGTTGGCGCAGCCGACGTATCTGTTTGGGGTCACCATCTGCAGGTCCCGTCTTTGTCGGAAACTTTGTCGCAACCTTTGTCGGCGAACGCGCGGTCGAGAACGTTTCCGACAAAGGTTCCGACAAAGGGAACGACAGTGAAGGAGGCTCGCGTCCGCAACGGGCTGCCAAACCGCCGCGCTACTCGTTTTCGAGTGAATTCCTCCCAGCCGGCCCGCAGCGGGACGGTTCGCGCTCCGCTCCAACGATTGCCGGATACGCCCAACTCGCCGAGTTTCAGTACACAACTTTGCCCCTCGGCGGTGTCAGTAAGATGGAAACGACCGATGCCGTATGACAAATCCTGGAAAACCGGACGTCCCTGAAGAATCGAACCCGCGTTCGCCCAAGCGGTGGCTCTTCGCCATTGGCTGCCTGATTGTTTCGCTTCTTGTGCTGGTGCGCATGATGAACCGGAACAGCGGCGAAGTCCCTGCATCCGCGGGGACCAACTCACTGCGGCCACAGCCCACCGCCGCGGCTTCGACCGAATCGCGCGACCGACTGCTTGCCCGTTTGCCCCACCGGCGCCCGGCCTCCGAATCCGCGTCCACCGCGGAGCAAATCGTCGCGGGCAAGGTTCGCCAGTTTGCACGGAATCGTCGGGCGTTGGCCCACGCCATGGCCGAACGCTTCAAGATCGAGGTGCCCGCGGACGTGGAGCGTTTTTTCGCGGCGGTGGAGGCGGGGAATTGGGATGAGATCGATGCGGCCTTCAAGCCGCTCGGTGAGCGTTACAAGGCAAAGCCGCCTCCGCGCGACATCGATGTGCTGTGGGGACCGATTCTGGATGCGCTCGGTGCCGCCGAATCCGCCCACGATTGGCCTGCGCAGAAGCTGCTGGACTACGGAGAAGCCGTGCTCGGCTCGCTTCGCCCGGGAATGGTGTATGTGGGCGGCACGGATCCGGGACGCTTCATCCCCACGCTCCTGAATGAAACCAGCGACGGCGAGCGCCACGTCATCATCACGCAGAATGGACTCGCTGCTTCCTCTTACCTGGACTACCTCAACTTCCTCTACGGCGATCGCCTGGCGACGCTGACCCACGAGGATTCCAACCGCGCCTTCCAGGACTACTTCACCGATTTTCAACGACGGCTCGAGCATGACAGGGAGTTCCCCAACGAGCCCAGACAAGTGCGGCCCGGGGAAAACAACTTCAGCGATCTGCCCCGGTCGATCACGAGTCAGGATGGCCGCGTTGAGCTGACCGGCTCGGCCGCCATGATGGCCGTCAACGAACGGCTTCTCCAAATGCTGCTCGAGAAAAACCCCGAGCTCGCCTTCGCTCTCGAAGAGTCGTTCCCATTGAAGTCCAACTATGCCGATGCCACTCTGCTCGGCCCAATCACGGAGCTTCGCGCCCACGACCCGCAAAACGCGCTCACCGCCGAGCGCGCCGCGCAGTCCGTTGATTACTGGCGCGCGCTCGCCGAGCAGTTCCGCATCTACCCCGATGAATCGGAGTGGTCCGTCGAATTGAAGACGTACTCCAAGCTTGCGGTCGCGCAGGCCAATCTGTTCGCCGACCGAAGCTTCCCGGCCGAGGCGGAACAGACTTATCGCATCGCGAACCAGATCTATCCCGCCAACGTCGAGGCTGTCACGGGCCTTGCCAGAGTCCTGATGGGCAGCGGCCGGGAGGAATCCGCCAATCAAATGTTGAACCAATTCTGCCGCGAGCATCCCCAGCAGCGGCGCGCGGTTGAAGACTTTCGACGGAATTTCGCGTTTGCGGCGGCACAGGCAGTTTCCGGGCAACGATGAGCCTGATGTCGCGCCGCCGTGACCGCTTTGAGAAATTCAACCAGGAAAAGCAATGAACGAAAGCAGCTCCCTCGATCCGCGCCGTCGGGAAGACGGCCCGGTTCTTTGGCCGCGGATTGTCATGATCGGTTGCCTGTTGTACGTCCTTATTGCGATCTTGTTGGGACCTCGCGGGAGCAAATCTCCCGATCCCGCCGGCACGACGAACGAAACTTCCAGCGGCCGTGCTGACTCTGATGCTTCCACCGGCAGCCCTTTGCCCCGTGGCCGGATGTTCGCTGTCAAGTCGCCGGCGCCGGCGCAAACAGCCGAGGAAATCGTCGCGAGCAAGGTCAGCCAGTATGCCCGGAGCCGGCGCGAAGTCGTCAATCGCATGGCCCGCCATTACAAAGTGAAAGTGCCCGAGGACGTGAAGGCGTTCTTCGACGCGGTGGAAGCCAATCGCTGGGACGAACTCCATGCCCTGTTCAAATCCATTTCAGCGCGCCACCAGGCGATTCCACCGGACCGCGAAGTCGACGCGATTTGGCCGGCCATCCTGGACACGTTCGGCGCGGCCCAGCAGGCCCACGATTGGCCCGCACAGAAGTTTCTGGACTACGGCCAGGCCGTCCTCGACTCCCTGCGTCCCGGGATGGTCTACCTGGGCGGCACCGATTCGGGCCGCTGGGTCCCGGCCCTGATGAACACCAGTGAGGGCGAACGCCACGTGGTCATCACACAAAACGCATTAATGGATGAGCGTTACCTCGAGTATATCGGTTTCCTCTATGGCGACCGACTCGGGACCCTCGTACCCGATGACGCCAGGGCGGCTCGACAAGCGTATCTCGACGACGCCCGAAAGCGCCTGGAGCACGACCAACAATTTCCCGACGAGCCCCGGCAGGTCCGGCCGGGGGAAAACATCCGCTTCAGTGATGGGGCAGGGGAGACCGGATTCGGCGATGGCCAGGTTCAGGCTTCCGGCATGAACTCGGTGATGGCCGTCAACGAATTCCTCCTTCAAAGGCTGCTGCAGAAGAATCCCGACCTCGCCTTCGCCTTCGAGGAATCCTACCCGATGAAGTCCATGTTCCCCGAAGCCACCACGGCTGGTCCCATCATGGAACTGCGTGTGAGCGAGGAGCAAAGCGCGCTGACTCGTGAACGCGCAGCCCAATCCGTCGAATACTGGCGCGCGATGACGCAACAGTTGATGGCCGATCCCGATTTTACTCAATCACACCATGCGCGGGCCTCGTACTCCAAGCTCGTTTCGTCCCAGGCCGGATTACTCCTCGAGCGCAATTTCCCTGCTGAAGCCGAGCAGGCGTTTCGCTTCGCCAACGAGCTATGCCCTTCCAGCCCCGAAGCCGTCTACCGCTACGTGAATTGGCTTGTGGCCCAGAGCCGGATTCAGGACGCGCTTCCGGTGGCTGAAGCCGCCGTCCGTGCGGACGTGAACCATCAGCACCAGTACCGCGGCCTGGTGGCTGAGCTGAGGCGAATGTCGGCGAGGTGAGGCAAGCGCAGCGACGACGGCGCTTTGGCTGAAAAGCGTGGGGGGCACGTGCGGGCCAGCCAAAGCGGGGTCGCGCTGCGCTCGCCTTCGCACTCCACAAAATCCCAACTGCGGGAGGAAATCCTCCGTCACAGTTTTCGCACTTGAATGCTGCCGGCGCTGCTGCGGAGGACGACCGGCTTGCCGCCGCCGTTGACCGAGCCCTTGAGCTGATTGCGGGAGGGTTTGCCAGTGGAATCAACCGACAACTCGCTGCTCACGCTGCCGGCAGCCGTGGAGGCGTCCAGATCGAACGCGGAACTTTCCGGCACGCTGATTGTCACGCCGCCAGCGGAGGTGGCCAGATTCACCTCGTCGGAGAGAGGCGACGCGAAACGGGCGGTGATGCCGCCACCGGAAGTCTTGCCGTCGACTTTGCCCGCCACGTTGATGACGTTAATCCCGCCCCCGCTGGTCTTCACCTGAACAGCTCCCTGAAAATCTTTCACATTAACCGGGCCGCCCGAGGTCTTCCCATCCAAGGATCCCTTGCCACCGGAAACATCGATCCCCCCGCCGCTTGTCTTCACCTGCTGTTCGCCCTCACAGTCTGCGACCCGGATGGGGCCCCCCGCAGTGCTGCCATCCAGCGGGCCGTGCAGCCGGTTGAACTGAAGCGCGCCTACTTTCGAGGCGGCCTTGACGTTTCCCGTGAGATCGCTCACCGCCACGGTGCCCCCGGCGGTCTTGAGCTGGGCATTGAACTGAGCGGGCACCGTGATCGTGAATTTGGCTTCGGTGCGCTGCTTGCCGCCTGAGGATCTGTTGCCTGGGGCTTGTGCGTGGGAGGAAATGGTCACCGTATTGCCCTCCGGCGTAATTGTTATGGGCCGATCCGCGAGGAATTCCTGCTCCTCGGCCTCGGAACCCCGGCTGACGCGGCGTACCACGTCCACCACAACTTCGCTTGTGGCATTGGTGCTCACGTCGATGGAGCCAATGTCCACGTCCACGACGACAGTGCCTCCGGGCTGGACGGCAAAACGTTTGATAAGCTTTTCCTCCGTCTCGGCGCTGACGGCTAGGGCGGTGGCGAGCAACAGAACGGGCGATAGTTTCATGTTTTCAATCCTTTGTTATGGTTGTGCTTCTGCTGTTGAACGACGCGTCCGGCCGGTTGGTTCGGGAAAATGAATCCCCATGCGGTGGACCTCGTCGCGCTGCGGCGAGTCGCGCCGCGTTGAGCATTCCGTCCGCTCCACGCGGACGGGCTTGTCGCAGCGCGACAAGCACCACCTGCCCTCGTTGAACCACAAACCACGGTGTGGGTTGACTTTCGGGCGGCTTCCTGATTGTAATGCTTCTGCCCCAGCTTCCGAGGCGCAATGCTCTCCGACGGCATTTGATCTCAAGACCAGTTTTCGATGTTCCTCCCGCCGGGCCTGGAATTGCGCTGGATCCGGGGTTGCATGCGGTTGCCGGTTTGGCACGCGCAGAGTATCGTGCGCCTGTCTCCATCCCGCTCCCATGCCGCAAACCGCTCCAGGCTGGCGTCGTGTTCGGGCGCGAGAATTGCTGCTGGGCTGCATTATGAAGTTGAGAGTGCTCACGTTGGGCATCGCGATCCTGGCTGGGAATTGTCTTCCCGGCCGGGCCCAGCAGGTGCCGCAGACGGTTTCCTACTCCCTCAACCTCGGGACTGGCTGGAACGCGATCGCCAATCCGCTCAATGTCGGCAGCAACTCACTCGACGAACTGTTTCCGGACATGCCGGACGGGTCGAGGCTGGCGAAATACGATCCAGCGAATGGCAGCTACGAACTGTTCACCTACGACATCCTTCCGAAACGCTGGTTGACCACAGCCGGGCTGCCCGGCGGCACTCTGAATCCAGGCGAAGGCGCGTTTCTGAACGTGCCGACGGCGCTCTTGCGGGTCATCACCGGCCAGCGGGCCACTCCCCATGCCCTGCTCGACGCTGCTTTTGGACCGAACCTCGTTGGTTGCCAGGCCCTCGAGCCGTGTCGGTTTGAGGATTTGATGGGGTTCGCCCCACAACCGGGCGACGTCGTTTATCATTACGACCGACCCTTCCCGAGCCTGGCGGCCAATCCAGACCAGACCGCGACGAAGACCAATCGTTTCGGGGCAAATGGGTGGGACATCGAACCCGTCATCCCCGCGGCCAAGGGCGTGTTTGTCGTCCTCGCGAACCGGCCGCGGGTGATGGTGGATCCGCTGCGCCTGAACGCGCCCATTAACGGGATAGGGAAGTTCACGGCGGCGGCCCTCAATGCCGCTGGGGACGCTCCAACCGCGTTTCAATGGCGGTTTCAGGGCAACCCGATTCCAGGTGAGAACGGAAGGACGCTGACATTCGCCAGTGTGCAGCAGTCGAATGCCGGGAATTACTCCGTAGTCGCACAATTCGCAGCCGGTCCTGTCGCGAGCTTGAACGCGCGGCTGTTGATTGCGCTGCCGCCGACGATTACGAAGCAGCCGCAAAGTCTCACGGTCACCCAGGGGCATACCGCTGTCTTCAACGTCCAGGCCAGCGGCACGCCGCCGTTGTACTACCAATGGATGCGCGGCCCGCTGGTCGTCCTGCCATTCGCGCAGGACCGGACGAGTCTTATCCTTTCCAACGTTGGTCCGCAGGACGCTGGGGCCTATCGGGTCATCGTGACCAACCTGGCAGGGAGCGTCCCCAGCACACAGGCCGTGCTCAACGTGCTCTCCCCGCCGTTCATCCGTGTGCAACCGGTCAGCCAGACGGTGAACCCGAATGGCGATGTCACCCTTTCGGTCGTCGCGGAAGGTACCGGGCCATTGGCGTTTCAATGGGTCCTGAACGGCAACCCCATCGACGGCGCCACCGGTCCGTCGCTCACGCTGAACCGCGTGCAGCCCGAGCAGAGCGGCGCCTATCGGGTGATTGTGAGCAGCCCTGTCGGAGCCGTGGTGAGCGATGAGGCGATGGTGAAGGTTCTCACGCTGAATTTGATCCTGAGCGACCGCTTTCCAGGCAACGTCCTCATCACCCTCCCACGCGGTCTCGCAGAGTCCAGCAACGCGCAGGCGACCCTCGAGCCTGGCGAGCCGCGCCATGCGGATAAGACAAACGGTCATTCCGTCTGGGTCAACTTCATGACATCCGAGCCCGGCATCATCACGTTCCGGACCCGGGGCAGCTCCTTCGACACCGTGCTGGCCGCCTACGTTGGCCCCGGGTTTGCCAATTTCATGGAGATCGCCTCCGACGACGATGGCGGAGGGTTCCTCAGCAGCAGCATCCGGTTCAGCGTGGAAACGAACGTTCTGTATCACATTGTGGTGGCCGGGCACGGCGATTCCTCGGGCAGGGTGGTGCTGAGCTGGGACTTGGAGCCGACCCTGGACATTCTGCCGATCTTCACGCAGCAACCCAAGACGCAGGTTGTGCCCGTCGGAGGCACCGCCGTGTTCAACGTCAATCTGTCCCTCCAACCCGACGCCCTGCAATGGTTCTTCAACGGGGCAGCCATTCCGAACGCTACGCAGCCCACGCTGCTGGTTCCCAACGCCCGCACCACGAACGTCGGCCTCTATCAGGCCAGTGTACTGTTGCGAGGACGCATCCTGGACAGCCAGCCCGCCGAACTCGAGCTGCGTCAAATCGACGGAGCCGGCCAGCCCGCCGTCCACTCGCAAGACAAGTACGAAGACCTGCTCGAAGGCCTGGAGAAGAATCCCCCCGGGGCCGGCTTCATTCCCGCTTCCCAGGTCCTGGGTTACACCGGCTCCGAAACCTTCACCACCGTCGGCTCGGGCGGACAGAACGGCGAGCCCGTCCACTGCGGCGTCGTCGGTGGGCACTCCAAATGGTATGCCTACGTTCCCCCCGTCAACGGCACACTCTTCATCAATACCGACGGGAGCGACTTCGACACCTTGCTGGCGGCCTACACCGGATGCTGCACCTTCAACACGCTCACCCCGGTGGAATGCGACAATAACAGCGGCACCAATGGACTGACCAGCTCACTGCACTTCGAAGCCACGAGCAATACGGTTTACTTCGTGGCGGTCGACGGCGTGGGCGGGGTGACCGGCGCCGCGCAGCTGAATTACCGGCTCCTGGTGCCGATGCTCATCACAAACCTGGCCAAAGCCTCCAACTCCATGACCTTCCTGGTCAAAGCCACACCCTCCTGGCCCGTAAGCCTCCAGCGGTCCACCAACTGCCTGTCCTGGACGAACGTCTTCACCACCAACACGGTGAGTGGCACCTTCACGTTCCTGGACACAAACATGCCCCCGGGACGGCGGTTCTACCGGGCCATGCAAGTCCCGTGACGCCGGCTCATGCGCCGCGGCTCGGCTTCCTCAGCGCCTTCCAGCCCTCGGCGCGATGGACTAGCGCTGCCCACTTGTGTCGGACCGGGACCGGAACTCCGCCTCCCCATGAACCAGAGCGCCGCACTCCGATGCGGCTCGATGGAAATTGCATCACGCCAAGCCGGATCGGAGTCCGGCGCTCCGACCTGGTTCATGGACCCGATGCGCGTCCACAGTTGGAGGTGGACGCTGCGGATGAGCATTGGCGGCAGGAGATTTCCGGCTTAACCGTTTGCAAATCGGGCGAAAGCGTGTAGGCTTTGCGCCGTTCCACGTCACCATATGCTTTAACGACGGGTAGTTGTGTTGTCTCAACCCTTCCGGGGCGAGGGGCAGGGGACATTTGCTATGTTGTTGTTCGTTAAGTACCGGGGCGCAGATTTGGGGGGGCTTGCGCAGTGTCAGGCGGGCAGGCTGGCTCGATGGTCGGCGCTGGCTGCACTTGCGGCGTGGCTCGGCACTGGATCCGTAGACGCTGCCAATCCACCGAACATCACCCAGGGGCCGGCGAAGGC
>Ga0184635_10000277_pt1 | contig 12185 bp, 8 predicted proteins | sample PLM3_30_b2_FD_133147 | JGI IMG/M metagenome (GOLD analysis project Ga0184635, IMG submission 133147) | Groundwater sediment microbial communities from an aquifer in East River, Colorado, USA - PLM3_30_b2 | ecosystem: Environmental > Terrestrial > Soil > Riparian zone | place: USA: East River...
CCTGCCCGGTCCGCAGCGACTCGCCGTAAAAGCAGCGCAGGACGAATGTGGCTTTGATGACCGGATCCACGCACAGCCAGGCCACCGCGGCCACGCCCGCCAGCACGGTCGTGTTCATCGCAGCCCAGGGCGCGCGCGTAATCACGGTCTCGATGCCCAGGAGCGACTTCATCAGTAACGGCACGACGTAGACGACAGCGATGAGGTTGAGGAAGACGAAAAAGCCAAAGAACTTGAAGGCGAAGATCGCGTACTGGCTTTGCATCGGCCAGAGACGGGCCTGCTGCCAGGACTTGCGGACCAGAGTCTTGATGTCCGGCATGTCGCCTGCGGCGAACACCGTGGCGTTGGTGAAGAACGGGTAGGTCCAGCCGAACGGCAGGATGAGCGGCAGAGCGACGGGCAGGATGATCAGCCCGGCTGGCTGGACAATCGCCTGGTAGAGCGCAGCGCGCAGGAACCGCTTGAAACTCCAGCGCGGCGCCGGTTCGCCGCAGAGGCGGGTGAGGAGATGGTGCGCGTAAAGGCTGTGCCACGCTTTCATCCAAATGAACAGCATCGTCATTGCCAGCGAACCGGTGAGCAGGCGTTCCTCGGCGAACGCGCTTCGGGCCATGTCCGACCAAAAGTAGAGCAGGCCCAGCACAAACGGGAGGCTGCCGACGAAATAACCCGCCAGCGCGCTGGCCGGCGCGCGCCGGAGCAGTTGAAACGCCTCTTCAATCACTTCGGTGGCCGGCTTCTCCTCGTGGCTGCGCTTGCGACGGAACATGGCGCGGGTAATGGCGACCCTACGGTTGGTCCAGCCAGTTCGGCTTCCACACGGTGCCGTCGTGGAACGTGCCGGGGATCGCCAGCAGACTCTGACCGAGAAAATAGAAACACCACCAAATCAACAAGACGCCCGCCACGCACTGCGCCACGCGGAGCACGCCGACGAACGCCCCGCGTTGCGTGAACGGCACCCCGGCAAGCTTCTTCAGGCACGCCGCGCAGATCACGCGTTCCTCGTGCTCCGTGATGCACTCGCGGCAATAGAACTGGCCGCACTCCGGGCAGCGCGCGGCGGCCTCGCGCCCGGCGTGGTTGAAGCACCGCTGGTGAGTTACGCTTCGCACAGCCCGAGGATAATCAGGCCCGCCGGCAAGGCCAGAAGATTGCGGTCGCCGTTCACTTGTCTCCCGGCCGCTTTAGAGTGATGCGCTCGCTTTGCAATCTGCCTTCGGCCATCGGTGAGTGAAGGCCTTTGGAGCAGCACATGATGGCTCCCTTCAAAGTGTGCCGCCATACGGTGCGCTCGCGGTTGAGGAATCTCCCCAGCCCGAGCCTTTCCATCTGGGCAGCTTTCATAGCCTGCATTGTCTCGAATGAAGTGAGGGCCTCGGAGACGGCAAAGGCTCGTTTCAGATCTGGGCATTGGGCCAATCGCGCTTGATGTCGTGCGAGCAATTCGTCCAGATGGGCGTTCAGCACCAGCTGGCGGTCGGTCAAACCAGTCAGATCGGCCATCCCACATTCGTCGGTCGTCTCCACGATCCGGCAAGGCTCTACAAGGCTTGTCAACGTAGTGCGCCTGATTTGCATTCCGGCCGTCTTGCCTCCTCCAATCCGCAAGAGCGTCTGGCCGTCGGCGGATATCCACAAGGCCAGGCGGGCCTGATAAACTCTCGAGCCGCGAGCCTGGACGAACACGCCCGCGAAATTGAAGCCAAGCCGCTCCGCCGCCTCGTTCATGGCCACAAAGTAAGGTGAACCACCCGCCGCTTCTTCCGTCGGCGCCGGAACGAATTCGTGGATGCGCTGCCGTTCCAGCCAGGCCGTCGAGACAAACAAGAGTATAAAGGCTCCCAGGACGAAGCAGACCGCCAACTGAATGTAGAACAGCATGCAGCGAACTCAGTTCCAGGCTCTAAGGTGGAGTTGTAGCAGCTTAGCCGACGCCCGGCGAGCAGTTCTCCCGCAACGATTGTGTCGCAAACAGCCTGCCTCGCTACTAGCCTCCCGGCCCTGTGCCAGCCTCAGACTTTTGGTCCTCAGTCCGGGAAGCCATTCGCGGGAGCCGGCAGGATTTTACCGAGGTCCCGATTCCCCGCGCGATCATCTTGCTGGCGGTGCCGATGATTCTCGAGATGGCCATGGAGTCGCTCTTCGTGGTCGTGGACATCTTCTGGGTCTCTCACCTGGGCCCCGAGGCGGTGGCGACCGTCGGCCTGACCGAGTCCATACTCACCCTCATCTTCACCGTGGCCATAGGGCTGAGCATCGGAGCAACGGCGACGATCGCGCGGCGCATCGGCGAGAAGGATCCGGAGCGGGCGGCGCGGGCGGCCGTGCAAGTCATCGTCCTCGGCTTCGCGCTGGCAATCTGCATCGGTATCGCGGGCGCGCTGTTGGCGCCGCAACTTCTCGAGCTCATGGGCGCGACGCCCGAGGTTATCGAGTGCGGGCAGGGGTACACGAGAGTGATGTTGGGCGGCAACGCCACGGTGCTGCTCCTGTTTCTGGGCAACGCCATTTTCCGCGGGGCGGGAGACGCCGCCATTGCCATGCGCGTGTTGTGGCTGGCCAACGGGCTGAACATCCTGCTGGGACCATGCTTTATTTTTGGTCTCGGACCCTTTCCTGAGCTGGGAGTAATGGGGGCCGCCGTGGCCACCAATATCGGCCGGGGCACGGGCGTCGTATATTTGCTCTACCGTTTGTGGCGTGGGGGCGCGCACATTCGCGTGGAACGCCGGCATCTGAAAGTGGACCTTCGCACGTTGGCGGCGGTCATCCGGCTGTCGGGGACGGGCATGCTCCAGATGATGATCGGCATGACGAGTTGGGTGGCGCTTGTCCGCGTTGTCGCCGGATTCGGCAGCGCGGCGGTGGCCGGCTACACCATCGCCATACGCATCATCCTCTTTGCGCTACTCCCCTCGTGGGGCCTGAGCAACGCCGCGGCGACGCTGGTCGGCCAAAACCTGGGCGCCGGAAAGCCTGAGCGCGCTGAGCAGGCGGTCTGGCGGGCCGGATTTTACAACATGCTGTTTCTAGGGGGAATCGGGTTGGGGTTCGTGCTGTTCGCCGGGCCGATTATCGGTGCGTTCACGCAAGAGAGCAACGTCGTGCCGCATGGTGTGAGTTGCCTGCGGACGGTGAGCCTGGGATTTCTCTTCTATGGCTACGGAATGGTTCTGGCCCAGGCGTTTAATGGGGCGGGCGACGTCTGGACGACGACGACCATTAACCTGTTCTGCCTCTGGCTCTGGCAAGTGCCGTTGGCCTTCGGGCTTGCCCGCTGGTTGCATCAAGGTCCGAGTGGTGTGTTCACCGCCATCGCCATTGCATGGTCGACTTATGCCGTGGTCTGCGCCGTGATCTTCAAGCGTGGCCGGTGGAAGCTCAAGAAGGTCTGAACAATGCAATCGGCGCGGACAGCCTTGACCGCACGAACCTTCCAGCACGGCTCGCGAGCACGCTTACCCCACCGCACGTCTGTTACCGCGGGACGACTTTTTGGCCGCGATGCCGTAACCGTAAGTCGCCCTGCGAGGTCATTTTCAAGGAAACCGTTGTTGTTCAACAGCTATGGAACGGTCTGTGAGCCCTGCGTTGGGCCGACGTTCGTTGTGCCTCGATCCATCATGATATTGGAACCCTCGCCTGTCGCCTTCGCTATCCGGAGCACCGCAAGTGCGAGTGCGCGTCTTGGCGCTTGGTCGAGCCGGCCGGGCGTGAACTGGATGGCGCGGCTTCTCGTCGGGCTCGTCACGTTGTTTGCCTTCCCCGTCGTGTCGCGCGCCCAATCGCTGCAGTTCACGGGCATTGAGCGCCTGACCAACCGGGAGATCCTCGTCAAGCTGAGTTTCCCCGCGGGCATGCACTGCCGCATCGATGCGTGCACGAAACTTCCGGAGTGGAACGCGCTGGCGACCTTGCAAAGCACCGGCGTGAACCATTACGTCGACTCCGCCGCGCCGTATCTGGGCCAAAGGTTTTATCGCGCGGCGAATTTGAGCGGCACGGCCCCGATGACCGGCGATCATCTGGCCACGACGAACGGCGACCTGGTGATACATCCGATCAACCACGCCAGCTTCGTGATGAGTTGGAATGGGAAGACAATCTACAATGACCCGGTAGGAGCAGCGACGCTCTACACGGGTTTGCCACGGGCCGACTTGATCCTGATCAGCCATGGTCACCCCGACCATTTCAGCACAACGACGCTCAACTCGGTGACCGGCGCCACGTGCGTCATCTTCGCACCGCAGGCGGTGACGAACAGCATGGGCGCGCCGCTGCGGGCGCTGACCACCGTGATGACGAATGGGGCCTCGGCCAGCGCGTTGGGCATCGGCATCGAGGCCGTGCCCGCCTACAACGCCAACCATCCGCTCGGCACCGGCAATGGCTACGTGCTGAGCCTTGGGGGAAAGCGTATCTATATTGCCGGCGACACCGGGGACATTCCCGAGATGCGCGCTTTGCCGGACATCGATGTGGCGTTCGTGCCGATGAACCTGCCTTACACAATGAGCGTGCCCAGCGCCGCAAGCGCCGTGCGCCAGTTCCGCCCGAAAATCGTCTATCCCTACCATTACAGTCCGAGCTCCCCGACCAGCGACGTGAATCTCTTCAAAAGCCTGGTCGGGACCGATCTGGGCATCGAAGTCCGTTTGCGGAAGTGGTACTAGCCGCTACCATGGCCGCCGACGTGAAAAGAATCTTGCTGCTCTGCACCTCTGCGTCCTTGCGTTTCCCGAGGCGAAGTTCGAAGTTGGAGACGCCCAGTTCCCCCTCACCCCGGCCCTCTCCCAAAGGGAGAGGGAGAATCGCCGGCAGTCGTTCGGCCGGATCGGAGCGCCAGAACCTATCGAGAGTCGGAATGCTCGTCTCCCTCTCCCTTGGGGAGAGGGCCGGGGTGAGGGGGAAGGGGGCAAAAGCGTTGGCCGGGCGCTCGCGATTTGCGAGGGCCTCTCGAGCATGCGGCCTCGGCCTGATGCTATCGGTCGCCAGCGTTTTCGTGTTTGCCGGCTGCTCTGCATCGCACTACCGGCGTTCGGCGGACAATGACGCCTACCGGATTGTCCAACAGGTGGAGGGGCGGTTGTTTGGCAAAACCAATGCCTTCACGATAGACACGCCGTACTCGAGTCGCAAACCTACGGACATTCTCCCACCGGAATTGATTGAGGATCGGCTGCAGACCAACCACCGGGTGCTGTCGCTGGACGCGGCGCTCGACCTGGCGTTTACCCGGAGCCGGGCCTACCAGTTGCAAAAGGAAACTCTGTACTTGACGGCCCTTTCTCTGACCGGGGCGAAGCACGCCTTCTCGCCCCAATTCTTCGCCAACGTCGATGCCCGAGTGGATCGCGTGGCCAACGACGTCGAGGTCCGGCGGACCGAAATCACGCCAGGCCCCACGGGACCTGTGACCAACATCACCGTGTCCACGGAGACGCAGGTCAGAACGGTCGGGTCGGCCCGAAGCCAGGTGGGCGTGAGCCAATTGCTGAAGAGCGGCGGCACCCTGAGCGTCACGCTGGCCAACGACATCGTCAACGACCTCATCCTCTACTACAATGGCGACCCGCAGCGCTCCATCGTTTCGACCATTTCCGTGAACCTGGTCCAGCCGCTGTTGACCGGCTTTGGGCGCAATCACCCCGCGGTCGAAGCCCTGACGCAATCCGAGCGAAACGTCGCGTACGCCGTGCGCAATCACGCCTTCTTCCAGGACCAATTTGCGCTGGAGATCGTGAATGATTACTTCACGCTCCTGGCGCAGAAGGACACGATTCGGAATCGTTACGCCAACTATCTCAGCCGCGGCCTGTCCACCCGGCGGCTCGAAGCGCGCGAGGACCGCGAGCAACTGGCCGCCATCGACCAGGCCCGCCAGTCCGAACTCTCCGCCCGGAACACCTACGTCAACGAGGTGGCCCGATACTTCACGGCGCTCGACCTGTTCAAAATCAAGCTCGGCCTGCCGCTGGGCGAACGGCTCTTTCTGGACGACACGGCCCTGGCCGAGGTCAAGCAGGCCGGCTTGCTCCCCGTGCCGTTGGACCCGGTGGAAGGCTATCGCCTGGCGGTCCGCCGGCATTTGCCGACTCTCAACGATATCGACTTGTTCGAGGACGCCAAGCGCAAGGTGCGCCTGGCGGCCGACGCGTTGAAGCCCGGACTCAATTTCGTCGCCGACGCCACGCTGAGATCGGAGGATCCCACCGACTATACCCAATTTGATTTGAACAAAGTCCGGGCAGGCGCGGGCTTCAGCCTGGATCTGCCGCTCGACCGCCAGTTGGAGCGAAACGACTACCGCGCGGCGCTGGTGAAATTCGAGGAAGTACTGCGCGCCTTGACGCTCAAATTGGACGAGGTGCGGGATGATATTGAGGAGGGTCTGCGCACCGTGGCACAGCGCCGGCAGAATTACCAAATCCAGACCAACGCCCTGGCCCTGGCCAACCGGCGCGTGGAAAGCTCCACCTTGCTGCAACAGGCCGGTCGCGCGGAGGTGCGCGATGTCATCGAGGCGCAGGATGCGCAAATCTCCGCCCAAAACGCCGTAACGGACGCCGTCGTGAGCTACCAGCGCGTCCGTCTCCAACTGATGCTCGACATCGGCGCCCTGCGGACGGCAGAAGACAAATTCTGGCTGAAGGATCATCTGGAGGGATTCCTGCCCGGGCCGGCGCCTGTTCCGACCGCGGCCGCGGCCGCGGAGCAGCCTGTCATTCCGCCGGACCAACTATTCGGACAATGACGATGCGAAAAAACTTCAGGAAGCCGCAGTTCCGTAGCCGCCGACGTAAGGAGGGGATTGTCCCATTCATTCCCTGCTTCCGCCTCCTCATGTTGTCGGCTACAATCTCGATATGAACACGCCCGCAATTCTCACCGCGGTGCTTCAGCGCCTGCGCCGTCACCCGGTGATTTTCGGAGCCGTCGCAATCGCCGCGGCGGCAGTCGTGGGCGTGCTCGTCTATCCCTCGCGCGCGCCCTCGCTGGCGTCGAGTTCCTTCGAGGTCAGGCGGGGGGACTTCCTCATCTCGATTGTCGAAGGCGGCACGATTGAAGCCGTGAACGAGGACGTCATCCGCAGCGACGTGGAAGGCACTGCACGCATCATCTTCATTGTGCCCGAAGGCAGCACGGTGAAGAAAGGCGACCTGCTGGTGGAACTGGATTCGTCGTCTTCCGTAGACGCAGTCAACCAGCAGCAAATCAACGTCGAGAAGGCGCAGTTGGCGGTCATTCAAGCCGAGCAGACGTTTGAAATTCAAAAGAGCACCGTGGCCAGCGAAGTGGATGCCGCCAAGCTCAAGGTCGAGTTCGCCCAGTCCGACTTCGAGAAGTACGACAAAGGCGAAAGGCTCCAGCTCCGGCGCAACGCGCAAATCGAAATCACCAATGTCCTCGAGACCCTTAGCATCAACCTGGAGCGCCTCGATTGGACCGAGACGCTTTATAAACAGCGCTTCGAAACCAAGGCCAACCTCGACAAGGACCGCCTGGCCGTTTCGCAGGCCAAGCTCAAGCTCGAACAGGCCCAGAAGGCCCTTTGGATGCTGGAGACGTTCGACGAACCGAAAAAACGGCGCGAACTGGAAGCGCTGCTGAAGGAGGCGACGGACAACCTGGAACGCGTGAAGCTCCAGGGCGAGAGCAAGCTGGCCCAGTACAGGGCCGACGTGCAGACGCAAAAGAAGACGCTCGACTTGAACCTGGCGAAGCTCGAACGCGACAAAAAGCAGCTTGCAGCCACCAAGATCTACGCCCCCCAGGACGGCCTCGTCGTTTATGGCAGCGGCGGCGGTGGCGGGGGTGACCGGCGGTTCAGCAGCGAGTCCATGATCGAGGAGGGCGCCGTCATTCGCAACCGGCAGGAGATCATCAAGCTTCCTGACGTGTCCCACATGAAGCTGACCGTCCGGATTCACGAGTCCCACATCAACCAAATCCGCCCGACACAGCCGGCCTTCGTGGTGCTCGACTCCATGCCCGACCGGCGCTTCCGCGGCGTCGTCGGCAAAGTCGCGCCCCTGCCCGACAGCTCCAGCCGCTGGGGCAACCCCAACCTCAAGGTTTATATCACCGAAATCCGCATCACCGACGAAATGCCCGACGTAAAGCCGGGTGTCTCCGCTCGCGCCGAAGTCGTCATCACGAACCTCGCCTCCGTGCTCACGATCCCCATTCAATCGGTCACCACTCGCAAGGGCCAGCAGGTCGTGTTTCTGGCAGGCGATTCTCCCCGGCCGGTGCCCGTGCAAGTCGGGATGTACAACAACAAGTTCATCGAAATCACCTCCGGGCTGGAGGAGGGCGACCGGGTGTTGCTCGCGCCACCGTTCGACATGGAAGGGAAGGACCTCGGCGGAGCTCTTATCGCCAAGGGTGGCGCGCTGCCGCAAGTGGACTCAAACGACGTGCGGCGCGTCCTGGCGCCGGACAACGGCAATGGCGAGCGGCCGCGCGGCGGCGAAGGCCGGCCGCGTGGGGAAGGCGGGGGACGCGGATTCGGGCAGGCGTCGGGCACGGGCTCCGACCCTTCGGCAGAGGGTGCGGCTGGGGGCGAACGTCGTCGGGGCCTTGGCGGCGGGGGTCCGGGCGGTCCGGGTGGCGGCAATTTCGCGGAGATGATCAAGCAATTCGACAAGAACGGCGATGGTCAGCTCGACGACGAGGAAAAGGCCGTGATGCGGGCGCGCTTTGGTTCGCGCCGCCGCGGTACGAATGCGCCGCCCGCGGAAAGCGGGCCGTAATTTCCGCCCGTCCTTGACCGGTTCCAGTCCAGTCCATGTCTGCCTCGCAGTCCATCATCCGCCTCGAAGGCATCGAGAAGCGTTACGACCTCGGCGGTGAAGTGGTCGTGCGCGCGTTGCGGGGCGTGGATCTCGCGGTGGCCCCCGGCGACTACGTGGCCATCATGGGCCCTTCGGGCTCGGGCAAATCGACGATGCTCAATCTGCTCGGTTGCCTCGATCGCCCGAGCGCCGGAAGCTACTACCTCGGCGGCACCGACGTTTCGCGGATGCCGGACGACGAACTGTCCGAAGCGCGCGGACGCAAGATCGGCTTCATTTTCCAGTCCTACAATCTCATCACTCAACTGACTGTCCTGGAGAACATCCAGGTGCCGCTGGTCTATCAAGGCAAGGACGTGCGCACCCTCCAGGACCACTGCGTCCATCTGGCGGAAATGGTCGGCCTGGGCGACCGGCTGCATCACCGGCCCAGCCAGCTTTCCGGCGGGCAGCAACAACGCGTGGCCATCGCCCGCTCGCTGGTCAATGATCCGTTGATGATTCTGGCGGACGAGCCGACGGGCAACCTCGATTCGCGCACCGGACAGGAAGTCCTCGAGATCATCGGCTTCCTCAACGACCAGGGGAAGACCATCATGCTCGTCACGCACGATGCCGCCGTGGCCGCCCGCGCCCATCGCGTCCTGCATATGATGGACGGATTGATAGAGCGGGAAGTGGTGAATCGAGAGCCGGCGTTGACGCGTTGAACCGTTAAATCGTTGAAACGTGAAATCGGTCTTCCAACTCGTGCCGCAGGATTTCTCGGACTCCATTCATCTGGTGGTCCGATTCAACGATTTAACGATTTAACGGCTCAACGAGCCTCCATGAATCCTCTAACGTTTCAATTCCTCAGCACCATCCGGCTCGGCGTCAAGAGCCTGCTGCTGCACAAGCTGCGTTCGATCCTCACGATGCTGGGCATCATCTTTGGCGTTTGTTCGGTCATCGCAATGCTCGCTATCGGTGAAGGCGCCTCCTACAAGGCGCAGGAGGCCATCAAGAAGCTCGGCAGCGACAATATCATACTCCGCAGCGTCAAGCCGGCGGAGGAAGCCAAGCTTTCGGGCATGGGCCGCGGCTCCAGCCTGGATTATGGCCTGACCTATGCCGACGGCTCGCGCATCCAGACCACTATTCCCGGCGTCCAGCGAGTGCTGCCCGTGCGAATCATCCGTGAAAATGTCCGCTTCGCGCAGAACAATATTCCCGTGCAGGTGCTCGGCACGCTGCCGTTCTATCCGGAGATCGTCGGGCTGGACGTGGTGCGCGGCCGATTCCTCACAGACACTGACGAACTTCACCAGGATAACGTTTGCGTCCTGACCGTCGGCCTCGCGCAGCGGTTGTTCCCCTATCAGGATCCGCTGGAGCATTCCGTGAAAGTCGACGCGTTCTACTACCGCGTCGTCGGACTGGTGCGCGAACAGAACCTTCCCGAGCAGCGCACGCAGCAGGGCAAGATGGAAGGCGAGCCGCTCGACAACAACATGTATGTGCCGCTGAGCACGTCGCGCACGCGCTTTGGCGAAGTGCTCGTGCGCCGCTCCGCCAGCGGTTTCGAGGCCGAAAAAATCGAGCTCCACCAGTTGACCGTGCAGATGCGCGACACCGCCGCGGTAGAGTCGGCCGACCCGCAAATCAAGACCCTCCTGGGCCGGTTCCATCCCAAGCACGACTACGAAACCATCGTGCCGCTGCAATTGCTGAGACAGGCCGAGGAAACCAAGCGCATCTTCAACATCGTCCTCGGTTCGATTGCCGCCATCTCGCTGCTCGTCGGCGGCATCGGCATCATGAACATCATGCTCGCTACCGTGACCGAGCGGACGCGCGAGATCGGCATCCGTCGCGCCCTCGGCGCCCGGCGCCGCGATATCACGCTTCAGTTCCTGGTCGAGACGGTCGTCCTCTCCTTCGGCGGCGGAATCATCGGCGTCATCGTCGGGATCATCACCCCCATCGCGGTTTCCCACCTGACCGACATGATTACCATCGTCACCTTGTGGTCCGTGCTGGTCGCCTTCGGAATCTCCGGCGCGGTGGGGATCGTTTTCGGCCTTTACCCTGCGAAAGCCGCCGCGCAGCTCGATCCCATCGAGGCGTTGCGGCATGAATGACGCACATTCCGAATCCCAACGGGATTCCGGCGCAAAGCCCAGGGTTGCGAGGCACGAGCTACCCTGGGTACGGTCCCCGTAAAGGTCGCAACCCTGAAAGGGTTGCACCGTCGGGCGTCCTCTGACGGGCGGCGGGGGGCGATTGGATGCAACCCCGTTGGGGTTGGAGACTATTTTTCACCACTGACCCAGGGTAGCCGCGCCGACGCGGCAACCCTGGGCTGAGTGATACAACACCGTTGGTGTTGAGCCGAGCCGCTGCGCGCGGAATTGTCCCGGTTCATGGATTAAGTGCCGGACCACCAGCCGGTAGGAGGCGTCAAGGCGAAGTCAGCGCCAGCCCTCCCGAGCGACACGCTTGGCATTCTCCAAAAAGATGCGGATTTGCGGGACTGACCCGGGACTGACCCTGTTGTTGACCTGCGGGACTAACGCCGTTCTCCGTTTGTGACCGCGTTCTCGTCGTTCTCGTTCTCGGGACTAGCTGTGGTTGGGCTGGGCATGCTGTAGGCGCTCGAACAGCCGTTTGACAGCGGCGCGAAACACTCTCGACTACTCCTCCTTGAATAACGGCCCAAGGAGCTGGCGGCCCAGGGGTTGGTCAGGTTGCGCGGCTTCGAGGCGATCGAATAGTTGACGAGCCGCGAGGCGATCCGCGCCCGCCATGACCCGGATGATATTCACCAGGTGCGCATAGGCGGGCGTGAAGTAGAGGCTGCGGCGGGTGGATTCCAGATAGGCCTCGATGGCTTCGGAGAGTTTGCCGTCGGTTTCGGCCACCATGCCACGAAGATAGCGATCGCGCGCGACGATGTAGTCCGCAAGCCGCGGCGCGAAGGACTCACTGGAGCGCGGAAGGAATGAGCGCGGGTCAGCGGCGCAGCGGTCGAGCAGGGCGAGGAGCACCTGCGCCGGACGAGTGTCGCGGCGCGCCGTGAAGCGCGGCGCGGCGAAGGCGACGCGCGGATGATTGTCCGTATTGAGCGGCGCGGCGCCGGCGAAAGCGGCCAGCGTCTCCGGCCCGGCGACGTGGCAGCCAAACAGGGCAAGCGTGCGGTCGAAGCCGGCTTCCTTCATCCGGGCACGGAAGGATTCGTCGCTCAGCCGGCGTTCGAGCCAGTCCGCCGGCAGCGTCAACGGTTCGAGGGTTCCCACGAGTCCGAGCACGGGGATGTCCACGTTGAAGTGAAGCAGAAAGGCGTGCGTGTGCGAGAAGACGTCGAGGAACGTGCGAACGATGGTGCGCAGGGTGAAC
>Ga0184635_10000278_pt1 | contig 12170 bp, 8 predicted proteins | sample PLM3_30_b2_FD_133147 | JGI IMG/M metagenome (GOLD analysis project Ga0184635, IMG submission 133147) | Groundwater sediment microbial communities from an aquifer in East River, Colorado, USA - PLM3_30_b2 | ecosystem: Environmental > Terrestrial > Soil > Riparian zone | place: USA: East River...
CTGGGGCGGCGGCGGCGGCGGCTTGACGATCACAACTCGCGGTTCTGGCGCCGACGGTGGTGGTTTCACAACGATCACTCGCGGTGGAGGCGCTGGCGCCGGTTGTTCGACAACGACCACCTGCGGTTGTCGCGGAGGCGGCGGTGGCGGATAATGAGCCGTATCGCGATGATGCACGACGCAGCCGGTGGCAAACGTCAAGGGAACAACCAGAGCAAGATGCTTGAGTACGATTTTCATACACTTTCGTTGTTGCATGTCTCGATTCGAGACATGCGCGCGTTGCTCACAAGCAGCGCAGCCGAAGTGCGAAGCTAATCAAGTGCCACTTGCTTCCACAGGCCCGTTAGGCGACGGGCCGAAATGGGGCGGACCATCGAGCGTTGGCATCCGTGGTACCCCTCCGATGTCTTGCTCAGTTTCAAGACCGGCGAGCGCAGACAAGATTTAAGTCCCCTTGGGTCGTCGCAGGTTGGCCACAACTCACTGGCGGCGCGTTGGTCCTTAGGGCCGGCGCGCTCAGATCCGCCAGAGCGATTTGGTGCCGCTGAATTCGGTGAACTCGCCGGTCGTGGTGCGGGAGATGTAGATGGCGATTCCCACCACGGCTACAAGCGTGACGAGATACAGCGTGGCCACAACCCAGCCGGCCACTTCGCCGACGGTCAACGCGGCGTACAGTCCCGCCCAGGAGTCCACTGGTTGTGGGGCATGCATGAAAATCTTGGCCAGCCAGGCAGTTTGCAGGATGATATACAGGAAGACGTAGTTGCGCTTGAGCCGCCGGCCCACCGCCTCGAAGGTGCTGATCTTGAAAGCCGGCAGAATCAGGTCTTCGCACAGCAATTCCTTCCAGTTGCCTTGGAGCATGTCGGTTTTTTGCATCATGATCGGCACCAGGAAATGGGCTTCCAGCAGGCGCACGCGGGCACGGAACGCGTCGTAAAACCGATACCGCCGCGCTTCGATCCACAGCATGATGGAGACAATCGCCAGGTTGAACAGAAAGATCAGATGCGGCACGTCGCGGAACGAAAACGCGACCATGCAAATCGTGGAAGTGGTCGTGATCGCCCAGGTCGTCGTCGTGTCGAGCCGCTGCCGCCACACCATCATGCGCCCCAGTTCGCCGCGGTAGAAGTGGGACAGCGCGTTGACGTAGCTCGGGTCGAACAGCGGCGGGGATGGAGTTTCGGGCGGCTTTTCCATAACCGATTGCCCTCGTCCATATAGGCAATCGGAGCCCAATTCAAGAAGCGATCCCGCCGCCACCGACTACCTGGTGATCGTCTCGTTGAGGTTCAGCAGCACGTTGGCCACGCCAGTCATGGCGGCGAGTTCGGCGTCCCCAAGGTCCTTCGGACGAGGCGACTCCCCGACGGAGAGAAGGGCCTCAGTGGCTTTCGAGTCGTTCGAATACTCCTCCAAGTGTCGTCGGTAGGCGGTCTTGAGCGATTCCAACTCCTCCTTCGCCGGTGGCCGCGCCAGCGTTAGGCGAAAGGCGTAGGCCAGTTGCTCGTCCAGTTTGGAGCCACCTTCCTTGAGGGCGCGCGCGGCCAGTGCCCGGGCGGCCTCGACGTAAGCGGGGTCGTTCATGACCACGAGGGCTTGCAGCGGCGTGCTCGTGCGGGGTCGCTGGAGGATGCAGGTCTCGCGGCTTGGGGCATCGAAGGTCTGAAAGCTCGGGTAATGCGCGGCGCGTTTCCAGAAGACGTACATCCCTCTCCGGTAAAGGTCGGCACCCTTGCTCGGCTCGTATTTCTGGTCGGTACCGTCCCAAATGCCGGGAGGCTGGTAGGGCTTGATGCTCGGTCCGCCGATCTTCGGATTGAGCAGGCCGGAGATGGCCAGCGCATTGTCGCGGATGAGTTCGGCGTCGAGTCGCATGCGCGGACCGCGGCTCAGGAGGCGGTTGTAGGGATCGCGCTCGAGCTTGTCCGCGCTGACGGCGGCGGACTGGCGATAGGTCGCGCTGGTGACGAGGAGGCGGAGGAGATGTTTGATGTCCCAGGGGTGAGGCGGTGAGTCGTTGAATCGTTGAATTGTTAAATCGTTAAATGGGCCATGTTGCTTCTCTGATTTAACGTTTGAACGATTCAACAATTCAACGGGTGCCATGAACTCGCTCGCGAGCCAGTCCAGCAGCTCCGGATGGCTGGGGCGGTCGCCTTGCGAGCCGAAGTCGTTGCTCGTCTTCACGAGGCCCGTGCCAAACAACATAGCCCAAAGGCGATTGACCGTGACGCGGGCGGTCAGCGGGTTGTTTGTCGAGGCGATCCAACGGGCGAGCGTCAGCCGGTTTACGGGCTGGTCCTTCGGAAGGGCGGGCCAGCAAGCGGGCGTGCCCGCGCTCACTTTATCCCCTTTGCGCTGGTAGTCGCCCCGCACCAGCACGAACGTGTCGCGTGGCTTCTCCGATTCGTCCATGACCATCGTGTCGGGAATCGCGTCGAGCAAATCCTTCTTCTCCTTCTGAAGTTTCTCGAGTCGATCCCTCGCGGCGAGGAACTCGCTGGCCCGATGTTCACGGAAGAATTTCTTCAAGCCGGCGCTCTGCTCCTCCGTCCGCTTGTCTGCCGCCAGTTTGGCGACGAGCAGATGCGCGTGCGTGAAAAGGTCCGCCACCTCCTCTGATTTGAGCGCCCGGTCGTAAAAGCGCAGATCGTCGATGAGCCCCGCGAAGGGGAACGCCTTGATGCGCGACCCGATGAGCAGCGGCGCATCCGTGGCAATCGTCGCGGACAACTTGTCGGTCGGTGTGTCGATCGGCCGCCCCTTGCCATCCACGTAGATCTTCACGCCGCTGGCCTTGTTCGATCCGTTCCAAGTGACAAAGACGTGCGTCCAGACGTTGGTAGGCAGCGCGTCTTTGGTCACGACTTTGATGGCGTTGTCGGGGAACTCGTGGGCCAGGTGTACCTCCACTTTACCGTCCATGATGAGCAGGTCGAAGCCGCGATAGCCCGGCCCTTCCTCCATCTTGCTGAGCACGGCGCCCTTTTTGCCGTGCAGCTTAATCCAGGCGCCATAGCTGAAAGCATTGGTGTGCTCGAAGCGAACGGCCTGCCCGGCGTCAATGAAGCCGTCGTCCTTGCCGGAGAGCTGAAGCGCGCGGCCCAATTGGCCGGGAACGAAGCTGAGGTTTGTAGCCGCTGACGTGAGGAGGCGGGCTTCCCCATTCGTCCGTACATCCGGCTGGTCTACTCTGCGGCTGCGAGGCGCGGTGGAATCCTCGAACGCGAACTCCACAACGAGCCCGGGCAAGTCCGGCTCCTTAATCTCCTGCTCGCGCACTTCCTTCTCCCATTTCTCCTGCGCCTTGGGGAGCTCGGCCTCGCGCTCGTTCACGACCTTCTCCGCCGGCGGAATCAGGTCGAGATAACGGATGAGCTTTGAGCCTTGGTCGGGCGTCGGTACCTTGAGGACCGGGGCGGGATTGCGCGTGCGCGTGCCGTCCAGGCCCTTCTCAGGGATGCGATTGAAGAAAGCATAAAGCTGATAAAACTCACGCGTCGTGATTGGATCGTATTTGTGGTCGTGGCACTCGGCGCAACCGACCGTGGTCCCGAGCCAGACCTGAGCGGTGGTGCTCACGCGATCGACCTGGTACTTGGCCAAGTATTCCTCCGGATCCACGCCGCCTTCGTCGGTCGTCATCACGTTTCGGTGAAAGCCCGTGGCGATCTTCTGCTCGATGGTGGCGTCGGGCAGCAAATCGCCCGCGAGTTGCTCGACGGTGAACTGGTCGAACGGCATGTTGTCATTGAACGCCCGGATCACCCAATCGCGCCACAGGTGCATCTGACGGAAGCCGTCAAAATGGTAGCCGCTGCTGTCGGCGTAGCGGGCCTGGTCCAGCCACGCCAGCGCGAGCCGCTCACCGAAGTGCGGCGAGGCGAGGAGCCGCTCGACCAGCCGCTCGAAAGCGTCGGGGCTTTTGTCCGCCACGAACGCGTCCACTTCGTCAAGGGTAGGCGGAAGCCCTATCAAATCGAGCGAGACCCGGCGAATGAGTGTGTAGCGATCCGCCTCGGTGTTCGGCTTCAGCCGGGCTTGTTCGAGCCGCGCGAGGATGAAGCGGTCGATGTCGTTGCGCGCCCACGAGCGGCGTTTTACCTCGGGCGCCGCCGGGCGCTGCGGCGCGACGTAGCTCCAATGTTCGGCCCACTTCGCGCCTTCGGCAATCCATCGCCGGAGTAAATCGATCTGCGCTGCCGTGAGTTTCTTGCCGGTCTTTTTGGGCGGCATGTGGTCGTCGTCATCGAGCGGGAGCGAGACGAGCTTGAACAACCGGCTTTGCTCCGGCTTGCCTGGGACGATCGCGAACTCGCCGGAATCGAGCTTCCTGAACGCCTCCGCCTTCAAGTCGAGCCGCAAGTCGGCCTTGAGCTTGTTGGTGTCCGGGCCGTGGCAAGCGAAGCAGTTGTCCGAGAGTATCGGTCGGATGTCGCGGGTGAAATCGACCTTGCCGCCCGCTTTCGGCGCGGCGTGAGCGGCCAGAGTGGCCAACAGCACTAGTCCGCAAGAGAGCCATCGGCGGCCACAGATTGACTGTCGAGTTTCCAACATATTCTTGGTCCGGCTCATGGGGCTGAACATCAGATTTAGACAATCCCTCGGCGGCAGGCGAGTCGAAAACTCACAGGCCGCCGTCGAAGTCGGATTCAAGAAGGAGCGCGGACAGCTTTGTCCGCGTGTTCGTTAGCTTGAGCTTCCGTTCGCGCGGACAAGGCTGTCCGCGCTCCTGGCCCACTCATCTCGCGGCGCGTCCCGCCGATGCAGTCGGGGGTGGCCGGGGTTGACTTGCGCCGCGCCAGGCTGAAAGGTTCATACGTATGCCGCTCTACGAGTACGAGCTTTGCGAAGGCAGTTGCAGTGCCTGCGGCGGAAGGTTCACCCTCCGCCGGCCACTAAGCGCCGCGGAATTGACCCAGTGCCCGGCGTGCAAGAAACCGGTGCGCAAGGTCATCTCACTCTTCAACACGCCCACTTACCTCAAACCCACTTCCGTCAGCGACGCCAAGAAGGCTGGCTTCACCGTGCTCAAACGTGTCAAAAAGGGCGAGTATGAGCGGCAGTAGTAGCGGCCATTAGGTATTGGAGATGAAGCGTTGAAGGGTTAAAGCGTTGAAGCGGAACTTCAGTTCACCGCCTCTGTCTAACCGCCATTTCTTTCCAGGAACCTGAGGACGCGACGTTCTGTAGCCGCCGACGTTAGGAGGCGGAACACCTGGACGCAGGCCCATCCGCCTCCTCACGTCGGCGGCTACGATCATGACGGCGACGCCCGCAGACTCGACAGGCCACGGCCGGTGCCGGATGATGCGCTCCAATCTGACGCATGAAACTGCACACCCGCTTCACGGCCTGTTTCCTCCTCGCGTCCTTTCTCGCCGCAGCCGCCCAGGACGCCACGCTGCCCGGCACCAAGTCGCTCGACCTCCAGGGCGACCTCTCCGCGCAAATGGTGGCCGGCATCGACAAATTCCTGCTGCGCGAAATCGAACGCGCCGCCGCCGGCCGCACGAACTTCTGGAAACGGGACTTCTCCTCCCGCGAGGCTTACGAGAAATCCGTTGCGACCAATCGCGAGCGACTGCGCCGGCTCGTCGGCGCAGTGGATGAACGGCTTCAGGTGAAGGAGCTGGAGTTTGTCGCGACGACGGCGACTGCCGCGACCCTTCTTGATGATGGCAACTACACGACGCACGCGGTGCGCTGGCCGGTTTTCGAGGGCGTTTACGGTGAAGGCCTCTGGGTGCGGCCGAAAGGAGCGATTACTGCGCGGGTCGTCGTCTTACCGGATGCGGATCAAGCGCCGGAGTGGCTGGCCGTCCGCCTGGCCGAGAACGGTTGCGAGGTGCTCATCCCCACCCTCATCGACCGAAGCGTCACCTGGTCCGGCAATGAGAAGCTCAAACGGTTCACCAATCAGCCACACCGTGAATGGATTTATCGCCAGGCCTTCGAACTGGGCCGCCACGTCATCGGCTATGAAGTGCAGAAAGTGCTGGCGGCGGTGGACTGGTTCGCCTCGCAGGAATCGGCCGGCGGCAAGCGGAAATTGCCAATCGCTGTCACGGGCTACGCTGAAGGCGGTCTGCTTGCGCTCTACGCCGCAGCGCTCGATACGCGCATCGACGCGGCACTCGTCAGCGGTTACTTCGATGCCCGCCAGCGAGTCTGGGCCGAACCGATCTACCGCAACCTCATAGGCCTGCTGCGCGAGTTTGGCGACGCCGAAATCGCCAGCCTCATCGCGCCGCGCCCGCTCGTCATTGAACATGCGGAAGCGCCGAAAATCGATGGCCCGCCGAAACCGCATGATGGACGGGGTGGCGCCGCGCCCGGCCGCATCGAGACGCCGGACTTCAGCAGCGCCGACGCCGAGGTCCTGCGTGCGCGCCAGTTCGCCGGACCGTTCAAGGATTTCATCACGCACGTCCACGGAAACGAAGGACGCGCCATTGGCCCGATGAGCGAGCAAGCATTGCTCGCACTGCTGCGGAAGCTCGGAATGGAAGTGAAGGCTCTGTCGGGCGGTCCGGCGCCCGCCGCGCCGGTCGATAATCCATATCGACTCGCCATGCGCCAGAAACGGCAGGTCGAGGAACTCGTCCAGCACACACAACGAATCCTGCGCGAATCCGAGCGCTTCCGCGACGGCGCCTTCTGGAAGACCATCACCGCAAAGAACGCCGATGACTGGACCGGCGCCGTCAAGGCGCGCCAGCGCAACCTATGGGACGACGTCCTCGGCCGACTGCCCGCCGCAACGCTTCCGGCCAACGCCCGTTCACGCCGGATTTACGACAAGGAAAAGTGGACCGGCTACGACGTGGTGCTCGACGTCTGGCCGGACGTGTTCGCCTGGGGCGTGTTGCTGCTGCCGAAGGACCTCAAGCCCGGCGAGCGCCGTCCGGTCGTCGTCTGCCAGCATGGCCTCGAAGGGCTCCCCGCCGACACGATCACGGATGACCCGAAGGCGTCCGGCTACGGGGCTTACAAGGCGTTTTCCGCGCGGTTGGCCGAGCGGGGCTTCGTCGTGTTCGCGCCGCACAACCCGTATCGCGGGCGCGACGCCTTCCGCGGCTTGCAGCGCAAGCTCAACCCGCTCGGCAAGTCGCTCTTCTCCGTCATCCTGGCGCAACACGACAGGATTCTCGACTGGTTGAGCGAACAACCGTTCGTCGACTCGAAGCGCATTGGCTTCTACGGCCTGAGCTACGGCGGCAAGACGGCGATGCGCGTGCCGGCGCTGCTCGACCGCTACTGCCTGTCGATTTGCTCGGCCGACTTCAACGAGTGGGTGACGAAGAACGCGACGGTCGACTCGACCTATTCCTATATGTTCGGCGGCGAGTACGAGATCTTCGAATGGGATCTTGGCCACACGTTCAACTATGCGGAAATGGCCGCGTGCATCGCCCCGCGTCCGTTCATGGTCGAGCGCGGGCACGACGACGGCGTGGCGCCCGACGAATGGGTCGCGCACGAGTTCGCGCGCGTGCGCCGTTTCTACAACAAGCTCGGCATCGGCGACCGCGCCGAGATCGAATTCTTCAACGGTCCGCACACCATCAACGGCCTAGGTACTTTCAAATTCCTCCACAAACACCTCGGCTGGCCCGAGCCCAGGTAGCCCCTGACTCGGCCCGGCCTGGCGTTCGCTCGACACGCACGGCCCTTCTTGAAACACTCGCGCGCGCTGTGAAATCGCAACAATCCATCGTCACGCTCGACCTCGAGGGTGTCATCGTGCCGGAGATCTGGATTGCCGTCGCCGAAAAGACCGGCGTCCCCGAACTGCGCCGCACGACGCGCGATGAGCCGGATTACGACAAGCTCATGCGCGACCGACTGGCGCTCCTGGATCGGCATGGGCTGAAGCTCTCAGACATTCAGACAGTGATTGCCGCGCTTCGCCCACTGCCCGGCGGCAAGGAGTTTCTCGACGAGCTTCGCTCCTTCACTCAAGTCATCATCCTGTCCGACACATTCGAGCAATTCGCCGCGCCCCTCATGCTGCAGCTCGATCGGCCGACCCTCTTGTGCCACCGCCTCGTGGTCGAAAACGATCGAATCATCGATTACGCCATCCGCATCCCCGAGCAGAAGCAGAAAGCCGTGGCCGCGCTGCGCTCGCTCAACTACCGGGTCATCTCCGCGGGCGACGCCTACAACGACACGGCGATGCTGAAGGAAGCCAGCGTCGGGTTCCTCTTCCGCGCACCTGAGAATGTGAGGCGGGAGTTCCCGCAGTTCCGCGCGTTCGAGAGGTACGAGGAATTGATGCAGGCGATTCGGGAAGCGATCTGAGTGGGAACGGTTGGGAGCGAGTAATCAGTAGTGATGATTGGCAATAGTGTTAGAAAAGGCCAGCGAGTAGAACGAAGGTCATGATTTCAGTGGAACACGCTCTGGGACACGATCGACGGCTGCGCGCGCTGACCAGTTTGGATACCTTCAGGTTCCAGGAATTGCTGCGGCAGTGGAGGCCTGTGCTGACCAAGTTGACGGCCCAACGGACCGTCCGCGGCCAACCCCGCAAGCGGGCCGCGGGTGCCGGCCCCAAGAGTGTGTTGGATGGCGCTGAAGCCAAACTGTTCTTCATTCTCTTCTACCTCAAGGCCTATCCGACGCAGGATGTGATGGGCTCGCTGTTCGGCTTGAGCCAGCCGCAGGTGTGCGAGTGGGTCAAACGATTGCTGCCTGTGCTGGAGCAGTTCATGGCCGTGCACCTGCCCGCCCGGCACGGCCGACAACTGGCGGAGGTGCTGGCCCGCATCCCCGAAGTGGAGGAAGTGTTGCTCGATGGCACCGAGCGGCCCGTCAGCCGTCCGGAGCATAAGCGCCGACGGGATGCGCACTACAGTGGGTGGCGCAAGCGCACGACGGTGAAGAATGTGCTGGCGACGGCTGGAGGGCGAGTCGTGTTGCTGACGCCGACGGTGCCGGGCCGTCGACATGATAAGACGGAGGCAGACCTGGCCCGAGTGCGGCTGGAGCCCGGGTATCGACTGCTGGCCGACAGTGGTCTGCAAGGCTATGAAGCAGGAGCGGCGGTCGTACGGACGCCGCACAAGAAACCCCGCGGCCGGCCCCTGCACTGGCGACACAAACGATCGAATCGGCAGTTGGCACGGGTGCGAGTGGGCGTGGAGCATGTCATCGGTTCGGTCAAGCGGTTGGGAGTGCTCCGACAGCCGTTGCGGATGCGCCGCAAGAATGCGGCCGACACGGTGATGCTTCTGGGCTGCGGGTTGCACAACTTCCGCCAGGCAACTTGTGAACTGAGCGCCTGATCGAAAACTCCAAGCAGTGAATCTCATGCGCAAGCGCTGTTGAATCCTTATTACTGATCCCCTCTAGTAGTCAGTAATCAGTAATTAGTCTTCAGTAATCAGTCTTCAGTATTCAGCTAGCTCGTCATTGACGGTTTGACGCGAAGGCCGATTGCCGCAATTGCCTTTCCACTGATTACTGAACACTGATAACACTGATTACTGTTTATTACTGATTACTGACTACTGGCCCCATCCACTCAATCCTCCGCCTTCGACTCGCGGCCCACCAGATCCTGCAGCGCCTTGGCGACGTTTTTCCCCTCGTAAAGCAGGCTGTAAACCTCATCGAGGATGGGCGTCGAAACTTTGTGCCGACGCGCCAGTTGCCATGCCGAGCGAGCTGTCGGGTAGCCTTCGGCCACGGTCACAGAGCCGGCCAGGATGTCCGCCAGCTTCTCGCCGCGCCCGAGCCGTTCGCCGAGAGTCCGGTTTCGACTGAGTTTCGAGAAGCAGGTCACCGTCAGGTCGCCCAGCCCGCTGAGGCCCGCGAAAGTTTCGGACTGCGCGCCGCATTGGACGCCCAACCGGCGAATCTCGACGATCCCACGCGTCAGCAGCGACGCCTTGGTATTGTCGCCGAACCCCAGCCCGTCACACACGCCCGCTGCGATGGCGACGACGTTTTTAAGTGCTCCGCCCATTTCGACGCCGGTCGTGTCGGCGCTCGTGTAAACCCGGAACGTTGGAGAATGAAACAGGGTCTGCGCCATTTGCGCCACGGCGGGATCCTCGCTGGCGGCCACGACGGCCGTCGGGATTTTTCTCGCGACTTCGAGCGCCAACGACGGCCCGCTGAGCGCGGCAATCCTTGCGCGGGGAGCGCACTGGCGCAGCACGCCGCACATGGTCAGCCCGGTGTCATGCTCGATGCCCTTCGTGACGCTCAGGAGAATGCCGGCGTAGCCGCCCAGTCCCGTCGCCACTTCGCGCAGGGCCTTCGACGGAACGGCCATCACGACGACTTCCGCGCCATCCACGGCGCGGGCGAGGTTTGATTCGTAGAACCAGTCCCGCGATAAATCGATGCCGGGCAGGTAGCGCTCGTTGCGGGCGGCGCGGCGCACGTCGTCGAGGTGCTCGGCGCTGTGGCCCCACAGGGTGACCGGGCGGCCGTTGCGATGGAGGACGAGCGCGAGCGCGGTGCCCCACGCGCCAGCGCCGAGAACCGTCAGCTTCACTCCGCGCCCTCCCCGGGCCTTTGGCCGATGCGCGGCTCGGTGCCGGCGAGAAGGCGCTGGATGTTCGCCCGATGTTTGTAGATCGCCAGCGCGCCCATTGCGCCAGTCACGAGCGTGAGCTTCCAGTTCTTCGTTGTGAGGAAGCTGACGAAAGGCAACGTGAATGACGCCGCGATGGATCCAACTGAGACGATGCGGGTCACGGCAAGGAGGACGATCCAAATCGAGACAATGATCACCAGCGCCCACGGCACCAGCGCCGTCAACACGCCCGCCGTGGTCGCGATGCCTTTGCCGCCTTTGAACCGCAGCCAGCAAGTGTAGTTGTGCCCGAGGATGGCGCACAACGCGGCGACCATCATCTGGGCGTCCCGCTCGTTCGCGGTGGCCTGCTCGCCGAATGCCGCGCCGATTCCGCGCGTCACGAGCACGACTGCGAGCCATCCCTTCAACGCGTCGGCCAGCAGCACCGCGATGCCAGCGGGTTTGCCGAGGATGCGCAGCACATTGGTCGCGCCGATGTTGCCACTGCCGACGGTGCGGATGTCGATGCCGCGGGCCTTGCCGACGAGAAAGCCAGTCGGTATGGAACCGAGCAGGTAGGCCGCGAGCGCCGTGATCGCATAAGTCCAAAGTGCCACACGGCGAATCTAGGAACACCACCGCGCGTGTTCCAAGGGGAAAGTGGCGTGGAGGCGCATGTCGATCCTGCCCCACTACCGGTTCCGTCGCGCGGGTGCGCATCCGGGCACTTGCCCCCAGCGGACTCCCTCTCCCCCGCTCCGAGCGGGGGAGAGGGTTGGGGAGAGGGGGCGCGCGTGTTTAGGGAGAGCAGTTGTCCGAGCCGAAAGTCCCTCCTCTCCCCGGCCCTCTCCTCCCTCGGAGGGAGGAGAGGGAGTTCATCGTTCCTGATCCGGGGGCAGTGCCCGCGGATGAGCCCGTCGCGCGGTCAATTTTCTGTGTTCAGCGTTCCGTCCTCCGGGCAAGCTGCGGCCGTGGTCGCGTCGGACAAAATCAAAGTCGCCGTGCTCGGCACCGGCTCGCTCGGCAAGGAACACGCGCGCCTTTATGCGGAGTTCGCTCGCGCGGGCGAAATCGAGTTTGCGGGCGTGTTCGACGTGTCACCTGAAGCCGCCCGGCGTGTCGCCGGCCAGTGTGGCACGCGCCAGTTCGCATCGATTGCCGAGGCGGCGGCGGCAAGCGACGCGCTAAGCATTGTCACGCCCACGACGACCCATTATGAGATCGCCAAGGAGCTACTGGCCTCGGGCAAACACGTCCTGGTCGAGAAGCCGATGACCGACAACGCCGAACAGGCCGGGGAGTTGGTGCACCTGGCCTGGAAACATCGCGGCGTCTTGCAGGTCGGCCATGTCGAGCGTTTCAACCCGGTGTTCCAGTATCTGCAATCTGTCGCCACGCAGCCGCGGTTCATCGAGACGCACCGGCTGTCGCCCTACCCGGCGCGAAGCACGGACATCGGCGTGGTGCTCGACCTGATGATTCACGACCTGGACGTGGTGCTGGCGTTTGTGAAGTCGCCCGTCACGAGCGTCGACGCCGTCGGCATCCCTGTGCTGAGCAAATCGGAAGACATCGCCAACGCGCGGATTCGCTTCGCCAATGGCTGCGTGGCCAACCTGAC
>Ga0184635_10000280_pt1 | contig 12108 bp, 9 predicted proteins | sample PLM3_30_b2_FD_133147 | JGI IMG/M metagenome (GOLD analysis project Ga0184635, IMG submission 133147) | Groundwater sediment microbial communities from an aquifer in East River, Colorado, USA - PLM3_30_b2 | ecosystem: Environmental > Terrestrial > Soil > Riparian zone | place: USA: East River...
GGCCCGCCGGCCCAGGCCGCGGCCAGGGCGCGGAGTTTTTCGCGCTGCGCGGGAGTAAGCTCCGAGAAGTTGGTGGACTTGCTGGCGTTGGCCAGCGCGCTCACGGCGTTGCGGTGCCCGGGAAGATGTTCGAGCACCGTCATCGCCTCGCGGGTGGAGTTCGGATGGTAGTGTTCCAGGGACCCCGCCGACATGTTCGTCTTGCCGAGGGCCGTGGCGAGTCGGTCGAGTGCGACGGAGTGGGGCCGGGGCGGCCGGTCGGGATACTTTACTACCACATTGTGGAACCGTTTCACGCGCGGTTCTTCTCCAAAGGTGATCGCTGCGATTTTCTCAAGTGCGACGCCCCGAACGACGAACCGATTCGTGCCGCCATTCGGGCTTGAACTCGAGTTTTGAAGAAACGCTGGATGCCGCTTTCCCTCGGTGTCGTAAGCAAGAATTTGGGACCACATGCCGCCGTATCCCGTCCACCGAATCTCGAACGGCGTACCATCAGAATTCTGCTGCAGGGAATTCGCCAACGCAATTACCCAGCCAGGCTTCGACTCCCCTGCGCTGTTGGTCTTACCCACGGCAAATGGGCCATCGAAGCTGAGCGCCGCCGGGCCGCGTGTCTTTCCAAAAAAGTGAAGCGCGAGCTCGATCTCCTCCACGGGCGCCTGCCTTCCGCCGAAAAGTACCGCGCGCCGATAGTAGTTTGTGTGCATCGCGACGCGAAACAGCACCCTGGGACGTCCTTCCGGCCCAGGCACTCGCTCGTCCTCGAGCGCGTACATCGTGCTCTGAATCCACGAACGCTTTTCCGCAGGCCGGACCGTTCCCGGAGAGTTCTGGCTGAAGTCCAAATCCTCCATGCCGGGCCCGAGTTCGAAGAGGAACTCACGCAGCATCGTGCCTTGGGGCCAGGTGTAAGTGCGCTTTCCCGGCCAGTCGAATTTCACGCCGGGAATGTCGCCGCGCCCGTCATAGAGCACGTCCTCCCCGTCGGGCACGACCCCAACAAGGCGGATGTCTGCAAGGTCGCCCGAGGTGGTCAGCCTGTGCTGCGTGCGGAAGAGATTCGCCAGTTTCGGCGCGAGCGCCACCGCCAACGCCGCCAACAGCACCAGCAACATTGCAACGCGGAAGAGAATCGTCGACCAGAGGACGGGTTTTGGACCGTGCTCGTTCATGTGAGGTTAGATGCACGCGAGCGTAGCTGCCGCCGGTCGCAAAGTCATGGCTTCAGTTGGAACTCTTGACCTTGGTTCCTCGATCGGGACTTCACTCCGGACTCGTACGCCCGATATTAGTTGTAAGAATCCGGCTTCGGCCGCGTATGTATCAGTAGGCGGTCAGTAATCTTGCTGTAGCTAATTAAGAGTAAACATTATGAAGAACCGATGCGCTCTCAAGGGAGTCCGGATGGGAACGAAGCCATTGGCTGTGCTGTCAATCGTGTTGATTGCAGCTGTGCAAGTCCATGCGTCAGAAGAATCTCGATTGACTGCAATCGCTCGAAGTTCCAGCCATTTTGTCGCCGTGGGCCGCGATGGCGCAATCCTCCGGTCCGAAGACGGCCGGGCCTGGTCGAACCAACCAGCGGTGACGCAAGCGCACCTGCGCGGCGTGGCGTTCGGGGACGGGCGCTTCGTCGCGGTGGGCGACGCCGGCACGCTGGTGACCGGCACCGATACCGCCGGTTGGCAACGGCTCGATCCGCTTGACTCCAACACCCTTCGCCAGGTGACGTTCGGCCGGGGACAATTCATCGCCGTCGGCGATAGCGGCACCATTCTGTCATCGATGGACGGCCTCCATTGGCGCCGGTTGCGCTCCACGACGACGGCCAAACTCCGAAGCGTCGTCTATGGTTCGGGCCGATTTGTTGCTGTTGGTGAAGGAGGAATCATTGTCACTTCCAGCGGCGGATACAAAGCCTGGTCGTGCGTGAATTCCGGAACAGAGAGTTGTCTGCGCGGTGTCGCCTACGGCAATGGGGTCTTCGTCGCTGTCGCTCCAAACCGCGCCGTGTTCACGTCCGGGGACGGATTGCGTTGGAGCCGCCACTCGGCCACCGACGACGCTTATCTTTATGCCCTTTGCTTCAATGGCAGAGAGTTCGTAGCGGTCGGTTGCACCGGGCGTGCGGCCTGGTCCAGTGACGGCCAGATCTGGCGTCCGATTGAGAAGGCTGGTTGCGGTGATCTTGTCGGCGTTGCGGGCACTACTGAACGAATGGTAGGGGTCGGTGGGACTGGCACAACTTTGTTCCCGTCCCCCGAGCCGGCGGTGCCCGTCCTGACGCTCAAGACCCCCAAGTCGAGAATTGACGGCAGCCGGGAATTCCTCGACAAATAGGGTAGTAGAACAATTCCTTCTCGAGTGAGAAGCACCGCGGGTTTTGGTTTCTGTAAACTGTGTGCAACCAGAACCCGCATTTTGCTGTGGGAAAATCTCCAACTGTGAATTGGCCTTGCCAGGAGTCCATCGTGCGGTTTGCTTAGGTGGGTGACGATGTTGAAATCCGTTTTGTTTGCCGCCGGGTTTTGCGCGCTGCTGCTTGCCGCACAGGCGCAGCAACCCTCCCGGCCGTTCCCCGTCGAGTTCACACTCGACCCGAACTCTCCGTGGCAGCGTCAGATTGAGGGAAAGCTCGTGTCGCGCTCCCCGGGCGTCTTCGTTGGTTTCTATCGCGGTTGGAGCAACTCGATCCTGCTCCAGGCGACCAACGAGTCGGTGGACGCGATTATCGTGCCGGAGGTTGGCGGGCGAGTGCTTCACTACGGCGCCGGCGGGGACAACATCCTTTTCGAGCCTGCCGACGGCGCCGGCCGGACCCTCGCCCGGTCCTCCCCTGGCTTCCCGGTCGGCGGCTATCAATGCGACGTCGGTCCGGAGTCGGCGGGCCTTCCCGAGCACCCGCAACTGTGGCAAGGCATGCATACTTGGAAATCTCCTGGCGAATGGACGGTGCTCGTCGCGAGTGGAAAGGACTCTGTCCTCGGCGTCGAAGTCTCGAAGAATATCCGCCTGGATCCAGAAACCGGCACTCTCCATTTCACGCAATGGCTCGAAAACAAGCTGGCCCGGGACACAACTTTCTGCCTGCGCGATCGGACGCTTTGCAAAGGCGGAGGTTTCGTCTTGATGCCGTTGAACAAGAAGAGCCGCTTCTCCGCGGGCTGGGCGCTTCGTCGCAAGACCCCGGCAGGGTTCAACTATGACGGAGCGACGCCCTTTTCGCCAAACGTCCGTGTCCTTGAAGGAGTGCTGGTCGCCAAAACGGATGGTGAACCGCTCCGACTCGGCTCAGACAGCGACGCCGGATGGGTCGCCTATACTCGGGGGCAGAGCCTCTTTGTGAAATTCTTCGCCCACACGGCCGACGGCACGTATTCGGACGGCAATTCCGTCGAAGTCTCATGGAACGCCCAGTCCGTCGAACTCGAGCCCCGCAGCCCGGAAGTCAAGCTCCGGCGCTTCAACCCGCACGGATTCGCCGGGCGCTGGATGCTGCTCCCCCTGGACAAGCCGGTGGCCTCCTTCGACGAGGCCCGTGCCCTCGCGGATCGCATCGTGGCTCTAAAGAATGCCGCTGGCAAACTCGACATGGCCGCGCTCGAGCCAAAACGCGGCCCGAAATAAGGCTCGCTCAGCGAGGATCGGCGTAGCTGCGACCGTGAAGTCGCGGGCTGAATTACTCTTGTAGCCACGCACTCGCTCCTGCCCGGCTCTTTTGACTTTCCTCCCCTCATCCACTAGCCTGCGCGCCGAATGAACGTGCTGCGGCACACGGAGCCCGGCTTTCAACAGCGCCTCCGCGCGCTGTCGAACGCTTCAAGTCTCTTCGATCCAACCATCGAAGAGCGCACCCGCGCCATCGTCGAAGCCGTCCGCGCGCGAGGTGACAAGGCGCTCCTGGAATTTACGGAGCGCTTCGACGGCGCCAGGCTCACGGCCGACCAACTCGCCGTGAGCACCGCCGAACTTCTCGATGCCTCGATTCGGGCTGATGAGTCGCTGCGCTCCGCCGTCGCCATGGCGGCGAAGAACATCGAATTCTTCAGCCTCAAGTCGCTTCGCCGAAATTGGGCCGCCCGCAACGCGCAAGGCGCTCGCGTGGGCGAGAAATTCGATCCGTTCGCCCGCGTCGGAATCTATGTTCCGGGCGGCGCCGCCCCGCTTGTGTCCACCTGCCTGATGACCATCATCCTGGCCCGCGTGGCCGGGTGCCGGGAAATCGTCGTCTGCACTCCTTGCAGGGCGGACGGCCGGGTCAACGCCGGGATTCTCTTCGCCTCCCGCGCGGCCGGAGCGACCGAGATCTACAAGCTCGGCGGCGCCCAAGCCATCGCCGCGATGGCGCTCGGCACTGCGACCCTGCGGCCCGTCCAGAAAGTGTTCGGTCCCGGAAACGCTTACGTCGTGGCCGCCAAGCGCCTGCTCTTCGGGCGGGTGGCCATCGACCTCCTGCCCGGCCCCAGCGAAGTGCTCGTTCTCGCTGACGATTCCGCGAACCCGCGCTTCGCCGCCGCCGATCTACTTGCGCAGGCCGAACACGGCTCAGGCCACGAGCGGGTTTGGCTCGTCACGACTTCGGCGAAGGTCCTCAATGCAGTGCGGCGGGAATGCACGAAACAGCTTCCGAAACTTTCGCGCCGCGAGTTCATTCAGCGCGCGCTCGCCAACAACGGCTGGCTCATCCACGTGAAGTCCCTCGATGACGGCATCGAACTTGTGAATCGCATTGCTCCGGAGCATTGCGAAATCATGACGAAACGGCCCGCGAAAGTGGCCGAACGCATCACCACCGCCGGGGCCATTTTTCTGGGCCCATGGTCTCCGACTGTGCTCGGCGACTACGTCGCTGGGCCCAGCCATACATTGCCGACCGGCGGCGCGGGCGCATCGTTTGCCGGCCTCACCGTTGACCAGTTCCAGCGCCGCACCAGCGTGGTCGAATACACGCGCGCCTCGCTGAAGAAATCAGCCCGTGCCCTCCTGAAGTTTGCCGAGATCGAAGGCCTCGATGCCCACGGCCGTTCCGCCGTGATCCGGCTCGGAAAAAGCTAAGCGCCTTCCATGCCGACGGAGTCCCGACCACGCCGCGCGTTGCTTCGCAATACGCAACACGCAACACGCAACACGCGCACACTCATCCGTCCGCTGGTTCGCAAGTTGCACGCCTACGTCCCGGGCGAACAGCCGAAGATCAAGGGGTTAATCAAACTCAACACCAACGAAAATCCGTATCCCCCTTCGCCGAAAGTGCTGGCGGCGATTAAGGCCGCCGTCGATGGCCGCCTGCGGCTCTATCCCAACCCGACGTCCCAGGCGTTGCGCGAGAAACTCGCGAAGTTCCACCGTTGCTCGCCGGAGAACGTGATTATCGGCAACGGCTCCGACGAGTTGCTCGCGCTCGCCGTGAGGACGTTCGTCGAGCCAGGAGCCACGGTGCAGTACTTCACACCGAGCTACTCGCTCTACCCGGTGCTGGCGGACAGCCACGACGCGCGCAAGAACTCCGTTAGACTGGCCGCGGACTTCACCTTGCCTCGAATCGAGCTACTCAGGAAATCAAAGGCCTGGGATTTCGACGCCGCACTGACATTCATCACCACACCCAACGCGCCGAGCGGGCGCGGGTTTCCGACCGCGGAGCTGGAAGCACTTTGCAGGCTGCATCGCGGTGTAGTCGTGCTCGACGAAGCCTACGTGGACTTCGCGGAGGAGAATGCGTTGAGACTGGCGTTGACGCATCCGCACGTGCTCGTGGCGCGCACTTTCTCGAAGGCGTACTCGCTCTGCTTCCAGCGTGTGGGCTACTGCGTCGGGCCGCCCGCGCTGATCGCCGCGCTCGACAAGCTGCGCGACAGCTACAACGTGAATGGCCTCGGCCAGCTCGGCGCGCTCGCCACGCTCGACAACTTGGTCTACTACCGAAAAAACTTCGCCCGCATCAAAACCACGCGCGCCCGCTTGACGCGCCAACTGGTTGAGCTTGGCTTTGAGGTGCTGCCGAGCCAGACCAACTTTCTCCTGGCTCGCCCGCCGCGATTTCCCGCAGAGGACTGGCTGGGAAAACTCCGCGCTCGCCGAATCCTTGTCCGCTGGTTTGCCAATCCCGCAGTGCGCGACTATTTGCGCATCACGATCGGCACGGAGTCCGAGGTGAACGCGCTGGTGCAAGCGGCGGCGGCGATACTTGGAGAATGAGGCGCATTCCGTGTTGCGTATCGCGTGAAGAACTCCTTCACGCGTCGTGCCTTAACGTTTTAACGATTCAACGTTTCAACGCCACCAGTTTCACTTGAACACTTGCAGCCAAGTTGGAATCCTCTCCCTCAGTGTCCCGATTCCCGTCCAACTTCTACGCCGCGTGGCGGACGCGCACGGGACTCGTTCCCGCGCTGCGCGAGACGAGCGACGCGCCGCCCGAGCGGTTGCTTCAGGCCGTCTGGTTTCACCAACGCCTGCGCCGCGAACAACTTCGCACTCACGACGGCCGCGCGCTGCGCGTGCTGCATCCTGGCTTCTGGAACCGGGAGCCGGGTCCCGACTTCCGCGGCGCGGTGGTGCAGTTCGAGGGCGAAGCGCCGCGCGCCTGCGACGTCGAGATCGATCTTCACAGCGCCGGCTGGCACGGGCACAAGCACGATACGAATCCGAATTTCAAGGGCGTCGCCCTTCACGTCGTCTGGCGCGCCGAAAAGCCTATCGCTCTGCCGACGCTGGATCTCCAGCCGGTGCTCGATGCGCCCTTGCCGGAGCTGGCGCTCTGGCTGGGCTCCGAGGCCGCGCAGTCCTACCCGCTGGAACTTCTCGGCCAATGTTGCGCGCCGTTGAGTGACCTGTCCGAAGATCGGCTGACCCAGCTCCTTCACGAAGCCGCGCTCGCCCGGTTCCAGAGCAAGGCGGCTCACTTTCAGGCCCGCGCCCGGGACGGCGGCTGGGAGCAATCGCTCTGGGAGGGATTGTTTCGCGCGCTCGGCTACAAGCACAACGTCTGGCCGATGCAGCGTCTGGCGGAGCTGCGTGGAGTTCTTCGGCCGGAAAATGCCAGCGCGGCGCCGCTCACGATTCAGGCCCGGCTGCTCGGAGTAGCCGGGTTGTTGCCGGAGGAACTTGCGCCCGCCGAAGCCGGACGCGACTCGTACGTCCGGCGCTTGTGGGACAGTTGGTGGCGCGAGCGCGACGCGTTCGCAGAGGTCATGCTGCCGAGGACGATTTGGAAGCTCGCAGGCATCCGCCCCGCCAATCATCCGCAACGCCGCCTGGCCCTCGCGGCGCACTGGCTTTCCAGGAGCGAACTTCCCGCCCGAATTGATGGCTGGGCGCTTGCCAATCTTGACAAGGCACCGCTCGTCGAGTCGCTCGTCAAAGTGTTCCAGATCGCTCGCGACGACTTCTGGTCCTGGCACTGGACTTTGAAATCCAAACGCCTGGCCAGTCCGCAGCCGCTCCTGGGCGCGACGCGCGTGACCGATCTCGCGGTCAACGTCGTCCTTCCCTGGCTCTGGATGCGCGCGCTGGATGGCCGCAACGACGCCTTGCGCCTGGAAATGGAACGCCGCTTCTTCGCATGGCCTTCGGCCGAGGACAACACGGTGCTGCGCCTGGCCCGGCAGCGACTGCTCGGCGGGGCGTCCCCGCGATTTCCGCGCGGCGCCGCGGCGCAGCAAGGGCTTCTCCAAATCGTGCGCGATTACTGCGAACATTCCAACGCGCTGTGCGCGGACTGCCGGTTTCCTGAACTTGTCCGGAAGTGGCCCGTGCTTCCGTTGAAGGGTGAATCGTTAAATCGTTAAAACGTTGAAACGTTGAAACGTTGAATCGGTAGTGGATAACCGCCGTTTCCCTTTTTACGATTCAACGATTTAGAGCGGTTAAACTAAACTTGTAGCCACAACTTGGAACCGCACGGGCCTGAAAACATTGAGGTTTTCTGGCGTGTCTGCGGCTACGAAGGTAATGGAACCGCTCTAACGATTCAACGGCTCAACTGTTCAACGCCTGGATTGCGCCAGCTTCTTGGCCAACCGGATCGCCTCAATCATACTCGACGGATTCGCAATGCCTTTGCCGGCGATGTCGTAGGCGGTGCCGTGATCGGGCGAGGTGCGGATGAACGGCAGGCCGAGAGTCCAGTTCACGCCGGTCTCGAATCCGATCATCTTTAGCGGGACGAGCCCTTGGTCGTGATACATCGCCACGACCGCGTCGTAGTCGCCTCGAAAGGCGTAATGGAACAGAGTGTCCGCGGCGAGCGGGCCGAGGACGTCGATGCCGTTCGCGCGGGCGGCTTCGACAGCGGGAAGGATGGTCGTGATTTCCTCGGTCCCAATCTGGCCGCCTTCGCCGGCGTGCGGGTTCAAGCCACAGACGGCGACTCGGGCGCGCGACAGGCCGAGGTCGCCGCAGGCGCGCGCGGCCAGTTCGATGGCCAGTTCAATCTTTTCGCGGGTCAACGCTTGCGCGACGCGGGCGATGGGCAGGTGGACGGTCGCCAGCGCCACGCGCAGCCAGCGCTGTCGATCATCGCACCCGAGCAGCATCATTGCCGTGCGTTCGGTTTTCGCCAGCGCGGAAAGCAGTTCCGTCTGGCCGACGAAGCCCTTCAGGCCGGAGCGGATGATTGCTTCCTTGTTCACCGGCGCGGTGACCAGCGCGTCCGCCTCGCCGCGCAGGCAAAGTTCAGCGCCGTGTTTGAGCCAGGCCACGGCGGCTTGGGAGTGCGCGGCGCAGCCGTGACTGCGATTAGGTCCTCCCTCGCCCCCTCCCTTTCCGGCCCCCTCTCCCCCACCGGGGGAGAGGGCTGGGGTGAGGGGGTCCCACCAGCTAACGCGCGCTTGAGTGTGTTCGGCTCGAAACGGCTCCAGCGGGAGACTCAACTTGAGTTGTCGATTGAGCCCGGCCAGCAATTCGCCATCGCCAATGAGGACGTAGCGCGCGTCATCGCGCGTCAACTCAGCAGCTACGGCCTTGAGCGAGACTTCCGGGCCGATGCCGCCGGCGTCGCCGAGGGCGATTGCCAAGAGTGGCGAAGTAATGGCTCGTTGCATGAGGCGTCATCATCCTGCTCGGCGAATCGGCTGCGCGCAATCCCATCGGTTCGCTCGGGGAGCAACCTCCGACAGGCTCTCGCAATTTGCTGTCTCGAAGCAGCATCTCGTCGAATTTGATAAAGTTGATGTTGACTTTAACTTTATGAAAGTTAGAATGAAAGCGCAATTGAACTTTGTTTATGTCGGAAGCGCTTGAGAGCCGATGGATGGATCTCCTGGAAGACGAGGACCTGGCGTTCATCAAACGATTCGTCCTCTTCTCCGGCTCGCTGAAGGATTTGGCCAACGCCTACAATGTCTCCTACCCGACGCTTCGGCTCCGGCTCGATCGGCTCATCGAGAAGATCAAGATCCTCGACAACCAGAAAATCGAAGACCGCTACGAGCGGCTCCTGCGCGCTCAATTTGCGGACGGGAAACTCGACGCGCCCACCCTCAAGAGGCTTCTAACGGGTTACCACGAACAGCTGAAAGGAATGAAATGAAAACGCTTGTTCTCTGTCTCTGGCTTGGTTCGGCCGGGCTCTGCCACGCCCAGCAGTCCCTTGTCCAATATGATTGGAGCCAACTGGCGAAATCCGGCGAACTGCTCGGCGGCATTCCGAGGAGCGTCGATGGCCGCTCTGCCTTGCTGATAGAGAATACGAACGACACTCCCTTGCAGGTCCAATTATTGAAAATCAAGAAGCCGCCCATCAAGAACACCCTCTACGCGATACGAGGGGAACTGAAATACGAGCGCGTCCACGGGGATGGATACCTCGAAATGTGGAACTTCTTCCCTCCGATCAAGCGGGGGCTTCCAGAAGGACAGTACTTCTCGCGCACCCTCGGGACGTCCGGAGAGATGGGCCGGATTGCCGGCGCAGCCAACTGGCGACCGTTTGTTCTGCCCTTCGATCGCACCGGCGCATCGGGCCCGCCCACGCGGCTCGAATTGAACCTGTTCCTTCCGGGATCTGGCACCGTGTATTTGGGGCCTCTCGAGTTGGTGGAATATCCCGCGGGCGTATCCTTGGCCACCGCCGCGGCTCCGGGCGCCTGGTGGTCAGACCAGACCGCCGGGTTGCTCGGCGGAATCGGGGGCACGACGATTGGCTGTTTGGCGTCGCTGCTCGCGTGGCTGGCCTCGCGAGGCAAAGCTCGCCCGCTGGTCATGGCCAGCCTCGTCATGCTGATCGCCCTGGGTGGACTGCTGGCCATCGGCGGCTTCATCGCGCTCATTCAGCGGCAACCTTACGGAGTCTGGTTTCCGCTCGTGCTGGGCGCCACGCTGTTGCTCGGAATTCTCCCGGCACGGCTTCGCTACTTTCGAAGTCGGTACGAGGAACTCGAGCTCCGGCGCATGGCGGCGGCGGATACGTTTGGGGGATGACCGCAGATTAAGGCTTCCTGAGCGTGGAGAGGTACTCAACCAGATCAACCAATTCTTCCGTGGTCATGCCCTGCTGCAAGCCGGCCGGCATGATCGAAAGCTTCGACTGGTGGCGGGAGGCGATGTCGCTTTTCTTGAATTTTGTGACGATGCCGCCGACCACTTTGAGGGCCAGTTCGTCGGCCGTTTCGCTGGCGATAAGTCCGTAAGGTTCGTCCCCGTTTTTCAGCACGATGTTCCAGGCTTCGTAGCCGAAGGAGATGCCAGCGCTCGGATCGAGGATGGATTCATAAAGCGCGTCCTTGCCGAGCTTGCTGCCGATCTCGCTGAGGTCCGGCCCCAGCTCAGTACCCTGGCCACGAACGACGTGGCAATTGATGCAGCCAGGATTCTGGCGGGCGTAGATCTTTGCGCCATTGACGGCGTCGCCTTTCATCTTCACCAGTTCGGAAATGGGAGGCAGGGGCGCGGCGTTTTGGCCGGGCGGCAGCGGGAGCAACTTCGCAGCCTCCGCTTTGATCTCGGGCCAGCGCGCGCCGTTCAACTCGGTACTGGCGGCGAATTTTACGTCGTCGCCCAATTTGCCGGCCCTGGCGAGGGCAAGAAGCTCGTGAGCGCCACTCAACGTGCGCGCCAGGGAACGGACCACCTGGCGGCGCAAAGTGGCGTCGCGTTGCGAATCGCCGACCATCGGCAACAGGAGCGGGGTGGATTCCTTTTGCCCCGTGTTGCCGAGGGCCTCAGCGAGCCTGGTGGCGTCCACGAGATTGGTCCCTTCGAGCGTCTTCTGCAGCAGCGTCGTGTCGCTTCCGGCCAGGATCAGTCGCGTCGCCTCGACGCCGCCTTCGCCCGCGGGTTGTGCGAGGGCGATTTCCAGGAGCCCTGCGTTCTGGTCCTGGAGTTTGAAGTGTTGGACGAGTCGCAGGAAGTTCGGCGTACCGCGTGTTTTGTCGAGCACCTTGAGCACACGCTCTTTCATCGCGGGGTTGGAGTTCAGGTCCACCTCCAGGCGCGTCAACGCCTCGACTGCCAGGGCGATGCGGTCCGCGTCGGCGTCCGCCGCCGATAGCGGAAGCGCCAACGTTCCAAGAAGTGCAGCAAGCACCCCCCAATGCCAGGACGAACGCACAAATCCAGCCAGATGAATTTGAAATGCTTCACCGAGGGGGCTCCGTGCGTTTCCTATCCCCTCACCCCGGCCCTCTCCCCAAGGAGAGGGAAAAGGTGGCTTAGCGCGCCGCCAAAACGCTGGCCCTGAGTGTCTCAACACGCGAAGTGCGTGGCTCCCTCTCCCTGAGGGAGAGGGCCGGGGTGAGGGGGAAGAAAGCGTTCCATTGGCGATGGCCGTCGGGACGCTCATGAGGTGTTCCAACTCAGAATCTATCGCGCTGCTCATGCCACGGAACGGTTACGGTCCTTCGAGTTTCTTGATGACTTCCTTGAGGCCGCCTTCGACCGGCTCGATCTCGATGCGGCCGTGGCGTGCGGGGGCTGGCGTGCTCTCCGACGCCGGAGCCGGCTTGTCTTGCGCGCGCGAAGCCTTCATCGGCGGGGCGGCGGACGTCAGGGGCGGCGGCCTGCCTGCCTCGATGGCGGGGTCGGCTTCGGCCGATTCCTGGGCGTCGGGCAGGTGCCATTGCTTGCGGTTTTCCATCCAGGCCTGATAACGCTGCCAGGTCCACA
>Ga0184635_10000281_pt1 | contig 12095 bp, 10 predicted proteins | sample PLM3_30_b2_FD_133147 | JGI IMG/M metagenome (GOLD analysis project Ga0184635, IMG submission 133147) | Groundwater sediment microbial communities from an aquifer in East River, Colorado, USA - PLM3_30_b2 | ecosystem: Environmental > Terrestrial > Soil > Riparian zone | place: USA: East River...
CTCTGGCGAGTTCGCGACGTTGAATGGAGCAATGACGACTGTGGGCATAATGTCTCCTCACGCTGCAACGGCGGCATGCAATTGGCCAAGGTCGTGGTAGCTCACCAGTTGAATCGAGCGCGTAGCCAACGCGCGGCGAATGGCCGGGTCGCACAGCGTGCGCAACTCCGCTTCGCGCTCGACGGAGTAGCTGCCGGTGTGATCCGCATCCACGTAACCCGGGTGACAGCTCAGTTCAGTGAAGCCTTCCCCGATTCCCGTTTCCAACATGTGCGCCAGACTCGCGGCGCTGATGTGTTCCAGATGCGATTCGCCGCCCCACTGGCCGTAAAAGGTCGAGAAGTAGCGCACTGGCGAATGCTCGCGCAACGGAAGGCCGTGCTCGGCGGCCAGCTCGACGAAATGCGGATGCAGTTGCGGGTTGCGATGCACGTTGTGGTGTGAGTCCAGATGCGTCGGCGCGCCGCCCATCAATTCCACGAAGCGGCCGAATTGCTTTTGCAACTCGTCGCGCGCGCGCTCCGGCGAGCCGCCCGGTTCCTTCGGCAGATCAACGTGCAAGCCCACGCTCAAATGCCGCAGCTCGCCGGCCAGCTTCGCCGCTTCCTCACTGAACGGCGTGTTCACCATCAAGCTTGCGCTGGTCAGGATGCCGTGCCGGTGCGCCTCGATAATGCCGCGATTGATGCCGCGGCTCGCGCCGAAGTCATCGCCGTTGACAATCAGGTATTTCATCATGACACCACACTCGCGGCCGGCCGGTCGTCATACCGTAATGCCACGCCCAAGGCCCGAAGCCGCTGCTCGGCGTCGGCGCCCGTGCGGCGTTTCGCTCTTGGATTGATTGACATAAACGCAACCTTCTCATTCTGGTTAAAGCAACCCCAACCGCTTCGCCGCCGCGTGCAGTTGGTCGTAACGCCAGAGCGTCTTATCGCGCACGGCCCAAACCTCCCGCTCACCCAGCCAGCGGAAGTGCAGGTACATTCTCGCAGCATCGAGCCGCCGTTTGAAATCAGCGGGCGTCCCATCGGGCCAGCGGACGCGCTGGTATTCGCGTTCACATTGGCGCGCGATGGGTCCGTGCCAGTGCTTTCCTTCCGAAAGCGTTGCCAGATCAATTTCGCCCGGAGCGACGGCGGCCGATTCCCAGTCCGTGATGAACAGTTTCTCCTCCCGCACCAGAACGGTCCTTGCGTAAAATTCACCGTGAATCACCGTCAGCGGCAGCATTAACAGCGGGGCAAACCACGCATCGCTGCAATCCTCGAGTGCTCTCAGCCAGGGGAAGCGGCACCGCAACGGAGCCGCGAACTCGAAGGTGCGTCGTGCCCAGCCACCGTAATACTCCGCGTCATAGTGTTTGAGAAACGAGAATGCCGGATCTCGGACACACGACTCAAACGCAGCGTGAAACCCGGCGAGCCATCGTGCGGATTTGATGCGTGCGCGCGCTTGGGCAGTGGACTGATGATAACTCAGATCGCTGACGCGTACCGCGCGATAGACAAATTCAAGGATAAGCCACGTGCCGCCGGCCCGGGGATCGTGGTGTGCGCCGAGGCACTTGGGATGGAACTCCGGCACGGAGTTGAGCAGTCGCTGATAGACCTGGGCTTCGTAGGCAACCCCTCCGCGATGATCGAAGGAATTCTGGAAGCGATCGCCTTCGTACTTGATGAATACGCGTCGCCGTCGGCCGTTGGGCAGGAGACACGTGACAATCTCGTTCGGGAACGTGCTCATGAAGCGGGGAGGCCGGCGCTTCAGGACTCGCACGCGGCGGGGCACACAGCCATTGCGAAGCGTCGCCGTCAGACCAGCGGTCAGCGTCTCCAGGTCGGGCACAAGCGAGGGCGGCGTCTTCATGAAAACAAATCACCTCCGTCGCGTTCCAACCCGAACGCGCACTCGCTGGAATGTCCTGCGGTTACGATTCTCATCACGTTTCCAATCATCCGAAGCACAACGCGAGAATGGAGGCCACGCTAAATCAGCCCAAGCTTCTTCACCGCCGCCCGCAGACGGTCGTACCTCCAAAACGTTTTCTCCCGGAGTGTCTTCTCCGGCCGATCGCCCAGCCAGCGGAATTGAACGTAAATGCGCGCCGCCGCAAGCGTTCGCTTGAACCCGTCCGGCGCTCCGCCGGGCCAGCGGGCGCGCTGATAGTGGACTTCACATCGCCGCACCAGTTTGGCAGGCCAGCCCGCTCCATCCGTGAGCATCGCCAGATCAATCTCGCCCGGCGCGATGGCCGCCGATTCCCAGTCCAGCAGAAAAAGTTTTTGGTCCCGCACCAATACCGTCTTGGCGTCAAATTCGCCGTGAATGACGGTCGGCGCGGCCCGGAGCAACGGAGCAAACCACTCATCGCCGCACGCGGCCAATTGTGGCAGCCATGGGAAACGCGATTGCAGCGGACACGCGAACTCGAACGCACGTCGCGCCCAGCCGCGGTAATACGCCGCATCGTAGCGCTTCAGAAACGCGAGCGACGGCTCGTCCTCGCGGCGCTCATGACGCGAATGGAACTGCGCAAGCCAGCGGGCCGTTTGCAGCATCGGCTGCGGCTTGCAGATGCGGCGATTCCAACTGACTTCGCTCAAGGGGACGCAGCGGTCCGCGTATTCGAGAAACAGTGCGGTCTCGCCCGTTGCGGGATACGTGTGCGCGCCCAAACATTTCGGCCGGAATTCAAGCAGTGGCCGGAGCACGCGCAGATAGACCTCGGCCTCGTACGCCAGGTCGCCCCGGTGTCCCCACGCCGGATGGTTGTGGTTCGCGCCATACTTGATGAACACCCGCCGCTTGCGACCACCGGGCCACTGGCAGGTGACGATTTCGTTCGGGAAGGTGCTCATGAAATGAGGCCGTGCGCGCTTGAGAACCTTCACTGCGCCACCGTTGTCCGCGGCGTCTTGCAGCCCGGCCGTCAGCCGTTTTGTCAACGTCGGCAAATCGGGCAATACTGACTGCGGCGTTTTCATGAATTCATTTGCTTCACACCCCTGCTGGTGCGAGCGCGTGGCTCAGGATTTTCGTCACGATTTTTTCCAGCGTCAAAATCATTGCCGTTGGCGATCAGGTATTTCATGCCGTCACCTCGCTTGTTGCAACCTCGCCCCAGCCCAACAAGGCCGTGTCCAAGGCCGCGAGTAATTGATCGAGGCAGGCTGTCGTGCGGAGTTCAGGTCGTTGAAGACGCTGGACCAGCGCAACCGGGATATAAAAGTAGAGATCATCCGCCCTTGGCGAACGTTCTGCCTCGGCGTTGTACGCATTCAGGAAGGCGTCAAGGCAAGACCGATATGCGCTTTCATCGTGGTTACTGAGTGTGAAACAGAGCAGGTCGGCCACAAACCCCCCGAGGTCAAGCCCCGGATCAGACCGCCGGCACGTCTCGAAGCGATAAAGATAGAAGCGACCGTCCACGCCGTAATGGATGCAATCCCAACCGAACGCGCCGTGAATCGGAGCCAAAACGCGCGGCTGTCGGCAGGGGGCCGCGTTTTCGATTCGCTTAACGCAGTCGATAAAACAACTCACGAGTTCCGATCCACCGGGCAGCGCTTGTAGGGCGGTCGTGGTGCGCGCGATCATCGTCTTGAACTCTTCTTCGATGCGGTCTGTTTCGTTGCCGCGAAAGGCGATCTGGCTTCGGTGCAAACCCTGCAACGCCTCTCCGGCCCGCTCCGCGGCGTGGTGGAGGGACTTGAGGCTGCGGCGATGTGTCAGATACTCCCAAAGGTTTATCCACGGGTCGAAGTCGTAGAGGACGAGGCGCGGATCTTCTGCGGGCCGCAGCAACGGCTGCGGAATCGCCAGGCGCTTGGTGCCCCGGGAATCGCGGAGTCTGGTGGCGAACTCGAAGTCCGCCTCCGCCGCGGCCTCCGTGCCGTGCAGCCTGGCCGTGAGAATCCGCGTCGCCGGCTCTTCTCCGTCGGGGCCGCTGACTCGCAAAACGCAGCGGTTGCCGCAGTCGTCGGCGGCGAGACCGCGTGTTGCGTAAACCCGGCAGGACTCGAGCTTGGCCGGGCCATTGGCGAACTCTGGCAGTTCGGCTGAGAGACAGGTCCGCAGCCATCCCGCATCGAGGACCTTCGAGAAAGCCGGAGAGGCCGACAACGCGTTGTCTTGGCCGCGCATCCTGGGCCGAAAACACAACAGAACCGTGCGACCGCCATTTTCATAGCTGACGGTCGAACCGGCCTCCTGCAGGTTGCGGAACCCGGCTCCGCGGTTCGCGAAATAGCCATTCTGCTCCTGGAAGCGCCGCAACGTGAGGGCCACGTCGAACCCGGAGCCCTCGTCACTGATCGCAATGAGCGCGCCTATTCGCGTGAGCGTGAGCTCCACAGAGACGGCCTTGGCGGGATCGTGATTGTTGCCGTGTTTGTAAGCGTTGCCGAGAGAGTTCCTTAGCGGGATGAGCAAGTCTCGCATCAGTTCCGGTCGCGGCACATCCGCGAACCGTTCCAAGAGCACGACTTTCAAGAGCGGGAAAAGATCCCTCTTCGCGCAGCCCTGAACGCGCGCGCGGACGTCCGCGGTCGCGAAGCGCGGGTCAGTGATGTCGCTCAGGTATTCGCCCGCTGAAAGCGGTGCCTCGATTTCCGCAAGAAGCTCTGCCCGGTTGCGGCTCAGGTCAATCATAACGCGTCGTGCCTCTGGAGAACGGGTGAAGCCTGCGGCGCCCACGCCAGCGGGTCGGGTGATTCAAACCGTGGGCTTGTTGCCGCCGCGTCAGCCTCGTTAAGCGCGTGGCTCAGGATTTTTGCCGCAACCTGTTTGGCGTCGAAATGAGTTTCGGCCAGTTTGCGTGCCGCGTGACAGTGCCGTTCGTAATCTGCGTTGATCGTTTTGAAAGCCTCCGCCGCTTGTTGCGCCGTGGTGAAACGAAACATCCCCTGGCAATTGGGCAGTACTGAGCTGGGTCCGGTGTCCTGGACGACGACAGGTTTGCCGCTCGCCAGGTAGCACAACGTGCGGTCGCTGACCCAGCCGTTCTGAAACTTGATGCACGAAGGCTTGGCGCAACTGAACTCGCCGCGCGACTGCTGGATGTAGGCTTGATAAGCCTCCGGCGTGGCGGCCACTTCGCGCGAATGTTGGATACACCAGCCGCGTCGCTCCAGGTCTTCCTTTTCATCCAAGTCACGCTCCCAGCGGAGAAACAGCGCCAGTTCCAGCGGCTGTCGGGTCAGGCGCGGCAGGTCGGCGAATTCCAGGAACGCCACCCGTTTCGTGTTTTCGAAGCTTTCAACCTCGTCCACGATCCAGTCGGACGCGTCCCAAGCAGAAACGGTCGTGAAGGCGCTGCAGGCTGGATCGAACGTGAACGGCCAGCGTTCCAGGCAAACCGGTGGCCGGATGTGGATCCATTCCAGGCCGCAGTCCGGAATCTGACTTCCCAAGGCGCCCACGGTCTCGCCAGTGGTGAAATAGAGATCGTGACGCGGCACGCGCACTTGATTGCGGCTGACCCAGAATTGCAACAGACCGGGATCAATGTCCACCAACGCGGTCCGTCGAAACTGCGCGAGCAAACCCGGGCTGATGTCGTAATGGAAATTCAACAGCAAGTCCGCTCGCGCAAAGACTGCCTCGGCCTGGTCGCGGTCCATGTCGAGGTACTCCGTTGGCGCATCGAGCGAGGGTTGTTTGCTGTGAGTGACGTAGAGGATGGTTTTCGCGTCCAGCCCATGCTGCCGCATCCGAGCGCGGAAAGTGGCCAGCGCGGCGGCTTCGGGTTCCGTGCGGCTTTTGCTGCGAAACGCTTCCAGCCAGTAAACCTCGCAACCGAGCTGGCGCAACCCAAGCACGTATTGCAAATACACCCAGAAATGACCGCCGCCTTCAGGGAAGGTCGCCACATTGTACGGGGCAATGACGATGGTCGGCATAATCGCTTCTTTCTAGGCGGGCACCACCGCAGTTACGGGCAACACCGGCTCGAATTCCTCGAACCATTGTTCGATCTCGGCCAGCGCTTCGATTCCCCACTCAGCGCAATCCTGAGCCAACGCGATAGCCGGCCAGATGATCCGGTTGGCGAAGCGGGCGTATTCGTGCGTCTCGAACAGCGAATTCAGGTCCCCTTCGTCAGGCAAACGCCAGCCAGCTTCCGCGACAGCTTGCCGGTAAAGCTCGAGCACCCACGCCCGATGCTCCGACGGAAAGCGCAGCAGGAACGTGGACAGATCGTAGGTGGGCGAGCCGACCGCGGCATGGTCCCAGTCAATCAGTCGGGCGCGCAGGCCGCTGGCTGTAGGAATGACGAAGACGTTGATGGCCCACAGGTCGCCGTGCAGCAACGTCTCCGGCCCGCCCCACGTGGCCATGGCGTGCGCGCGACGCGGCAGGTGATCGCGCAGATTGTAGAGCCGCTCCAGCAGGCGGTCGCGCAAACGCTTTTGCGGCGCTGCCGGCCGCCACGCTTCCAGTGCGTAGATGGCGTCGCGGACGTTCGATTCGTAAAAGTGAATTCCCAAATCGCCGCCGTTCAGCCGAACTTCACCGAGCAAGGCGTGTTCCGCGAACTGCGTGTGCATCCGGGCGATCAGTTCGACTGCGACGCTGATGTGCTCGCGGTTCGGCGCGTGGGGATTGAGTTCGTGCCGGCCCAGGTCGTCATAAACGTGCCAGACGCACCGGCCAGTGCGTTCGGCGACACTGCCCAGCAGAGGGACACCGCCGTTGCCCAGCCCGATGGCCGGCAACCATCGCTTCGCGACCAATTCATTGCGGCGGGCAATCTCCGGTTTCAGGCGCTTGATGATCACGTTGCGCGTCCGGCCGTTGATGACGAAGCGCAGCCGGAAGACGCGCGTCTCGCGGGGCTGGAGTGTTTGCTGTTCGAGCAGGCGGCCGGACGACTCGTCTCCCCTGAGCAATTCTTGCAGCAGCCCGCGGAGTTCGGTCAGGCCCGGCAGCTCACTGCCAGCAAGGATCGTGTTCAATCCTTCAATCATGCTCCCTCCAGCCGAGCAAACGCAGGGCCGTCGCCAGTTGAGGTTCATAGTTCTTCAACGCCAGGATGGGCCGGAGCAGAAAATCGCGGGTCTCGCCGCCGATTCCGACCGTGTCCCAGAAGATTTTGTCCACCAACCGCAGCAGGTTGCCGTAGTTTGCGAGCCGTCGAAGCACACCGAGCTCAGTCTGGGAACCGTTCTGTCGCAAGGCGGAGCGATACGCCTCCAAATCCGGACTCGCGCACCGTCCTAGCGATTGCGCCAAATCGGTCGCCGGCACTCCCCAGCCCGCCATTTCCCAATCATACACCAGCAGTGCCGGAGCCCTCGCCCCTTCCTGGAAGCGCAGATTCTTGATGACGAAATCGCCGTGGACCAGCGTCCGCGGGCAGGCTCCACAGAATTGCTCCAGCTCGTCCCAACGTGCCTCGATCGCGCGGTATCGCATGATGACGGTCCGCAACAATGCCACTTCGTGGGCGGTCAGGACGGGGCTCGCCACTAAGGTGAGCATCACGGCCCGGGCGGAACGAAGCAGTTTCAGGTAATGGGCTGGGCCGCGATCGGGCAGCAGCGCCTGCAATGTGGCGGAGACCGAGACGCGGTGAACACTTCCCAGCCACCGGCCCGCCAGAGCGCGATGTTCCTCGAGGGCCGGCGAGTAGGCCTGCTGGCCGGCGTCCTCAACGAACAGCCAACAGCTCTCGCTTTCCGGCTCCTTAACCAATCCGTGACAACGCAGCGCCGGCAGCGGCAGCCGCGTGAGGAATTGATCATAAATCGCTTGTTCCACGACAGCGGTCGCGGTCCGGCACCTTTTGGCAATGATCGCCGAACCGTCCGGGCCTACGCCGCTCAGCCGGTACACGGCGGACTTGGTTTTCAACTTCAGGATTTCGATCCGGTCCGTCTCGAACCATGCCGGCTGGAGCTTGCGCCAGGCTTTGACGGCCCGGTGTTCGTGCAAGTTGGCGGGCAGCACTTCCTTGGCGGCGTGATTAGGCATACGTGCTCCTCTATTCAGTGGCGACAGTTTCCCGTTCCGCTCGTGGCGTCGCTTCGTCCAACATCGGGCTGGGGCCGAACGTGGCGACGCGCCCGTCCTCGATTCGCAACACCAGATCGCAATGCCGCAGCGCGCTGGGCCGGTGCGTGATGATGAACGTCGTGCGCCCGTGCGTGAGTCGTTCCATCGCCTCCACAATCGCGCTTTCGGTTCTCACGTCCACCGAACTGGTCGGCTCGTCGAGGATGAGTATGGGCGCGTCCTTGAGGAAAGCGCGCGCGAGCGAAATGCGCTGGCGTTCGCCGCCGGACAACTTCATGCCGCGCTCGCCCACGAGCGTGTCGTAACCCTGCGGCAGGCCGACGATGAACTCGTGAACGTTGGCGGCCTTCGCCGCAGCGACGATTTCCTCCGCGCTCGCGTCGGGCCGCGCGTAGGCGACGTTCTCGGCAATGCTCGTCGAAAACAAAACCGGGTCCTGCAGCACTATCGCAAACTGATGGCGCAGGTCGGACAGCTTGTAATCGCGCAAGTCCACGCCATCGAGCAGGACAGCGCCTGCGGTCGGATCGTAAAAACGCGTGAGCAGATTCACCAGCGTTGTCTTGCCCGCGCCGGTCGTGCCCGCGATGCCCAGACAACTGCCCGGCCGGACCCGGAACGACACGTCGCGGAGCACGGGTCGTTTTTCATCATAGGCAAAAGATACGTTGCGAAATTCCACACCACCGCGCGCACGGTTCAGGAACTGCGCGTTCGGACGCTCGACCACGTCGGGTGATTCGTCGAGCAAGGCGAAGGCGCGTTCGACACTGGCCAGGAGCAACTGCGTGTTGCCCGACCGCTTGCTGAGTGATTTCAGCGGGCCTTGCAATTGCGCCACGTAGCCCAGCACGAGGACCAGATCGCCCAACTTCATTTTGTGCGCCTGAATGTCGTGCACGCCGATAAACACCAGCGCCGCAATGCCCAGCGCGATGAGGCCCGCCGCCATCAGATTGAAATTCCGCGCCGCGACCAACAACGCGATCCGTGCCCGCATCGCTTCGGTGGATCGCTGGAAGAAGCGCTGCGTTTCGCGGTCCTCCTGTCCGAAGGCTTTCACGACGCGGGCGGCCCCCAACACTTCATGCACCACGGCGACGGCGGAGCTTTCCATTCTTTTCACTTCGCGCGACTGCCGCCGCATCCGCTTCCGGTGATTTCGCGACACGAAGAAAATGATCGGCGCGACAGCGAGCGCCACGGCCGCCAGCCGCCAGTTGATCCGCGCGGTCACAAAGACCATGCTCGCAACCGTCAGCGCTTCGCTGATGAACGGTGCGACCGCGCTGATGACGCGCTGGGCCGCCAGTGTGTCGTTCTGGATGCGATAAATGGAATCGGATGTTCCCTTCGTGTCATGGTAGGAGAGGGAGAGCCGTTGCACGTGGCCGAACAATTGCGCGCGGAAATTCCGCAGCAACATTTCGCCAGCGTAAGTGGAGAGCAGCGTGCTGGAAAAGTTGCGAAGCTGGGTCAGCATCGTCGTCGCCACCAGCAGCACGACCGCCAACACCAGCAGCGCGGTTTGCGACTGGGTCCACGCCGCGGGCAGACACGCATCGAGGAAACGGGGCAGGGGATCCCCGCCGAGCACGCTGTCCACGATAATCTTCAACGGCAATGGCGCGAGCAACGCCAGCGGCGGCGCGAGCAAACTCAGCAGGAGCAGGCCCGCGAGATGGGGCCAATAGGGTCGCACCTGGTGCCAAAGCCGCCAGAATAACGGGTTAGTTGGGCCGCCGTTGCGCTGCACTGTGGTTGGTTGTTTCAATTTTTTCATCCCGTTCGATTTTTCTGATTACGGTCAAGAAGGCGGCCGTGGCGCCAGCACATTCCAGAACCATGCGCACGGCGATCAGCAGGGCGCCCGCGCCCAGCACCGCGCAAGCCGTCCAGTCCGCTGCGCGGCCCGCGCCGTAAGCCAATGCCGCCGCGCCGACGCCCAGGACGCAGGCGGCCAACGAGCATCGCGACCAGGAACGGAGGCGCAGCAGTTGGCGCCCGCTGCCGTGACATTCGACTCCAATAAAAAGTCGGGTCGATCCAAAGAGGCCGCCGCTGACCTCCAGGTCCCAGTGATCGCAATCGCCGCCGCGCACGGCCACCCAGCCCCGTTCACGAAGATCCTTCTCGATCGCTTGAAGCCGCTCCTCCACCGATCGCGACGATCGAGTCCAAACGTCCGCCGTCCAGGGCCGGGGCAGGGCGAAGCCGGTCACGGCGCGGCGCCGCCAGAAGGTCAGGCCGTGCCGCACGCGGCCCAGCAAACGGGCCAGGGGTTGGAGCAAATGCAGCAAAGCCGTCAGCGCGCGGCGTTTCCACAACTGGAGCCCGCCGGCGGGGGCGGTTCGGTACGAAACGCCCAACGCACAACGGGCCGCCTGCACGACCGACACGCTGACTGCAACCAACAGGCCGGGCACCGCCCAGAGCAGCGGCGGCCACGAAAAACCCAGCAACGACAAACCGCCAAAGGTGAGGATGACCAGATACCACTCGGGCATCATTGGCAGGGACTCGATCAGGTTCGGCGCCGGTTCGTAAAGCGACTGATACGGGGCGGTGCCCCATTGGCCGTGATAGATGCGGCGCACCCTCCAGCCCAGATAGGTCAAGCCGTTGGTATAGATGCGTCCGGACCAGACCGAGTGGCCCGCGGCGTTGTATTTCTCGGGCCACTTCCGTTCGAGCATCGCTTCAGCCTTGCCGTAGCCGCGCTGTTGTTTCCAATAAGCGCGCACCGAATTCCGCCGGTGATGCCACACCAGCGCCGCGGGGCTGAAACCGAGGCTCCAGCCGGCCTGCTGCAAGCGCCAGCAGACATCCACGTCATCGCCAGCGACGTGAAATTGGGGATCGAAACCGCCGATCATTTTCAGGGCGACCCTGCGAAACGCCATGTTGCAGCCTGGAATGTGCTCGGCTTTCTGGTTGGTGAGCAGGACGTGGATCGGGCCACCCGGCGCGAAGGCCACACAATCCGCGATGGGGCCGTCTCCCGGCGGGGCCAGGTTGGGGCCGCCGACGCCCGCGTATTGTTCGGTGCGTGGATTCAAGAAAGCGGCCACCAGGTAGCTCAACCAGTGGGGGTCCGGATAGGCGTCATCGTCAATGTAGGCGACGATTGTTCCGGTGGCCGCTTCCAGACCGAGATTGCGGGCATTGGCCAGGCCGCGATTGGGCTGGGTGATGACCCAATCGCGACCGTTTTCCTTTCCGGGCAGCGCGCTGCGCAACCCGCGACTGGAGGTGTCGATTACTGGAAAGCCGTACTCGCGGGCCAACTGCGCCGTCTCATCGCTGGAACCGTCGTTCACGACGATGACCTCGAAATCGGGGTAGTCGAGTTTGCGCAAGCCCTCAAAAGTGTCGCGGAGGGTCCGCGCTCCATTGCGAGAGCAGACGATGACCGAGACTTTCGGCCAACGGAGCGTGGCCGGAAACGGGACTTCGGCGAACGCGGCGCGAACGGTGGCCAGAGCTGGTTTGGGCCGGCGGGCGATATCGGTCAGGCCGAATTTCCAATCGTGCACTTCGGCGCCACCGCGAAACCATTCGTCGGTCCACGCATAGACGAACAGCCCGGCGCACCCGGCCGCGAAGGCCGTGCGCACCTGCCAATCCAGGACCGCCGCCTGTTTCGACTCGCCGTTGCGCAGGCTGTCCAGACCGAGTTCGGCCATGATGAGCGGCCGGTCACGAGCGACCGTGTGCAAGCGGCCCAGGTAGGCCTCCAGCCGCTCTTGTGATTCCAGGTAGACGTTTAAGCAGACAAAATCCAGGAAGGGCAACTGCAGGTACTCAGTCGACGGATAATTGACGTACGTGACCAGGCCCTGCGGGTCCTCTTCCTTGGCGGCGCGCGCCAACTGTTCGAGGAACCGCTCGATGCGGCGGCGCCCCTGCCATCGGACGATGGAGGACGGGATTTCGTTGCCCAGAGCGTAACCGAGCACGGCCGGATGGCCGGCGCAGGCACGAACCTGTTCACGCACCATGCGTTCGATGGAGCGGACGCAATCCGCGTAATCCAGGAAGGCGGCCGAGCGCTCGACCGGCAGTCCCACCAACAC
>Ga0184635_10000282_pt1 | contig 12089 bp, 10 predicted proteins | sample PLM3_30_b2_FD_133147 | JGI IMG/M metagenome (GOLD analysis project Ga0184635, IMG submission 133147) | Groundwater sediment microbial communities from an aquifer in East River, Colorado, USA - PLM3_30_b2 | ecosystem: Environmental > Terrestrial > Soil > Riparian zone | place: USA: East River...
GAGGCGATCTCGTGCTCGAGCCGGGTCGACTCGCTCGAGATCGAGTCCGACGCCAACCGCAGCTCCCCGAGGCGGGCGTCGGCCTCCTCCATCTCCTTGCGGAGCGACGAGAGCTCCTCGCCGCCCTCGAGCTGTTCGCGGCGGTGTTCGAGGCGGTCGGTCGCCGTGTCGAGGTCTTGCAGCTCGAGGATCCGGTCCAGTCCGCGCATCGGAGCGCCAGGGTAGCCGATGCCGAGCGCTACACGAGCGTGAGCTGCTCCCCCTGCGCGACTCCACGATCGCGGCGCGACCGCGAGAACCGCGCGGGCGGAGCCGGCGCCGGCCGGACGCCGCCCAGGGAACGGATCAGGCCGGAGACGCGCCGGCCCAGCGCGTCGCGTTCGGCGGCGGGGGCGTAGGGCTTGCGGTAGAGCTCCTCGTAGCGTTCGAGGAGGTCCGGGTAGGTCTCGGCGAGCCACGGCAGGAACTCCTCGCGCACGCCGGGGCGAAGATGCAGCAGGATGGGCGAGACGTGCGTGGCCCCGGCATCGATCGCGGCCGCGACCACCTCGCGGAGCTGGCGGGGATCGTCGGTGATCCCGGGCAGGATCGGCGCCATGAGCACGCCGCAGGGGATGCCCGCCTCGTTCAGGGCGCGCACGGCCTCGATCCGCTTGCGAGGGTGCGGGGTGCCCGGCTCGCTCGCGCGCCACGCGGCCTCGTCGAGCGTCCCGATCGAGAAGGCCGTGGAGACGTCGGTTACGTGGGCGGCCTCGACCAGCAGCTCGAGGTCCCGAAGGATCAGCGTTCCCTTGGTCAGGATCGAGAACGGGTTCCGGTAGTCCGTGAGCGCGCCGATGATCCCGGGCATCAGCCGGTAACGGCCCTCGGCCCGTTGGTACGGGTCGGTGTTGGTGCCCATCGCGATGCCCTCGCCCTTCCAGCGCTTCGCCGCGAGCTGGCGCCGGAGCACCTCGGGAGCGTTGACCTTGACGACGATCTTCTGCTCGAAGTCGCGACCGGCATTCATGTCGAGGTAGGTGTGGGTCGGACGAGCGAAGCAGTTGTGGCTCACGACGCCGTTCGCGATGAAGTCGCCGGTGCCTGTCGTGATATCGAACATGCGAACCGCCGTCTCGAGTGGCTCGACCGACACGACCTGGAGCGGAGCGTCGCCCTTGATCGCGATGCCTTCGATGTCGCGCTTGCGAGTAATGGCGGGGTCGACCGTCAAGAAGAAGCGAAGGATCTCCCGAAGTCCGCCCAACAACCTGACGTAGGTCAATCCGTTCGGATTAGCTGCTCGCTCGAGGCGGAACGCGAAGCCGAGCCTCCGAAGACACGAAGCGGTCGCGTGGATGATGAGAGCATTCGTGTTGGCGATACGCAGAGACCCGCTGAAGCTGCCCTCGGCATCAAAGACGCCGGCAAGGAAGCCCTTTGACCAATCGAGTGACGGCTCGGTAGGCCACGCACACAACTCGCGGATGGCCTCGACCTCTTCTCTCGCACCTGTTCGGATCGCACGAACGGCTCTCGTCGTGTCGCCCGCGGCCTGGAACTCGAATTCCTGCATCGGTAGCGCGAGCTCCGCGAGATATCGGCGCGAGCGTCGTAGGGCCTCAAGATCAACGAGGGCGAGCCTGAATCCTTGGACCCTCGATGCGGCGCGGCCCGCCCGCTCGTACCTGTAGAAGCCGAGGTGGCCGTCTCCCCGGATCATCCCGCAGAGATATCCGCGACGGTAGTCGGCGGAATGGATCGGTCTGGGCGCGAAACCCCCTGTTCCCATGAGCTTGTTGTTCAGCGTGAGATGAGGACGGCGCTCCCGCCCCCACTCAGAACCGGTCACATGCTTCCATCCTCGGTCGGTGAGAAACCGGTGATCCCCACTCGCGATGAGCTCGGTCCCGTCCGCGAGGGCGACGTGGAACGCCGGCTTGCGTGTTGACCAATGGGCGAGAACGGTTGTCTTCACATACCGGCGATAGGCTCCTCGTCGCACAGTGCCGAAGATCTCGTCGCCCACGGATAGGTCAGCGATCGGCTTCGTGCGGCCGTCTCCCATCAGGATCGGAGTGCTTCCTCGGACACAGTAGGCACAGGCATGACTGCATCCCCTATACGGATTGATCGACCAGTTGAACGGCAGGTAGTTGCCGGGGACGTGGTTGATGATCGTCTTGCACTCGGCCTCGACGAACTCCATCCCGCGGAACTCGGGCGTGTCGAACCGGCGTCTCGCGATTTCGAACAGGGGCTCGGGGGCCATCCGAGGACGATAGAACATACGTTCGATTCGGACAACCCTCCCCCTCGGCCCGGCTCCGGCCTAGGCTTCGGCCTCGATGGCGATCTGGCTGGTGCGGCACGGCGAGACCGAGTGGTCGATCTCGGGGCAGCACACCGGGAGCACGGACATCCCGCTCACGCCCGACGGACGTCTGCAGGCCACGGCGATCGGCATATTGCTCGCCGGCCGACGCTTCGACCTCGTGTTCTCGAGCCCGATGCTCCGCGCGCGGGAGACCGCTCGGCTCGCGGGGTTCGGCGATCGGATCCGAGTGCACGAGGGGCTACTCGAGTACGACTACGGCGAGTTCGAGGGTCTCACCACCGAGCAGATCTGGGCGACCCACCCCGGATGGCAGCTCTTCCGTGACGGCTGCCCGGGCGGCGAGACGCCCGAGCAGATGGCCAAGCGTGTCGACGCCCTGATCGAGGAGCTGCGCGAGCTCGGGGGTCACAGCCTCCTCTTCGGGCACGGCCACTGCTTCCGTTCGCTCGCCGTCCGCTTCCTGGACCTGCCGATCCGGTACGCGACGAACCTGCTGCTGGACGCGGGGACGATCTCGATCGTCTCGGACGGGCGCGACGGGCCGGCGCTCGTGCTGTGGAACCGCCGGGTCCAGCCTCGCGCGATGGTTACCGCCGACATCGCCGCTGCGATCGCCCATACGGTCCCCTAGGCAACTCGGCTAGGATTCGCCCGTGGGCTGCCTCTTCGCGATCGTCGCGCTCATCACGCCGCGGTTCATCCTGATCCTCCTGTGGTTGTTCACGAATTACCTGAACACCGCCTTCTCGAGCGGCTGGTGGGGGTTGCTCGGCTTCTTCTTCCTCCCGACCACGACGATCGCCTACGCGATCGCCCAGAACGAGTTCACGACCGTGACCGGCGGGGTCGAGGCCATGGGCATCGTGCTGATCGTGCTCGGCATCGTGATCGACCTCGGGCTGCTCGGGGGCTCCGGGCGCGGCGTCGCCCGCAGAGACTGAGCCGCCGAGTCTCTACGCGAACCGCACGCGCGGGTCGACGTAGGCGTACACGATGTCGACGCACAGGTTCGCGATCGCGATGAAGAATGCCCCGAAGATCGTGACCCCCATCACCGACGGGAAGTCGTTGCGGAAGATCGACGTGACGGCGTACTGGCCGATCCCCGGCAGGTTGAAGATCGTCTCGGTGATGAACGACCCGGCCAGGACGCCGGCCAGGTCGAGCCCGAACATCGTGACCACCGGCGTGAGCGCCGCACGAAGGCCGTGCCGGTAGATCACCCGCTTCTCCGACAGCCCTTTCGCCCGTGCCGTGCGGATGTAGTCCTCGCTCATCGTCTCGATGAGGTTGCCCCGCACCATCCGCGCGTAGAACGCCGCGAACGTGAGCGAGACCACGATCCAGGGCAGGATGAACCGGCCCTGGAGCACCGCCTGCCAGACGCTCGTCCCGATCGGGATGCCGGAAGGCGGCGCCCACCCGAGCCTGAACCAGAAGACGTACAGGAGCACGTACCCGAGCCAGAACACCGGCATCGAGACCCCGAGGAGCGCGAACACCATCCCCGCCCGGTCGGTCGCGGTGCCCCGACGCACCGCCGACACGATGCCCACCGGGATGCCGATCAGGAGCCACGTGATCGCGGCGCCGAGGGCGAGCGCGACCGAGACCGGGAGGCGGGCGAAGATCTCCTCCTTCACCGGGACGAAGTTGCTGTACGAGTAGTAGACGTCCTCGTTGAGGAACAACCCCGGCCACGGGACGAGCCCCTGCGCGAACCGCGCGTACTGCACGTAGACCGGCCGGTTCAGACCAAACGCCTCGCGAGCCGCCTCGATGTTCGCCTCCGTGGTCGCCTTGCCGGCGGCACGCCGAGCGGGATCGGACGCCGGGAGCTTGACGAAGATGACGAACGTGATCAGCGAGACCACGAACAGCACGAACACCGTGAAGAGCAGCCGCCGCACCAGGAACCTGCCCACGGGTTCGAGCGTAGGGGCTACCGGGCGCCCGTACTTCCGGCAAACGGTCCCGGCGTTGGCGGGACCCTGCCGCATCGTTGCGGTTCCCTGCCCTCGTCGACGTGGGATCGGGTCCCGCCGTCGCCGACGACGCGGCGTTCGAGGTCGATGAGGCGACGGCGGAAGGCGCTTCAGGTGTCGATGGCATCGCGATCGCTCAACTCGCGCGCTCCACAGGATCCACGTGGCGTTCGAGCACGCGACGCGCCACCGGCGTCCGCCGGAGGTGGAGCGCGACGTGGGCGCTGGAGGACTCGAACCTCCGACCGCTCGCTTGTAAGGCGAGTGCTCTACCTCTGAGCTAAGCGCCCGTCGTCAACCACGCTGGCTCGACCGGCTCGCCGCGGACGTGCCCGCAAGCCCGGCACACGACCTGCCCGAGCATGGCCGTGAGCCTGGTCGCGCCGCAGGACTCGCACCGGTCGAGCTGGACGGCCCAGTCCGGCCGCTCCTCCTGGCACGAGGGGCACACCAGGACCTGGCGTCCCCCGGAGGTCGCCCGCACCCACGGCCGCTCCCGCTTGTCGGGGTCGTAGGTGGGCCGGCCACAGAGGTAGCACGTCGGCTGGTGCTCCGGCGCGATCGGTTCCTCGGTCGAGACCACGGTGGACAAGGATATCCGCCGGACCGCTATCCCCGATCCGAGGTCTCGAACGTCGCGCCCGCCCGATGGACCTCGGTCCCGCCGGCATGGCGGACCATCACGGTGCCGAGCCCGAACACGCGCCAGCGGTGCGCGTCGCCCAGGATGGCCGTCCGCTCGTCGACCCCGACGAACCACGAGCCCGGCGGGATCCGCGACATCACCACCGACCGAAGGCCCGGGATCACCTTGACCTTGTCCCAGTGCACCCCGAACGACACGTGCGGCACCAGCCCGAGCCCGAAGACCCACCCGGTCCGAACGCCACGTTCGCGGCGCTGCTCGCGCGACTGGCTCGCGATCAACGCGCCCGCGCTACATCCGGCGAAGACCGCACCTCCGTCCAGGGCGTCCTCCAGCGCGTCCCACAGCCGCGTCCCGTGGATCGTCGCCGCCAGGTGCTGCGGCTTGCCGCCGGAGAAGAAGACCATCGAGATACCCTTCAGTGCACGGGCGTGCTCCTCGAGCTCGGCGTCCTCGCGGGTCTTCACGGGCACCAGGCGGGCATCGATCCCCGCCGTTGCATAGTGCTCGAGCGCCATCCGCCCCCACCGCCCGAATACGTCCTCGCCCTCGGTCGAGCTCGCCGTCGGGAGGACGGCGACGGGACCGGTCCGGCCGTCGAGGGCGGCAGCCTCGATCTCGTCCGACCACGGCTCGAACTCGCCGGAGCCCATCAACAGGAACGTTCGTCCGCTCGGAGCGTTGAGCGCCATCCGGCGAGGGTACCTACGATGGGCCGAAGGAGGTGGCGCGGATGGATCAGCCGAGCGAGGAGCACATCGAGCAGGGCATCTTGAAGACCGTCGAGGCCGCGGGCGACGTGACGGTCGAACGCGCCCTGGTCGGCGTCGTCAACGGGCGGGACGTGGCGATCACGCAGGCGGGCGCCGGACCGATCGCCGCCCAGGGCGACGTGACCATCCAGCAGGGCGGGTGCGGCCCGGTGCTCGTGGGCCGCGACCTCACGATCCGGCAGGGCGGGTGCGGGCCGGCGATGGTCCGCGGCAGCCTGTCGATCCAGCAGGGCGGCACGCAGAGCGCGCTGGTCGCCGGTCCGGCGACGATCGGATCGGGAGCGTTCGTCGGGCTCGTGGCGTCGCCGAAGGTGACGGTCGAGGAGGGTGCTCGCGTGCTGATCGGGACGCCGGGCGCGTTCGCCGCAGGTGCGGCGGTCGGGGCCCTCGTGGCGATGGTGGCGGCGCGCCGCCGCCGGCGTTCGCGCTAGGAGGACTCGGCCTCGGCGAGCCGCCGAGCGAGCACCGGGAGCATCCGAACCGCCACGCGCGGCTCCCGCTGCAGGAGCTCGGACAGCGCCATGCGTGAGATCGCGAGACCCTTCACCGGTGTCGTCGCGCGAACCCGCGCCACGCGCGTGATCCCGTCGGCCAGCAGAGGCAGCTCGCCCACGAACTCGCCCGGCCCGAGCTCGACCGGCCCCTGCGGCAGCTCCACCGTCACGGTTCCGTCGGTGATGATGAACATGCCCGAGCCGGGCTGACCGCGCTCGATCAACACGAAGCCGGCCGGCACCTCGAACTCGGTGGCGAGATCGGCCACCCACGTCATCTCGTCGTCGTCGAGCTCGGCGAACATCGGGACCTTCCGCACCAGGTCGACCGTGTCGCTCACAGACCCGCGCCCTCCTCGCCCATCTCGCGTTCGACGATCATCGGCTCCGGCTCGTCCGAGGTGGCCGGGATCACCACCGGCATCTTGCCACCCTGACGGTGCCGGCCGCCCGGGCCGCGTACTCGGGGAGCCGCCCCGCGTGCGCGCCAGATCGCCACGGTGCTCGAACCGAGTCCGACCACCGCCCCGGCGACCCAGACGATCCCCCCGACGAACGGGGTCGCCGCGACCGCGGCCAGGATCACCCACCCGATGAGGAACGCGAGCATGCGGCTCCGCGGCTCGTGCCAAAGCACCCGGCCGAGCGCGAACGCGCTCCACGCGAGGCCGACCGAGTACAGGAGGAACAGGGAGAGCAGCAGGCCGAGCCCGAGCGGCAGCCAGACCAGGGTGAACACGCCGATCCCCCCGGCAAGCGGCAGCACGACGAACGCCGCGAGCCCCCACCCGACCGATGCCCACGGCGACCCGCGCGCAGCGGACGACACCGCGTCGGCGGCCCTCGGGCCGACGAGCAGGAGCAGCAGCCCGAGGGCGAGCACCGAGAACCACACCGCCAGCCACGGCGCGAAGGCGCCGAGCGCCTCGATCGGCGTCCGGAACGTGAACGCGACGCCCTCGCGAACGTCGCCGTCCACCCGGGCGCCGGGAGCCGCGACCACGCGCTCGTGCGCGAGCACGTCGCCCAGCACGCGGGAGCTCGGGCCGAGCGTGACCGAACCGCCCACGCTCACCACGGCACCGCTCACCTGGCCGGTGACGCCGATCCGCCCGTCCAGCACGACCACGTCGCCGCGGACGACCCCAGCGACCGTCGCCGTCCCGTGGAGGACGACGACCTCGCCGACCTCCTGGCCGCGCCGGACCTGGACGTCCCCGGAGAGGACGATCTGGTCCCGCGGCTCGGCCGTTCCCGGCTCGGTCTGGGCGAGGGCCGCGGCGGGGACGGCGAGCAACAGGGCCAACAGGACGAGCGCGAGTCCGGTGTGGGCGCGTTGCATCGCCGAGCATCCTACCGGCGGAGCCGGGCGCGCCCGAGGGCTTGTCGTGCGTTCGCGGTACGGTGAGGCGATGAGCCTCGAGGGGTTCTCCCCCGCCGTCCGAGCGTGGTTCGAGAGCACGTTCGAGATGCCCACCGCCGCGCAAGCACAGGGGTGGCCCGCGATCGCCGGCGGTGAGCACAGCCTGATCCTCGCGCCCACGGGTTCGGGCAAGACGCTCGCGGCGTTCCTGTGGGCGCTCGACCGGTTGATGACCGATCCGCCGCCTCCGACGAACCAGCGGTGCCGTGTCCTGTACGTCTCCCCGCTCCGAGCGCTCGCCGTCGACATCGAGAAGAACCTGCGGACGCCCCTCGTCGGGATCGGGCTGGCGGCGGAGCGCCTGGGCGAGCACGTCCACGAACCGCGGGTGGCGATGCGGACCGGCGACACGACCGCGAACGATCGCCGCCGCATCCAGACCCGGCCCCCCGACGTCCTGATCACGACGCCCGAGTCGCTCTACCTGATGCTGACTTCGCAGGCGCGGGAGCTGCTGCGGAGCGTTCGTTGGGTCATCCTGGACGAGATCCATGCGATGGCCGGCTCCAAACGCGGCGCGCACCTCGCGCTGTCGCTCGAACGGCTGGAAGAGATCGCGGAGGAGCCGCCGCAGCGGATCGGACTGTCGGCGACCCAGCGCCCGCTCGAGGAGATCGCGCGGTTCCTCGGCGGGCAGACGGCGACCGGGCCTCGTCCGGTCACGATCGTCGATGCCGGGCTCCGCAAGCCGATGGAGGTCGAGGTCGTCGTGCCGGTCGAGGACATGGCGGATCTCTCGGGCGTCGCCGAGACGCCGCAGCGAATGCCTCGGATGGAAGGCCCGGCGACCCCGGGGACGGCGCCCCCACAGGGGTCGATCTGGCCGGCGATCCATCCCCAGGTGCTCGAGCTGATCCGGGCACATCGCTCGACGATCGTGTTCGTCAACGCGCGCCGCCTGGCCGAACGTCTCGCCGCCCGCCTGAACGAGCTCGCCGGCGAGGAGCTCGCCCGGGCCCATCACGGCTCGATCGCGCGCGAACAGCGGCTCCAGATCGAGGACCAGCTCAAGCGCGGCACGCTGAAGGCGATCGTCGCGACGAGCTCGCTCGAGCTCGGGATCGACATGGGCGCGGTCGACCTCGTGATCCAGGTCGAGTCGCCGGGTTCGGTCGCGCGCGGGCTCCAGCGGATCGGTCGCGCCGGCCACCAGGTAGGCGAGCCGAGCCGCGGCAAGGTGTTCCCGAAGTTCCGAGGGGACCTGCTCGAGGCAACGGTCGTCGTGCAGCGGATGCTGCAGGGCGCGATCGAGGAGACGCGCTACCCGCGGAACCCGCTCGACGTGGTCGCGCAGCAGATCGTCGCGATGTGCGCGATGGACGAGTGGACCGTGGCGGATCTCGGGCGCGTGCTGCGGCGCGCCGCCAACTTCGAGGAGCTCTCGGACGAGCTGCTCCGCAACGTCCTCGATCTGCTCGCCGGCCGCTACCCCTCCGACGAGTTCGCCGAGCTCCGGCCGCGGATCGTCTGGGACCGGCGCACGGACACGCTCCGAGGGCGCGAGGGTGCCGGGCGGCTCGCGATCGCCTCCGGCGGGACGATCCCCGACCGCGGCCTGTTCGGCGTGTTCACGGTCGACGGTCGCCGCGTGGGCGAGCTCGACGAGGAGATGGTGTACGAGAGCCGGCGCGGCGAGGTGTTCATGCTCGGAGCTTCGTCGTGGCGGATCGAGGACATCACGCTCGACCGCGTCGTGGTCTCGCCCGCGCCGGGCGAGCCGGGCAAGATGCCGTTCTGGCACGGCGACAAGCCCGGGCGGCCGCTCGAGCTCGGACGCGCGATCGGCGCCGCCACCCGCGAGCTCTCGTCGTCGGAGCACGACGCGGCCGTCGGTCGTCTGCGGACCGAGTTCGGACTGGACGAGCTCGCCGCCGAGAACCTCACGGCGTACCTCGACGACCAACGCGAGGCGACCGGCGCGGTTCCCGACGACCGAACGATCGTGGTCGAACGGTTCCCCGACGAGATCGGCGACTGGCGTGTGTGCGTGCTTTCGCCGTTCGGCGAGCGGGTGCACGCGCCGTGGGCGATGGCGATCGAGGGCCGGCTGGCCGAACGCTACGGACTCGACGTCCAGGTGCTGTGGAGCGACGACGGCATCGCGATCCGCCTGCCCGAGTCAGAAGAGCGGATCCCGGTCGAGGACCTCTTGTTCGATCCCGACGAGATCGAGGAGCTCGTGGTCGCCCGGCTCCCCGGGACCGCGCTGTTCACGACGATGTTCCGGGAGGCGGCCGCCCGCGCGCTCCTGCTCCCCCGCCGGACGCCGGGGCGACGGACGCCGCTGTGGCAGCAGCGGCGGCGCGGCGCGGATCTGCTCGAGGTCGCCTCGCGTCACCCCACGTTCCCGATCCTGCTCGAGGCCACGCGCGAGGTCCTGCGCGACGTGTTCGACGTGCCCGGGCTGAGGGAGGTGCTCGGCGACGTCCGGGCGCGGCGCATCCACGTGGTGCCGGTCGACACCCCGCGGTCGTCGCCGTTCGCGCAGTCCCTGCTGTTCCGCTGGGTCTCGGTCTACATGTACGAGGCGGACGCACCGATGGCCGAGCGTCGCGCCGCCGCGCTCTCGCTCGATCGGGAGCTCCTACGCGAGCTCCTCGGCGCCGAGGACCTGCGCGAGCTGATCGACCCGGTCGCGCTCGCCGAGCTCGAGCTCGAGCTGCAGCATCTGGCCGCGGGCCGTCGCGCTCGGAACGTCGACGACGTGCACGACCTGCTCCGGCGGCTCGGACACCTGAGCACCGAGGAGGTCTCGGCGCGCTCGAACGCCGATCCGTCCGCGTGGCTCGACGATCTCGAACGCGTCGGGCGCGCGATCCGCATGCGGGTCGCGGGGCAGGACCGGTTCGTCGCCGTCGAGGACGCAGGGCGCTACCGGGACGCGCTCGGCGCGTCCCTCCCGCTCGGCGTCCCCGGCGTCTTCACGGAGGCGACGCCCGCGCCGCTCGAGGGGCTCGTCGCGCGGTTCGCCCGGACCCATGGGCCGTTCGGGACCGCCGAGGTGGCGGAGCGGTTCGGCATCGGCGAGGACCGGGTCGCCGGCGCCGTCGCCTCGCTCGAGGCGCTGGGGAGAGTGGTCCGGGGCGAGTTCCGGCCCGGCGGTCTCGAACGCGAGTGGTGCGACGCCGACGTGCTGCGGTCGATCCGGCGGCGTTCGCTCGCCGCGCTCCGCAAGGAGGTCGAACCGGTCGAGGCGCCCGCGCTCGGGAGGTTCGTGCCCGAGTGGCAGGCCGCGACGAGCCCGCGGCACGGCCCGACCGCGCTCGTCGATGCGATCGCGCAGCTGCAGGGCGCCTCGATCCCGGCCTCGATCGTCGAGTCCGAGGTCCTGCGGTCGCGCGTGCGGGGCTACCGCCCGGCCGATCTCGACGCGCTGTGCGCGAGCGGCGACGTCGTATGGATGGGCGCCGGCGGGATCGGCGCCGACGACGGAAGGATCGCGCTCGGTTTCCGCGAGACGCTCCGGCTCGCTGCGCCGCCGCTCCCCGAGACCCCGCCGGCGGGCCCGGTCCACGACGCGATCCGCGACCACCTGCGCCAACGAGGCGCGTCTTTCTGGCCCGAGCTGCTCGCGGCGCCAGGCGTCCCCGACGAACGCATCGTGCTCGCCGCACTGTGGGACCTGGTCTGGGCGGGCGAAGTCACCAACGACACGATCGCGCCGATGCGCGCCTTCCTGATCCGCCGCCCGACGAAGGCCGCCCGCTCGGGCGCCAAGCCCCGGCCGGGAGCCCTCCGGCGCGCCGGGCCGCCCTCGGCCGCCGGCCGGTGGTCGCTCGTGCGAACGCTGCTCGAACCGGAGCCCTCGCCCACCGAGGCCGCGCACGCGCGAGCGATGCAACTCCTCGAACGCCACGGCGTGCTCACGCGCGAGGCGGTCCTGGCCGAGGGCGCGCCGGGTGGGTTCGCCGGCGTGTACGCGGTGCTGCGGGCGCTCGAGGAGTCGGGCAAGGTCCGGCGGGGCTACTTCGTCGACGGTCTCGGCGCGGCGCAGTTCGCGCTTCCGGGGGCGGTCGAACGGATCCGCGACCTCCGCGAGACCTCGCGGGAGGCGTCGGTCCTCGCGCTTGCCGCGGCGGACCCGGCCCAGCCGTACGGGGCGGCCCTGCCCTGGCCCCAAGGAACCGGGCAGGGCAGCGGGCGCCCCTCGCGGACCGCGGGCGCCTACGTCGTGCTCGCGGACGGCGAGCCCGCGGTGTTCCTGGAGCGCGGCGCTCGGACCCTGCTCACGTTCGCGGCGGGCGGGGACGGGGCGTGGATCGACGCCCTCGCCTCGCTGGTCAAGGACGGCCGGCTGCGGCGGATCGAGCTCTCGAAGATCGACGGCGAGCCCGTGGGCGGATCGGCGTTCGCCGAGGACCTACGCACGGCCGGCTTCGTCGACGGCTACCGGGGGCTCGTCCTCCGAGGCTCGTAGGCACCTTTGCCCCGGGCCGCGCTGAGATCACCCC
>Ga0184635_10000284_pt1 | contig 12080 bp, 6 predicted proteins | sample PLM3_30_b2_FD_133147 | JGI IMG/M metagenome (GOLD analysis project Ga0184635, IMG submission 133147) | Groundwater sediment microbial communities from an aquifer in East River, Colorado, USA - PLM3_30_b2 | ecosystem: Environmental > Terrestrial > Soil > Riparian zone | place: USA: East River...
ACCCCAAGCAGTCCGACCAGATGGTCCGCGGCACCGTCCCGCTCCCTCACGGCAGCGGCAAGACCGTTCGCGTGCTGGTCTTCGCCAAGGCGGGCCCGGCCGCCGACGCCGCTAAAGCCGCCGGCGCGGAGTTCGTCGGCTTTGACGACATGATTAAGAAGTGCAACGAAGGTTGGACTGACTTCGACATCGCCATCGCCACGCCCGACGCCATGACCGATGTCCGCAAGCTGGGCAAAGTCCTCGGTCCCCGCGGCCTCATGCCCAACCCCAAGACCGGAACCGTGACCGACGACACAGCTAAAGCCGTGAAGGAAGTGAAGGCCGGCCGCGTCGAGTTCAAGGTGGACAAAGCTGGCAACATCCACGTGCCGGTCGGCAAGGCTTCTTTCAAGGCCTTGCAACTCGAGGAGAACGCCCGCGCGGTGATCGAGGCCGTCGCCAAGGCACGGCCCTCCTCGGCCAAGGGCCAGTACATCCACACGTGCACGATATCCGCCACGATGAGCCCTCCCGTCCGGATCGATGTGAAGGAATTCGCCATCGTCCACTGAACCGTAAACGATTTGACGATTTAACGCTCCAACGCTCTAACAAACCATGCGCGCCGAAAAGCAGTTCATCTCCTCTGAATACGTCAAGCGGCTCAACGCGTCGCCGTTCTTCCTCGTGGTGGATTACCAGGGCCTCAAAGTCGGCCCCATCACGGAACTGCGCAAACGCCTCAACAAGGCCGGGGCGCAGATGCACGTCGTTAAGAATTCCCTGTTCCGCGTCGCCGCCCGGGAAGCCGGCATCGCCGACCTCACCGGCTCGCTGGCCGGGATGCTCGCGGTCGTGACCGGCCAGAAGGATCTTTCGTCCGCAGCGAAGGTCATCAAGACCTTCGCCGCGGAATTCGAGAAGCCGAAAATCAAGTTCGGCTACCTGAGCAACAAGCGAATGGAACTCCAGGAGATCATAGTCCTGGCGGACCTGCCGTCCATCGAGGTCCTGCGGGCCAGGCTCCTGGGCCAGTTGAACACACCGGCCACGCGCCTGGTGCAACTGCTCAACACGCCTGCCACGCAACTCGCCCGCGTGCTCAAGGCGAAGGCCGAGAAAGTCTAGGCCAACGAGCTTGCGTTTCACGTTTTACGTAAACCATTTCCGCCGCCCGTCCGGCAGCGGGAGCAAAAAAAGCAACAAACCAACAAATAGAGTAAATCGTCGGTTCGCAGGCCGTGAACTCAATCCGCCCGAGGCCGCGGGCGACGACGAGACTGAAAGGCAAACATGGCTGACATCGCGTCCCTCGTGGACCAACTGAGTAAACTGACCGTGCTCGAAACCGCGGATCTCGTTAAGAAATTGGAGAGCGCCTGGGGCGTGAGCGCCGCCGCGCCCGTGGCCGTGGCCGCCACCGGCGGAGGCCCTGCCGCACCTGCGGCCGCCGAAGTGAAGGACAGCTTCGATGTTATTCTCGAATCTGTCCCATCGGATAAGAAAATCCCCGTCATCAAGGCGGTCCGGGAAATCAAGGCCGGCCTCGGTCTGGCGGAAGCCAAGGCCCTGGTCGAAGGCGCTCCCAAAGCCGTGCTCGAAGGGGCCAACAAGGCCGACACCGACGCCGCGAAGAAGAAGCTCGAAGAGTCCGGCGCCAAGGTCACGGTCAAGTAAGCTTTTTCTCCGCCGGAGCAGTTGTTGCTCCGGCGGAACAGATTCCCGCCTGCGCGGGGCAGCCCGTACGGCTGCTTTGCTCGATGGCGGGGCGTGTTAGTTAGAGTTCGAATAGAACATTTTGCGAGAATCGTCCGACCGGAATTAAATGCAGAGTCCAGGCAAGTTTCCCGCGAACGCGGGGCGCTTGCCTCGTGTCGTTACATATAGAACCAAGGCCGGCGGGTTGCCGGCCAACCTGGAACAAGACAATGCCATCGCGAGCCCCTGAACGAATCAACTTCGGCAAGATCAAAGAAGTCATCGCGCCGCCCAACCTCATTGAGCTGCAGACGACCTCCTACGCCGAGTTCCTCCAGAACGACGTCGCGCCCACCCGGCGCAAGAACATTGGCCTCCAGGCCGTTTTTAAGGAAGTCTTCCCGATCGAAAGCTACGACGGCAAAGTCGTGCTCGACTACCACAGTTACGACATCGGCGAGCCGAAGGTCGACTGGCTGGAGTGCCTGCGCGAAGGCATCACCTACGGCGCGCCCCTCTACGTGACCTTCCTCCTCAAGGAAGAGAAGGGCGCCAAGGAGGAGAAGGTGTTCATGGGCGAACTGCCGCTCATGACGCCGCAAGGCACCTTCGTCATCAACGGCGCCGAGCGCGTGATCGTTAGCCAGCTCCACCGCTCGCCCGGCCTCGCGTTCGAGGCCACGCAGCATCCCAACGGCAAGATGCTCCACAGCTTCCGCATCATCCCCGACCGCGGCTCATGGTACGAAGCGCAATTCGACACGAGCGATCTGCTCTACGTCTACCTCGATCGCAAAAAGCGCCGCCGCAAGTTTCTCACGACCACCTTTTTCCGCGCCCTGGCTTTCCTGGACAGCGATGAGAAGGAGAAGAAGAAGGACGATAAGACGCGCGGCACCGACGCCGAAATCCTCAAGATGTTCTACGAAATTGAGGAACTCACGGTCAAGGAAGCCGAGAAGCTGGAAGACATCGGCAACAAGGTGCTCATCGAAGATGCGATGGATGAAGACAAAGCCAGCGTCGTCGCCCGCGCCTTCGAGCCGCTCTCCAAGGCCGTCGTGAAGCAGATTGCCGAGATTGGCATCAGCAAAATCAAGGTCGTGGACACCACGACCGACGACGGGATCGTCATCAAGTGCATGAAGAAGGATCCCACCAAGGACGAGGACGAGGCCCTCAAGGACATCTACCGCCGCCTGCGCCCCGGCGATCCGCCCACCGCGGCCAATGCCCGCGCCCTCATCAAGCGTCTGTTCTTCGACCACAAGCGCTACGACCTCGGCCGCGTCGGCCGCTACAAGATCAACCAGAAGCTCGGCCACGCCGACAAAAACGATTCGCGCATCCTGACCAAGGCCGACTTGATCGCGGCTACCAAGTACCTGCTTCGCCTCAAGAAAGGCGAAGGGAGCACCGACGACATCGACCACCTCGGCAGCCGGCGCATCCGCACCGTGGGCGAGCTCCTGGCCAACCAGTGCCGCGTCGGTCTGGCCCGCACGGAGCGTCTCGTCAAGGAGCGCATGACGCTCTTCGATCAGGGCCTCGAAGCGATGACGCCCCAAAAGCTCATCAACCCCAAAGCGCTTTCCGCCGTCATCCGCGACTTCTTCGGCCGCTCGCAGCTCAGCCAGTTCATGGACCAGATCAATCCGCTGGCCGAGTTGACCCACAAGCGCCGTCTCTCCGCCCTTGGGCCCGGCGGTCTCTCCCGCGACCGCGCCGGCTTCGAAGTGCGCGACGTCCATCCGTCCCACTACGGCCGCATCTGCCCCGTCGAGACGCCCGAAGGCCCGAACATCGGCCTCATCGCCTCCCTGGCGACCTTCGCTCGCGTCAACGACTTCGGCTTCCTCGAAACGCCGTACCGCAAGGTCGAGAAGGGCCGCGTCAAAGAGCACATCGATTACCTCACCGCGGACCGCGAGGAAACCTACATCGTCGCCCAGGCCAATGCGCCCCTCGACGACAAGGGCCATTTCACGACCAAGACCGTCTCTTGCCGCGCCAAGACCGACTTTGTCGACGTCGATGCGGACCGCGTCGATTACATGGACGTGTCGCCCAAGCAGTTGGTGTCCGTGGCCGCGGCCCTCATCCCCTTCCTAGAGCACGACGACGCGAACCGCGCGCTCATGGGTTCGAACATGCAACGGCAGGCCGTGCCCCTGCTGGTCACCGAAGCCCCGTTCGTCGCCACCGGACTCGAGGAGCGCGTCGCCCGCGACTCGCGCGCGGTGCTCTGCGCCGAGGAACCGGGGAAGGTCGCCTCTGTCACCGCCAACCAGGTCATCGTCACCGAAAAAGGCGACCTGCCCGAAACCAAGAAGAAGATCAAGCACGACCCGGCCAATGGCGTGTATGTCTATCCGATCCGCAAGTTCATGCGCTCCAACGCGGCCACTTGCATCAACCAAAAGGTGCTCGTTGAAAAAGGCGACCATGTGAAAAAGGGCCAGATCATCGCTGACGGCCCCTGCACCGAAGGCGGCGAACTGGCTTTGGGCCGCAACGTCCTGTGCGCGTTCATGCCGTGGAATGGGTACAACTTCGAGGACGCCATCCTCATCTCCGAGCGCATCGTCAAGGACGACATCTTCACCAGCATCCATATCGACGAGTTCGAAGTTGGCGCGCGCGACACCAAGCTCGGCCCCGAGGAAATCACGCGGGACATCCCCAATCTGGGCGACGAGGCCCTCAAGAACCTCGGCCCGGATGGCGTCATCCGCGTCGGCGCGGAGGTCAAGCCCGGCGACATCCTCGTCGGCAAAATCACCCCCAAATCCGAAACCGAACTGGCTCCTGAAGAGCGCCTCTTGCGCGCCATCTTCGGTGAGAAGGCCGCCGACGTCAAAGACACCTCCCTCAAGGTCCCTTCCGGTACGTACGGCATTGTCATGGACGTGAAGGTTTCCTCTAAGAAGGAATCCGACCGCGACAAGGACAAACCGACGTCCACCTCCGACGTGCGGAAAGTCGCCCGTCAGGTTCAGGAAGAATATAAGACCAAGTTGGACGAATTGCGCGAGCAACTCACCGAGGCGCTCTCGAACATCCTTCTGGGCGAAAAGATCCCCCTGGACGTGGTGAACAGCGAAACCGGTGAAATCATCATCCCGGCCAACCGCAAGATCACCAAGACCCTCCTGCGCAAGCTGGCGAGTGTCTACGATCGCATCGAGATCGATCCGTCGCCCATTCGCAACAAGATCAACGAAATCATCGGCGTCTTTAAAAAGAAGTTCGACGAACTCCAGATGCAGCACGACCAGGAGGCCGAACGGGCCGAAGCCGGCGACGAGTCCGACGTGGGCGTCATCAAGCAAGTTAAGGTCTACATCGCCTCCAAGCGCAAACTCTCCGTCGGCGACAAAATGGCTGGACGCCACGGCAACAAGGGTGTCGTGGCTAAGATCGTGTCCGAGTCCGACATGCCGTTCCTGGCCGATGGTACCGCTGTCGATATCGTGCTCAACCCTCTGGGCGTGCCTTCGCGCATGAACGTCGGCCAGGTGCTCGAAACCCACCTCGGCTGGGCCGCCCAGTTGCTCGGCCTCAGGTTCGCGACGCCCGTCTTCGATGGCATTCGCGAAAAGGACATTCGCGGCTACCTCAAGGAGGCCAAGCTTCCCGAGAATGGCAAGACCATCCTTTACGACGGCCGCTCGGGCGAGGCTTTCGACCAGGAAATCGTCGTCGGCTACATCTACATGATGAAGCTGGGACACCTGGTCGCTGACAAGATTCACGCCCGCGCCGTCGGGCCTTATTCGCTGGTCACCCAGCAGCCCCTTGGGGGCAAGGCCCAATATGGCGGTCAGCGGTTCGGCGAAATGGAAGTTTGGGCCATGGAAGCCTACGGCGCCGCTTACACATTGCAGGAACTGCTCACCGTCAAGTCCGACGACGTCCAGGGCCGCACTCGCATCTACGAGAGCATCGTCAAGGGCGATAACTGCCTTGAAGCGGGCATTCCCGAAAGCTTCAACGTGCTCGTCAAAGAGATGCAATCCCTGGGCATGGACGTCAAAGTCGGTTACACGAATCCCGCCGAGCACCCACAATCTCCCCAGACCACGCTGGCCAACCTCGGCAATTGAGTCTTAAGAGAACAAATTTACGACCCACCTATGAACAGCTCCAAAGAATCCACACGCGAGTTGCTCGGCTTGGACAAGGTCAATCAAGTCGACCATGTCGCCATTTCCGTCGCGTCGCCTGAGTCCATCCGCTCCTGGTCCAAGGGGGAAATCAAAAACCCCGAGACCATCAACTATCGCACGTTCAAGCCCGAGAAAGGCGGCTTGTTCTGCGAGCGCATCTTCGGCCCCGTGAAGGACTGGGAATGCTCCTGCGGAAAGTACAAGCGCATCAAGCACCGTGGGGTCGTTTGCGACCGTTGCGGCGTCGAGGTGACGCTGGCCCGCGTGCGCCGCGAGCGCATGGGTCACATCGAGCTGGCCGTGCCGGTCAGCCACATCTGGTTCTTCAAGTGCATGCCCAGCCGTATCGGCCTGGTGCTCGACGTGACCGCCCGCAACCTGGAGCGCATCATCTATTACGAGGACTACCTCGTCATCGATCCCGGCAACACCCCGCTCAAGGTCCACCAGTTGCTCAGCGAACACGAGTACCGCGAAGCCCGCGAAACCTATGGCGCCGATGCCTTCATCGCCAAGATGGGCGCCGAATCCGTGCGTGACGCGCTCGGCCGTGTCGATCTCGCCAAGTCCGTCGCCGAACTTCAGATCGCGATGACCGAGACCAAGAGCAAGCAGATCCGCAAGAAGCTGGCCAAGCGCATCAAGCTCCTCACCGCCTTCTCGGCCAACAAGGTCCGCCCCGAGTGGATGGTCCTCACCGTGCTGCCGGTCATTCCGCCCGACCTCCGTCCGCTCGTGCCCCTGGAAGGCGGTCGCTTCGCCACGTCCGACCTCAACGACCTTTACCGCCGTGTCATCAACCGGAACAACCGGTTGAAGAATCTGCTCCAGCTCAAGACGCCCGAGGTGATCATCCGAAACGAAAAGCGCATGTTGCAGGAAGCCGTGGACGCGCTTTTCGACAATGGCCGCCACGGCCGCGCCGTCACCGGCGCCGGCAACCGCGCCCTCAAGAGCCTTTCCGACATGCTCAAGGGCAAGAGCGGCCGTTTCCGCCAGAATCTGCTGGGCAAGCGCGTCGATTACTCCGGCCGCTCCGTCATCGTCATCGGACCCGAACTCAAGCTCAACCAGTGCGGGTTGCCCAAGAAGATGGCTCTCGTGCTCTTCGAGCCGTTCATCATCCGCCGCCTCAAGGAACTGGGCTACGTCCACACCGTGCGCAGCGCCAAGAAGATGATCGAACGCCAGACCCCCGAAGTCTGGGACATCCTCGAGGAAGTCACCAAGGGCCACCCCGTCCTGCTCAATCGCGCGCCGACGCTCCATCGGCTCTCCATCCAGGCCTTCGAGCCCATGCTCATCGAGGGCGAAGCCATCCGCATTCATCCACTGGTCTGTACTGCCTACAACGCCGATTTCGATGGCGACCAGATGGCCGTCCACGTGCCGCTTTCTGTCGAGGCCCAATTGGAAGCCCGCCTCCTCATGATGGCCCCGCTGAACATCTTCAGCCCCTCCAGCGGCAAGCCGATCATGACGCCCACACAGGACATCACGCTGGGCTGCTACTACCTCACCGCCGAGCCGCGCACCGTCGGCCACAAGAAGGCCCGCCCGCCGATGCTCTTCGGCTCCAAGGACGAAGTCCTCTTCGCCCACGCCGATGGCGAGTTGCGCACGCACGATCGGGTCATCCTGGCCAATCCGGATTTGGGCAAACAAACCGTCTACGGTGAAGCGACCAAGTCCGTCATTGAGACCACCGTCGGTCGCGTCATCTTCTCCGAGATCTGGCCTCCTGAACTGGGCTTCCCCAACAAGGTCATCGGCAAGGCCCAGCTTGGCGATCTCATCTGGCGCTGCTACAAGGTTTGCGGCCACGAGCAAACCGTCCGGACCCTCGACAAGCTCAAGGAAGCCGGCTTCCGCGAAGCCACTCGCGCCGGCGTCTCCATCGGCATCGACGATATGATTATCCCGAAGGAGAAGAACCAGGAAATCGAGGACGCCCAGAAACAGATCTCCGAAGTCGAGAAGCAACACCGCCGCGGCGTCATCACCAGCGGCGAGCGCTACAACAAGATCGTCGACATCTGGACCCATTGCACCGACCAGATCTCCGGCGTCATGCTCAAGACCTTCGATCAAAACCAGGGCAAGCGCGAATACAACCCCATCAGCCTCATGGTCGATTCCGGCGCCCGCGGCAACAAACAGCAGGTCCGCCAGCTTGCCGGTCTGCGCGGCCTCATGGCCAAACCCAGCGGCGAAATCATCGAGAAGCCCATTCTCTCGAACTTCCGCGAAGGCCTTACGGTGCTCGAGTACTTCATCTCCACCCACGGCGCCCGCAAGGGCCTGGCCGACACCGCCCTCAAGACCGCGGACTCCGGCTACATGACACGCAAACTGGTGGACGTTTCCCAGGACGTGATCATCCGCGAGGAGGATTGTGGCACCTCCAACGGCATTTGGGTCGGCGCCATCTACGAGGGCGAGGACGAGGTCGTCAAGCTGAGCGACCGCCTCGTCGGCCGCTGTTCCTGCGATGACATCAAGGATCCGCGCTCGCCCAAGATCTCCCTGGTCAAGGCCAACGATGAGATCGACGAACTCAAGGCCAAGGCCATCGAGGTCGCCGGCATCGAGAACGTGAAGATCCGCTCCGTTCTCACCTGCGAGTCCAAGCAGGGCATCTGCATGAACTGCTACGGCCGCAACTTGGCCACCGGCGCGCGCGTCAAACTCGGCGAAGCCGTCGGCATCATTGCCGCCCAATCCATCGGCGAGCCGGGCACCCAGCTCACGATGCGCACATTCCACACAGGCGGCGTTGCCGCCGGCCAGTTCAAGCAGCCGATGATCAAGCCCCGGCACGACGGCGCCGTGAAATACGTCGACATCCGCTACGTCGCCCTCGAAGACGGCAGCAACATTGTCCTGAACAAAAACGGTTCCATCGCCATCCTCGGCGAGGAAGGCCGCGAACTGGAAACCCACACCATCGTCATCGGCGCGGTTGTTGCCATCCCCGACGGTGGCAAAATCAAGAAAGGCGAAACCCTCGTCCAGTGGGACCCGTACAACGTGCCCATTCTTTCGGAGAAGGCCGGCAAGACCCGGTTCCACGACATCATCGAGGGGGTCACCATGAAGATGGAAGTGGACCAGCACACCGGCCAGGAGACCATTCTCATCATCGAGCACAAGGAGGATCTCCATCCGCAGATCGTCGTGTTCGACGACCGCAACGAGCCGGTCGCCAGTTATCCGATCCCCTCCGGCGCGCACATCGTCGTCGAGGAGGGCGACAAGATCGTCGCTGGCACCCTCATGGCCAAGACCCCGCGCAAGAGCGCGAAGACCAAGGACATTACCGGCGGTCTCCCGCGCGTGGCCGAACTTTTCGAGGCCCGCCATCCGAAGGAAGCCTCCGAAATCTCCAAGATCGACGGCGTCGTCGACTTCGGTCCGAGCGTGCGCGGCAAACGGTGCATCCTCATCAAGGACCCGCAGACCGGGACCGAGGAAGAGCACCTCATCCCGATCGGCAAGCACGTCATCGTTTTCAAAGGCGATTTCGTGAAGAAGGGCCAGCAGCTCACCGAAGGCCCGATCGACCCGCACGAGATCCTCGACATCTGCGGCCCGCAGGAACTCCAGGAACACCTTGTCAACGAAGTGCAGGAGGTCTACCGCCTCCAGGGTGTGACCATTAACGACAAGCACATCGAAATCATCGTCCGCCAGATGCTCCGCAAGGTCCGCATCACCGAACCGGGCGACACGCAGTACCTGTGGGGCGAACAGATCGACAAGATCGACTTCGAGAACGAGAACGACCGCGTCGAGAAAATGGGCGGCAAGCCCGCCGAGGCCCAACCCGTGCTCCTTGGCATCACCAAGGCCTCGCTTGAAACCGAGTCCTTCCTCAGCGCTGCCTCCTTCCAGGACACCACGCGCGTCCTGACCGAAGCTGCCACGATGAGCCGCGTGGACTACCTGCACGGTTTCAAGGAAAACGTCATCATGGGCCACATCATTCCGGCCGGCACCGGCTTCAATCACCACCGCAAAGTCACCCTCAAGCCGCTGGTCGAGGTCGAAGAGGAACCGCCTCCGCCGGTGGAAGGGGAGCCGGTTGAAGCGGGAGAGCCCGTTGCGAGCTGAGATCGCCGGCTACTCGGCCTGCCTCACAAACACCGTCCTGGGCGTGACCAGCACAACGGTCACGCCAGCGGGGGCGTGGACCTCCACCGTGTAGTTGCCCATGTTGCCCGCGTGGCTGGCCAACTCCACGTAGGCATGGACGTCGCTCAAACTGTCGATCAGAGTTTTTGGCCCCTTCACCGTCACACTCACCTGCGCCGGATCGAGCACGAAGGCGCGCCGTTCGGACGAGTCCACCAGCAGCGCGACGGCCTGCTGGTCGAGGCGCTTCGTCTCCTCGCGGGTCTCCCGCTCCAGAGACCCGTGAATGGTCAGCCAGATGAGCGTCGCCAGAACGAGCGAAAAGGCCTTCAGCCAGAGGTGATCGACGAAGTAGGAACGGAACGACATGCTCAGGATGGAGTATGAGTCTTGATCGCGGCCGCGCCCGTGTTTTTCCCCGATTCCGCCTGCGGCACGGGCTGCGGCTTGGCCATCGGGACATGAGCCTGGAGCCATTCCCGCAGGCTGCGCCGACGGTCAGGCTTGACCAGCACGGAACTGAGGAAGGCGCGTAGTTCTTCCGGCGACACACCGCGGACGAACGTGCCCTTGTACGCGTAGGAAATCAGGCCCTTTTCCTCGGAGACGCAGACCACAATGGCGTCGGTCTCCTCGCTCAAGCCGATGGCCGCCCGATGGCGCGTGCCCATCGACTTGTCCAGGTCCTGCCGCGGCGTCAGTGGAAAGATGCAGCCGGCGTAGGCGATGCGGTCGCCCTTCAGGATCACGCCGCCGTCGTGAATGGCGTTGTTCGGGAAGAAAATCGTTTCGAACATCTCGGGTGTGGCCTCGCAATCGACCGGGACGATGTTCTCCACTTCGTCCCGCAGTTGCACGGACTGCTCGATGGCGATGAGTCCTCCGATGCGGGCTTCCGCCAGGCGCTCGGCGGACCGGATGACCAACTCGATGGCTTCGCGCTGCTCGTGCGCCTTGGGGAACAGGTCGAGATCTCCGAGTTGCGCAAGCATCCGGCGGATCTCCGGCTGGAAGATGACCAGCACGGCGATGACGGCGAAGGCTGCGACGCTGCCCAGCAACCGGCCGAGCACCGTAAGGTGCAGGAAATTTGTAACCAGCGCCAGCGTGAGCACCACCACCAGGCAGCCTGTGACTATCGCCGCGCCTCGAGTCCCGCGGATAAACTTAAAAGCGTAATAGATCGCCACGGCCAGAATCAGGATCTCGACGGCGGGCCGCCAGGCGATGGATAGAATGTCCAGGAGTTCAGGCATCAGGCGATTCCTGGTGGTGGTGGGCTGTTCCAACCACGAATGGAGACGAATGGACACGAATCATTGGCCCGCAAAACAAGCGAAATAGACGGAAGGCATCTCCGTCTTTCGCATCGGTTTGCGTTTTCCGCGGGCGCTTCGGTTTGGAGAACATTCGTGTCAATTCGTGTTCATTCTTGGTTTGTCGAGCGCCTTGCCGTCAGCAGCGCCTCAGTCAGGCGCAACGCTTGTCCCGTGGCTTCGACCTCGTGCGTGCGGATGACGTTCACGCCTTGCGCGACCGCCCAGCACGCGCAGGCCAGCGAGGCGGGCAATCGCACCCCAGCCCCCGCGGTGCCCGCGAAGTGCCCCAGGAAGGACTTGCGCGACGCTCCCAACAGCAACGGCCGGTTCCAGTTCATAAAACTTCGCACCGCCGCGAGCAACTGCAAATTATGTTCTGCCGTTTTTCCAAAGCCCAGCCCGGGATCAAGAATCACCTGTTCCGCGCTCACGCCGGCTTCCCGCAATCGCGCAAGGCGGTCGCAGAAAAAAGAGTCCACCTCGCCGACCACGTCCTGATAGGCCGGGTGATGTTGCATCGTTTGCGGAGTGCCCTGCATGTGCATGGCCACATAGCCGGCGCTGGATTCAGCGACGACATGCCACATCGCCGGCTCGTGACGGTTGGCGGCAACATCGTTGACGATGCTGGCGCCGGCGCGAAGCGCGGCCTGGGCGACGGCTGGCTTCATCGTGTCGATGGAAATGGGCACGTTCAGTTCGCTGGCGAGCTGTTCTATCACGGGCAGCACCCGCCGCAATTCCTCTGCTTCGCTCACCGGCGTGGCACCAGGCCGCG
>Ga0184635_10000285_pt1 | contig 12072 bp, 13 predicted proteins | sample PLM3_30_b2_FD_133147 | JGI IMG/M metagenome (GOLD analysis project Ga0184635, IMG submission 133147) | Groundwater sediment microbial communities from an aquifer in East River, Colorado, USA - PLM3_30_b2 | ecosystem: Environmental > Terrestrial > Soil > Riparian zone | place: USA: East River...
ATTCACCAAGCAGTGAACCTGTGAAGAATCCCAATGCTGTTCTCAGCTACTCTGATTCGCGTGCATTAGCGTTCATTCGCGGTTTCTTACTGCATAGTCACGGCTAAGCTCGGCGCGGGAAGGCGAAACGCCTGCCCTACGTTCCCACAGCCGCCTCGCCCTTGGTCGTACGTCCAAGATGCACCTGGAAGTTGGCCATTTTCCCGCAACTGGGGCGTTCCCGCTTTGCGCCTGCCCTCCCGAGGGTCGAACTACCGCTTCCGACACAAGTTTTTCGCTCGTTTGGCTCGTTTGGCTCGTTTGGCGCTAACACTGCCGCGATTCCCTCGTTCAAGCTGGCGGGAATGATTGACGCATCTGTCAACGGCCTGCCGGACCTGGGATTGGTTCCGGGTTCCGAGTTCCGGGTTTCGAGTTTTGAGTTGGCTGGTGGGGCGAGGTTACTGACGAGCCGGCGTACCCCAATTCCGGGCCACGGCTCGCGAGGACGCTCGCCCCACCGGGTCAACTCGGAACTCGGAACCCGGAACCCGGAACCGCGACCGCGAGGCTCCACATCCCCACTCAATTATGAAACGAAACGCAAAAACGGCCCGACCGATCGAGTCGGGCGCAAATCAGTCCATCGAAACGCGCACCCCGCGAATGAATTGTTCTCCCTCACAGCGGCCTTCTCCTGCTGGTAGGGCCGACCTGCCGGTCGGCCAGGACGCGCGGCAGCGCGTCCCTACCGTCGTCCAAACGGAACCGCCCCGAGCAGGAGTTCGGCGCTCCAGTAGAACGCGCATCGGCAAGATTGCCCGGCTGCCGAAGGAAGTCCGCGAGGAGCTCAATCGCCGACTCCAGGACGGCGAACCGGGCGACACGTTGCTCGAATGGCTCAATGCGCTTCCCAAAACCCAGAAGATGCTGACCTCCCAGTTCGGCGGCCGGTCCATCAGCAAACAGAACCTGTCGGAATGGAAACAGGGCGGTTATCGCGACTGGGAGCGGGCCGAAGAGACTCGTCTGCGCGTGGACCACTTCACCGAGGAGGCCGCCCGGCTGGCCGGCTCCGGAGAAGGCCCATCCCTGAGCGAAAGTCTGACGACAATGCTGCTCGCCGACCTGGCCGTCGCCCACCAGGAACTGAAGGAAGAATCGCTGCCGCCGGCTGAACGTTCGCAGCACGTGTGCCGGATACTCCGCGAGGTGAACCGGACCGCCAAGTCGCGCATCGAGCAGGAGCGCTGGGAATGGGAGGTCGACCGACTGGCCTTCGAGCAGGGGCAACAGGAAGAGAAGAAGCTGAAGCAAAAACTCGCCGCGCCCTACGAAGCGGCCCTGCAACTGCCTCACGCGACGGCCTTGTTCGGCGGCGGCGAATCGGGGCGGAACGTGGCCGGCCACTATTTGGAAATCCGCCATGGCTTGCAGCACGGGACCCTGGGGCGCCCCGAGCCTGTGGGCCCGGCCAAGGCTGCTCCAGCCAAACCTTGCTCACGAAGCCGCCCGCGCCGCCCGCGCCGCTCCGGCGGCTCGGCTCGTTCGCATCGCGCCGTGCGTGCCCCCAAGCCGGACAACTCGGACGAATCGGACGAATCGGACCAGGCGCAAGTCAGCCCCAGTCAAATCGAGTCAAACCAAGTCGCACCGAGCCAAGCGACCGAGACCGATGAACCTCCCCGGCAGGATGTCAGCGCTCCCGCTTCGAACGAACCATGTCGACCCAGCGGTGAGGACTGCTGAAGCAGTTAGATCTGACGTTTAGTCTGGTTGCGATGCCGATTGCACATTCAATCCAGCATGTCGAGCAAGCCCGACTCACCGGCGCAGGAGCCGCTTCCACCACGACGCCGCGGGTTTGGGCTCGCGGGCGATGGAGTCGCGAAGCCGCTTGGCGATGGCTGGGGGGAGCTCGGTCTGGGCGGCGTCGTGGCGGATGGCTTCTTCAGCGGTGGAAAACTCGATTGAAGCTTTCTGCGTCTGCTGCTCCTGGGCGGCTTGCTCCTGTTCCTGTTCGTGCTGGAGCTTGGAATTGCGGGGGTTCATGGCGTGGGGTGTAAGAGTGAACGGAAATTCAAGCGGTCTGGTGGAAGTGGGCAGCGAAGGCTTTGCGGGCGCGATGGAGCTTGCCGCGGACCGCGTCGCTGCTCTGCTCGGTGAGGGCGCCCACTTCGTCGTAGCTGAGTTTCTCGTCGGCGACGAGGAGCAGCAGGATGCGGTATTCCTCGGGAAGGGCGTCGAGGGATTTCTGGATGCGCTGGCCCAGTTCCTTGGTTTCGAGAAGGCGCAAGGGGCTTTCGGCCGAGCCGCCGGCGCGTTCCCAGACGGCATCGTCGTCGGTGGTGTAGATGTGCCGGCGGTGCCAGGTCTGGAGGAGGTTTTGGCAGTGGTTGATGGTGATGCGGTAAAGCCAGGTGCGGATGCTGGAGCGGCCCTTGAATTCGCCGAGCTTTCGGTAGGCTTTGAGAAAGACGTCATGAGTGGCGTCCTCGGCCTGGGTGGGGTCGCCGAGCATGCGCAAGGCCAGGTAGTAAATGGGCCGGGCGTGTTCCTCGTAAATGGCGGCCAGCTCGGGCGGCTCGAGGGGGACGCGTACAGGAGAGCGCCCGCCAGCGGCTGGCGCGGCGTTATCGAGTGCGGTCTGCTCGGGCTCCACGGTTGGTCCGTTGATGAGGGCTGTCATCGGCGATTAGACAGCGGGCGGGTGTGGTTGTCACGCGCGCGTGTGAGTGGAGTGGGAAGACGGGAAAGCGGGAAAGCGAGAAAGCGGGAAGACGAGAAGACGAGATAGCGAATGTACGAGACAACTACAGGATTAATCCAAGCAGGCTGTCCCCGCCTGGCCACGCGTTATCCCACTTTCCCGCGTTGTCGCTTTCTCGCCTTCTCGCTTTCCCGCTTTCTCGCTTTCCGGTTTTCCCGCCTTCCCGTCTTCCCATCTTCCCTTCCATCAGGGTTCCGGCTTGAGGTCGAACTTCAGCTCGCTTTCGCTCCCGGTGCGGACGTTGCGCATTTTCATATTCTCAAGCTCGTAACGGCCGTCCACCTTGCGAAAAGAGCCGAGCTTGAAATCCTTCATCAGCTTGCCGGCGGAGTCGTACGCCTCAGCGCGCAGAATGCCTTCATGCTCGACATCGACCCAGGAGAGGATCCGGGCGTAGCCACCGGGGGCGGGAGTGGGGGTGGCGCTTTGGAGGACCCAGCAGGAGCGGCTGCGGCGCATCTCGTTCGTAAGGACGCGCTGTTGCGGCCAGTGGAGAAACTCCAATCCCAGATCGCAGAGCCAGAAGTCGGACCCGGCGAACTGACGGGTGAGTTCCTTGCCGGAGAAGGTTTGTACGAATGTCACTTTGGAGCCTGTGAGGGGAGGACTGTTCGTAGTGAAGCCGGCAACGTTTGTTTCAAAGTAGATTCGATACGAGTTGGAGTGGCCGGATGTGTGGTCGATTACGAGTTCTTCGCTGATGTTGCGGTCTGGCGTGAGCGCCCAGTACGAGACCGACCAGTTGTTGGAAGATGCAGGATGGATCACGGAAAGGACTGGAACTGTGGTGACCTTGTCATCGCGTGTGATGAGGATGAGGTCCCCTTTGAATTTGGACGGCTCAGGCGGCACGGCGGAGCGGAGGCGGGCGGCGAGTTCGGCGCCGGACTTTTCGGGCTCTGGGATCGGAGTACGGTTTGGAGCAGTGGATTCGGCGGCTGGGGACCAGGCCGCAAAAACGGCAAGTGCGATCTGGCAGAGTGCGACGGCGAAAGGCCGCGTGAAGTGGAACGGCTCGCGCGCACGGGATGCCCCCTCACCCCGGCCCTCTCCCCCTCGGAGGGGGAGAGGGAGAACGATGGGGCCGATGGCAGGCGACAAGTTCATGCTCTGCGGGGCGGCGGCCCCAACGAGGGCCTCTGCGGGCGCAGGCGTCATCGCGCCAATAGGCGGCCGCCGATTCTCCCTCTCCCCCTCCGAGGGGGAGAGGGCCGGGGTGAGGGGGAAGCGCACGGTCATGCCCATCGTCAGAGTTGGACGACGCCCAGCTTACTTCGGCTTCAACGCAAACTCGAGGAGCTGGGAGATGTGCCCGGCGAAACGCACGCTCATTTTTGCACGGACTTCGTCGGGGACTTCGGCCCAGTCATGCTTATTCTGCTCGGGGAGGATGACTTGCTTGAGCCCGGAGCGGGCGGCGGCGAGGACCTTTTCCTTGATGCCGCCAACGCGCAGAATGCGGCCGCGCAAACTGATCTCGCCAGTCATCGCCAGGTCGCTGCGCACCAGGCGCTGGGTGAGCAGCGAAGCGAGCGCGACCACGATGGTGCTCCCGGCGCTCGGTCCGTCCTTGGGGGTCGCGCCGGCGGGGACGTGCACGTGGATGTCAGAGCGGCTGAAATCGGTGGAAGCGAGGCCGAGCGCGTTGGCCTGGCTGCGGAGGTAACTGAGGGCGGTTTGGGCGCTCTCCTTCATCACGTCGCCCAGCGAACCGGTGAGGGTCAGCTTGCCGTTGCCGGGCATGCGGGTGGCTTCGATGAAGAGGATTTCGCCACCGACGGGCGTCCAGGCCAGGCCCATGGCAATGCCGTATTCCGTGATCTTCTCGGCGGCATCGGAGATGAACCGAGGCTGGCCCAGGAGGCCAACCAGGTTCTTTGGCTCGATGACGAGCGGGTCCGATTTGCCATTGCGAGCGATCCATTTGCGGGCGGCCTTGCGCGTGAGAGACGCTATCTCCCGTTCCAACTGGCGGACGCCCGCTTCGTGAGTGTATTCGGTGATGAGATGGCGCAAGGTGGGGTCGGGGAACCTGACGCGTTTGCGGTCGAGGCCGTGTTCCTCCAGTTGCCGGGGCACGAGGTAGCGGCGGGCAATCTGGAGTTTCTCGGATGCCGTGTAGCTGGGCAGGCTGATGACCTCGAGGCGGTCGCGCAGCGCGGCCTGGATGGGGTCGAGCCAGTTGGCGGTGGTGATGAAGAGGACGTGCGACAGGTCGAACGGCAGATCCAGGTAGTGATCGGTGAAGGCGTGATTCTGCGCGGGATCGAGCACTTCCAGAAGCGCGCTCGACGGGTCGCCGCGGAAGTCGGAGCCGACTTTGTCGATCTCGTCGAGAAGGATGACAGGGTTGCGGGTTTCGACGCGGCGCAGGGTCTGGATGAGGCGGCCGGGCATGGCGCCGACGTAAGTGCGGCGGTGGCCGCGGATCTCGGCTTCGTCTCGCATGCCGCCCAGGGAGATGCGGGCGAACTTTCGGCCCAAAGCGTCCGCAACGCTCCGGCCCAGGGACGTTTTGCCCACGCCCGGCGGGCCGACGAGGCAGAGGATGGGGCCTTTGAGATCCTTCTTGAGCTTGATGACGGCGATGAATTCCAGGAGCCGTTCTTTAACCTTGTCGAGCCCGTAGTGCTGCTCATCGAGAATCCTGGCCGCGGCCTCAATGTCGATGGTGTCGTCAGTCGATTTGCTCCAGGGCAGGCTGAGAATCCAATCCAGGTAAGTTCGCGTGATGGTATACTCGGCCACCGAAGGGTTCATCTGGGCCAGCCGCTCGACTTCCTTGAGGGCGACCTTTTTGACATCCTCCGGAAGCTGCTCCTTCTCGATCTGCGAGCGGATGTTGTTGACCTCAGTGGCGACCGGGTCGCCTTCGCCGAGTTCACGCTGGATGGCGCGGATTTGTTCGCGGAGGAAGAAGTCGCGCTGGCTTTTGGCCATCGTCGAGGCCACTTCATTCTGGATTTTCGAGCTGAGCGTGAGGACTTCCAGCTCGCGACCCAGCAGGGGCTGGAGGCGCTGGAGGCGCTGCTTGACCTCGGAGGTCTCGAGGAGCTTTTGGCGTTCCTCGAGGGAAAGATTGAGGTTGGCGGCGATGAGGTCGGTGAGCATGCCGCCGGACTCGGTGTTGAGCGCGGCGATCTTGACCTGGTCGGGCAGCGTGGGCGTGAGCTTGATGATTTCCTGAAATTGCGTGTGGGCACTGCGCGAGAGCGCGGTGAGCTCGACCGAACTGGAGGCGACATCCTCCAGCACCTCGATCTGCGCGCGCAAGTAGGGGGTCTGCGCTTCGTATTCCTTGATGCGGACGCGCCACAAGCCTTCGACCAGCACGCGCACCGTGTTGTCCGGGAACTTCAGCATCTTCAACACCCGGGCGCCACAGCCGTACTCGTAGAGATCCTCGGGCAGCGGATTATCTAGGTCGGGCTTCTTCTGGAGGACCAGGCCAAGCAGCCGGTCGCCTTCGACCACGTCGTCGATCAGACGGATGCTTTGCGCGGTGTCGACGAGCAGCGGCGCAACCATGCCGGGGAAGATGACGATGTCCGACAGGCCCAGGATGGGCAAGGTGGCGGGAAGGGCCTTGGGGGGTGGGCGTATCGGAACGGGGACTACAGCCCCCTCCTGCTCGGGCGAGGCGCCGAGAATGCGTATGATTTCTGTGTCGGGTGAACTCATCTTCCAACCCGTCCGGGGTTAGACTGCCCAAAGCCCAAGAAAGTTCGCGAAGACTATTTGCCTTCGGAAACGGGCACAAGGACGGATTTGGAAGAATTCTGAGAAAGGGGAACGTCGACGCGCAGGAAACCGTTCTGGTAGGCGGCCTTGGCGTGGCTGAGGTCGTAACCGGCGGGAACCTCGAGGACGCACTCGAAGGAGCCGTAATTGATCTCCATGACGAGGAACTTCACGCCTGGCAAGCGGCAGCCGTCGGGACGCTGGCCGGTAATATGGAGCCGATTGCCTTCGATGGACAATTCGAGGTCCTCGCGGCGCATGCCGGAGAGTTCCACCTTCACGACGAGGCCTTCGTCGGCCACGTAAACATCCGTGTTTGGAATCCAATGCGTCTGGCCGCCGACTTCTCGGCGGGTCACGGGCAGCTTCTGGACGTACAGCGAAGAATTAACTTTGCACATGGCAAGCAACGGGTAGAGGGTAAGACAGGATCGGAGATTGCGCAAGCGCGGTTCTCATTTCATTTTCACGATGACCTGCGGTCGTTCCCCTTTGCGCGCCTTGTAGACGATGGATCCAGGCGCGTCGTTCCCCGCGGGCGACGCACAGCCGCAATGGGTGTCGCGCGCGAATTGGAACCTCCGCCGACGCAGCCGCGCCCATACGAATGCAACGGCCGTGGCGGAGACTATCAGAAGAGCCGTGGCTTCCTGCCAGTCCATCCTTCCCCACGCTACGCCCGGAAGGCAGAATCGCAAAGTGGTTTTTTCAAGGAGATTTTTATGGGGACTCACCCTATGGGCACCTGGGGTTGAATCCAGCCGCGTTGGCAAGGGGACGCCCGTCCGCTATTCTTCCCGCCATGAGCACGAGCCCCTTTCGCTGGCGGCACCGGGTCACGTACGCCGAGTGCACCGTGGGCAATCACGTCTACTACGCGCGCTACCTCGACATCCTTGAGGAGGCGCGCGGCGAATTCCTCCGGCACGCCGGCCATCCTTTGGCCCGGCTGCAGGAGTCGGGCGTGATCCTTCCCGTAATCGAAGCACGGCTACGATATCGTGGCGCAGCTCGCTACGACGATGTGCTCATGGTGGAAGTTGCCGTCGCCGAACTGGCGAAAGTCCGTCTCGAGTTCAGTCACCGCATTCTTGACGAGTCGGGCCGTCTCCTCCTTGAAGGCTCGACGGTCCATGCCTGCACTTCGCTCGAGGAGAAGCCCAAACGCATCCCGGTGGAACTGGCCACGGCGTTGTCGCCGTTCCTCGTCGAGCCTGATCGACCACGCACTAGCCGGTAGGGATGGCGCGCTGCGCCGTCCGCGCCGCGTCGCAGCGGCGCAATCGGACGACCTCGTGCGACTGGTCGAGTGGTTGCGTCGTGCCCGGCTGTTCCGCCCGCTCTACGCGGGCGGTGCCATCGCAGCGCGATGGCCCTACCAGTCATGGCAGCCTCTGGATCGCCCAAGCGCGGATGTCCCAGCAATTGTTTGCCACGCCGCCGTTCGATGGTGTATTCTTCGGTGCTGGCCTTGTTGGGCGGGATTGCCCCGGACAACGACGGCGCGAAAGAACTGATCATGCAAACCACCACTGACGAAACCGTCATCATCGCCAAGACCCGCGAGCTGTGCCAGACCATCATCGACCAGCCCGAGTTCCAGTCCATCCGCCTGCGCCTGGACACATTTCTTGGCGATGAGAAAGCCAAGAGCCAGTACCAGCTCGTCGTCGAAAAAGGCGACGCGCTCCAGCAAAAGCAGCAGTTCGGCATGCCGCTCGATGGGGAGGAAATCAGCGAGTTCGAGCGTAACCGCGAGAACCTCCTCAAGAACCCCGTGGCCCAGGACTTCCTCGACGCCCAGCAGCAAATGCATCAAATTCAGGAGTCCGTGATGCAGTTCGTGACGAAGACCTTCGAACTGGGCCGGGTGCCGACGATGGAGGATTTCTCCTCCGGCAGCTGTGGCCCGAGTTGCGGTTGCGCGCATTGAAGCAGGAGCGCGGACAGCCTTGTCCGCGTGAACGTCGGCGAGTGGACCTCAACCCGAGGTCATTCGCGGTAGTCCACCAAGGCAGGCGGCGTGAGCGATGCATCCTCCAACAGTCGCAGCGCCGCTTCGATCACCTTGTGCTGTCGTGAGGGATCGTTGGGCGCGCCAAGCGGATAACCGTGTTTGAACGGGACGAACAGCGCGCGCGGTGGATGCACCTTTTCTGCGACTTCGCGCAGCAATTGGATCGACACCGTCGTGATGCCGCGCCGCTCCAATTCCGCTGCGACCAGACCCACGGTCTGGTTGCACGTCGGTCAGACTGGCACCAACAGGGCGACATCCACTGCATCCTCGACCAGCCGCTGCGCCGCGGCGGGAGCTGTTTGCGTCACGAGCCGGCCGGGCGCCGTGATCGAGCCCATGCACGAGAGATGCCGCCTGTTCACCCCACCAATGCGCCCCCGGGCGGCCAGCTCGCGAACGCGATCGATTGGGAAGGCGAGGTTCGGATCTGCTTGCATCCCCGAATGGTCAAATGCCTCGCTCCGATGCGACTCGCGCAGCTTGCTCACGTCTGCGTCGGAAGGAATCTCACGGAAACTCGGATCGCCGCCCTTGAAAGCTTCATCAAATGGCGGCTGGTCCGGCATCACAAAGCCAGCGCTGGAAACAAGCGCCAGCTTGCAGCGCGACAGTGGTTTTCCGAGCGGCGTCCACGGCACAGGGTCGATGCGCCTCCAGGGATACGCCTTGAGGAACAGCCGCAATGGAAGAGAAAATTCGTTGAGGTCGCCCATGGGGGTTGTCGTGCCGTCAGGATGCGGGCAACGACGCGATGACACGATCGAGCAAGCCACGATTGATGTGCAACGTCGAACGGGTCGGGATTTGCTCCAAGGTCGATCTCACCTGGGCGACGGAGCGCGTACCGCGGCGGAGAGCGCGGATGACCAGGCCGACGGTCCATGCACGCGGAAGCCCAATGACTCTGCCGCCAGTCGCGCCGCCGCGTCATCACTCAGGAATAAGTCCCCGGGCCATTCCTCCATCAGCGTCAGCGCCGCGATTTCTCCGGCGTCGAGATCGAGGCCGTGAATCAGGACTGTCAGGGCGGGAGAAGGCGCGCGGGTCGGATGGCTGAGCAGCAGGCCAAACTGAGCAGGCTCCAGCATTGGACTGTGGGCGAGAACTTCTCGCCAGACTACTAAGGGGACACGCAGTTCCTCGAGCCCTTCGAGTAGATCAAGGCAGCCGAGTTGGTCGAGATGGATCAGCGGGCCGGCATCGAGCACCGTCCGGGGCATCTCATTCCTTTCCCTTCAAGCCCCATTCGATGTCCTTGAGGACGTGCGCCTCTTGCAATTCGGGCCGGTGTGAGTCCAGAAACCTGCGCAACGCCTCGATGACCGCTTCCTCCGGGCTGCGGGCCCATCCGCTCCGGACGAGGGCAAGCAACTGTTCGTGCAATTGGTCGGGACATTCCACCGTGATGCTCTTCATAGACCAGAGGATACCCGCCCTCGAGCCAACCGTCAAAGAGCCCGTGCGAAGACGCAAGGTTACTTACCTGGCGGCCCGCGGCGCTTGGCTTTTCCGGCGAGCTTCCACTCGGTGCCGATGCGTTGCAAAAGCATCTCCGCCGTTTCGCCCTTCCCGCTGGCGAATATCGTGAGCGCCACTTGATCGTCAGCGATTTCGCGGCGCTCGACGATGCGGAACCCGCTGACCTCCGCCATCTCGCGGCGGCCTTCCTCGCCAATCTGTTCCGCAGACTTGTTCTTCCAGGTCTGCTCCATGCGCGCCCGCTCCTCCGGCGCGAGTCCGGCGAGGAAAGTTTGCGAATCGCCCTGGCTCATGGCCCACAGCGTGGACTGAAAAGAAGCCTCGGGCGTGGCGTATCCTGCAAACGTCCAGATCTCCTTTGGGAAATTGTCGGCCGGCGCTGCGGACGAGGACGGAGCTGCTCCCGCGTTGGCCTGTGCGGCGCGCAAGCGGTCATTGTCGGCGGTGACCTGCCGGACCTGGGAGCGGAGTTGTTGCGCCTCGTTGGTGGCGGCCTTGAGTTGGGCGGCCTGGTTGCGCAACCGGAGGAGTTCCTCTCTTTCCGGGTCGCTTACGGGACGAGAACCGGTTTGCGGTTTGCTGGCTCGCTGGACGCGAAGGTCTTCGAGTCGTTGTTGAGTCTCGTGCACCTGCGCCCGGAGCCGGTCGTTCTCCAAGCGTTGCTGCTTGAGGCGGCCGAATTGCACGCCGACCGTGGCGACGCACCCCAAGAGCAAGCATACAGCGCCGATCCGGCGGACAAGGCTTGGCGAGAAAGCAGCGTTCACGCGGGCTTTGACCAGCCCGGCAGCCGAATCTCACGCGAGATCACTCCCCTCCCGCCCATTGTGCCTGTTTAGCGTGATCCGATCCAAGCGTAGCGCGGGCGTCCTCGCCTGCGAGTTCGGGCGACGTCTCGACGCCTGCCGCGAAACCTGGCACGACGCCACACGAACTCGCAGTCGAGACGGCTGCGCTACGCTAATCAGCACTCGCCCACCTGGGCGGGTTCTTCAATTTGTAAAGCATCTCGCCAGCCTTGGCGACGTGGAGCACTCCGTCGTCTTCACGGTTCTGGAAATCCTCCCCACGGATGCTTCGCCAGTCGCGGTAACCGAGGTTGATCTGCCGGCAGACATCCTCCGGGATGCCGGTCGCGAGCGTCACCCGCACTCGCGGAGTCTCGACGCGGTTCTCGAACGTTCCCAGGCCGTAAACGTGCGTGCAATGCGCCAATACACCCCATGGGAAGTCCTTGAACTTGTCCCATTGCTTCAGGAAGTAATCGCGGCAGTGGTAGCCGGCATTTCGAATATGTTCGCCGTGCGAGACGCAGATTTCTTGAATGTGCGGCGCGTAGATGATCAGTTCGCCGCCGTCGGCCACGACCGGTTCGAGTTTGTACATGCATTTGCCGCCGACCCACAACTCGTCATACATCTTCGGCGCACACGAAAGCACGGAGTGGAAGGGCCGGTCCTTGTAGAGAATGTGAACTTGCTTGGAGACCTGCACCGCGGCATCCCAGGCGCCCTCGGGCGTGCCGGCGAAGAGGCCGGCCAGCGATTTGTCCGGCGCGACCACCATCGCCAGGAGCAGCTTGTCCACCGCAACCATTGAGCCGGCCTTGTCCACGATGCGACGGACGGGGGTCCATTGATTGCCGATGATCTTCGGGTTGGTAATGACGGCGGAGAGCCAGTGAAAGAAATTCAAAATCTGCGGCCCGCCGATTCCAGGGAACAGGTACTTGTTGCCGCCGCTGAATCCGACGACTTCGTGCGGGAATACGGGGCCGAGAATGATGATTCGATCATAGTCGAAAATGCGCGAATTGATTTCGACGGGCACGTCCATCGCGAACAGCCCGCCTGTGAGCTTGGAGATTTCGTCCGCAGGAATGGCGCCGATCTGCCGTAGTGCTTTGGGATTGTTCCATTCGTGATTGAAGAAGCAGACCTTGCCATAAGTGGACTTGCGATCGGCCTCAGTGATTTCGAGCCGTTCGCAAAACTGCGCCTCGCTCATTGGCTGGTGAGTGCCGAGCGCAACGATGACATCGAGTTGCCGGGCGATTTGCCCGATCTGCTTGAAGAGCGTCTGG
>Ga0184635_10000286_pt1 | contig 12068 bp, 7 predicted proteins | sample PLM3_30_b2_FD_133147 | JGI IMG/M metagenome (GOLD analysis project Ga0184635, IMG submission 133147) | Groundwater sediment microbial communities from an aquifer in East River, Colorado, USA - PLM3_30_b2 | ecosystem: Environmental > Terrestrial > Soil > Riparian zone | place: USA: East River...
CTTGACGTCATCGGCCGCGAGCCACAGGTTGAACCCGCCGTTCCGCCACTCGTGCCACACCGGCGAGAGCAGGACCGATCCGTCGGAGCGAAGGGTCGCGAGGACGGCGACGAGCGGCTCGTCAAGCAGCCCGCCGATCTCGTCGAGGGTGAGGTTCGTGCGCACGACCCACGATACCCTCGGGCGGGCTTCGACGCCGCGCCGTGCAGGCGAAGAACGAGCGTCGACGGATGGACCACGAGGCGTGCATCGGTCGGAGCCACCTACGTCGACTGCGGGTTGCCCGCGTCGATCGGAGTCTGTTAGGACTGGAACTGGCCCCTACCCCGAGGGAGGAACCATGCGACGACGTATGGCGTTCGCCAGCGCCCTGCTCGCGATGGCCACGGTCATCTCGGGCACCGGCGCGGTTTCTGCGAGCCCCGGCTTCAAGACCGCCCAGCCTTCCATGCTCATCCCGATCAAGGCGGGAATCACGGTGACGCCGCTCCTGACGGTCGGCGACGACGTCGGCACCTATCAGTTCGAGGCGATCCCGGACGGCATCTCGGTGCGACCCATCGCCGGCGGACTCGTCGAGCTCTACGTGAACCACGAGACGAGCAAGGTCCCGTTCCCGTACAACCCTGGACTGTGGACCCAGGATCCCGGTGAGTCCCAGAGCGACTTCGACAACGCACAGGTCAGCAAGCTGATCCTGGACGCGGCGACGGCCGACACGCTCAGCGGGTCGTTCGTCATCCCGAGCAGCGGCGGATTCCAGAGGTTCTGCTCCAACTACCTCGCCACGAGCAAGGAGGGCTTCACCAAGGACATCCTGTTCACGAACGAGGAGTCGCCCGACTACTCGCTCCGCCAAGAGGACTCCTGGCCGCCGACTTTGTCCGATCCGAACCAGGAAGAGAACGGTGTCGTGCTCGCCCTCGACGTCGCGGCGGGCACGTACCAGCCGATCTACGGGATGGGCCGTCACAACCACGAGAACGACGTCGCCATCCCGGGGTTCGACAAGCTGGTGGTCCTGTCCGGCGACGACACGTTCACGAGCGGACCGCTCTCTGATCCGCTCAGCACGACGAACCCACTCGCAGCGCTCGCCCCGTCCCAGTCGCAGCTCTACTCCTACCAGGCCGGGAACACGAAGAACATCCTGGCCGACAAAGGAGACCTCTGGGCCTTCGTCTCGGACGATCCCGCCTTCGACGACTACTACGACTTCACGCCGAGCTCGACCCAGTCGGTGTCCGGCCGCTTCATCAAGGTGCCGAGGAACATCGCGACCGGGAAGAACAAGGATGGATCCGAGATCACGGCTGCCGACGTCGGCTACCCGGCGCCGCCGAACGACGGAACCTGGCAGCGCGATCTCCGCACCAACAACACGGTCGGCATCGATGGTCCCCAGTGGGTGCTCGAGTACTGGAGCCAGCTCCACAACGTCTTCAACTTCGTCCGCGTCGAGGACATCGCGTACGACAAGCGCCAAGGCATGGGCAACGTCGTCTACGTCGTGGACTCCGGTCGCGGAACCGCCGGCGTATCGCAGGCCGGACGTTCCTCGAACGGCCGCGTGTGGAAGATGGTGCTCGCCACGGACAACCCGAAGAAGGTCACCTCGCTGAGCGTGTTCGTCGAGGGTGACGACAACCCCGTCAAGACGCTGAACGAGATCCATCAGCCGGACAACATCGAGACGACGCAGACAGGGATCCTCGTGACCGAGGACCCGGGCAGCAGTCAGCAGTTCACGCCAACCCAGCAGGCCGCCGACCCCGCCAACGCCACGACAGCGCGACTGTGGTACGTCCCGTTCTCGGGTTCACCCGAGGTGGTCGTAAAGATCGACCAGTCGGCCGACGAGACACTGGCGGACCAAGACCCGCCCGACCTGATCCTGCCCGGTTCCATGCTCAACAGCCCCGGCAACTGGGGCGCGTGGGAGACGAGCGGCATCGTCGACGCCTCGGCGGCCTTCGGTGTCGGGGCGTTCCTGATCGACGTGCAGGCGCATACGTTCTGGGTCGACAAAGCCAACGGCCCGGACACCTTCATCGACGCCAACACCGATCCGGACTTCACGTACAAGCGCGAAGGAGGCCAGCTGCTCCTGATCCGCATCCCAGGGATCTAGCGGCATCGAGCGAACGATCGGGGGCGCCCTTCGGGGCGCCCCTTGTCGTCCGCCCGAGTGATTCAGCCGACAGAACGCAGGTGCCGGTCGAACCACGCCTGCGTCCGCCGGATCGCGTCGAGCGCGTGCGTGCGCTCCATCGGAACGTGGCCCTCGCGCGGGTAGACGACGAGCTCGACCTCCGTGCCCGAGGCGACGATCGCGTTCGCGAGCTCCCACCCCTGCCCGACCGGCGTGCATCGGTCGTCCGCGCCCTGGATCACGAGGGTGGGCGTTCGGCACCGGTGGGCGTGGGTCACGGGCGAACGCTCGACGTACTGACTCGTCGGGTCGTTCCACTCGCCCTGCAGGATCATCTCGTCGTACCGCTCGAGTAGCCCTCGACCACGGCCGCGCGCCGCCCGTCCGGGGAGAGCGCGAGGCCCTCGAGCGACCAGGTCGGCCGGTAGAGGGTCTGCGCGGTGCGTTCGGCGAGGTCGAGCCGGGCGACGACCGAGCGGTACCACCCCGCCGTGCTCGGATCCTCCGAGACGAGCGCGACCACGATGTCCTCCGGGTCCCCGTCGAACTCCCACACGCTCATGCTCGGCGGCCCGACCTCCGTGACGTCGCCGGAGGCGAGGTCGATCTCGAAGAGGCGCCGGCGGGCCCCGCCGGGCCGAACCACCGAGGGGTCGGGGGCGGGTTCGGCGCCCCGCACGGCTCGTGCGCTCCAGTCCAGGCCGTAGTAGCCGGGGTCGGCCGCGAGCACCAGCAGGCGATCGCCGCCGGACCACGAGACCGCCTCGGCCAAGCCGTGCAGGGATGCCGCGAGCACCGGCTCGGCGCCGAGGGTCATCGTGTAGGGAAGTTGATGGCCTTGGAGTCATCCGATCGGACAGGAACGCCAACCGGGAGCCGTCCGGCGACCACGCCGGGCTCCGGTCGCTCCACGTGCCACTCGTGATCCGGATGGGCGCGTCGGAGTTCCGGTCGACGAGATACAGATCGCTCGGCGGGAGTGACCCGATATCCGCGACCGTCGCGTGCAGCGCGAACGCGACCCTCGACGCGTCAGGAGAGAACGCGAGCTCCGCAGGCGTCTGAACGTCGAGCACGCGCTCGTCGATCGGGACGTGAGATCCCCCGATAGTCATGGCGCGAGAGCCTAGCCGGAGGCCTAGACTCCCGCCGTGACGGCCTGCCCGAACTGCGGCTCGGAGAACGCCGACGGGGCGAACTTCTGCTCGGTGTGCGGCACGCGGCTCGTCCCCGTCGAAGCCGAGACGGCCGCCGGGTCCCGCAAGACCGTCACGGTCGTCTTCTGCGACGTCACGGGCTCGACCGAGCTGGGCGAGCGGCTCGACCCCGAATCCATGCGCAAGGTCATGGCGCGTTACTTCGACGCGATGCGTGCACCGCTCGAACGCCATGGCGGCTCGGTGGAGAAGTTCATCGGAGACGCGGTGATGGCCGTCTTCGGCATCCCGCAGCTCCACGAGGACGACGCGCTGCGCGCCGTTCGCGCTGCCGCCGACATGCGTACGGCGCTCGAGGAACTCAACGGCGAGCTCGAACGAGACCAGGGCCTTCGGCTCGCATGCCGCATCGGCGTGAACACGGGCGAGGTGCTCGTCGGAGCCGAAGCCGCCGACTTCGGTCGCGTGACCGGCGACGCCGTGAACACGGCCGCGCGCCTCGAGACGGCGGCCGGACCCAGCGAGATCCTGATCGGGGACGCCACCGAGCTCCTGGTTCGCGACGCGGTCCAGACCGAGCCGGTCGAGCCGCTCTCGCTGAAGGGCAAAGCGGAGCCCGTCCCGGCGCACCGCCTGGTCGAGGTCGTCTCTGAGATCGGACAGGCGCGCCGCGCCCTCACGTCCACGATTGTGGGACGCGACCGCGAGCTCGAGGACCTCTCGCGCGCGTTCGCCCGCGCCGCCGAGGACCGCAGCTGCCTCCTGTTCACGATCCTTGGCGCGGCCGGTGAGGGCAAGACCCGCCTGGTCGAGGAGTTCCTGTCGACCGTGGACGGCTCGGGGAGCGTCGTCCGCGGCCGATGCCTGCCCTACGGCGAGGGCATCACGTACTGGCCGGTCGCCGAGGCCGTTCGGGAGGCGCTCGGCGTGCAGGCGTTCGACCTTCCCGAGCGCGTGACCGCCCGCCTGGACGACGCCCTTGCCGGCGACGAGCACGCCCGGGCGATCGCCGGCCGGCTCGCCGAGATCTTGGGGTTCGGCGAGGGGCTCGCCGCGGCCGAGGAGACGCCGTGGGCCATCCGGCGGTTCCTCGAGATCTTGGCCGCCCAGCGCCCACTGGTCGCGGTGTGGGAGGACATCCACTGGGCCGAGCCGGCGTTCCTCGACTGCGTGAACCACGTCGTGGACTGGTCTCGCGACGCGCCGATCATGATGCTCTGCACCGCGCGTCCCGAGTTCCTCGACAGCCGATCGGACTGGGGTGGCGGCAAGCTGAACGCATCGACGCTCCTGCTCCGGCCGCTCGACCCGAAGGATTCGGCGGAACTGATCGCCAACTTACTCGGCGGTGCGGGCCTCGCCGACCAGGCGCTCGACCGGATCACCGAGGCCGCCGGGGGGAACCCGTTGTTCGTCGAGCAGCTCCTGTCGATGCTGATCGACGACGGGGTGCTCGTCCGGCAGAACGGCGGCTGGACCGCCCTCGGCGACCTGTCCTCGGTGAGCGTTCCCCCTTCGGTCGCGGCCCTGCTGGCCGCCCGGCTCGAGCGCCTGAGCGACGACGAGCGCCGAACGATCGAGTGCGCGTCCGTGATCGGCAAGGAGTTCTACGCCGACGCGGTCCGGTACCTGCTCCCCCAGCCGCTGGGGCCGAGCGCGAGCGAGCTGATCATGTCGCTGGTTCGCAAGGAGCTCGTGCGATCCGAGCGCTCGGCCGCGCTCGGCGATGATGTGTTCCGATTCCGGCACATCCTGATCCGCGACGCGGCATATCAGGCGATACCTAAGGAGCGGCGGGCGGAGCTCCACGAGGGGTTCGCCGACTGGATCGCGCACGTGGGCGGAACGCGCGCCGAGGAGGCCGACGAGATCATGGGCTACCACCTCGAGCAGGCGTTCCGGTACCGTGAGGCTCTCGGGCCGCCCGACGAAGACGCGCTCGAGCTCGGCCGGCGCGCGTCGCAGCGACTCACCGCCGCGGGCCGACGCGCCCTGGCTCGGCACGACGTGCGGGCTGTGATCAATCTGCTCGGGCGCGCCGAGTCGCTCTTGGACCCATCGACTGCCGCTCGCGTGTCCCTGTTGCCGGACCTCGCGATCGCCCTGTGGAACGGCGGGCAGGTCGACGAGGCGAAGGCGATCGTCGAGGAGGCTCGAGTCCGGGCCGAGGAGCTCGGCATGCCCGAGCTGGCGATGCACGCGACGCTCGCGGGCTCGTTCGTGTCGAGCGACGTGACCACATCGTCGGGGATCGGGGGTCCCTCGAGATCGGACCGATCATTCGACCAGATCCGAGCCGACAGCGAGCGGGCGATCCGGATGTTCGAGGCCTCGGGCGACGAGCGCGGGCTCGCTCGGGCGTGGCACCTGATCGCCGATGTCGAGTGGGACTTGGGGCATGCCGGCGCGCAGCTCGCCGCGCTCGAACGGGCGCTCGAGCACGCCGGGCGGGTGCGCGCGCCGTTCGAGACCGCGGAGGTGCTGCTGAGCGTCACGTCGGCGATCGTGCGCGGGCCGACGCCGGTGACCGAGGGAATCGCGAAGTCCGAGCAGTTCGTGCGCGACTTCCCCGGCAACCGCGTGGTCGAGGCGTACATGGACCACGCGATCGCGCACCTGAGGGCCCGGCTCGGCGAGTTCGACGCGGCGCGCGAGGCTTCCGACCGCTACCGCGCGTTCCTGCTCGATACGGGCCAAATGATCGGCTACTGGCGCTCGGCCGAGCTCCGGTTCGACGTCGAGATGCTCGCCGGCGACACCGAGGCCGCGCTGGCCGTGGCGGAGAAGGGGTACGTGGCCCTCCTCGAGAAGGGCGACCGGTGGCCGTACCTGGGCGCGTTCCTCGGGCAGGGGCGGCTGGCGCTCGGGCAGATGGAGGAGGCGGCCGAGGTCGCCGAGGTCGCGGCGTCGAGCGCGATCGCGGTAGAGCGCGCGCTCGGGCTGGGCGTGCTGGCGCAGGTGCGAGCTCGAGAGGGTGATGGTGTTGCGGCGGAGAAGCTGATCCGCGAGGCGGTCGAGATCGTGGAGCGGACCGACTTCCTGTTCGACCGCGGGACCGTGCAGCTCGATCTCGCCGAGGTCATGGATGCGGTCAGCCGCGCAGGAGAGGCACGCGTGGCACGCGATCGCGCGTTCCACATGTTCGAGCAGAAGGGGGACCTGGTCTCTGCGGCCGGAGCCCGCTCGCTGCTTGACCTCGGGTGAGGGTTCGGACGTCCATCGACCAAACGCATCGACCGGTCGTCCTCGGCTGCTGTTCGTGATCTCTGCCACCCGCCGGGTCGTGGCGCAGCGCGAGGTCGCCGAACTCGGTTCTGAGCGCGTCGACGCCGAGAGCGAACCGCGGGACGGGCAGCGCCGGCTAGTCCCCTTCGTTGCCGTTGGCTTCCCCGTACGGCGGCGACCCGTGCTTGTCCTCCTTGCCGGATCCCTCGCTTGTCTCGCCCGTCGGTCCGGTGGGCGCCTCGGAGGGGATGACGTCGCCGAGCGCGCCTTCGTTCTGCAGGGCGACCACCAGATCGGAGATCGCCGTGTCGACCGCATGGGCGGCGGAGGGCGCGATCTCCTCGTCCTCGACCGCCTTGGCGAGCTCCTCCTGCAGGTGCTGGAGCGATTCGCCAAGCTTCTCGGGATCGCCCTCGCGGTACGCGTCGAGCAACTCGTTGGCCTTCTTGGTGAGCTCCTCCGCGACCTGGTCGGAGACGTCGTCGCCGGCCTGCGCGGACGCGATCGCCGAGAGCAGGCCCGACCACGCGTTCGCGAACGTCACGGGGGTGTCGGGCGGGAGCGCGTCCCGGGCGGTCTCCTGCGCGGCGTCGCGCGCTGCGGCTTTCGGACGTAGGGGATCGCTCGTGGCCGCGATCAGCAGCCAGGTCAGGGCGACGAGCAACGCCACGACGAGGCCGGCCACGAGCAACGGGGGGTGACCCCGAGGCGTTCGACGAGGGCGGGCGTGCGAGGTCCCGGTCGGCCGGGAACGGAGCCCACCACCACCGCCACCTGCCGCCGCCGAGACCGGCTGGGTCTTCGCGCCATCTGCATCGACCACCGCCCCGACCGCGCCGACGGGGGCCACCGGCTGGGTCTCGGCTGCGCCAGCGGTCTCGAGCCGCATCGTGTCCCCCCCTTGCGCGAGCGCGACGGCGAGCAGCGCGTCCTCGAGCTCGGCGGCGGAAGCGAACCGCCGCTTCGGATCCTTCTCGAGGCACCGCAGCACGACGTCTTCGAGCTCGGGCTGGACGGGCCCGATCGTCGAAGGCGGCGGCGCGTCCTCGTTGACGTGCCGGTACATCGTCGCGATCGGCGTGTCGGCCCTGAACGGGACCTGGCCGGTCAGCATCTCGTACAGGACACACCCGAGCGAGTAGAGGTCGGCGCGCTCGTCGACGGGCTGACCGCCCGCCTGTTCGGGCGAGAGGTAGGCGGTGCTCCCGAGCACCACGCCGGTGTTCGTGAGCGTGTCCGAACCCGCCGCGCGCGCGATCCCGAAGTCCACCACCTTGACGCGGCCGTCCGGGAGCAACATCACGTTCCCCGGCTTGATGTCGCGGTGGATCAGGCCGCGCGTGTGCGCGGCGGCGAGCGCGCGGGCGATGTCGACGGCGACCGCCACGGCGTCGGCCGGCGGCATCGGGCCGTCGCGGCGGAGCCGGTCGCCGAGCGTCTCGCCCTCGACGAGCTCGGTCACGATGAAGTGGGTGCCGTCATCCGATCCGCTGTCGAACACGGCGACGATGTTCGGGTGGCTCAGCCCGGCGGCGGCGCGGGCCTCGCGCCGGAACCGCTCGACGAACTCGCGGTCGCGGTCGAACGGGGACGCCAAGACCTTGATCGCCACCTGGCGACCGAGCTGCCGGTCGAGCCCCTGGTACACGCGGGCCATCCCGCCCTGGCCGAGCACCGGGCCGAGCTCGTAGCGGTCGACGAGGACGTCGTGCGTGGTCTGCTGCACGAACCTGGGTTTACCCATGGGCCACCGCCACTACGCCTGCCACACGGGGGGTGGCATCAGCCGGCGCCCCCGCCCGTGCCTCCGCCTCCACCGCCGCCGCCGCCGGAGAAGCCGCCGCCGGAGAAGCCGCTGGACGAGCTCGAGAAGCCGAACCCGCCGCTCGAGGAGCCGCTGCTCACGCTGGCCATCGAGACCAGGACGAGCGTCGGCGCGGCCGTCTGGAACTGCTGCCACGCCGTCAGCCCCGCGAGGCCGGTGGGGGCGCCGCGGATCGGCGACCGGAGGCTCTCGACTGGCACGAGCGCCTTCACCTGCTTCTCGACCTCCTCGGCGACCCCGAGCGCGACAGCCCACTCCAGGAACTGCTCCCAGATGACGACGGCGAGCGCGGGGGCGTTCGGCAGGTCGGAGAAGTCCTTGAGGTAAGTCCGGAACGCCTCGAGCCGCTTGATGCGCGTCCGGTCCTCGAGCCCGAGCCGCGCGTGGATCCTTATCAGCGCCACGACCAGGCTGATCGCCGAGACCGGGACCAGCCACCAGCCGATCGCGCCGCCGAGACCCCAGACGGCCGTCCAGATCCCGTAGCCGGCCGCGCCGATCGCGATGATCGCCGCCAGTGTCGATTCGACGCGAGCGTCGCCCTTGCGGATCCGACGGATGATGTCGCTCGACTTCATCTTCACGCCGGACCACCAGGCCGCGTACGTCCCGGAGGACTCGGCCTTGCGAGGCTTGGGGTGGTTGACCGAGACCTCGTCGACCGCGTCCTCACCGCGGCCGAACAGCAACCACATGAAGTCCTGGTCGAGCTCGGTCTGCAGATCCATCGCGTCCATCTTCCGGACCAGCGTTAGGTCCTTCGGGTCGGTGATCCGACCGTCCACCTTCATCTCTATCGCCCTGAGGCGCGCGAGCTTGAGCAGCTGCGCCCGGTACGCGTTCTGCGGCGAGAGGTGGCCTGCCCACGCCGACCACAGCACCGAACCCTGCACCGGGTCCTCCTCGGGCGGCTGCTCGAGGACCTTCGGGACGCCCGGGACACGGTCCCGGTAGTGGGCGAGCAGGACGAGTAGAGCCAGCGCGACCGGCACGCCGATCAGCAGGTAGAGGACCCAGTTGCGTTCGGTCTCGTGGCGATCGCGCAAGGCGTTCGCCTCGTCGGCCCAGATCCGCTCCTGGCCCAGGATGCGTTGGAGCCCGGGTTGATCGGTCGCGACGGCGGTCGGCACCGCGTCGGCCGGGAACAGGATCGAGCCCTCGACGTACGACAGCGGCGGCACGTCGCTCACCTCGTACCGGATCGTCTGCGGATCGACGAACGTGATCTCGCCGTTCAGCGGCCCGTGCCCGAACGCGCGGACCTCGTCGCGCGTGAGCGGCTTCCCACCAACCGATCCCTCGTAGACGTGATTCGGATTGCACCGGCGGCGTCGAGGGAACAGGCCGATCTGACCCGCGGTGCTCCCCGGCATGTGCACCGTGATCACCGCGTGCTGCGTTGGCTTGTCCCACCCCGAGCCAATGAACTGCCAATACAGGTGGGCCGTGTCCGAGTACACGTCGACGGCGCACGCGACGCGATACCGGAACACCCAGGTCCTGGTCTCGTCCTCGGCCGAGTAGCTCCACCGCGACTGGAAACCCTCGGTGGCGGCCGAGTGGTACGCATCGTCGGGCGTGACCGGCACCTCGGTCCCGTCGCCGAGCCTCTCGGCGATCGTGAAGTCGCGGACGTGGTCGAGCGGGTCGTCGACGTTGAAGTACGCGTAGGTGAACGGGCCGTTCTGGAAGTCGAACGTCCGGGTCTCCTCGAGCAGGAGATCGCCGTTCGGCAGCACGGTCGCGTCGATGTGGACCTCGGGGAAGTGGTAGGCCTTCTCGACCGCGTGGGTGATGATCGGCGGGAGCCACAGGCCCATCGTCACCAGGGCGATGAACGCGAGCAGGAAGAAACGGAAGAGCCACTTCTTGCCCGTCGACATCCGGCGGAGTCTACGTTCGAGGGGTGAGCGCCGCTCGTGCGGAAAGTCGCCGGAGCCCCTCGAGCATCCGGTCGACGTCGGCCTCCCTCGACAGGTAGTTGACGATCCCCGCCCGCAGGTACGTGGCGCCCCGGATCTTCGTCGTGGAGACCCACGCCTCGCCGCCCGTCTCGAGCGCGAGCTGCAGCCGGTCCTGGTAGGCGTCGAGCGCCTCGCCCTCGAGCCCTCCGGGCAGGTGACGGAAGCAGACGACCGAGAGCTCGGGCTCGTCCGGGACGACCTCGAAGTCCGGCGCCTCCCGGCACCGCGCGACGAGGTACGCGGCGAGGTCGACGTTGTGTTCGATCAGCCGGGCGAACCCCGACGTTCCCAGGTGCTTCCAGGAGAGCCAGAGCTTCAGCGCCCGGAAGCGTCGCGTGCCCTCGATCGAGTACTCGAACCAGTTGAGCGGCGCGTCCTCCGGGCTCGGGTGCCGGTAGTACTCGGGTGTGCGGTGGAACGTCTGCCGCAGCTCCTCGCGGCGCTGCACGACGAGCGCGCCGATGTCGTACGCCTGGAAGAACCACTTGTGCGGGTCGATCGTCACGCTGTCGGCGCGCTCGAGATCGGGCACCCGCGGCGCGACCCGCGGCGAGAACGCGGCCCCGCCCCCGTAGGCGGCGTCGACGTGGAGCCACAGGCGTTCGCGTTCGGCGAGGTCGGCGAGTTCGCCGGTGAGGTCGACGCTGCCCGTGTTCGTCGAGCCCGCGACCGCGGCGATCGCGAACGGCGTCAGGCCGGCGGCGCGGTCATCGGCCACCGCGTCGGCGACCGGCGCCGCGTGCAGCCGGAAGCGATCGTCCGACGGCACGATGCGAAGCGTCTCGGGCGGGAAGCCGAGCACGTCGAGCGCACGCGAGATCGAGAAGTGAGCCTGGTCGCTGGCGTACACCCGCGCGCCCTCGAGCGCGCCGGCGCGCGGCGGGTCGTCCAAGCCGAGCAGCCGGGCGAGGTGGATGTCCCTCGCGACGGTGAGCGCCATGATGTTGGCCATCACGCCGCCCGACGTGAGCACCGCCCACGAGCCCGCGCCGAACCCGATCAGCGCCCGCAGCCACGCGGTGACCTCCTCCTCGACGAGCGCGCTCACGGGGCCGGCGACCCAGACGTCGACGCCCTGATTCACCCACTGGGCGAGGACCTCGCCCGCGATCGACATCGCGAGCGGCGGCGGCGTGAAGTAGCTGTACGAGCCGGGGTGCTGCGTGTTGAACACGTACGGCGCGACACGCTCGCGGAACTCGCCGAGCACCTCCTCGGCCTTCGCGGCGGTCTGGGGGGCGGGAGCCGGCTCTCCCGAGGGGCCGAAGAAGGTGTGGCGCATCTCGGGGTAGGGCATCGAGCGGAGCGGGCGCTCCATCGCGTCCTCGTAGAGGTATCGGAGCGCCTCGTCCCAGATCGCCGTGCCGAGGCGTTCGAGCGCGGGGCGGGAGACGGCCTCGTCGCGCAGGTCGACGAGCTCGGGTTCGGGATGGTCGGCGAAGGGATCCGGCACGGCGGCGAGGCTAGCAGCCCCGGCGTTCGGGCCCACGCGACCCGCTACGCCTGCAGGGCCGTCAGGACCGCGACCCCCGCGGCGATCACCACCACCCCCACGACCTGGACGCGGGCGAGCCGTTCACGGAAAAGGACGAACGCGGCGATGGTCGCGATCGCAGCGAACTGCGATCCGAGGACGGCCGCGACCGCGATCCCGTGTCGCGCGCCGATCGCGAAGGCGACGAGACCGGCGACCTCGAGCAGGCCCGAGGCGATCACCAGCGGCGCGGCTTCTCGCGTCATGCGCA
>Ga0184635_10000287_pt1 | contig 12052 bp, 13 predicted proteins | sample PLM3_30_b2_FD_133147 | JGI IMG/M metagenome (GOLD analysis project Ga0184635, IMG submission 133147) | Groundwater sediment microbial communities from an aquifer in East River, Colorado, USA - PLM3_30_b2 | ecosystem: Environmental > Terrestrial > Soil > Riparian zone | place: USA: East River...
AGCGATTGTCCGTGGTGTTTGACCGAATCGGTGTCGAATAGTCCGCTCCACAAAAGCATCTTGTCGAGAATGCTCTCAGCGAATGCCGCAAAATGACGAAACACGCCGAGTTTGCCTAGGTCGTTTAACCCGGCACCATGCTCGGCCGTGGGCTGCAAGTAATCGCTCGACGCCGCGCGCGCGGCCGGTTTGGTCAAAAAGTACCAGAGCGAAACCGGATATAAAATCAATCGAACCGGCCAGCGTCCGACAAGCCGACAGAGCCAAAACAGCAGGCGCATGCCGGCGACGAAACTAAATTCATTGATCTGCGCCCAATGTTGACTTCGAGGAGTCGCTACCGGCCGGTTCATTGAGCGCTCCATTTGCGCGCAAGCAGCATCGGCAATCGCAACAACATGCCGAAAAACAACGTCGCATGAGCTTGCGAAATCAGTAACGTGTCTGACCAGCCGCGAAAATGAGAAATCGCGTTCATAGGATAGATGACCGGTGTCGGCAGATTGATGATCTCGATGCCGGCCCAGTAGAGCCGGACCACGACTTCGATATCGAAGTTCATGCGCGCACCGAGTGTTTGCCGCCGGTCGAGGTCAAGAAGAGCCTGCAGCGGATAGACGCGAAAGCCGCACATCGAATCTTTGATCTGGCGCGATAAAGTATTGATCGACACCCACAGATGGGTGAGATAACGCGCCCATAGCCGCAGCGGCGGCGCAGTCGCATCATATTCTGGACAACCGATGATCAACGCCTCTCGATGAGCCGCGGCTTGTTCGAGAAAGCGCGGCATGTCGGCGACCCGGTGCTGCCCGTCCGCATCGATCTGCAGGACGTGGCTGTAGCCCGCTTGCGCCGCGTAGCGAGCCCCCGTCAACACGGCGCTGCCCTTGCCGCGATTGACCGGATGGCGAATCAAGATAATTCTTTCCGAAGCGGCGGCGACCAAAGCGTCGAGCACGCCGGCACATTCATGCCCGCTGCCGTCGTCGACGAGGATGCACGGTAATTTCTGCGCGAGCACACCCTGAATCACAGCGGCGATCGCCTGCTCGTGATTGTAGATCGGAATGACCACACACGGTTTAAACATCCGCCGCTCCAAACAGCACCCGGCCGCTCGCATGAGTACCGAGACGAGAAGTGATCTTGAAAGCCAAGGTTGATTTATCCGGTCGATGGTCGAGCTCGAGCACAAATGGCGTTTCCGGCAAAATCACGCGGTGAAATTTGAGCCCGTGGATGGCGCGGAAGATTGGCGGCAAATCGAAGCACTCGCGCCCAAAGGCAATCACCCAATCCACCTGGACTACGCCGGGAAGAATCTGCCGGCTTGGAAAATGGCCGTCGAAATAAAGCAGATCGCGCTGCGCGATGAGCTCGAACACGGCGTGCTGTGCGGATTGCTCGATCAACCGTCGGCGCGGCTTTGTTCGGAGAGGCCGCTCTCGTTCAAGCAAAGCGATGAGCTCGGCATAGGTTGTTTTGCCTTGGGCGTTGACCGGCAATGAATCGAGATAACGCCAGATCCGCGGCAATCCCACCGCTTCGATCGAATTGCTAAGAAGACCGCGCAGCGCGCGATTGACGGCAAGCTTGCCGGACGCGGCCAATTTGCGCCGGCCATTTTCCGACGGCACAACGAAAGCGGCGACTTGTTGGCGCGGTCCTTCGAGCGCGACGACGCGGGCGCTTGTTACCCAAGGCGACGCGGACAGGATTGACTCGATGGCGCTCAGTGAGATGCGCTTGCCCTCGATTTTCGCGATCCGATCGACACGGCCGCGCAAAACGAAACCCTGATTCCCGATCGGTGTGGCGCGGTCGGCCGTGCGAAACCATTCCCGATCCGGCAAATTCGCCGAGCGAACTTCGAGCACTTTTTCTTCAGCATCGACGCGCCAGTCCACGCCGGGAAAAGGCGTCCATGCTTGGTTCGTTTTCCTCTCCTGCCTGCGATAGGCAATTCCGCCGGTTTCCGAACTGCCGTAAACCTCAATTGGCACGCGGCCGAGTAACCGCTTGCTCTCTTGGGCAACCTCGAACGGCAAGGGTCCGCCGGAGGAGAAAATCGCCCGCAGCCGCTTTGCCGCCATCGGCCAGGCAGGATTTTCGGGCAATCGCTTGAGATGAGCCGGACTCGATACCAGCGCACAATCACGATCGAGGGTTGTCAGTTCTTCGAAAAAGGAGAAGTTCTGCGCACGAATCGCGCGGCCGGCGGCGAGCGGCCACAAAATATTAAACAGCAATCCGTAAATATGCTGGTGCGATACCGTGGCGAGAATGTCGGCAGTGCCGAGCTCATCACCGAATTGTTTTTCCAGCGTGTCCACCTCGACCGCCATTTGTGAAAGTTTTTTCCAAATGGCTTGAGCCGCGCCGGTGGTGCCTGAGGTGTAGAGCACCAATCCAAGAAACTCGGGATCGATACGATCCAAACCGTCCATGTCGGCAGCGCAATCCTGCGCGGTTGGCACCCTGGGCGCCCAAACCGAATCGAATTCGCCCAAATAACCATCGACGCTCGGGGACAGACTCGCGCAGGTGCCCGGCAGATTATCGCCGGGCAGGTAAATCGTCTTGCTGGCGTGCCACGAGCCGAAAAGCGCCGCGGCAAATTCAACGGCATCGTCGTGATAGAGAGCGAAGGCTCGGCCGGGAGTGTGCTTGAGCAACGAGCGCCACGCCCGCGCGCGAGTGACAAATTCGGCGCCGCTGACGGGCTTTCCTCGACGCCACGCAATCCTGTGGCACGACGAACGCGCGCGACTCAGCAGACTCAGCAGATCGAGTGTTTCAGCCATGGTAGCGACGTTTGGCCTGCCGGCGCACGAAATACTCGCCGGCAAATAAAATTCCAATAAAAAGGTAAGCGAGAAACCCGTTGTAAAACCACCAGAGCGCCGACGATGCGTAAAGCGCGGTGAAAAGCGCGATGGCGCCGTTGACCATAAAAAATCCGCACCACACTTGAGTCACGCGGCGAGTGTAAGCGCGCGCCTGCACCGGCAGATCCGGCTCGCGCAAGCGCGCCAGACGCTCGACCACCGTCGGCGGAACGATCAAGCTGTGCGCGAAAATAGCGAGCAATGCCCCATTGACCACCACAGGATAAAGCTTCAAGGGCAGTGACACGTTCGCCCAAATCACCAAGATCAGCAGCAACATCGTGCCGCCCAACCACCAGCGGGCCGCATGGCTGACCGTCAAGGTAGGCAGCCGCGTCAATACGGCGAGCAACAGCAGCCCTCCCAGCAGCCGCGGCTCCACTCGCCCCTCCCCCAGCCAGACGGCCAACGGATAGACCAAGGTGATGACCACGGCAAGAATAGTTAAAACGCGAGACACGTCGCTTACTTTTCCAGCAGTCCGCCGAGCGCGTCGACGACGTCCTGGACGGTGCGCACGCTCTTAAACACTTCCGGCTGTAGCCTCTTGCCCGTGAGCTCCTTGAATTTTACCGCCAGGTCAACGGCGTCGATGCTGTCGATATCGAGATCGGTGTAGAGGTTTGCTTGTAGCGTGATTTTCGTCCGATCGAGCTCGAACATCTCGTGCAATATGTTAACGACCCAGGGATAAATATCTTCCTTGCTCTGTGGAATTGCCGGAGTCATTTTATTTCGCCCTCGTGCTTGCGATTGTTCTCGATCATGCCAGCGAGCGCGCGAATCGATGCAAAGTGACGGCGGTTTTCCTCCGAGCTCGCCGACAGGATGATGCCGTAACGCTTCTGGATGGCGACCCCGAGCTCGAGCGCGTCGATGGAGTCCAATCCCAGTCCCTCGACAAATAACGGGGCATCAGAATCGATATCGGCCGGCGTAATGTCTTCGAGTTGCAGCGCCTCGATGACCAGTTGCTTTATTTCATCTTCAAACGACTGCATGGCGGCCGCATTCCTGGGTAAAAAAAGTTTGCAAATGCTCGGTCAAATGGCGCGCTGCCAAAACCTCGCTGCCGGCCTCCGCGACCAATGGATGAATATCGATGTCTTCTTTCACTTCGATGTTGAAAAACGAGGGGCGGGGCGGCAGTCGCCACCATTTCACTCCTTTCGCAAGCATGACCGGCTGGCAGCGTATGAGCACCGGCGTAACGTTGCGCCGTGCGCGTACGGCGATATTGGCCGCGCCCCTTTTGAGCGTGATCGAGCCGTCGCCAGACGTGCGAGTGCCTTCCGGAAAAATGATCAGATTGTTGCCGTTGCGAATCGCCGCGACGCAGTCTTCCACCAGACGCGTGCCATCATCGTCGTTGCGAATGTAGGCTGCGGCGCGCACCGTGCAATGAGTAAACGGATTGCGCCACAGGGCGCTTTTGATGATGCAATCGGCGCGCTTTACGAAAGCCATAAGAAAGACAATATCGATCAGCGTGGGGTGATTGGCGAGAATCAACAGGCCGCGCCGTTCGAGTCTTTCCAATCCCTTGATTTCGTATCGGAACACGCCCATCGCTCGCATGGATCGGACAATGCAGTGAAACGTAAAGCCGATCAAGTCGCGGGCCACCTCCGTGCGCAGCTGGCGGCGACGAATGAAAACATTGATCAAAGGAAAAACCAAAACGCCGCCGACCCCGACGGCGAGAAAACCCAGGCTGGTGCCAAAAACACGCCAATAGGGAAGAACTCTACGCAGCATGACGGGTCCAAAGCCAACGGCGCCGGTCGCAGGTACGCTCCAAAGCCGCGTCTTTACGTAAGTGAAAACGCAAGACTTCCAAGCCCGCCGGCAAGCCGTCCTGTTGATGAGAAGGAATATCTTCGGTCCCACGCCAACTGAGCGAATAGAGCTCGTCGGCCGGCGGCCGCATTAACCAAGCCCAAGCGTAGGGCTGTTCATGGCAATCTTGAAATGCGGCGTAAATCTTTGGCAACGGGCAGTCATAGACAACCAACAGAACTTCCGGCTCGGCCTCGGCAAGTAACCCGCAAGCTTCGATCACGGCATGTTCGACGCTGCTCTTACCAGCCGCAAGAGCGGTACTGCTGGCATGATCAAGCCGGGCAATCGAAAAGAGACCGGCCGCGGCATTATGAACCGATAGACCGAAGGACGTCGGAGAAAGCGGTACACCATTGGCGAGATCCAATAAAAGATCGACTGAGCGCGCCGCTTCGCCATGGCGCGAGCAAAATACCGTCGGTACATCGATTCTTTTGCCCAAGCATTGATAGGCGACTTCGAGGGCCATCTTGCTGAGGAAGCCGGCGCGCCGGCGTAGCATGGGAGCCATCGCTTGAAGCGCGGGCTCTCGATCTCCGACGAACGAAAAATCGCGATTGGCCCAGGTCAGCCAGGCCTCTCGGGTCTCGACTCCGGGAGCCCATGCTGCAGAGGATACGATTGAAAATTTAATTCCGTCGTCGGTCACGATGATCGGATGTCTCTTTGGTTTAGCGGTATTGCTTAAGCTGCAACTACATATGAGGGAAGAGTCATGACAGGGCCGGTCAGTCTAATATTTACGATTTTGATTAGCATCTTCCTTTCTGGTTGTGCCGCAACCTCCAATCATTAGGCACTCAAAGATACGAGATCGAAGCTTGAAAGAGATCAAGGCGTTTTTATCTCCACACCAAAAAATGGTTTGGTACGGCAAGACTGAATACAAGAATTCCGAAAAGATGACGGCAAACGCAATAAAGGCCGCATTCTCTAAATTTTCGAATACTATCTATATATCAGAAAACTGTACGGGCGGGAATGTTTTGATATGTCATATCAACGGAAAGTGCACTTATTATGTGGAGCCAGAAATCCTACATTGGTAGGACCGAGCCACGGAGGGTCTGGCATACCGGATAAAATAGAAATAAAAAATTCTACAATTCTAAGCTCAAGACCGAGATTGCTGCCGTCAATCACTACGTACAACTGCTATATTAGAGTGTTTCTAAAACGTGGGCACTTCGCACGCGCTGCTCAGTTCAGGTAAACTGCGCTCATAATCATTCGCCGTAATCTCGCACGACCTGTGACGGCCGCACTATCCAGGACCCGGTGCATGAACGCCGCGCCGTCTCGCCAATATCTCTCCCATTCGTGCCACCGTCGTAGGCGCCTTCAACGCCGAACGTCGCGACGTAGGGGACTGCGGCAGTCACTTGAGTTCCAACGCAGGTCACGGTCTTCACTACTAAAAGAGGTGGAGTCAAAAGGATGCTTCCAAGAATATGGAAAAAGCCTGGTCTTCTCTGCGCAGGGGCGTCCGCTTCTTGAGCCACGCTGGGATTCGCCGGAATCAATAAACCAACAGCTAAAAGAGCAATACCCATAAGCACGGACAATAGTTTCTTCATGGAGTTCCTCCTGTCTGATCTTAGAGGGGAATTTGACCCTATCAACTCATCGATGTCAAGCACAATCGGTGGCCTGGGTTGCCACGACGCTGCGGATGGTTGACCGTTTGGTCACTCGAACGGCTGAGTTTGCACTCGGGCGAGTCTATAGCTGACCTCCATCAAGTTGCCAAATATGGACAACTAGCCACAATGGCTCCGCCACTTGCCTGCCTGCACGGCATCCTTTAGGCTGACTGCTCCTGCGTAGAGCGCCCGCCCGAGGATCACCGCTTCGACCCCTTCTTTTTCCAGCGGCAGGAGATTGCGGATATCTTCGAGAGTCGCCACGCCACCAGAGGCGATAATAGGAATGTTTACCGCGCGGGCGATCTTCAATGTCTCTTCGACATTTACTCCTTCGCGCGTGCCGTCGCGGCTGATATCGGTATAGATAATACGCGCGGCACCGTCTTGTTCGCAGCGTTTGGCCAATTCGACGGCGTCCATCGCCGTCGTCTCCATCCAGCCTTTGACGGCGACCTTTCCGTGGCGCGCGTCGATCCCGACGACGATCTTACCGGGAAATTGTCTGCACAGCGCGCGGAGAACCTCTGCGTTGTCGTAGGCGGCGGTGCCGATGACGACCCGAGCCACACCCAGATTTAGCGCTGCTTCCACCGCATCGATCGATCTCAATCCGCCGCCGAGCTCGACGGATAATCCCGGCAGTTGGCAAATCGCCGCCACTTCTTTGATGTGCACCGGCCGACCTTCGACCGCACCGTTCAAATCAACGATGTGGAGAAACGTAGCGCCTTCACTCATCCAATGTTTGGCTGCCTCGAGCGGATTGTCGAAGTAGACGGTCTCTTTGTCCATTTCGCCCTGAAACAGACGCACGCAGCGGCCGTCTTTGAGATCGATGGCGGGAATGATCAGCATAAGACAATGGCAAATGAAAAATGGCAAATGAAAAATTTTAGATGGCGCTCCGAGTGGCGTCCGATCTTTTTCAATTCTCCATTATCCATGATCAATTGTTTTGCACGAAGCGACCGAAGTTAGCGAGAATGCGCAGACCTAATTCCTGGCTTTTCTCCGGGTGAAACTGGCAGGCAAATAGCCGCTCGGTCGCGACGCTGGAAACGAACAAACGACCGTACTCGGTCGTCGTCGCAATGATTCCGTTGTCTTGCGGCACAACGTAAAATGAATGCACGAAGTAGACGAAATCGCCGTTGGAGATGCCATCCAGAAACGGCGAGTCTTGTTGCTTCTCGATCCGATTCCAGCCCATGTGCGGAACCTTAAGATCTTGATCGGCGTGAAATCCGACAACCCGACCGGAAAAAAGATCGAGACCTTTCTGTTGGCCAAACTCTTCGCTCTCGGAAAATAACAGTTGAAAGCCCAGACAGATGCCGAGAAACGGTTTTTTCTGCCGGACGATCTCGCGGATCGGTTCGACAAGCCCGAACTTGGCCAAATTTTCCATGCACGCGCTGAAAGCGCCGACTCCCGGCAAGACGACGCCGCGCGCGGCTTGAATCTGGCTCACGTCGCGGGTAACCACCGTTTCAAAGCCGACGCGCTCGAGCCCCTTCTGCACGCTGCGCAGATTGCCCATCCCGTAATCGATAATCGCAATCATGTTCCAACGATTGGGACGTCTTGAACGCCTTTCTAGAGGCTCCCTTTCGTCGATAGCACACCCTGCACCCGCGGGTCGACCTGCGTAGCGAAATCCATCGCGCGGGCGAACGCTTTGAAGCACGCCTCTATAATATGGTGTGGATTCTCGCCGCGCGGCACGTCGATGTGCAGATTCATGCCCAGCTGATTGGCAAAGGCGGCAAAAAACTCGTGCGGCAAATCCGTGTCGAAATCGCCTACCCGTCCGGGACGAACCTTGACGTTGTAGAGAAGATAGGGCCGGCCGCTCAAATCGACGACTACCTTCGCCAACGCTTCATCGAGGGGACAGCTCGCCTCACCGAAGCGGCGGATGCCATGCTTGTCGCCCAGCGCATCTTTGAACGCTAGCCCTAGCGCCAAGCCGACGTCTTCAACCGTATGATGGTAGTCGACTTCGAGATCGCCTTTGGCTTGGATTTGGATGTTGAAAAAGCCGTGGCGGCTAAAGGCATCGAGCATGTGATTGAAAAACGGCATGCCGGTTTCAATGGCCGCTTGTCCTGCGCCGTCGACGTCCAACGACACTTTGATATCGGTCTCTTTGGTTTTCCGCTCGACCTTTGCTGTACGTCCCATGGTTATCTCCCGTGCGTAACTCGGATTCGTGTTGATAGCGCCGAGAAGCAACGTTTCTTAACTCGAAACTCGCAACCAGAAACTAGAAATTTCCTCTAAAGCGCGCTTCGACTGAACGCGCGTGATCGTCCAAACCCTCCAGACGAGCCAATTGCATAATTTTCGTCGCCAAAGTTTTTAGCGCGCGTTTTTGCGCGTGAATCACGGTGGTCCGCTTGAGAAAGTCGTAAGTGCCGAGGGGCGAAAAAAAACGCGCGCTGCCGCCGGTCGGCAAGACGTGATTGGGCCCGGCGAGATAATCGCCGAGGGGCGGCGCCGAGTAAGGACCCAGGAAAATTGCGCCGGCGTTGCGGATCTCTTTCGCCAGCTTGGTAGGCCGTTTAACGATCAATTCGACATGCTCCGGCGCGATCGCATTGGCCAATTCGATCATCTCTCTTTTATTGCGTGCGACGATGATCGCACCGTATTTTTCCAGCGACTTGAGCGTGATCGCTTGGCGCTTGGTGCTGCGCAATTGGTCGTCGATCGCGTGCTGAATTTTCACAGCGGTCGCCGTTGAAGTCGTCACACACAGCGCTGCCGCCAGCTCATCGTGTTCCGCCTGGGATAGCATGTCCGCAGCCACGTGGACCGGATCGGCTGAATCATCCGCCAAGAGTAAAATTTCGCTCGGCCCGGCGATCGAGTCGATATTCACTTCGCCAAAGACCATGCGTTTGGCCGTTGCCACGAAAATATTTCCCGGGCCGACGATCTTGTCGACTTTGGGAATCGTTTGCGTGCCGAAAGCCAACGCAGCCACAGCCTGTGCGCCGCCGACGCGAAAAACGCGGTCCACTCCGGCCACATGCGCCGCAGCGAGAATGATCGCGCCGTCATCGCCGATCGGCGAGGTCATAACGATTTCTTTAACACCCGCCACTTTTGCGGGAACTGCGTTCATCAAAACAGTCGAGGGATAGGATGCTTTGCCGCCCGGGACATACACGCCAACCCGTTCCAAGGGCGTGATGCGCTGGCCGAGTACCATCCCGAGCGGATCGCGATACTGCCAGCTTTTTTGCAGTTGACGCCGGTGAAACGCCGCAATCCGTTTTGCCGCGAAACGCAAGGTGGCCAAATCCTTGGGCGCCACGCGAGCGGTGGCGCGCTCGATCTCCGCCGGTTTGACTTCCAGCGCCGCCGCCGTCAAACGCAGCCGGTCAAATAACCGGGTGTAACGCAACAGCGCCCGATCGCCTTGCTTTTGCACGGCCGTGACGATTTCCGCCACTCGTCGCTCGACTTTGCCTTCGCGAGTGCCGCGCCGCGCAAGAATGTTTTTCAGCAGCGATTTAAAACCTGCATCCGTTGTCTTAACCAGGCGAAGGGTCATTAGTATTTACTCGCTCGGCTTCTTGGCACGTTGAACTTTGAGTCCGTCCTAGCCCTTCACCCGCACGATTTGCGCACCCAACAGCGAAAGCTTGTTTTCGATTCTCTCGTAGCCGCGGTCCAAATGATAAACGCGCGAGACCTCGGTTGTGCCCTTCGCCACCAAACCGGCGAGAATCAAGGCGATGCTCGCGCGTAAATCGCTCGCCATCACGGGCGCGCCGGACAATTCGTGCACGCCGCGCACGATCGCACGGTTACCTTCCAATTTTATTTGCGCGCCCATACGGTCCAGCTCCTGCGCATGCATGAAACGATTTTCGAAAATCGTTTCGGTCATAACACTGACGCCGTCGGCGACCGCCATGAGCACCATTAACTGCGCCTGCAGATCGGTGGGAAAGCCGGGGTAGGGCAACGTGGTCACATCGACGCTCTTGATACTGCCGTTGCGCCGCACACGGATACCGCTCTCATCGGCCGAAAGCGTCACCCCAGCCTCATCGAGCTTGATCAGGAAAGCGTCGAGATGTGCGGCGCGTGCGCGCTTAACTAACACCTCGCCGCCCGTAAGCGCGGCGGCGATAACAAAGCTGCCCGCTTCAATCCGGTCAGGAATAATGCGATGGGTGACACCGTGTAATTCTTTCACGCCTTCGATGTGAACGATGTCGCCGCCGGCGCCGTGCACTTGACCACCCATGCCGTTGAGCGCGTTCGCCAAATCTTCAATCTCGGGTTCCTTGGCGGCGTTCTCAAGGATCGTCGTGCCGTCGGCAAGAGCCGCCGCCATCATCAAATTTTCGGTTGCCCCGACGGAAGGCAGATCGAGGTAAATTTTCGCGCCGTGTAATTTCTTTGCCTTGGCTTCGATGTAGCCATGGGTTTGTTCGATCGTTGCGCCGAGGGCTTCGAGCCCCTTCAAGTGAAGATTGATCGGGCGTGCGCCGATCGCGCAGCCGCCCGGGGTGGAAACACGCGCCGTGCCAAAGCGCGCTACGAGCGGGCCCAAGACCAAAAACGACGCGCGCATGGTCTTGACCAGATCATACGGCGCTTCGAAATTCGTGATGTGCTTGGCGCAAAGCGTTAGATCGTCGGCGCCCGCGAGCCAGCGCTGATTGTCGCTCTGATCACCCAGGCCTGAAAGCAGCTTGAGCGTCGTGCGAATGTCCGCGAGATGCGGCACGCCTTGGTACGTGCACGGCTCGGCGGTCAAAAGCGAGGAGATCAATATCGGCAGCGCGGCGTTTTTTGCGCCGCTCACCGCGATGGCTCCCGCGAGGCTTTTGCCGCCTTGAACGATAATCGTGTCCATGCGCAAATACTCTCAAACTTAGTTTTCTAGCAATGCGCGATGACGCACCATGACGATACGATCTTGGCCGCTGTAATCCTGATCGATCGTTGCATCGACACAAGCCGCGGCGTCTGCGAACAGTGCCCTAACCGAGACGCCCATGTCAGCGCCGATCTCGACGATAACGGCGCCATTCGGGAGCAAGTATTCCATCGCTACTGCAGCTAGTCGGCGATAATAGTCGAGACCGTCGGGACCGCCGTCCAACGCGCCGTGTGGTTCCCATCGACTCACTGTCGGTGCCAGCTCGGCAATCTCGCCGCGGCGGATATAAGGCGGATTGGACAAAATCAAATGGAATTTAGCTCCGACCTTCCGGATCGCTTCGAAGAGATCGCCTTGCAAAAAATGAATTTGACCCGCCACGCCGTGCATCGCCGCATTTTGCCGCGCCACTATCAGGGCGGCGTAAGAGATGTCGGTTGCGAAAATCGTGGTTTCCGGCAGTTCGCCCGCTAAAGCAATCGCAATCGCTCCGCTGCCGGTGCCGAGATCGAGAATCCGCAGCGACTCGTGCCAATCCGCCGCCAGCTTCAACGCGATCTCGACCAAACATTCGGTTTCCGGACGCGGGATTAGTACATCGGGCGTGACGCAAAAATTCTTCGACCAGAATTCTTGTCGCCCGGTAATATACGCCGTCGGCTCGGCATCGAGCCGGCGCAACAAAATACTTTCGTAGCTTTGCCATTGTTCTTGGCTCAGCGGCATGCTTGCGCCAATCACGAGCTGTTCGCGCCTCATGCCGAGAA
>Ga0184635_10000288_pt1 | contig 12037 bp, 15 predicted proteins | sample PLM3_30_b2_FD_133147 | JGI IMG/M metagenome (GOLD analysis project Ga0184635, IMG submission 133147) | Groundwater sediment microbial communities from an aquifer in East River, Colorado, USA - PLM3_30_b2 | ecosystem: Environmental > Terrestrial > Soil > Riparian zone | place: USA: East River...
ACCTTTGATTTTATTTCCTCTGGTACATCCTTAGCACTGAACTCTCTTATGTCCAGCTTAGTCTTTATAGATTCAAAAGTGTCCATATCTTCTTACTTCTTCTTATCGTCTTAAACGTTTTAAGAATGATTTTTTCGTTTGGGCTCAAAAATGGCGTCAAAAATGAATTGATGAAGCATCGACTAGATTCCTTGGTGTTTTCTCACAAGGGGGCCAAAATTTGCGTCAATAATAATTCACACTCCCTTATACCGACTTGAATGAACTACCAAAAGTAACAGAACGAACGGTTTATGATTGGACGATTTGTTACCCCAGGATAGTGCAACTAATCCTACTGCCTATACAGGCAAGCCTTGATTGTAGTATTCTTGATAAATTAGCGAACGATATTTCAAGAGAATTTGAAAATATTAAATTAACTTTAGATATACGTGTGGAGCTACAGACAGCGACTGGCCTTCAATCTTCAATTAACAAACGTAGAAATCAATGGAATTCATTCAAAATACTAGAGTGGCTGGAGAAATTTAGGCCTAATAAAGCAACAAAGATACTTGGCATATTTGATATAGACGCATATACAGCTGGATTTGATTTTGTCTTCGGAGAGGCGTTTTATAAAGGAAGAGTAGCCGCAGTATATCTTTCTAGGCTAAGGCAAGAGTTCTATGGCCTTAAGCCAAATCCATCATTATTTTATGAAAGGTTGGTTAAAGAAGCTATACATGAATTAGGACATGTTTTTGGTTTTGGTCATTGTAAGAATTCACGATGTGTTATGCACTTTAGCACCTCCTTGCTTGATATTGATAAAAAGGGAAGAGCCTTTTGCCCTAGTTGTAGGAAGAAAAAATTTAGATAGCAAATTGTTAGAAAAAGAGTCTAGATTGACGTAACTGTAGATTACCTTGAAAAACCTGTATCTTTATTAGAAGTTAGAGTCAATAATATCCTTGTTGTCCGGATGAGATACTATGTCAAATGCAAGTTAAACCCACAAGCAAGAGTAAAGTTAGGCGAATCTATCAAGTCAGGATATTTGGCAAAAGGAAAAGTATTCTATGAAGGAATGCAGGCTGCTTTGAGGGAAGCAACCATAGATGATAAGGACATAGTTCATTTTGTAGAGGTATGTTACTGTCTCGAGGGGGGTTTGTATCCCATGGCAATGGAGTCACCAACATTGAAGGAGTATTTTGATTCTATCGTGGAAGTAAAGGACGCGCGCTTTAGAGATAAATGCACTATGGAATGTGAGGCCTGTGACTGTACTCGTGCAATCAAACTTCCAGGAAAGCCATTGGTTGAAAAACTAAATCTTGGAAAGGATGTTTTAAATCAAAAAGAGATTGACAGTACAAGATTCACAGACTTTGGCAGACTAGTACTCAATAGGAGAAAGCAAAGTCAAGGAATAACCGCTCTGAAGAATATAGTCAATGAATGTACATCATCAAAAATTAAACCAATAATGGCTGGAGCTGCAATCTCAGGTCTTTTTGCAATATTTTACGATGGTGAATACTTCAGGATAAAGAATATACCAGATACAAGTGAAGCTCGTCAAATTTTTGACAAACTTGGCCTAACTATTAATGATTCTGTCGAAAGTGTAAAGAATAACGCCAAGCAGTCGTTAGCTGGAAACGATAACCACTCCAACATTGTTTAATATCTATTTTAATTTAAATTATAAGGTTCCTTAGTAACAACGTCTATCCAAAAATTATATTAACTCTTTCTATAGATTCGTTACCACAATACGCACAATATCTTGGATTTTTTACGGTAGAAATTCCTATTAATTGAAATTTTATTTTACAATGATTACAGGAGAATGTACCAACCCTCATAGATAATTCTATATACTTTCTATCAGATATTTGTTTATCGTCCTTATCTTCTGGTTACTTGTCTAACTGCCATTCGTTTTAGACGCTAATTCCTGAACTTAGACTCTTTATTGCTGTCTCATAAAGTCTTTAACGATGCCATAAATAGGTTGACCCATAAAATGTCGTTGAGTGCCATTATCAGCCAAACTAATACTAATTGTTCTCCCATTGGAGATTGATATTGTAGTAAGGACATCATTCCAAGCACTCTTACCGTTTGTCTTTATATCTAGAAGCCCTGAGATTTTTGTGCTACCGTCTGCACCAAGTTGAACCGGTTTATCAACCGGAATACGTAGATTCGTTAGAAGATGGGTATGATTATTAGCGCCGTTTATTGGGCCTGTATAGAATTCCGATGTAAAGTTTGCTATCTTACCTTTGTCAGTAACTAACTTCCAGTTACCACATAAGATAAATTTCTCTACAGAGCTCATATTGACTGTATGCGTGGATGGCGGCATGCCCAGAACTAACGAGCTTATCTGCCCGTCTGCACTAAATGTATCATTTGCTGCAAATACTATACCATCATTAATGAAATAAAGTGAAACAAAAGATACTACAAAAAGAGGTGTAAGCATAGCAAACGATTTTTTATCATAGCGACAAGATTGAATAGTATGTTTTAAACTTTCTGTGAATATAACAGTTTACAAACCTATCTTAAACTTTAAATCCTGTATAAGTCGTCTTTCTATGTTTGCCAATACACGAATGTAATGAACCTAAAATCGTGTCAAATATGATTCACAAACGACCAGGATACAATGGCATCGACAAGGCTGGTTTTACTGTTGTGGCGATGATTTTGTCTTATTTTGATTGTTATTTGTTATTAAGGAGTATTCATCACTTTGAACATTAATAGCTATTGACTTAATTTTCTTAGGATTATCTGTGTAGAACGACAATTCGAATGGTGCTTTTTTATTGGGACTAATTATATCTGGATTTGTATATTTATAGTCGACGTTTATCACTTTGTGATTGTTATCATAAAATATACCGGATACCTTCACCGAATTGGCATCTTTTTGACCCTGATTTATTACTTCGCCAAGGACTTTAAAACTAACTGAATCTTTATAATTTCTGCCCACACTCAATAATAGAGCCTCTGGCTTATCTTCTTCAGATTCTTCAGAGCTGGTTGTTAAGGTATACTTACTACTACTAGGTAATTTTTCATCTAAGAAAATGTCGAATCCAGATTTACTTCCTGGCTTTATCTGATAATCATTAGTGTAAGTATCTCCAGTAGCTGCAAGCAAACCATTCTTGTCATACACACTCGCGATTATGCGAACTGATTCAATAGGATATGTAAAGTTATTTAGGATTTCACCTAATATTGTGCCCGAATTTAATGCAGAATACAATATAGCAGGTTTTAGCTTATCATCTTTATCTACCGTCTCATTAAATATGGGGGCCGAGATATTCTCATCAGTAGTAATCTCAAGCTGAGCAGATGTTGAGTTCATAGACATCGAAGAAAAAATTAATCCTAGAAGAGCAACCAATGTACAGAAAAAAATCGACATTAAAAGTGATGAACACATAGCGTAATTTTGCATATTAATTCTACTCTTAATCCTGTATGATTGATAGCTAAAAGTCTCGCAATCTTGAGCCTCCGATGCATCATTCGCCATCTTTATACCCTTGATGTCAATCCAATACAGATAAGTTTAATGTCTGGCCGTACACTCATTAATCATTACTTTTCTATCTGTTATTGTAACGCAATGAATGAATATATCCTTTGGTTTAGTCCTGACTAATTTGATATTCCTTTGGCGTATATCTTGTTTAATAGAATATACGATGAGCCAACAATTATTCCACCTTGAAGCACTCCTACAATAACATCTAACAATCCTACTGGTTCTATACCTAGACTAGAAATGCCTACAGTTCTGGAAGCAATGTAAATTCCTAATAATATCAAAGAACCCACTATAGCTATAGTGTAAGGAATTTTACTGTTCCTCTTATCTAGTATCATCCATAATCCTACTGCGGCATATCCAACTCCAGCACTAATTGAAAGCGGGAATTCAAAAGTCCTGCGTTGCTTTTCAAATGCTTCTTGATGTAAGGTTTCTTCTGTTTCTTTGACTTCAATGTGTTTAGATTCGTTGGCGTTCTGTTCTACCTGATTTTCATGTAGACGTTTTTGCGATGATTCACTTGATTCATTGTGCAGTTCACTAAGTGTTTCCTCTTGATTCTCATTGTTGGCAGACTCTGTAGTTTCGCTCTCTTGTCCTTCAACTAACTGCAATCCGTGAGCTTCGTCGGTTTCAATACTCTCACCAAATATTGCAACTAAATAGTATAGAGAAGATGTAGAAAACATCAAGAATGTTATAACATAGACTACAAATGATTTCAATTGAACAGCATTAGGTGGTTTTGTCCTTAAACTTTATTCTTGTACAAGCATTTATGGGTCTATTAATCATGTCAAATTTGATTCACAAACGACCATTCTAAACATCCTCTGGTCTATGTTTATTAATCCCGTATTGCCATTTCCTCTTTATAATTGATACAAGATGATAGAGGAACAAGGAGAAGTACTAATCCATGTCTTGATTTCTCTTGCTGTACTTCTATTTGCTGCTAAATTATTTGCTGAAATTTTTCATAAATTTAGATTGCCCGTTGTATTAGGTGAGTTATTAGCAGGAATAATTGTAGGGCCGTTCGCTATAGGAGCGTTACCTATTTTTGATGGTAAACCTCTTGTCATATTAAATGAAACAATACTTCAGATAGGGCAGATAGCTGGAATTGTCATATTATTCATAGCCGGACTTGAGATTACTCCAAGAGAGTTCTTGAGAGGAGGTGCAGCATCATTTGCAATAGGTGCATGTGGAGTTATTGTTCCGTTCTTTTTAGGGTATTATGTATTTACGATATTTGGATTAGACGGATTACAATCCGTTCTTATAGCCACAGCCCTTACTGCAACGAGTATTGCGATATCAGTTAGAGTCCTAACTGAATTAGGAAAAATGCAAACAAAAGAGGCAAAATTAATTTTAGGAGCAGCTATAGTAGATGATATTCTTGCAATTGCAGTATTATCAGTTGTTGTAACTATGGTTCAAACTGGTAACATGGCACCGAATATTACTGATATTATATTTCTGATTCTAAAGATATTAGGGATATTTGCTGCGTTACTAATTGGAGCAGTTATAATTATACCAAAAATACTAAACACAGAAAGGTTATGGAAAGCTAAAGGTAGCGTTGAAGGTATCGTTACTGCATCATTCTTTGGTGCATCGGCTGTAGCTGCTTTGGTAGGACTGTCTCCAATAGTAGGAGCATTTTCTGTAGGTATGGCGGTAGCCAGCACAAAAATAATTAAACGAGTTGAAGAATATGTTGATAAATTAGAGATAATATTTGCTCCTTTATTTTTTGCAATTATTGGAACTCAGGTGAACCTAACTGGAGTCAACTTGGATGTATTGTTCTTATCTGCGATTGTAATTGCCGTCGCAATTTTCAGTAAATTAGCAGGATGCGGATTACCAGCCATGATGTTTTTGAGAGATAAATCAAAAGCTATGAAAGTAGGTATAGGAATGATTTCAAGAGGTGAAGTCGGGCTCATAGTAGCTGGTATTGGAGTTAGCTCCGGTGTTTTATCCTCAAACATTTACACTACAGTAATCATCATGGTAGCCGTAACCACATTAATCACGCCCATATGGTTAAAGAAATCTTATAGTAAGGAGCCTGTGGCTGCCAAAGCTGACTAATTTGTGATTATTCGAATTATAATCTGTAATTATTCATCACTCTTTTGACGTTCGAATCTAAAAATTGTGTCAAATTTGATTCACAAACGACCAGCCCCAATGCTTCTAGTAGTTCTAATTGGATTGACTCGGAGTAATTGCAAAAAAAGGATAGTTAATCCTCCTCCTCTTCTTCTTCTTTTACTTCTTTTTTCTCTTCTACAACGTTACCGAATTCATCTTTCTTTTGTTCATACGTTTCTGTCTTTTTTTATCGTCACCCATGTTATTTGTCATTGCACAATATTTCTCATAGTAGTTTCAAATTATCATATTTCTACTTGAAAGACTTTCTTCCCTTTTCAATTAATTCATATTTTCGGATAGAAACAATCAAAAACTTGCCAATTCATATTGTTATTTGTGTGGGGTTGCGCGATAACTTAGGACCTTTCATGTTCTCCAATATTGATCCTTCCATTTAATTCAGATTTCATTTTATTATATAGTCTTACTGCATCTATTAATTGCCAGATCCAAAAACCACCTCCTACTATCAGACCACTTACCCAACTTAGAGGAAATGGAATAAACCAAATTACAGCAAGCCATATGGCTATTCGAGTAATCAGAATAATTATCCCACGTTTTTTATAACCTAGATAGATATGCCCAACACCTGCAATTAAGACAGCAAGAAAAATTGTTAATGCAAGACTTTTTGCCAAATTAAGTTAGAACCTGTATGTTGATAATACTTGCTTTCAATTTTAGTATTGTTACTTCGAATAACATAATAATGAATATTTTATTCAAATTAGAAACTTCTTTACACTGTTTCTTATTATTTTGTCGTTATTCTTTTACCTTTTGACTACAAGTATTAGTTTATTATTGAATTCAAATGCCAAGGAATTTTGCCCAAGTCTAACTCGAATCTTATTAGCGTATTCTATAATAAGTCGCTCATCTACATCCGCAGTGTGAACTTCTATTCGTGTATACTTCATAGGTTCTAATTTTCCTTCAAAGTAGCCGTCTAACTCAATTAATGACATGCTGCCGTATTGTGCTACTATTTCCTTTACTACGTCCATGTATCCCTCCGTTCGAGGCAAATAAAATTTAATTGAATCTGTCAAAACTTTGGTAAAATAAGCTTCTTCTCTCATATAGTAACATGGAAAACATCGTATCTAATGATTTCCGAATATCTAGAATTTGTAAACGTATTATGTACGACAAGTGAGATATTAATTTCTAGGTTTTTCCAACCTCATGCTGCGGCTAGTAGTTCTCTAATTGGATTTACTCGGAGTAAATGTAAAAAAAAGAATAGTTAATCGTCCTCTTCTTCTTCTTTTACTTCTTTTTTCTCTTCTACAACGTTGCCGAATTCATCTTTCTTTTGCTCGTACGTTTCTGTCTTTTTCTTATCGTCACCCATGTCATTTGTCATTGCACAATATTTCTTATAGTAGTTTCAAGCGTACTGAACATACAAAAGTTAGCACTATGCCTAGAAGTTGGCATTAGTTTATAAGATTGATTCAACATCCAACTAATATGGAACTACAAAATACACCAAAAATGGTGATAGTGTACTGTACTCTCGCAGGATTGATATCAGCATCGGCAATATCGAGTCTTCTAGAAGTAATAGACTTTGCATCAGGTACGCCATATGGCACTTTTTTTGCCGTAATAGGATTATCATTAGGATTTAATGAGCCTAGCTCTGCTCAATACATTGGATTTGGGCTGCATTTATTGACTGGTACTGTAGCGGGTAACATATTTGGACAACTAGCGTTATTCTGGCGAAAACTGATTCCATACGGCATGAAAAGGGGAGTCACTTTTGGTTTGATACTTGGTATCGCATTGTGGGCAGTATTGTTCGTACCGCTAGCAACATATGGAATCCAACCAAGACTGGATACATTTATGATCTCTGCGGATAATACTTATGCAAATACCATAGCGGATCATTTTGCTGGATTGTTTTATCTAGTAGTCGGAGCATCGTTACTATTCCATCTTATATATGGAGCGATCTTTGGATTAGTCGCAGCAAGAATGTCAGTACTTAGACTCACTTCTCGAAATGTCATTAATGCCAGAATGGTTGAATAAGAGGAAGCAATTGATATCCTGCAGATTAGGGAACTGATATAGTCGCACGAGGCCTTCTATGTTGAAATTGCTGTTAAATGATACAGAGGACAACAAGTCGGAATCAAAAATAGCTGTTCGATACACGACTAAATGCTCACATAAAGAAAATCCAAGTACTACGATTTTAGTAACAGGGGCTAGCGGATTTATTGGTAGTAGACTAGTAAGAAGATTGCTTGCAGCCTCCGATACTACGAATTGGAACATAAGATGTATGACAAGGGACACGAATTCACTTTCAAGATATTTTGAGGAAGAGAAGGATCATCTGGAATTCGTACAAGCTGATGTCCAGGAGTATCCCGAATTGGTAAAGGCATTGAATGGCGTGGATGTTGCATTCTATCTTATACATTCTATGGAAGGCACCTCAAAGGAGTGGAAAAAATTTGCAGAGCGTGACAGAACTGCTGCACAAAATTTTGTACGAGCAGTGAATGAATCTGGTGTACGGAGGATAATATATCTTGGTGGCCTAACTTATGCGCACGTTGATGAATTATCAGAACATATGCGAAGCAGAGAAGAGGTAGGTAACATTCTAAAAAAGTCAAATGCTGACGTTACAATATTTCGGGCCGCTATAATTCTTGGACAAGGAGGAGGATCGTTCCAAATGTTGCGATATCTTGTAGAAAGGTTACCCTTGATGATATGTCCAAAATGGGTGTTGACTAAATCTCAGCCAATTGCGGTTGACGATGTAGTAGAATATTTGGTTAGATCAATAGAATTGGACGAAACTAAAGGAAAGACTTTCGATATTGGCGGACCTGAGATCCTCACATACTTGGAAATGATGCACCTATATGCCAAAATAATTAAAAAATCAATCCGAATCGTAATCATTCCATTTCTAACGCCCCGACTCTCCTCATACTGGGTTGACCTCATAACACCTGTGAAAGCATCACTTGCACGACCCCTTATAGATAGCCTAAAACATGAAGCGATAGTAAAAGACAACTGTATCACAAACATTATTCCACTTAATTTGAAGAACTTTGCAAATTCAATCAGGATAGGAATGAACGAACAAAAGAAGAGTGATAAGGTAATCAAAAAGGAATTGACATCTTCATGTTTGAATAAACAAATATTAATGATTTCTACAGTCGCACTCACTTTTATTGGATTTACATACTACTTCTTGGATCCGAGAAGTGAAATCTTTCAGCCCTTCTGGATAGTGTTGGCAACTGTTTGGTACTTTGGTATGGCATTTTCAATATATTTCATTCATAAAGGAGCTAGACTTGGATCAATGATTGCCGGTGCGATTGGCTGGATTACACTGGCATTCTGGCTTCTCGATAATTTCTATGTAGTATTTGGAACATCTGTGATAGCATCACCTCCGGGATATCTCATGATAATCAGAAATTGTGTAGGCTCAGTTGTAGCAGGACTAGTGGTTGCCTCTTCCCATAATCTTTTTCATAAGTTGCGAATTCATTGTTATTAGTAGGTGTAGGAAATGTTCGATAAACATGTTATCTCTCGGTTACTAATGTCACTAATTTTACGCAAATTTGATTCTGTAAGTTGTTCTCTAAAAATGAATCGGGTGCACTTAATTGGTATTCATTAGAGATAAAAAAGTCAAAGGACATTCATACGCCTATCTTGTGAAGAATACATGGGATAACAGCAATGGCAAGGTAAAACAAAAGATAATTAAATATCTGGGTAGATCTTCGAAAGTAACCCTCAAGGACATTCCTGAGGACTTTCAAGAAGATCCAAACATTGTTTCCTTCATAGCCTGCCACTCTTCGAATGCAGAAAAAATGGAATTTTCTATGAAAGAGAAAATGTTGGAGCTCCTCATAAACAATGATATTGAAACCCTCTTCAAAACATTTGAGAAATACTCAAGCATTTTTGGACTGGTCAAATTCTATGAAAGATTACTGACCCCTGTGATGTACAAGGTGGGAGAACTTTGGAGCAAGGGCATGTTAGATGTTGCAACAGAGCATGTATGTAGTAATGCGGCACATGGGCTTGTCAAAATAATAAATGAAAAAATTTCAAGTCCAGCCCCGTCTAGAAAAGTTAAGATCTTATTATGTACACCTGAAGGTGAATTCCACAATTTAGGTTGCATGATAATTGAATCTTTTCTAAAAAATAAAGGATACTCTGTCTTCAATATCTCACCTTCTGTACCATCTCGCTCGGTCATTTCCTTTGCAGATAAATTTAATCCTGATTTGATTATGATTTCCATAACCTTAACTGAGAATATTAGTGCTGCAAATAGATTGATCAATGCAATTTTAGATTCAAAGATTAGTTATGCCCTCCTATTAGTAGGTGGTATTGGTGTTGAATCAATAAAAATACAAAATAATAAATCTGAAAGAGTAAAATTCCTGAGTGGCATAATGTTAAATGGTATTATACATAGTATCAAAGAATTTACAAAAGACAAACCAAAATTTTATAGTCATACAATCAAAAAATGATTTCAGAGTAATGGATGTTATTTTTACTGGTCTTATTGGAGGCATAGTAGCAACAACGGTAATGACAATAAGCGAGATCCCTTCATGGAAAAAATGGGGTTTGACTGGAGTATTTGAGTGGCATGAAAATCATTTACTTTCTACGAAGTTCTTTCATATTCCACAGAAAAAAGTAAATTTCAAGTATATTTTCTTTCTCCATTTTCTAAATGGCTCTTTGGCAGGACTTGCGTTTCCGTTCGTACCACCAATCATTAATATTTCTAATATATCAGAGTCCATACTAATCCTATCAATCCTCTATGGGTTTCTATTATGGATTGTCACACTTGTACCAATACATAAACGAATAACTGGATGTTCTTGGTGGAATCATCAATTAGGTCATTTGCCTGCGATTGCAAGTCTTATAGGTCATTTAATATACGGATTTGCATTAGGTATTTTCATGATGATGATGATGAACTTTTCCTAATTTAAAACTCAACTTGGTCTAAAGTGAGAAAGATATGAGAAGATGGCATATTCCTGCAAATAAATTATGCGCCAAACATATTCACAAAACCAAATTAGATAAGGTATTTGCTATTGGCTTGTCAATTCATTCGCTATTTAAGTTCAGGGTTTTAGATTATGTGTTCTTATATCTGGTGACCCCTTCTTGTACGTTATCATCACAATATCTTGTTTGTCATACGGACAATTGTGAATTACCCTAGGGATTTTATCTGAAGCTTCTACAACACAAGTTCCAGTGGCATCTTTGATTATAACTCGTGCATCATCAACACTATCACTTTCAAATGATTTGAATAAAGGAAACCCAAACATAGCTTGCAAACCAAAGAATATTCCTACAATGGCGATGCTTGCATAAATGAGCATCTTTTTGCCATAATCTTCGTACTCCATAATAGACGCATATGATAAATCACCTTAAAAAGTATCTTTACTATTGGTTCAATATAGCAGATCTCCAACTGTACTTATCCAGTTACTATGATTCTACAAGGTACGTCTTAGAACAGGGAGTAAAGCAACAACAAGAACAACCATCGAGCGGCTCATATGAGCCGCTGGGTAAACAGAAAAAGAAGGAATTAACATAATCTATGGAGAAAATTAACTCATATCCTCATTACAATTCTAGCAATCCCTTATTGTCAGATCATGCCAACGACCTAGATATTTTAGATAAACCCTTTTGGATCTGGGATAAAAAGGAACATGATATAAAATTCAGAGACTGAAGGTAAATGTTGTCATGTTGACATACTAGGAAGACCCTAGAAATCGGCAATTGATTATCATATATTTGACTATCAGAAGTTAATTTATGTCGCTATTGAAAATAATATGAATGTCTGGATTCTAAAGTCTAGAGGTATTGGATTAACAACATTTCTAATATATTATTTAACCTGGAAAATATTAAGAAATCGTGACCTAGATGCGCGTTCAATTGGTAGGTAATTGGTTGGATCTTGTTCATCATTACCCGCAATCAAAGTCCTACCAGTTGCTTGTTTGGAGTATAACATAAGGGTAAATTAAAACCATAAAGATTAGTAGCACATTACGCTTATGTTCCCTGATGGCATCTATAAATGTAGGAAAAGATCCTTATCCATGTTTCTGCGGGGGAAGTAGAACTTACGAAATATGTGAGACGCCTAGTGATTACTTTTTCTTTAAGGTACCGGTACCCGAATTAGTGAAAAAA
>Ga0184635_10000289_pt1 | contig 12037 bp, 11 predicted proteins | sample PLM3_30_b2_FD_133147 | JGI IMG/M metagenome (GOLD analysis project Ga0184635, IMG submission 133147) | Groundwater sediment microbial communities from an aquifer in East River, Colorado, USA - PLM3_30_b2 | ecosystem: Environmental > Terrestrial > Soil > Riparian zone | place: USA: East River...
GAAGGAGTGTCCGACCCGGGCATCGCCCCTCCTTCTCTCCTGCCGCCAGTCCATTGTGCACTGCAACACCAGTAACGGTCGATAGGGGGTTGCGCATTTCGCGACACCGGTATAACGTCGTTAGTGGTGTCGAGGCGAGGAGATCCGTCTCCTCGCCAGTAGAGGAGAGATCGAGATGGTCGACTACGGCTCAGCGGCGGCCAAGCTGCGTGGTCTCCAACTGATCACGGAAGCCGCGGCGGATCGCAGGGCTGCCTCGCTTCGCAGGACCAGGCGAAATCGAGATCGCCACGCCACTAAGGGCCCCGCGGTTCCGACGGGCTCGACGGCGCACGCCGCGATGGCGAAGTAATGACCGGACTGCGGCGCTCGTCGCCGCGGTCACGATACGTGCCTGCTAGCTCGGCTCGGGCTCGATGAGCGAGGCGGCCACCGCGCGGCTCTGACCTCGGAATTCAGCCACGACATCGCCGGTCGACCGCCGAACGATGACGTCATAGACGCCTGATCGGCCAAAACGCACTCGCTCGATCGCTTCGGCCACGAGATCGTCGCCTATCCGTGCCGGCGCCACGAAGACGATGTCCGCAGCGGCCGCGAGATTGACCCTGCCGTACGAGTTACAGGCGAATGCGAACGCCGTATCCGCGAGCAGAAAGACGTATCCACCGTGGGCGACGTCATGGCCGTTGATCATGCTGTCCGTCACGTGCATGCGGGCGGTCGCACGACCAGGTGCGATGTCGGTGATCTCGATTCCGAGAAGCTGAGATGCCCGGTCGGCTGCGTACATCGCCGCCGCGGAGCGCCTCGCTGTCTCCGCGGGCGAGCGCCCGGCCTCCGGCTGAGGCGCCTGGCCATCGCGATTATCCGTGCTCATGCCGCCGCACCTCCGGCACCTGCCGATCCGCGCCGTCGCGCAATGAGAGCCCAGCCAACGCGATACGGCGCAGGAACGGGCCGGGCCGATAGCGCCCGTCTCGGTAATAACTCTCGAGGTTGTCAAGAGTCTGGCAGAGGAGGCTCGGTCCGATCCGATCGCCCCACTCGAGCGGTCCGATCGGGTAATTCGCGCCGAGCTGCATCGCCGTGTCGACCTCTTCGGCAGACACGATCCCGCGGCTGACGAGGTCGACTGCCTCGTTGGCGAGCCGCGCGACGGTACGAGTAACGATCAAGCCGGGAGAGTCCGCCAGCACGGTCACGGCCAGACCCGCCGCTTGCAGGAAGCCGACCACGTCGGCGAGCGCCTCCGGAGGGCAGCCGAGCGGCGGCGCCACTGCCAGCCGGGTGGCGGTCAGGTAGTCCAGCGCCAAATCGAGCACGACGACCGGCTTGTCTTCGCGACGGCCCGTAGCCGGTTCGCCCGCGCCGAACCGAGCGCGGGCAGCGGGGAAGTCGAGCTCGAGGTGCGGGTCCGCGCCGTCGCCGACATCGTCGACCTGGATCCCGGCCCGTCGAGCCCGTTCGACGAGATCGGTAAGAACACCGGTCCCCGATCCTGAACGCACCGTAGTGGGCGGCCGGCGCGGTGGCTCCGTCGCCGGCTTCGGGGGTTCCCCTGGATGGCGGTAGACCCCGCGACCGCTTTTCCTGCCGAGGCGGCCGGCCTCGACCAGTGAACGCTGATAGGTCGATGGCGTATACCTCGGATCGAAGCCGGTGCCCTCCCATACCGAGCGGGAAACAGCGAGATTGACGTCCTGCCCGATGAGATCGGTCAGCTCGAGCGGACCCATCCGGAACCCGCCAGCCTCCCGCATAACCGCGTCGATCGCAGCAGCATCGGCGGCCCCTTCCTCGAGCAGCCGATGCGCCTCGCCGTAGAACGGCCTGGCCACTCGGTTGACCACGAAGCCTGGCGTGGAGGCGACCCTGACGGCTACCTTGCCCCAGCTCGCGGCGAGCTCGCAGACTCGATCGACTACCGCTCGTTCTGTCCCCGTGCCGTAGACCACCTCAACCAGCCGCATTACCGGGGCCGGGTTGAAGAAGTGCATCCCGATCACCCGGCCGGGCGACACTATTCCCGCCGCGATCGCATCGATCGAGATCGATGAGGTGTTGGTGGCGAGGATCGCATCGGTCGCGACCTGATCGGCGAGCTTGGCTACCAGAGCTTGCTTGGCATCAAGCGACTCGACGATCGCCTCGATAACCACTCCGCACGCCGCAAGGTCGGCGAGCGTGTCCACCGCGACCAGCCGATCTCCGGCCGCCGCGGCTTCGGCGGCGGACAGGCTGCCCTTGGCCAGGAGGCGCTCGAAGCCTGCCGCTGCCTCCGCGCAGGCCTTCGCCGCTCGTCCTGGCTCCGCGTCGAAGACGAGCGTTCTGTGGCCCGCGCGGGCAGCGACCTGGGCGATCCCCGACCCCATCGTCCCGGCGCCGACGACGCCGACGATCATCGGCCCTCCTCTTCCTTTGCCTTTCATGGTGGAGTACGCAGTCAACCGTAGGGGGCACGGTGCCCAAGCCTCGCGGGACGGCGCCGCCGACCGAACGTTCGGTCTGAGCCATAATGGCCGAAGCCGGCGATCCGCCGAGCCACGACAGACCTAACAGGACAAATCCAGGCCTCCTGCTAGCGTTCGCGCGATGCCGAACGCGGGGGAGGCGCGAGGTAAGGAGCGGGCGACGATGCCGCAGACGATGACCACCCCGGCCGTCGACGAGCTGATCGAGAAGCATCGGCCCACCCTCGACAAAGCGGTGGCCGCGGCGCATGAGCGCACGTACTTCTCGGCATACCCGGAGTCGCCCAGCCCCAGGGTCTACGGCGAGACCGCTGCGGCCGAGGGTGAAGCTGCCCACACCGCTCATCTCGGCAAGCCGTTTCCCGGGCTGGAGATGCCGGGCAGCGACGGCCAGATCGGCGCCGAGCAGTCGCCGTTCGGCCCCGAGCTTGGAGTCACCTATCCGCATGTCGCCGATGTGGAGAAGCTCTTCGCCGCGATGCGGGCGGCGATTCCTGAATGGCGGGACGCCGGTCCGCTCGCAAGGGCGGCCGTCTGCATCGAGATCGTCGACCGGATCAACAAGCGCAGCTTCGAGCTCGCCCACGCGGTCATGCATACGACCGGCCAGGCGTTCGTCATGGCGTTCCAGGCGGGCGGCCCACATGCGCAGGACCGGGCGCTCGAGGCCATCGCGTATGCCTATACCGAGATGACCCGGCATGCGGACACGGCCTACTGGGAGAAGCCGCAAGGCAAGCGTGACCCGCTGCGGATGACCAAGACCTTCCACGTAGTGCCGCGTGGGCTGGCACTTGTCGTGGGCTGCAACACCTTCCCGACGTGGAACTCCTACCCGGGTCTGTTCGCGAGCCTGGTGACGGGGAATGCGACTGTGGTCAAGCCGCACCCTCGGGCTGTGCTGCCGCTGGCGATCACTGTCGCAATAGCCAGGGAGACGCTGGCCGAGCTCGGGTTCGACCCCAACCTCGTTTGCCTGGCTGCCGAGCGCGACGGCGAGGGGCTGGCGTCAGTGCTCGCCACCCATCACGATGTGAAGATCGTCGACTTCACGGGTTCCACCCAGTACGGCGACTGGCTGGAACAGCACGCCCGGCAGGCCGACGTCTACACCGAGAAGGCTGGAGTCAACACCGTCATCGTCGACTCCACCGATGACTTCCGCGGGATGACCTCGAACATCGCCTTCTCCTTGTCGCTCTACTCCGGCCAGATGTGCACGGCACCGCAGAACTTCCTCATCCCCCGTAACGGCATCCAGACCAATGAAGGGGACAAGTCCTTCGACGAGGTTGCCGCGGGTATTCGAGCCGCCGTCGACGCGCTCCTGAGCGATCCGGCGCGAGGGGTCGAGCTGACCGGTGCGATCGTCAACGACGCCGTATTGGCTCGGCTCGAGCGAACAGCCACCCTGGGCGATCTGGTACGGCCCGCCGAGGAGGTGACGCATCCCGCCTTCCCTCAAGCCAGGGTGCGCACTCCGCTGATCGTTCGGCTCGACGCCGCAGACCAGGACGTGTACTCGGGTGAGTTCTTCGGCCCGATCTCCTTCCTCATCGCCACCGATTCGACCGAGCAGAGCCTGCGTATCTTCCGCCGGACGGTCAGGGAGCAGGGCGCGCTGACAGCATCGGTCTACTCGACCTCTGAACAGGTCCTCGACGCCGCGGAGGAGGCGGCGATGGACGCGGGCGTCGCCCTTTCGTGCAATCTGACGAGCGGGGTCTACGTAAACCAGTCGGCGGCCTTCTCCGACTTCCACGGCACCGGCGCGAATCCCGCGTGTAATGCGGTCCTGACCGATGGTGCCTTCGTTGCCGGCCGGTTCCGGATCGTGCAGTCGCGTCGCCACGTTTGATCCGGCGCGCTCGCGCCATTGATTTCCGGCACGCCCGGCATCGGTAGGCTCGGGCGTTATGACGAGTGATGTCCGGACGGCCGTCGAGCGGGTGCTTCCTGGGGTGCGAGAGGATCTCGAGCGCCTGGTCCGTATCCCCTCGGTAAGCGCCGATCCGACGGCCTCCGGTCACGTCCGCGCGTCGGCCGAGGCCGTAGTGGCCCTGCTGCGCGGATGCGATATGGAGGATGTGCAGATCCTCGAGGTCGAGGGCGGTGCGCCGGCAGTCGTCGCCCGCAAGCCGGCACCGCCGGGCAAGCCGACGGTCCTGCTCTATGGCCACCATGACGTGCAGCCAACCGGGGACCCGGCTGAGTGGACTTCGCCACCGTTCGAACCGGTCGAGCGCGAGGGCCGGCTCTATGGCCGGGGTGCTGCAGACGACAAGGCCGGCGTGATGGTACATATCGCTGCGCTGCGCGCCTTCGGCAACAACCCGCCAGTCGGTGTGACGGTGTTCGTCGAGGGCGAGGAGGAGTTGGGGTCGCCCACACTCGGGCCGTTTCTATCGCGGTATGGCGACCTGCTCATAGCCGATGTGATCGTGCTCGCCGACTCGGGCAACTGGGACCTCGGCGTGCCTGCCTTGACAACCTCGCTTCGCGGTCTCATCGACTGTTTTGTCGAGGTCCAGGTGCTCGACCACCCGGTTCACTCCGGCATGTACGGCGGGGTCGTCATGGACGCACTCACCACCCTCTGCCGGCTGCTCGCCACCTTGCACGACGACAACGGCACCGTCGCGATCTCGGGCCTCGCGAGTGGCTCGGCAGCACCACTGGACCTGTCGGAGGAGCGCCTGCGCGCCGAGGCGGGCATCCTCGACGGCATCGAGCTCATCGGCACCGGTCCGCTTGTCGATCGGCTGTGGGCCAAGCCGACAGCGACCGTCCTCGCCATCGACACGACGAGGATCGCGGATGCCTCGAACACCCTGCTCGCCACGGCGAAGGCCAAGGTCAGCGTGCGCCTGGCCCCGGGGGACGACGCGAAGTCGGCGATGGACAAGCTTGTCGGGCACCTCACGACGCATGCGCCCTTCGGCGCTCGCGTCACGGTGACCCCTATCTCCTACGGCGAGCCGTTCCAGATCGATGCCAGAGGACCAAGGTACGACGCGGCGCGAGCGGCCTTCCAGGAGGCATGGGGACGGGCACCGGTGGACATGGGGGTGGGCGGGACGATCCCCTTCGTCGCCGAGTTCGCCGAGGCCTTTCCCGAAGCGGCGATCCTGGTGACCGGCGTCGAGGACCCGGACTCTCGAGCGCATGGCTTCGATGAGAGCCTCCACTTGGACGAGTACTCCAAGGCCTGTCTCGCCGAGGCACTCCTGCTCGAGAAGCTGGCCGACCTCTCCTGACGTAGCAGATTGGCGGCTACGCCTATGCCTGCCTGCCTCGAAGGGCCACCGCGACAACCGCGTCGGCCAGCTCGTGAACGGTCACGCCGCGGCCGGGGTGGTACCACTCGGTGATCGAATTAATCATGCCGAAGACCAGCCTGGTCGTCAGGCCCGGATCGATCTCGGGTGCGAGGTCTCCGTCCTGCGCCGCCTCCGCCACCAGCTTGGTCACGAACCGGTCGAAGGTCCGGCGGCGTTCTAGCGCATCCTGCTCGGTGTCGGTGTTGCCGCGCACTCGAAGGAGCAAGGTGACGTAGGGGAGCTCTTCGTCGAGGATCTCGACCGAACGCCTGATGACGTGCTCGAGCCGGTCGATGGCCGCGCCGGTCGTGGACTGCGGCTCGTCGCAGACGGCGAACAGCGCGTCGAGCGCGCGGTCGAGGGCGGCCGACAGGAGTGCCTCCTTTCCGGGGACATGGTGGTAGATGGACGACTTGGTGATGCCGGCGGCGATTGCAAGGTGCTCCATGCTGGTGCCGTCGTAGCCACGTTCGGTGAAGACCCTGGCGGCGACTTCGAGAAGCGTCTCGGGGTCATAGGCGGCACGGCGCTCTCCGGTGGCGGTGCGGCGAGTGCGAGGCGGCCGGCTGGTGGACACGTTGCACAGTGTTGCAGCCACGGCCGACGACGCGGCCGTTGAGGCATTGGCCGGATCAGCAGCTCGTTGATCTATTGCGGCGTGTCGGTGCGGCGGAAGATCCGTTGCTGGTGCCATTCTGCTGCTCGATGCGCGGTCGCGCGGCCAAGCGAGAGGAGGATCTCAGCGAATGCGGGGGCTGAGCCGAAGCAAAGGGCCCGAAGAGATCGAGGAGCGCCGTGCCATCGTGGGCGAGGTGCTGGCCGCACTCCGCGCCGACGGCCTAGAACCGAGTAGCGACATGCTCCGGGACGTCGAGCGATATGCGGTCGGCCAGATCGACGTGGTGGAGTTTGTGACTCGCACAATGGATCGCGCTGGTCGGCGCCCACGTTGACCCTCTGAGGCCGGCTCACTAAACTTCTACTGACCGAACGTTCGGTCGGTTTGTTGCCGCGTGATGACCGCGCCTCATCGAGAGGTGGCCCGCAAGCATGTACGGCCTGCCTGAGGAAGCCAAGGACACGGTCGCCGGTGGTAGAGCGGTGGCCGCATCGGAGGCTGAGCTGCAGTCGGAGTTCGATCAGATGGTCGCGGCCGACCAGCGGCTGGAGCCGCGGGACTGGGTGCCAGATGCTTACCGTAAGACCCTGATCCGCCAGATCGCGCAGCACGCCCATTCCGAGATCATCGGCATGCAGCCGGAAGGCAATTGGATCACCCGTGCACCAAGCCTGCTCCGCAAGGCGATCCTGATGGCCAAGGTGCAGGATGAGGCCGGGCACGGGCTCTATCTGTACAGCGCCGCGGAGACGCTGGGGGTGTCCAGGGACGAGCTGTTGGACCTGCTGCACCGCGGCAAGCAGAAGTACTCGAGCATCTTCAACTACCCGACGCTGACCTGGGCGGATGTCGGAGCCATCGGCTGGCTGGTGGACGGCGCCGCGATCACCAACCAAATCCCGCTCTGCCGGTGCTCCTACGGGCCATATGCCCGGGCAATGGTGCGCATCTGCAAGGAGGAATCGTTCCACCAGCGGCAGGGCTACCAGATCCTCTACACCCTGGCCCACGGAAGTGCGGAGCAGCGCGCAATGGCGCAGGACGCCGTGAATCGGTGGTGGTGGCCGAGCCTGATGATGTTCGGGCCCCCCGATGACGAGTCCCAGCACTCCGCCCAATCCATGGCCTGGAAGATCAAGCGGCACTCCAACGACGAGCTGCGGCAGAAGTTCGTGGACATGGTCGTGCCGCAGGCGGAGATCCTCGAGCTGACCCTGCCGGATCCGGACCTGCGCTGGAACGCTGAGCGCGGCCGGTACGACTTCGGACCGATCGACTGGGACGAGTTCTGGCGCGTCGTCAAGGGCGACGGGCCGTGCAACCGTCAGCGGATGGAGCACCGGGTGCGCGCCCACGAGAACGGCCGCTGGGTGCGCGAAGCGGCGCTGGCGTACGCGGCGAAGCACCAGGCGCGTGCAGGGGCGGCCGCGTGACGGACCGCCGGCAGTGGCCACTCTGGGAGGTCTTCGTCCGGAGCAAGCGTGGTTTGTCCCATAACCACGTCGGCAGCCTGCATGCCGCCGACGCGTCGATGGCGCTGCGGATGGCCAGGGACGTCTACACCAGGCGGCAGGAGGGCGTCTCGATCTGGGTCGTCCCGGCCGCGTCGATCACGGCGTCCAGTCCCGACGAAAAGGATCCGTTCTTCGAGCCAGCGGGCGACAAGGTTTATCGGCACCCGACCTTCTACGACCTCCCAGAGGGTGTGGAGCACCTGTGAGCGGCGCACCGACGGCGCAGCTGCCACCGGTCGCGCAGTATGCACTGCGGCTGGGCGACGACGCGCTCATCCTTGCCCAGCGACTCGGCGAGTGGGCGGCGAATGCCCCGGAGCTCGAGGAAGACGTCGCGCTCACCAACATCGCCCTCGACCTGCTCGGTCAGGCCCGCGTCCTGCTGACGCACGCGGGCAAGATCGAGGCCGCGGGCCGGACCGAGGACGACTTCGCGTTTCTCAGGGATGAACGCGACTTCGTCAACGTCCAGCTCGTCGAACAGCCCAACGGTGACTTCGCGCAGACAATCGCGAGGCAGCTCTTCTTCACCGCATACCAGCGTCTGCTCTACGCGCGGCTGGCCGACTCGGTCGACCCGACCCTCTCCGGAGTCGCGGGCAAAGCGATCAAGGAGGTCGACTACCACGAGGACCATGCCGCCGGCTGGACCCGGCGCCTGGGTGACGGCACCGAGGAGAGTCATCGTCGCATGCAGGCGGGTGTGGATCGCCTCTGGCCTTATGTCGACGAGCTTTTCCGTACTGACCAGCTTGAGCAGCGATTGGTCGCGGAGGGGATCGCCGTCGACGCGAGCGGTCTGCGCGAAGAGTGGCACAAGCGGGTGACAAGTGTGCTCGACGAAGCGACCCTCGCCGCGCCCGAGGGTTCGTGGACCGCGCCCGGCGGCGGCCGGCGTGGCTTGCACACCGAAGCGTTCGGCTATCTCCTCGCCGAGATGCAGCACCTGCATCGCACGCACCAGGGAGCGCGCTGGTGAGTGACCTGGTCCTGATCGATGAGGAGGCCGTGCGCCGGGCGGCGGCGGCGGTTCCCGATCCCGAGCTGCCGATGGTCACCATCGAGGACCTCGGCATCCTGCGGGACGTCACTGTGTCACCCGGCGGGAGGGTGGCGATCACGATCACACCGACCTACTCCGGTTGCCCGGCGATGGAAGCGATCGCGGCGGACGTCAGGGAAGCGGTCGAGACACGCGGGGCGACCGCTGTGGAGGTGCGCACCGAGCTCGCGCCCGCCTGGACCACTGACTGGATCACCGAGGAGGGGCGACGCAAGCTGGCCGAGGCGGGGATAGCGCCTCCGTGGCCAGTTGGAGATCACAGCCGGTCTGGCGTCCGGACGCGTTCCGGTCCCGTCCAGGTTACGATCTCGCCGCGCTGCCCACGGTGTGGCTCTGCGCGCAGCCGGCTCGTCAGTAGGTTCGGCTCCACGGCGTGCAAGGCCATTTATGCCTGCGGTGCCTGCGGTGAGCCGTTCGATTATTTCAAGGCGATGTGAGTTGGCTGCGATGCCCGAGGCCCAGCCAGCCGAGCGGGGCCCCGAAGCCCGGCCCGCGGCGGCGCGCCGCCACGCGGTCTTCCATCCACTGCGGGTAGCCGCGGTCGACCACCTCACCGATGACGCCATCGCAGTGACCTTCGACGTTCCGGAGGAGCTGCGCCGCGAGTACGACTTCGTGCATGGCCAGCACCTCACCGTGCGCGCTGGGGTGACCAACGGCTCGGCCAAGGCTCTCGACGGAGGCGGCGGCGAGGACGTGCGGCGAAACTACTCGATCTGCAGCGCGGCGGGCTCCGGTGTGCTGCGGATCGGGGTCAAGCGACTCCCCGGCGGGGCTTTCTCCGAGTGGGCCCAAGACCACCTCGTGCCCGGCGCGGTCCTGGACGTCATGACCCCGACCGGCCGCTTCTTCACCCACCTGGAGCGGTCGCAGGCCAAGCACTATGCGTTGCTCGCCGCGGGCTCGGGGATCACGCCGATCCTGTCGATCGCGGCGACCGTCCTCGAGCATGAGCCCGGCAGCACGGTGACGCTCCTTTACGGCAATCGGACGACCAGCTCGATCATGTTTCTCGAGGAGCTGGAGGATCTCAAGAACCGTTATCCGGCGAGGTTCGCCCTCTTCCATGTGCTGTCCAGGGAGGCGGCAGAAGCCGAGCTGCTCCACGGCAGGATCGACGGCGCGAAGCTTGGTGTCTTCCTGGACCACCTGCTGCCCGTTGACACGGTCGACGAGTGGTTCCTGTGCGGGCCGTACGAGATGGTCGAGACCGCGCGCAAGGTGCTCACCGAGCATGGAGCGGAGGCCGGGCGCATTCACGTCGAGCTCTTCCACGTCGAGGGCGAGCCAGTCCGCACAAGCCCGACCGGGCTGGTTACATCAGATGCCGCGGATGCATGCTCGGTGACCGTGCTGCTCGACGGCAGGAGCACCACCTTCGATCTTTCCGCAACCGCAGAGCCGATCCTCGAGGCGGCATTGCGCGTCCGTGGCGACGCACCATTCGCGTGTAAGAGCGGTGTCTGTGGCACCTGCCGAGCCAAGCTGCTCGAGGGATCGGTGCGCATGGACCAGAACTACGCATTGGAGGACGACGAGCTGGCCGACAGCTATGTGCTGACCTGCCAGTCGCATCCCACCGCCGATCGAGTGGTCCTCGACTACGACGCCTAACCCGGCGTCGCCGGGGCTTCCCCCGGGGGGCAGAGCGCGGGCATGAAGAACTTTTGTAAGCCCATGGGCTGGCTTCGCCGGCCGAGCCCGCCGATACTGGCGCAAACGGGGGATCAGGGGGAGACATGACCGTCAACGACGTCGACACTGTCCTGCGGCCACTCGATGAGGCCGAAGCCGGCTTCCGCGGAGAGATCGTCCGCCCCGGCGACGAGACGTACCAGATTCACCGGCAGGTATGGAATGGCTCCATCGATCGCCAACCCGCGGTGATCGCTCGCTGCGCCGGGGCGGCCGATGTGATCGAGGCGGTGCGCGCAGCGCGGCGCAGTGATCTCCAGGTCGCGGTGCGCAGCGGTGGGCACAGTTTCCCTGGCCTGTCAGTGTGCGACGGCGGCCTGGTCGTCGACCTGTCCTTGATGAAGGGCGTGCGCGTCGACCTGGCGAAAGGGACGGTACGCGCACAGGCCGGCGTGCTTCTCGGCGAGCTCGACCGCGAGACCCAAGCCTTCGGGCTGGCTGTTCCCGCCGGCATCGTGACCCACACCGGACTCGCCGGGCTCACCCTGGGCGGTGGCATCGGCTGGCTGATGCGCAAGTTCGGCCTCACGATTGACCAGCTCATCTCCGTCGACGTGGTCACTGCTGACGGGGAACTCCTCGTGGCCAGCGCAGAGAGGAACAGCGATCTCTTCTGGGGCATGCAAGGGGCTGGCCCCAACTTCGGCATCGTCACCGAGTTCGAGTTCCGGCTGAATCGCGTCGGGCCGACCGTTCTCGCCGGGCCGGTGATCTGGCCGATGGAGCAGTCGGCCGAAGTCCTTCGCTTCTACCGCGACTGGATCACCGATGTACCCGATGAGCTCACGACCATCGTTGTGCACCGCATGGCGCCGCCGCTCGCCGCGATCCCGGCCGAGCTGCATGGTCGGCCGATCGTTACGGTGATCTGCTGCTACGCCGGTCCGATCGAGGATGGGGAGCGAGTCGTCCGCCCGCTTAGGGCCTTCGGGCCGCCGTTGCTCGACCTCTGCGTACCGAAGCCGTTCGTCGAGCATCAGGCGATGTTCGATCCCTCATTCCCCGCCGGGCAGTGGTACTACTTCAGGTCGTGCAACATCGCCTCCCTCAGCGATGGTGCGATCGATGTCATCGCCGAGCACGCGCCGAAGATGACTTCGGCTCTGACGGCCTTCCCGATCTTCCAGCTCGGCGGCGCGATCTCCAGGGTCGGCGAGGATGACATGGCGTTCACCGGCCGTGCTGCGGGTCACACCATCAACATCAATGCCACAACGGCGACGAGCGCGGGCTTCGACGAGGAGCGCGAGTGGTCGCGGACATTCTGGTCCGCACTCGAGCCCTATCACAGCAACGTCTACGTGAACTTCCTGATGGAAGAGGGCCGGGAGCGGATTGAGCAGGCGTACGGC
>Ga0184635_10000291_pt1 | contig 12009 bp, 8 predicted proteins | sample PLM3_30_b2_FD_133147 | JGI IMG/M metagenome (GOLD analysis project Ga0184635, IMG submission 133147) | Groundwater sediment microbial communities from an aquifer in East River, Colorado, USA - PLM3_30_b2 | ecosystem: Environmental > Terrestrial > Soil > Riparian zone | place: USA: East River...
CCCTTCGAGCGCCTCGGCAAAGACGCGGGTCCCTTCCTTGTAGCGCTCGACCAACCGGGCGCGCGTGCCCTGCTCCATCGCGATCCTTCCCATCGTCCCGCCGCGCCGGACGGCGTGGTCCTGACGATTATCCCCGCTCAGCCGAGGCGCTTGGTGTAGCGGGTGTACTGACGCTGCACGCGCATCCCCACCTTCTCGTACAGGCCGAGCGCGCCGGTCCGCGTGTCGGTGGAGACGCCGGCGACCCGCCGGCCCCGTTCGAAGAACCAGCCGAACGACGTCCGCAGCAGAGCCCGCCCGATCCCCCGCCTCCGGTGGCTGGCCTTGGTCGCGAGCTGCGTGATCCAGCCCTCGCTGGGCTCCGGGTAGTCGAATGCGAGAAGCACACCCACGAGTTCGTCCCCGTCGAACGCGAGCGGTGAGATCTTGGGCGCGAACTTCGGATGCGCGAGGTCGTCCGACGCCCAGACCTCGAATGGCTCGGGGTCGCGACCCGGCCACTCGGAGAACGCGGTGTCCACCACGCGGTGCACGTCGCGCGCGTCGGAAGGCTGGTAGGGGCGGATCTCGATGCCGTGGATCGGCTCGGGGGCCGGCGGCGGCTCCTCGAGCGCGATCCGGATGACCCACGACACCCACGAGGGTTCGTAGCCCCGTGCCAGGAACAGGTCCCTGGCCCCGAGGTTGGCGTCGGTCTTCGTCTGTCCCACCTCGGTATTCCCGAGCGATCGGGCGCGTCGCTCCATCCACTCGAGCAGGGCGGTCCCGATCCCGCGGGAGCGGTGGGTCGGCCGGACATCGCCTTCTCCGCGCGACCGATACAGATCCGCCCAACCCACCAGTTCCCCGTCCTCGAACACCAGGTGCGTGTCAAGCACGGGATCGAATGCACGGCGTCCGAACGCGACGGTGATGTCGTGCTCCTCGACTTCGGCGACGCCATCGGCGTCGACCTCGCAGGTGGCGATCAGCTCGAGGATGGCCCTCGCGTCGGCCGCCGTCGCGGGCCGAGAGGTGAGGCCGGGCGGCAGGTCGAGGTTCACGCCGTCCTCCACCCCGGGCATCGCTCGCGACCGACCGGACCGGGGAGCGTCTCGATCGTCTCGAGCGCGCCCAGGACGTCGTCGAACGTGTCCCACGGCCGGTACGGCACGCCATCCCGCTCGCAGATCTGCACGAGCGCGTCCTTGGCGAACACGACGTCCGAGTACAGGGCTCCGTAGCGATCGGACTGCCCCTCGCCGACGAACGCGATCGGGCCGTGCGCATCTCGGAGGCGCCTGGCGGCAAGCATCTTGCACGTGCCGCAGCCGATGCATTCTGGATGGCCGTCGGGGTGACCCAAGCGAGCGCGACCGTCGCTGAGCGCCAGCTCGTTGGTGACCACCTCGAACCGGTCGAGCCCGGCGGCCTCCAGGATCGGGCGGATGTAGAACGCGAAGCCGTCGGAGGCCAGCGTCAGCGGGAGCGAGTGGGCTTCGGCCCACGCGACAAAGGGCGCGAACGTCGGTGCGAGCTCGGCGCGTTCGAGCGCGAACGCGAGCATCTCCTCGAGCGAGCCGCGAAGCATCGCGACCTGGTGCTCGCCCGCCTCGCGGAGCCCCATCTCGCCGCGGTCGACCGCGTCGTCGAACCGCTCCCACCCCGGCTCGCCGAACGCATCCAGCAGCATCTCGGACACGTCCTGCAGGCAGGCGGTGCCGTCGAAGTCCACGAGCAACGCGCGCACGGGCAACACACAGGGAGCGTACCCGCCGAGTCGATCGAGACTACGAGGTCACGAACAGCGCCGCGGTGGGGGCGACGAGCGTCACGACCCCCAAGGTGATGAGGCCAGCTCCGATGGGGACCACGCCACGTTCGCCGCCTCGACCGGTCTTCTCGAACACCATCAGCGCTGTGAGCGCTGCCATCCACCAGAGGTTGGCGACTCCTGCGGCGAACCCGACGAGCATCAACGCCCAGCAGCACCCGAGGCAGAAGAGCCCGTGGGCCTTGCCGAGCCGGAAGGCGGCTTCGAGGCCTCGCCCGTAATGCTGGAGGAGGAACGGGCCAGGATGGCGGCACTCGCGTAGACATCGTTCCTTGAGGCTCGAGAATTGGAATGCCCCGGCCAGCACGAGCACGGACCCGGCGATGACCTGGGGACGCGCCTCGAGCCATGCCCATCCGTGCACGAGGCGATGCAACCCAAGATCGCCGAGGAAGGCGACCGCTCCGAAGGCGGTCCACACCGCCGCATACCCGAGGAGGAGGCTCAGGGTCGCTCGTCCCGGGCTGGGCTGGTTCGCCGCGGCGACCCGGAACAGCCGGATCAGCGGAAGGCTCGAGGGCAGCATCATCGCGATGATCATGAGCTGCCAAGCGATGACGAACATGCCGAGCACCGCGATCAGTGGGAGGTCGCTGTGGGCGAGCGCGTCGTGGTGTACGAGTCGTGCGGTACCCGTGATCTCGGCGGCGATCGCCAGGGCCCACGCCACGGCGATCGCCGCGACGATGACCCGAGGCACTCCGCGCCTCCGAAGCGCCGTCTGGGCGGCCGCTCCGATCACGCGGCGTGCTCCATCTTCCAATCCGCCTGGATCGCGTTCCGCCCCTCGAATTCCCACTCGAACCCGTACTTCGGGAACGAGACGCGGTGCTTCGTTGCCTTGGAGACCCACGCAGGCGAGCCCGGTACGGTCGAGAAGATCGAATCGCGAAGGGTGGTCACGGTCCCGGCCGGGCTCCGATAGGGCTCCATCTCCGACTCGACAATCCCGGGGATCACGATCCTCCCCACGCCGCCAACGACCTCGTGGGTGATGGGCACGCTCTCGATCCCCTTCACCTTCCCGATCAGCTGGGCGAAGTCGGCCATCGGCCCACCCTTCTCACCCGTGAAGACGGCAAGGAGCGCCTCTCTCTGCTCGTCCGTGGCGTTGTCGTCCACGAGCGCCACGATCTCCCAGTTCCCGGCAAGGACGTTCCCTGGGATGTAGGCGAGGTTGACGAAGGACAGGCCCGAGACGTCGAGGCCGCCGACGTGACCGTCGTCGATGTGGTACGCGACGATGGCTCGGCAGTCTCCGAGGTCAGGGTCCTCGCCGATCCAGCATGGACACAGGACGCTGCAGGAACAGGCCTCGATCAGACTGCCCGTGAGCGAGTACACCCCTTCAGTCCCGTGCTGTTGTTCCTCGGTCTTCGCCATGTCTCCTCCTTCCTCGACGCCCCCGGACGATGGTCGGCGCCGCCACCACCTCACACGGAAGGCGTGAATCCGGGCGGAACATCTGTTCCGTCGGCGGATCGATGGCCCTCATCTCTCACAAGTTCCACGTCGGCGGCTCGTGCCCAGGAGGGGCGTACGAGCAGAACCGGCCCGTTCGCAGGGAGTTCGCGAGATGCTCGCCGAGCAACGGGCATTCCGCGGAGATCACCCGGATGGCTACCTTCACAGCCTTGGTAACGCTCACGCGGGCCCGTTCGGCCGGAGACGGCATGTCGCGATTCCGGCCGCCCAAGCCAAGAGCTCCCTCCAGCTCAGCAGTGATCGCATCGATCTCCTCCTCGAGCCGGGCAACCCTCTCCGGGTCGTTCCAGGAACGCGCCTCCTCGAGCTCGTCCGCTAGCTCAGCCAATCGTTTCCGGTAGGCGTTCTTCGCCTGCGGATCCAGCATCGCCTCCGCCGCGTCCAGCCGGGACGGATGGAGTTCCTCGTCGCGATGGCGGCCCGCAGAGGGCTCACGGGCCAGAAGCCCGGTGAGCTCCACGACGTGGATGTCGCGGCCGGGAGCAGCAAGCAGCATGTGGATGTACCGCAGACCCTTGAGGTCACGCAGCCTGGCCATCTCGTTCTCGTAGGCAACCGTCCAGATTTGGCCTTCCCGGCGGAAGGTCGCACGGCCGATCGCGTCCTCGCCAGAAGATCGGGGACCGTGCGCCTGGAGTCGAGCCGCGCGGTCCCCGATCGCGGGAAGCTCGAGCTCTTCACAGATCGCCATCGTGCGAGCCACGAGACTGTTGGCTCGCTCCTCGTCTCCGACGTCGCTTCGTGCGAGCACCATCTTGGCGTGCTCGATCAGTACCCTCGCCTCGATCGCACGGGCGCCCATCGCCCGACACCGTTCGAGGGCGTGGTCGTAGTGCTCTTCCGCCTCCTTCCACCGCTCGAGCAGTGTGGCAAGCATCCCCAGGCGCATCGCGACCGGTCCGAAGGGGAATGTGGAGATTGAGATCGCGTTCCGTTCGGCGAACGGTTTGAGGAGGTCGTACGCGGACGCTCCCCGTCGGCGGTCCTTCAGGAGAACGGCGGCCTCCGCCAAGGCACACATGTGAAGGATCCACAGACCGTCGCGGGGGAGCTCCGCGAAGTCGTTACGTGCGTGCCGCTCCAACTCGGCTCGTGCCGACCGCTCGTCCTCGAACTCGGCGGCCGCGAGAGCATCCCGCCACCTCGGTATGCCCCGGAAGCGCTCGCCGTGCTCGTCGATCTGCTCCTTCACCTCCTCGAGGCGTCCCTGCGCCCATCGGACCGCCACCATCTGAGCGAACTCAAAGTGGTAGGCGACGTACTCACTGTCCCGGAGCCTCGCGATCTCGCGGGCGTCCCGGAACTGGCGCTCGGCATCGTCCAGACGGCCTTCGAGAATGGATCGCATGCCACGCAAACTCGCTGTATGCCACAGGTAGAAGGGCTGCCGAATGCGGCCGGCGAGGCGCGCCATCGCCTCGAGTTCGGCATCGAGGTCCGCGATGTCGCAAAGCTCGAGGAAACAGTGCAGGCGCGCATGGCGAGCCAAGAAGGCGGACTCCTCGTCTCCGGCACCGGTGGCCACGAGCAGCATCTGCTGAGCGTTCGCGAGCCGGTCGTGCACGGAGTCGGGCTCGAGCGTCGCCCAGTGGCGGCCGTGGAGCGCCGCGACCAGCGCTTGCGGGTCTCCGAGCCGAAGAGCCATCTCGACCGCTTCGTCGCTGAGCGCCACGCGTCGGTCGCGGAGATCGGTCGTATACAGCTCCGTCGCCAGCCGCGCGAGGACGCGAGCGCGGAGCGAGTTGTCGCCCTCCGGCAACGCCTCCAGCGCCTCCTCCAGAAGCGCGATGCCGGTCGCGCCCCCCTGAAACCTCGCCGTTAGCAGGAGCCCTCCGAACCCCAGCCTGGCGGGATTCGCCTGCGTGACGTAGCCGAGGGCGGCGTGAGCGATCGTATCGGGCGTGCCGACCCGCCTGGCGATCTCTGCGGCTTCCTCAAAGCTTCGTCCCGCGTTCTCCGTGTCGCCGGAGCGGGACTGGACATCGCCGAGCCTCAGGAGGATGTCCGCCTGGCGCCCCGACATCGTCTCCGTAGGCGAGGGCAGCTTCAGGGCGCGGCTGTAGAGGCGGGCCGCGTCCTCGTATGCCAGCACGGCCGCGGCTCGATCACCCGCTTTGATCGAGTACTCGACGGCTCGCTCTGCCTCCCCGAGCGGAGCCGCCTGGACCAAGTGATGTGCGATCTCGGCCAGGTGGGGGTCCAGATCGTCGCGGAAGAGGCTTTCGAGTACGTTCCCCACGGTTCTGTGGAGCTCCATGCGTCGAGAAGCTGCGAGGTCCTCGTACATCGTCGCGCGGACCAGGTCGTGAGCGAACATGTACGTTCCTGGGAGGTCACGATCCTTCGCGATCACGCCCGCCTGCTCGGCTTCATCGAGGACGTTCACGATCCGGTTGGCGCTGAGCGTCGTCGGGGGTGCGATGACTCGTACGTCGAAGTTCCTTCCGACGACAGACGCGATGCGCAGCAGCCTCACGGCCTCCGGAGAAAGCCCGGCGACCCTGCGGCGGATCAGCGCCCGAACCTCCTCGGGAAGGCGAACAGCCGCGGGTCCGCTCGACGTGAGCAAGCCCTCCGCAACTAGCGCTCGGACGACCTCGCCGATGAAGAACGGGTTGCCGCCCGTCACGTCGCTGACCCGGGTGACCACCGCGTCCGAGGGCGCGTCTCCGGAGGCCAGTTCGATGTAGAGGGCGACCTCGTCGGCGGTAAGACCACGCAGGGGGATCCGGCGACCGAGCCGGGTCAGGTCAGCGAAGAGCTCAGCCTGCTCGTGGAAGGCTGGCTCTCCCTCACGGTATGAGACCACGGCGACGAAGGTGCGTTCCGGGAGGCTCGTGGCGAGGAACCTGAGCAAGAGCAGTGACGGCTCGTCGGCGGCATGCAGATCGTCGAGGACGATGAGGCAGGGTCGATCCCTCGCCGCATCCGTGAGAAAGCGCCCGACCTCGTCGAACAACCGGAATCTCGCAGCCTCCGGATCGATGGGCTCGGACACGACGGATGCCCGTTTGCCGTGCGAAGTGTCGCTGGTCCCCGGAATCGGGGCGAACCGCTCGAACTCGCCGCCGGCGGCGCGCACGACCTGGATCCACGGCCAATAGGCGGGGGCGCCCCCGCCCTCCCAGCACCGCCCCGTCAGCACGCGCCATCCGAGGTCCTTCGCATGTCCGGCAACCTCTTCCATCAGGCGGCTCTTGCCGATCCCGGGTTCTCCGGAGATCAGAAGCAGCGAGCCGTGACCCGAGACGGCGTCGCGGAGCGCGGATGTCAACTCGTCCAGCTCACGCACGCGGCCGACGAAGCGTCGGGGCTCTTCGTGTGAGGCATCCGACGTGACGGCGGCTCCGCTGAGGCGGGTTGCGGTCGCATCGGCAGCGGAGGCGCCGCGACGGCGCCGCGCCTCCACTGTCTCGAGTGCCATCGGGAGCGGTTCGCCATCCACTTCGATCACGGCGACGATCCCGTGCGGGCCAGCGATCCCTTTGAGGATGTGGGATCCTCGCTCCTCGAATCGGAACCCGCTACCGCTGGCGAGCTCGCCGGTCGTTGCCGTAGTGAGGATCTCGCCGGCGTTCGCGAGCGATGCCACACGCGCGCCGACGTGCACGGCGATGCCACCCACTCTCCCGTCAGCATCCTGTTCCACTTCTCCGAGGTGGACGCCTGAACGGATCTCGAGGCCGAGATCCCGAACGGCTAACGCGGTTTCAGATGCGGCGCGGAGCGCGGCAGCCGGGGCGTCGAAGATCGCAAACATGCCGTCGCCGGCGGTGTCGACCTCGCGGCCCCGGCTCCGATGGATCGCCGAACGCGCGACAGCTAGGAACCGCGCGATCAGCAAGCGGAAGGGGCGGTCCCCGAGCTCCGCTGCGATCTTCGTCGAGCCGACCACGTCGCAGAACCAGACCGCCGCCAGTCGCCGGTCCGGATCGCCCATGGATGGAGGGGATCGTGTACCCGCCATGGCGACAGCAGTCTCGTCCCGTCCAGCGACCGAGTCCAGACCGATACCGGTGCTCTTCGACACATCTTCGTATCCCGGCGGGTGGCCGTGGCGGCCTCCGATGCGGCGGACATCGCGGCTGTGATGATGCCGGGGATGGCGTGGATCTGGGCAGGGGTGTTCGGCGTGGTCGCGCTCGCGTCCGCGGCCCAGGTGGTCTCGGGTTTCGGGTTCGCGCTCATCGCCACGCCGCTGGTCGCAGTGCTCGTGGGGCCGCGAGAGGCGGTGGTCGGTCTCACGATCGTCAGCCTGATCCTCGTCACCCAGGTCGCGATCCGAGGTCGTGGACACGTCGATCGATCGGCCGTGGTGGTCATGTCGGCGTCGGCGATCGCCGGCATGCCGCTAGGGCTCTTGGTCCTCACGCGCGCGGACGAGCAGATCCTCACGCTGATCATCGCCATCGTGGTGATCGCCTTCTCGATCTTGCTGTGGCGCGGGCTCCCTCTCCCAGGGGGTCGGGGAGCCGATGTCGTCGCCGGGTTCACGGCCGGGATCCTGTCCACGAGCACGGGGACGAGCGGTCCCCCAGTCGTGATCGCGCTCTCGCGCGTGTTGCCGGAACCGTCCAGGTTCCGTTCCACGATCTCGGCGATCTTCTTGATCCAAGGCTCGGCCGCGTTAGTGGCGTTCGCGCTCGGAGAGCAGATCACATCGGATGCTCTCGCGGTCGCGCTGGCCGGTCTCCCGGGATTGATGCTCGGATCCATCGTGGGCGAACGCGGCTTCCGGCGTCTCGACGCGCCGACCTTCCGCCGGGTTGTCCTCGGGATGCTGTTCGTCTCCGGCGTCGTGGCGCTGTTCGGCGCGCTGTGGTCGTAGCCCGGCTGACGCTCCGGCATCCCGATGCCGGAGCCCGGCCCCCACCGGGGGACCGGGCTCCGCCAGGTCGGATCGTTCAGTTCACGAGGATGTGATCGTTATCGATCCAGCTCTCGATCGTTCCGACCGTCACGAAGCGCGTCTCCCCGGTGGCCAGATCGTAGACGTATGTGCCGGCTCCGTCCGCATCGGTGCTGCCGACGTACGCGATCTGCGTGCTGTCAGGCGACCATTCCTGATATCCGTCATCCAAGGTGAGTCGAGCGATGGTGCGCCGCGCCGATCCGTCGCTGTTGGCGAGGATCAGCCGCACCTGTGGCTCCTTCAACCACGAGTTGAAGGCGATCCACGCACCGTCGGGCGACAGCGTGGGCGTGCTTCCGTCCGGCACGATCAGCCTCGTCTGTCCCGTCGCGAGATCGAGGGACAGGGCCGAGTACTGATCGAACGAGGGGTTGAAGCTCGAGAAGAGGATCGATCCTCCGTCCGGCGCCCAACCGCCGCTATCGACCGCGCCCTCGGGTTCGTTGGTGACCCTGGTCGATTCGCCGTCGGAGACTCGAACGGTGGAGATCTGGCGGCCGTCCGATGTGTCCCGTTCGTACGCGATCATCGAGCCGTCGGGGGACCAACGGGGACCGTAGGCGCCCCCGTCTCCATGGGTGAGCTGTCGGGCGTTCGAGCCGTCGGCATCCGCCACGAACACTTGATCGTCCCCGTTCTCATCGAGATCGACATATGCGACCATCGACCCGTCGGACGTGAAGTCGAATGCGGACGCGCCGGCGGGCGCCGTGAACGCGGTCGCTGTCCCGGAGCCCACGTCGACGATCGAGAGTGTCTGCTCCTCCTGGGGGTGCGGCGGGTTGGACCCCGAGCCCGCCGGCTGGACATCGTCGCCCCCTAGCGCGCTGATCCCGATTGCCACCCCGGCGACGATGAGCAGCGCCACGAGGGCGTACACCGCGGCCCTCTTCTGCGCAACGCGCCGCCGCTGGCCTCGGTGCTGCCGGTCGAGCGCCTCCGGGTCGGGTCGAACCTTCTGCGTGGCCATCCGGAACACCTCCTGGATCTCAGGCATCCCGCGCTCCTTCCACCGCTCGGAGGGCTTGCCGACCCTTGCTCGCCAGGGCCCTGACCGTGGACGGACGCACGCGCAGGATGCGCGCAGCCTGCTCGGACGGATACCCGAGCAGGTCCACGAGCAGGAGGGCGGCCCGTTGGCGTGGGGTGACCTCGAGCAGGAGCTGCCGCACATCCGCGCGCATCTCCGCTTCGAGGAAGCCGTCGCGCCGCTCCGGGATCGGGACGACCTTCCGGACCGCCATCGCCGCTCGGCGTCGGCGCATCCGGAACCCGTTCAGGGCGACGCGGAACAGGTAGCCGGTCGGGTCGTCGATCCGCCCGATCTCGTCCCAACGCTCCCACAGGCTCAGGAACGCGTCCTGCATCAGCTCCTCCGCGTCGTGCCGGTTCCCGGTCACGAAGTACAGAGCCTTGAAGAGGCGCTCGTGTTCCTCCTCGAAGAACGTGTCGAAGCGGGCCCATGCCTCGACGCGTCCCGAGGGGAACTGCACGATCTCTCCCTCTGCTCGCACGATCCATGGATGCACGAGGACTCCCAAGCGCTCCCGTGGATGCTGGCAGCGTTTTTCTCCAAGGGCGAGCCCCGGCGGATCGTCGGCCGTCGAGCGGTGTCGGGGGCGCGCGTATACTCGCCGAGGTGGCCGTGCTAGGCGGGGAGCCAGCGGTGCCCTGTACCCGCAATCCGCTTCAGCGGGGCTGAATCCCCGTCCGAGGCCCGGCGGGTCCGCAGTCGCTCCCGGCACGGGGCGTCGAAGGTCGGGTCCCGCGCGACGCCAACCTGCGAACCCGGTCAGATCCGGAAGGAAGCAGCCGTAAGCGGGCCCTGGCGGGTGCCGCGGGGAAACCTGACCGGAGCTACCGGCCGGTGACGCGCTCGAGTCCGTTGCGGTCGACGGCGGGTGCGCGGCCACCACTAGACTTGCCGGACCTCCCGCGCTTCCCCTCGCGGGTCCAGGAGGGCGCGCGGCGCCCGGAGGTGGATGTGGCCGACGACAAGCCGTACCAGTCGCTGTACCGCAAGTACCGCCCGCAGGGCCCCTCGGAAGTGCTCGGCCAGGACCATGTGATCCGGGCGCTCTCGGGCGCGGTTCGGGAAGGCCGCCTGGCGCACGCCTTCCTGCTCTGCGGGCCTCGGGGTACCGGCAAGACCTCGACGGCCCGGATCCTCGCCAAGATGGTCAACTGCGAGTCCGGCCCGACGCCCGAGCCCTGCGGCTCCTGCGACCAGTGCGTCGCGGTCCGCGACGGGCAGCACCTGGACGTGGTCGAGATCGACGCGGCGTCCCACGGCGGCGTCGACGACGCGCGCGACCTCCGCGAGAAGGCACCTACGGCGCCGGTCCAGGGCCGCGAGAAGGTCTACATCATCGACGAGGCGCAGCGGTTGTCGCGCGAGGCGTTCGACGCGCTGCTGAAGGTGTTCGAGGAGCCGCCGGTGGGCGTCCGGTTCGTCCTCGCCACGACCGAGCCCCACAAGATGCCGGCCACGATCGTCGGCCGCTGCCAGCGGTTCGAATTCCGCCGGGTGCCGGTCGAGGCGGTGGCCGAGCACCTCGAACGCATCGCGAAGGACGAGGGCATGTCGCTCACCCGCGAAGCGGCGCACGCGATTGCCCGGCAGACGGAGGGTTCGGTCCGCGACGCGCTGTCGCTGCTCGACCAGGCCTCGGTGTTGGGCGCCGGTGAGATCGGCGAGGACATCGTCCTGTCGCTGATCGGCAGCGGTCGTTCCGACGTGCAGTACGCGCTCGGCGACGCGGTCGCGGTCGGGGACGCGAAGGGCGTGTTCGAGCTCGTGAGCCGTCTCGTGCAAGAGGGCCAGGACCTGCGGCACGTCACCAACGAGGTGCTCGCGCATTTCCGCAACCTGCTGCTGGTCAAGACCGCGCCGGGCCAGCACGACCTGCTCGACGCCACCGACGAGGAGGCCGAACGCCTGACCGCGCAGGCCGCGAAGTACTCGGCGGCCGAGCTCGGCCGCGTGATCGCGCTCCTGATCGCCGCGCAGACCGACATGCGCTGGACCACCTCCCCGCGCCTGTCCCTCGAGCTCGCCCTGATCCGCGCCACGATCCCCGAGACCGACGCCGCCCCCGAGGCCCTCGTCTCCCGCCTCGAACGCCTGGAACGCGTGGCGGGCATCCAGGCCGGTGGTGGCGGCTCCGGGGCCGCGGTCTCGGGCTCGTACTCTCCGCCGCGGTCGCCGTCCTCGGTCGCTCCGGCCGAGCCTGGCGGCGGCTCCCAGTCGCCCGCTCCCGCGACCCCCGCCCCGCCCGCAGCCGCGACCCCGACCCCAACCGACGAGGCCGCCGTGGCAGGGCGGCCGGCCGCGGCCGGAACCGGGAACGCGGCCGACCCGGCGCCTCCCGCGGGAGCGACGAGGGGCAAGCGACCCACGAAGCGAACCGCAGCGAGCAGCGCCGAAGAGGCCGCGTCCGGTCCGGCCGAGGCCGGTACGGCGGCCAAGAACACGTCCGCACCCGTGCTGGGTGCCGGGACTTCGGCGGTGGACGTCACGATGCTGCGGAGCAACTGGCCCACGGTGATCTCGCACCTGCGGAGCTCGGGCAAGGCGGTGCTCCCCTCGTTCCTCGAGATCGCGACGCCGGCGGCCTTCGACGGAACGACGCTCGAGCTGGTCTTCCCCCCCGAGCGCCCGTACGGCGTCCAGAAGGTGATCGAGCGCGAGGGCGAGCTCCGGCAGGCGCTGCAGGACCTGTTCGGGATCGCGCCGGCGATCAGCTGCGTGATCCGCGACCCCGTGGCCGGTCCCGCCGAGCCGGTCGAGGACGAGCCG